>ENA-UOWE01002401-UOWE01002401.1-activated-sludge-metagenome-genome-assembly--contig:-NODE-2401-length-20658-cov-5.502305_pt1 | contig 20658 bp, 19 predicted proteins | sample MGYA00249841_ERZ761562 | MGnify/ENA primary metagenome ERZ761562 (study PRJEB28883, sample SAMN05720200) | activated sludge metagenome | isolation source: Anaerobic digester | place: Japan... | reverse complement strand
TTCGTAACGATTCGTCGGGGCTCGGGTCGCTCAATGCTCAAAATCCGATCTATCAACACATGCGCTGAAGTGTTCCCCTTCGAACACCTTCACCTCCGCGAGCCTGCAACCGGCGAGGCGTGCGAAGTGCGGTTCAATCTGCCCCCAGATCCACCTCGCAAGTTCCTCAGCCGTACTCGGATGGCTCCGAAAGTAAGGTTCGTCATCAATCATGTGATGGTCCAAACGCTTAATCACATGATCCCTCACAATTTCGTCAACTCTTTCGAAGTTGAGAAACATGCCGTGTTCCAGCTTCGACCCTTCAAGAGTCACTTCGAGGCGGTACGTATGACCGTGGATTGTCTGGCAGGGGCCGTAGAGCGCAGCGTTTTCCTCATTGGAACAACCGGCGTCGTGCAGACGATGTGCAGACTCGAACGAATAGTACCCTGTGATACGCATCTCTCGGTATCCTGATGAAACACGGGATAACCCGTCGTCAGCCGTTTGGGTAGCCCGTCATAAAATCACGGCCCACACGCCCTGGCAACTACATCCTTGAGCAGATGCCGGTATTTTGCGTAAGACTGATAGGAGACGCCGCGCCGGACACGGCCATCGAGCAGAGGAAGATACCTTCCCTGCTCAAGAAGCGGCACCACATCGAGCTCAAGCCGGCGCTCCATCTCGTTCTCGTTGAGCGACAAAATGGCAGAGTCAATACCCCCGATCAACCCGAGCGCGCCCCCGTACCGGTTTCGTATACGCGGATAGGACACCCCGGCGACCCCGCTTTCACCCGACCAGAAAATCGAAGCGCCAAGGTCTCTGAACGCAGGTATCAGAGAAGCAGTGTTCCCGTATGTCTGGAACACAACGTGTGAGACGCCGGCCTTCCGCGCCTGATCAAGCAACACTTTGTACGCCGCCCCGCATACTCCGCGCAGCATTTCGGGGGAAATGACGGGCGCGCAATTGGAGGCGATCGGTTCGGAAAACACCACGAAATCGAACTTCACAGAGTCGTACGCACGCTGGAGCACCTGCATCGCGAATTCGGCTGCTTCGCGCAACCGGTGGGACATCGTTTCAGGTTCGTCATGCAGGGCGATCAGGAGTGGCGCGAGAGAATTCCAGTCCGCGACACCGAAGGTCAGAAACAATCCCCGCGATACACGCAAACCAACCGCGAAATCACGGGTGGAAAAAGAGACAACCTGCTGGTCCCAGTCGCGGGGGTACCTCCGGATATCGTCGGCGGGACAGGTTTGCACAGGCTCGGGATTGGTTACCGGTGTGAACGAGAAATCGACGTGCCGCAAGTCGGGCTGAACAACCTCAAATCGTTCGATCCCCAGTGTGCGTTCCCAATCCGCGTCAGGACACACACCTTGCGATGCCCAGTCTTCGACCACGTCATCCCGGATGCCGTCCCCCCAAAGCGGGGGCGAGCACCGGCTCGTTCCGGCAAACGTTGCAACGAAACGCTCTCTGCTGGTCAGGTCCACCGCTCGAGCTTTTTTCTGCGGTCTCGGAGCTTCTCCTTCACCACTTTTCTGTGCTTGTCGCTATCTTCGTCCATCTTCACCGCACTCTCGAGAAGAACTTGAATTGCCTTCAGATGCTTGACAATCTTCCCTCTTCTCGTTCCGTCGATTGGCGGTGTTGAGACCGGGAGCGCGTCCACAACAGCCCCGAGCTTTTCGAGATCCTTCATGAACTTTGGCTTAAGCCCGTATTTCTGCGGTTGCGCGAGCAGGTCGCTGACAAGCACCATAATGGAACCCTGGTGTTCCGTCACGGTCTCCTGCCACTGCATCTGCCCTTCCGTCAGGTCCGAGGCCTGCGCGTCCGTGCTGGCAGTTGCGTCAGACCCGATTTCCTGCCCGGTCAGAACCTCTTTGATCCGCACGGCGAGCAATCGTCCGATACCGCGAACGTGCATCAGCTTCTCCAGCGGAACGTCCCGCGCCGCTTGAAGGTCCTTGATACCCGCGGCTTTCAGCCATTTCGCCTTTGTCGGGCCAACCCCGGGGAGGTCGTCGAGAGTCTTCACCACCGCCCCACCAGCAGATGCCTTCGTTTCGTCCACCATGTCCCCCTCCGCTTGTCAAACTTTATTCGTCGACAGTCGGCGCAACAACATCCGCCCCGGCCGACTGGCTGAGCGTTGCAGAAATGGCAGCGCGCAGTTCACGCTGGATTTCGTCCACCTTCTTCCGCGCGTCTATAACGGTGAACCCGTACTCGTCTGACATCTTGTCGAATTCTCGGATAACGTCCGACTGGTATTTGATGAAACTCTCATACGGATCAAGCTGGGGATACTGATCGAGGCCTGCTTCCCAGTGGTCGAGGCTGTCTGCCAGCAACACGCGATGAATGAGCGTGTTGACGTCCACACGCAGGTATACCACGAGATCCGGCTCGATGGCTATGCCGTACAGGCGCCGAATCCATTCCGGGTCAGTGCCCCGGGCCAGCGCGCGGGCAAACGCGGTGTACACGTAACGGTCCGCCAGAACGACGAAACCACTCCGCAAAGCAGGGATGATTTCGTGCTCCAACCTGTCAGCAAAATCCGTCGCATACAGCAAATTGAACGTGAGCAGGTTCAGCGCGTTTCCCGCTTTCGCAAGATCTATGCTTTCCCTGACCAGTGCCGAGCGAGTCCAACCGGTCTCGATCACTCCGTACCCTTGAACCTCCAGCCACGTGCGCAGGAGGGAGAGTTGTGTCGTCCGGCCCACGCCGTCCGAGCCTTCAACCACGAGCAGGTGCCCGTTGACTTCTGAAAGGTCAACGTATGGCAGTCCCGTTCCCATGAACCGTCGTTTTGCCATTGCGTCCTTCCTTTTTCACCCGTCGTTCTGGGTACCGGCTCTGCGAACCGTCGAGTCCTTTGATTCGTTCCCGGTTTTCTGTTCCTTCGCCGCCAGATACGGAGCGAGATACGACTGAAGCTCCCGCGAGACAAGCGCCCTGAACTGCTTCTGCTGAGCTTCGATCGGTTGAACGGCATCAATCACATGGAAACCGAATTCTTCCGACATGCGATCATATTCGTCGAGAACACGGCTCTGGAACAGCTCGAAGCACTCGACCGGATCCTTGCTCAACCCCGTGTCCATGCCTGCTTCATAGAATTTGAGCTTCATGCGCGCGCTCAGAAGGCGTCTGAGGGAAACGCGGATGGGCACTTTGAAATACACCGCAAGATCAGGCTTTATCGCGAAATCGTACAGAGATCGGACCCATTCGGGATGAACTCCCCGCGCAGTATCCCGCGCAAAGGCCGTGAACGCGTACCGATCGGCAATCACAACCATCCCTGCCTGGAGCGGGGGTATGATCTTGTAAGAAAGCCGGTCGGCAAAATCGGTAACGTGAAGCAGGCTGAACGTAGTAGGGGTAAGCGTATTGTCCTTCTTCGCCTTCTTTGTGGAGCTTTTAACAAGAGCTGACGAATTCCATTCCGTCCAGAACACCGGCACGCCAAGGGATACCAGCCATTGCCGGAGCAGCGACGCTTGCGTCGTCTTTCCCGAACCATCGATACCTTCGACGATGATCAAGCGTCCGGGAAACGTGTGCTTTTCATGGAGTCGTGCCATTTTCGCCTTCTCTTTCGGGAAAACCGCCGGAGGAGACCACGATGAATTTCACAGGCACACCGAGAAGCTCCTGGAGAACGTCGCTTTTTCTCCCTGCGGCCCGTAATTCCTCATCCACTCCCCCGACCGCCTTGCACGAAATAGTGCAGTCGTTCCGCGATACCCGCATCTGGGCGGACGTGATAAGTCCGCGATGTGTTCTGTCAAACCCGTCCGCGATTCTGAGCACACCGGCGAGACGACGAACGGACTCCCGATCGTCGTCGCCGAGACCATCAAATACCGGATCGTCCGCATCCGGGAAACGCTTTCGGTGCGCACGCGCCACTGCCGCAATGATCTGTTTTTCGCTCCGTCGGAATCCGATCAGATCGGCCCTGCAGATCATCGCCTCCGAAACTTTGTGGTGCCTGCGAACGCCATTAATATAACCTATATCGTGTAATAGAGACGCGTACTCAAGCCATTCACGCTCCCATTCCCGGTTTTTTTTTGGCGGCGGCAGACCTCCGTACAACTCGAGGGCGAGTTTCGTCACCTGCACCGCATGCGCTTCCTCAAAGTCCCACGATCTGGCCAGCTCGATTACGGCCGCTTTCCTGGCGCTCCGAGGAATAGATGCCGATTCCAAGCCCTTTTCACCCATTCGCAAGGGACTCAATAACCCGCTCATCGAGTTTCTTCTGGAGCTCCGGCCACGTGTTTTTGAAAGCCTTCCATGCTTTCATCCGTTCCAGTTGGCACCTCTTCCGGAGCCATTTCACCGCAACGTTCCTCTCCGATTCCCGCCAGACACTGAGGCGCACATCCGCGTCATGCACGTCCCCCAACGCGTCCTGCACGTTCACCAGCGCGCGGAGCACGTCGCTCCGGTCCTTGCCCAGAACCCTGTACCACGCGTCCACTGCATACCGCATACGCCTGCACTCCCGCCGCAGCGCGTGCTGTCGTTCCGACGACGACTCCTTCACGGTGCCCACGTAGCGCAATATCCCCCGTGCGCGTCGCGCCAGCACTTTGCGGATTTCGTCTCCCAGAACTGCCTCCGCACCAGGAAGAATGTGCACTGCGCCGGTTCCCCGGGCCACCCAGTCGTCCAGACGAATCAAAAGGGCACTGAAACGAGCGCTTCTGAGACCAACCAGAAGCCTTCTGAGCTTTTCCCGCCTTCTTCGCGCGGCATTTTCGCGCAACCTGAGCAACCCTTTTTTCACGTCATCCGGGCATGCCGTCATCATCTTGTCAAGCCAAAGAATTGTGATATCCAGGTCGCGGACATTTCCAAGCAATCCGCCGAACCACACCAGTTCTCGTGAAAGCTCGTTGTACGCGGTTTCCTCCCAGATGAATCGGTAAAGCCGCAAACCGGCGCGGATTCGCCGGAGCGCAATTCGCATGTCATGCCGCGGCTTCACCGACAGGATTGACCCTATGCCCGGTATCGCGGCCGTTACCTGGGTGAGGTATCCCCGCAGTATGATACACGCCGACTCCCCCACTGAGTCCTTCCGCCGGACGGGGGGACGCCAGGGGCTGCGGCGGCGGGCAGCAACAATTTGCGGTGGCGCCCCGATGCACGATTCCCACAGATCGGCTTTCTTTTCCGCACGCGCAATGTCGTGATCAAGCGTGTCCTGATTACCTGCAACACCAACTACTGGCCGTCTTCGGCCCTTTACTGCGATCACACGGGTGGTCTGCTCCATGTTGGAATCCAACCCGTCGGCGATCCGCACGATCGCAGCCAGTCTCAGTGTTGTCTCCTGCAGATCCGGGGGCAATTCCATCCAGAGGGGTTCTGCCTCGGGAACAACCTGCTTCCGATGAAATGCAACGATGCAGGCGACCATATGTGTGTGGTCAGTCGGCAGTTCGTGGGGTTTGAGATTCAGGGGAGTGAAGCCGCGAAGTCCTTCGTTCGCAACGATATCGCGCCCGCGCAGATGATGGTTTTCAGGATCCTCGAAGAAGCCCACATTGTGAAGCAGCGCTCCCGCCTGAAGGGCAGGAAGGTAGAGAGGACTCACCTTGTGCGCTGGCAGAGTACCGAGAAAAATCGTCGTTGCAAGGCGCGCCACGTGGTCACTGTGCGACGTGTCGTCGTGGTGCCTTGCGCGAAGGGCAATAAGAGAAGCTCGGTGCATTCGCTACTGATTCCGCAGATGTAACAGCAGCGCTCTCGGCCCCCGCAGTTTTTTGAACTCAATCACCGCCTGTGGCCCGGGAGCAACGAGCAGCCTGATGTCATGCTTTGTAAGCCACGACCGCACATCTTCCGGCACAGAGAGCCCGTGCTCGGTGCTCGTTCCCACCAACAGAGTGCGCGCGTTGCCTTTGATCGCGGCGTTTGCCTCCTCGATACTGAGCACGTTCCCGCCGGACGAAGAGCGTTTTGCAGGTTTTTTCGGCCTTTTCCTCACCTTGCCGTCTGCGCGTATCAGCACGTCCTGTGTGTAGCGTTTGCCGTTGATCTGCACTTCACCCGCGCCAAGCCACTCGACCTGGGGAACGTACGCGGTTGCTCCTGCGGGGCGCCGCGCTTTCAGCGCCTCTTTGGCTATCACTGCCGCGCCAACGATACCGGCATCATCTCCAAGGTAAGAACGCACGATGGATGCCGGCTCACCGTACACTTTCATCATCCGGGGTTTCGCCGAGTCCACGATTATCGGCATCATGAAATCCCCGCACGCCTCGATGAGGCCCCCACCAACCACAACGACCTCAGGATCCAGCACATTCACCACATTCGCGATTCCGAGGCCGATGAGTTCCGCGGCCTTCGCGAGGATGCCAGAGACCAGCTTGTCCCCTTCCTGCAGCGCCGATCTCAGCATGCCGCTCCGCAGTCGCTCCCCCGACCTTACTGCGTCTGTAAGAACCGTCGCCGTGCCGGCCTCCACCGCCTTTCTGATGTCCCGTTCTATCGCAGTCCGGCTGGCAAACGATTCGAGACAACCCGTTCCGCCGCAGCCACAAACCGGGCCTTCCTGTGCGACGCGGATGTGTCCGACTTCCCCCGATCCGCCGTGGGCACCGGCGTACAGCTTTCCATCGATGATGATTCCTCCGCCAATCCCCGTTCCGATGAATATTCCGAACAAATCGTCCACCTCGGCGCCCGCCCCGTACCAGGCTTCGCCGAGCGTGCAGAGCGTCACGTCATTGCCAACCACCACCGGAAGGCCGCACAGTTCCGTCAGACGCTTACCCAGCGGCACGTCATTCAGCGGAAGGTTTGCCGTGGCAACCACATGGCCACTCCCCGTGTCCACTGTTCCGGGAACCCCTATCCCGACTGCCGCAATCTCCTTGTCACTCTTGCGGCGGATTTCTTCGATACCGACAACCAGTTGCGTTACGATCTCCTCAGATGTCGTGGTTGCGGATTTCACTTTCAAACGTGTGAGAACACGTCCGTTCTTGTCCACCACTCCGAACAGGACTTTCGTTCCGCCGAGGTCTATGCCGAGAACCGGACGCTTTTCTTCCGCCGCCATCGCAGGTTCCTCCCTGAGAAACACACGCCTCTCAGCAAAAGTCAGACGCTGAAACGAATGTTGAGGATATCGCCGTCCCTGACCTCGTATGCCTTCCCCTCAAGGCGGAGCAAACCTTTCTCGCGTGCGTGTGGCAATGATCCGCATTCCACGAGATCGTCGTACGTAATAACCTCCGCCCGGATGAATCCCCGTTCAAGATCCGTGTGGATCACACCCGCCGCTTCGGGTGCCAGAGCCCCTGACCTTACTGTCCATGCACGGACTTCGTCGGGTCCAACGGTGAAAAAGCTTATGAGATCGAGAAGTCGGTACGACACTTTCACCAGCCTCCTCACCGCCGGTTCAGAAATGCCCAGCGCCTCCAGGAAAGCCGGTTGATCAGCCGCATCCAGTCGGCTGATCTGCATCTCCGCTTCCGCGCAGAGCACAATCAATTCCGTTTTCGCGCGCGTGGCGAGGGAAGCGAGTTCCGTCGAACGGTAGCTCTCGTTTCCCAGCTGGTCTTCGCCCACATTCACGACCACCACAATGGGTTTCCTGGTGAGAAATTGAAACCCTCGCAGCAGCTTTTCCTCTTCATCCGTAAGATTCAGTTCGCGAAGCGGCATCTCCGATTCGAGCGCATCTCGGCAGGAACGAAGCAATGTCCACTCGCGCTCCCCTTCTTTCCTTCCCGCCTTCAGCTCTTTCTCCAGGCGGTCAAGCCTGCGTTCGGCAACCTCCAGATCTGCCAGCACCATTTCGAGATCCAGGTCGCCCACGTCTCGAACCGGATTGATCCCGCCTTCCGGGGCTGGTACGGAGTCAGATTCGAAAGCCCGAACGACATGTATCAGTGCATCAACTGTTCGCAGAGCGTTCAGCACGCCACTTCTGGAATCTTTCGCAGAACCTTTGACAATCCCCGCAACGTCAACATACTTCACGTCCGCGGGTACCGTCTTTTTCGGACGAAACATGGCGGTAAGAACGTCAAGCCGTTCATCCGGGACCTTCACGACCGCAAGGTGCGAGGGTTTGTCGGACGAGAACCCTCCCGTTGCACGCTGTTCGCCCGTAAGCGCATTGAAAAGCGTTGTTTTCCCTGTCAAGGGCAATCCGGTAATACCGAGTTCCATCTCGCCTTCTCTTTCGGTAACGTTCCCCGGCCGGAAAAGAGCATCCTCACAACTCGGTCGGGGCAGATTTCTACAGAATCTACCGGACTCGGAACGGGTTTCCAACAGAACTTGGTATGCGGGGCACGTTGGCGGAGGTATTCCCGCTCAGGCCTGTCGGTCAGACGGGGTCCCGTTCGCGGTATCCTGGAACTCGAGCGGAATCCGCCTTGCTGTCTGGAGGTCGAAACGGCCCGGAGGTCAGGGAAGCCTAAGGTTCCAGTCGGCGAGGGCTTCCATCGCCGCGTGGTGCGTCAAATCCAGATGGAGCGGCGTCACCGATACAAAACCCGACATTACGGCGGCGTAATCGCTGTCGTCGCTTGCAACCCAGGTGGGAGTGTCCCCTGCGATCCAGAAATAAGCCCGGCCCCGTGGGTCCCGTTTCGCGATCACTTCATCATGGTAGGTTCTTTTCGATTGCCGCGTCACCCGCACGCCCTTGAGGCGGTCCATGGAGCAGTCGGGCACATTGACATTCAGCAACGTTTCAGGAGGAAGGCCTTTCGTGCACGCCTCGTGCAGCAGTTTGGCTGCAACCTCCGCTGCCGTTTCGAAATGCGTTCCGCCAACGAGGCTCACGGCCAGAGAAGGTAAGCCGAGAAGTGTCCCCTCCATCGCCGCTGCGACCGTTCCAGAATACGTTACATCGTCCCCCATATTGGCACCGGCGTTGATACCGGATACGACAGCTTCGGGTGGCTCTGGAAGTCCGCCGCGGGTGGCCAGAAGTACGCAATCAGTGGGGGTTCCGTCAACTTTGTACACGCCCGGTTCAACCTCGTCGAACCTCAAAGGACGATGCAAAGTGAGTGCATGGCTTGATCCGCTTTGCTCACGGTCGGGCGCCACAACCACAACATCCAGATCAGGGTTGCGCGAGAGTACGCGACGCAGCACACTGATCCCCGCCGCAAAATACCCGTCATCATTCGTCAACAGAACCCGCATCATTCTCCCGTCGGGTCGCCGTCAGGATTTCCACGACCCAGCCAGACGACCTCTCGTTCGAGCCGCACACCGAACGCATGCCGGACCTTCTCCTTCATGAGTACCGCCAACCGGTTCACTTCGGCGGCGGTCGCATGCCCGCGATTCACTATGATGTTCGCATGTTTCGAATACACTTCGGCATCCCCGACGCGAAGTCCGCGGGCACCCGCCCGATCGAGAAGAAGACCCGCCGCCAGTCTTCGTTCGTGTGTGGCCAGGTCCAGTGCAATCGCAAGGCGCGCTCGCTCGCCCCGGTCGTCAATGTTTTTGAAGAAGGAACCCGCCGTCAGTGCGGTTTTTGGAGGATGTTTCTCCGCGCGGGAAGCGAGAACCGACTGCCGCAGCTCGGAAAGGGCCCGACGGTCCTCCGGCCGGAGCGCCAGCCGGACACGAACGATAGGTTCTCCGCTCATTTTGAGCGCGCTCCCTCGGTAACAGAATCCAAGGCCCGCTCCTTCGATTTCGCGAAGTTGCCCCTCCCGATCTACCACGCTGACAGAAATAACTCTGTCCCCCACCGATTCACCGTAGGCACCCGCATTTCCGCAGACCGCTCCGCCGACCGTACCCGGTATTCCAGACATTCCGGCAATGCCGCCCAACCCGCGAGAAACGGATGCCTCCACGAGGGAATCCCATTCGTACCCGGCGCCAACAGTCGCAGACCCACCTTCAAACGACAGTCTGCGGATGGCGTTCACCAGCACAATACCGTCCACACCGTCATCGGAAACCAGGAGGTTACTCCCCCCTCCTATGCACCGGAGCCCTGTATCGAACTTTCGCGCGACGCGAACGGCCGCGGCAATCTGGGCTTCGGTGGTCGCCGTCGCCAGAATGTCCGCGACACCACCGATCCTGAACGTGGTGTACGCCGCCAGCGGGATGTTTCGCTCCGCCGCAACACCCTCGCGGTTGAGTGCGACGCAGACATCGTCAAGAAGAGCCTTCGCGTGCGCCATGAAATACCTACGAAGAGAAATCTATCGCTTCGTCCAGCATCGCGAGGTAGTTCGCTACCGGAACGTAATTGGGAATAGAGCTCCCAGACCCCAGTGCGAAACGTCCTCGCGCACCACAGGTTTCCATCAAAAACCTCACGTGTTTCCTCACATCCTGAACCGAGCCGGCCGCGAGGAGGTCAATGTCCACCCCACCCAGAACTGCAAGCTTCTCCCCGTATTCGCGCTGGAAATCCTGAATCGGAATGATCGCGTCCTCGAATGAATGCTTTCCATCGAGCTTCACGTCGTTGATCACGTCCTCGACTATCGGAAGGACATTCCCACATGAGTGCAGAAAATACGGGAGACCCCGTTCGTGCGCCATTTCGGCGACACGCGTATGCACTGGAAGAGTGTACGCGCGGAGATGAGCAGGTGCGATCATCGTGCCTGTGCGGAATCCCATATCGTCTCCGGGAAACACGGCGACGAGGTTGTCGAGCTGGACGAGGTGCCGGTAGAAGCCAGTCATGAGATTACCGATCTTGTCATTCACTGCCTTCACCAGATCGGGGTCATCGTAGAGCGCCAGCGCAAGCCCTTCCAGCGAAAAAATCTGCGACAACTGCTCGAACGGTCCACCGCCATGGCTCGCGATCAGCCCCATGCCGTCGGGGAGATTCCTGCTCACATACTCCAGGTCGAAAAAGTCACAGTCTTCCAGCCTCGGCCAGGGGTATTTCTCGAAATCCTCCCACGTGCGGATCATCCCCTGGTGCTCATCCGCCCAGGTACGCTGGTTTCCTGGCACCCCGGACACGTCATCGGCGCGCAGAGAATGCTTCGGAAACACCAGTCCTCTTTCAATGCGGATGAAATCATACCCCATGCGGTACCAGAACTCAATCGCGATATCCAGTGCCTTCCTGCGACTCTCCGCATCGGTTGGCGTGTCAACCCACTCCCTGCCCAGAAGCGACGTGGCAATGGGCTTCATGACGGAACCGTCCACAAGGTACTCCACCATCCGCGGTTTTGTTTCCTTGAAACGGCCCATCAATCCGTCAATGAAGCGCTGCGCGGTCGGTCGCGGATGCCGGAGTGGGATATGGCGGTACATGAATTCCTCCAAGGGGAAGCCCGGTTCGCGGAGCCAGAAAACTGCAGAGTGCGAGAATGACTTCCAGGTTGCGGGAACCGACAACAAAGTATGCAACAGGCGGAACGCGGCACCAAGGGAGAAGCCGGCGCGTGCGCTCGGGCGGGAGTTTGTTTCGCCAATGTTCTCTTTGCGTTCTTGGTACTGGAAATCCGAACAGAGCGGCCAGAAACTCACCGGATGCCACCGGGAAAGGTGCGGGATGCCCGATTTCTCTGTCATCGCAAAGAATTTCGCGGATGCGTTGATCGCGTACGGAACCGATCACTACGGCACCCGTGACACCCCTCTGTTCTGCCACTTCATCGATCTGGAGACGTTGACGGTACCCGCCCAGAAAACTGCCGCCGAGTGGCGCGATCTGATGGCCGATTGGGAAGAGGACAAAGGATACCTCATGTGGGGAAAAGACCGGAGCAACCTCACGTGGGCGCATCAGTCAAACCTTCTCTGGGATACCGAAACCGTTCGGCTCCTTATCAAACTCAGCGAGAGCACAGGCGATCGGCGGTACGCCCAGGCTGCCTGGTCATGCATGGCGTATTTCCCGGAACATTGTGTGAGCAGAGAAACGGGGCTCTTTGCCTGGGGCGAACACGTTGCATACAACGTCGTGTCGGACCGAATTGAGGGGGAACGGCACGAATTGCAGCACGCCGACCCACTTTGGGAGGAACTCTGGCAAATCTCACCGACGAAAGTCCAGCGCGAAATCGAGGCGATTTACCGTTTTCACGTCGTGGACAAGGCAGCAATGATTTACGACCGACACGCGCGCTTCTGGGACGGCCTGCCCGAGCGCGACCAGGCGACAATCCTCGGGTACGCCGGTGTATTCGCCAAAGCCTGGGCGTTCCTGTGGACAAAAACGCGGAACCCGGAGTACCTGCGTTGGGCGCGAAATCAGCTTCTGGCGTTCCAGTCCAAATCAAACGGCGCAGGTCTCTACCCTGACAACTGGACGGACTCGGACAAAAGGCAACTCCCGCGCAACTATCCCGCCCGTCCCGGCCTCGCCAGAGACATGTTTGACATCTACGTGATGACCGGTATGCGAGAATGGTTGGACGACGGGTGCCGCTACCTCGAGGCATGCGTCGGGCTTCGACACGAGGAAAGCCGCACGATGGAAACAAAAGGCGATCCAGTGTTCGGAAGCGATGTCGCAGCCGGAATAGAGGTTCTGATTTCCGCGTTCAACCTGACGCGCAACCAGCAATGGCGCGATCTCGCCGAGGAATATGGTCGCACGCTCGCTGCTGAGCCAATTCCGACTCCACTCATGGCGTCACGGCTGGCTGAACGTATTCAGGCGTTCTGCGCCCTCCATGCTGCCACCGGTGACCCGAGATGGCTCTCTTGCGCCACACGCGACGCGGAATACGCGATCACAACGTTTGTTCATTCCAGTGGCCTCATCAAAGGAACAGCCCCTGTCCGCCGTCGTGACTACTATGATGCCATCCAGGGAAGCGGAAAACTTGCCCTCGCCCTTTATTCGCTGGGAGAGCTCATCCGGACCGAAGGGAACGCAAATCAGGAAAGGCGGGAAGCGGCCGCGGTGCCCGATACGATTCCACCTTCGGTGGACGTCCTGTCTCCGCCGGCCAAGCTGCCAAACCACCTCCCGACGGTTGTTCAGGCTGAGATTCGACACGCTGACGGGATACAGAGAGCGGTGCTCCACTACTCCGTCGGGTACCGTGTCGGGTTGGCCGACTGTACGCCGCTGCGCGAGACATCGGTTTTCCGGTTCCACATTCCGCCTTTCGCACCGTTTGAAGGAGAGGTCCGCTTCGCCGTGGAAGCCTTCTCCGGTGGTTCCCCGCAATCACGAACGATCACCGCGTGGCACACCTTCTCTGTCCGGACGGTCGAAAACCTTGTTGCCGACTTCGCCGGCTGCGCCGCGGGAGAGCGTACTCCGGTCCGCGTGGAAGGATTGCTCCCCGGCGACAGCGTCACGGTAGAAACAGAACCGCGCGAATCTGCCGGCGACCGTATCCTGCCGACGCCATGGACACGCGCTCCCTTGCTGATCCGCGTGAGCGCCCCTCACCGCGAGTCCGCGCAGATCGTTATCGGGTACTCCGCCCGCCATGTCGACCGACTCATCGAAGACACGGTTCGCCCGGCGGTCCTGGATGAGAAATCCGGCGCATGGCGTATCCTCACATCCGCCAGCGTCAACACCCGCGCCCGCACCATCACCTGCCAGTTCGTACAAAGCGGCCTCTGGACTATCTGCGGTCTGAGCCGCGTCCGGTGGCAGGCACCGCAGCGCGAGTCAAACGCCACCGTCGGGGACATTGACGGTGACGGCAGGCTCGAGGTCGCACTCACACAATATGCAAACGCCGAACTCCTGAACTCCGACGGCTCGTCGCGGCACGTGTTCCAGCTCCAGGCAAGCAACCGCCCCGTTCAAAACACATCCAGTCCCCTGATCGCGGATATCAACGCCGATGGCAGAAACGAGATAGTGTACGGCGCAACCAGTGGCCACGTTCACGCCTTTTCGCCTGACGGCGTGGAGTTGTGGCGTACGCCCGTCGGCGGCGAGGTGCGCGGAGGCATTGCCGCCGCAATGTCCGATGATGGCCGCCCCTCGTGCCTGTGTGTCTCATGGCATGACGCCGGTGTCGCGCTGCTCAACACGGATGGCTCAGTGCGCTGGCAACATTCCCTTACGCCTCCCGCAGATACCACCCCGGTCGTGTGTATCCCCCGCGCAGGCGGGCCCTTCGTGGTCGTGGCGCACGGTGAGGGACTCATCGCGTTCCGTTGCGCCGACGGTGAGGTGCTCTGGCAGTACCGGACGGAGGGAGGCTCTCCCGTGGCACCGGCTGTCGGGGAGTTCTCACGAAGCGAGGAGCCGCACATCGTGACGGGAACCGCGTCGGGAATGATCTATGTTCTGGATGCTCACGGAGAAGTGCGTTCCCGCTGGGTTGTGCCTGCCGTGCACGAGGCGTATCGGCCCATAATCGAGGTCGGCATGGCTTCTCTGCGCGATTCGTCCACCCGCCAGATAGTCGCCACCACGGCCGGAGGTGTCGTCGTTGCGTACGAACGCGATGGGACACCTGTCTGGCAATTCGTGAGCAGGGAACAGATGACCGGATTCGCTCTCGGTGTGGGAGGAAGGCTCGCGTTTGCCGACGTGAACGCCGACGGACGCTACGAGGTCCTTGTCGCCGAACAGGACCAGTACGTGTACTCCCTCAAGGGCGATGGCTCCCTCCTGTGGGAGTTCCGGGGAGCGTTCTTCTACCACTACTCCCCGGTCGTAGCAGATCTGGACGGGCAAGGCGACTTGATGCTCCTCACCACATCGCCCTGTCAGAACGGTACGTACGCACTTCGAGCAGGACACCGTGTCGCCGGTGCTTCGCGGACGCCCTGGCCGACGATGCGGGGGAATTTTGCACGCACCAATTGCGCACCGTGGCCGCATTCATGAGGTTGCTTCTCCGAGCCTCGCGGATCGCGCAGAGCAGCAGTCTTCTCTGGAAAACTGACGCGGTCAGGCCTCGCGCTCGCTCATCCCTGATTCCTTGCGCCACCGGGCAAAAAACTCGTTCGCATCGGGGTGATTCCGAAGTGCGACGTCAATCGCCGCGATGTATTTGCGCAGGATAGCCTTCTCTTTGCCTACCCGCTGGTCCACCTGCCCGACAAGACGGCGATGCAGCTCTGCCATTTCGGCGAACTGACGATACGACATCCGCGCATTCAAAGACCGCGCGCTTCTTCCGCAAAATCCGAAACGTTCCACTTGACCGTCCACCCGCTTTGTCTACTTTCAACATTGTCTGATTCAACACCGCTTTTCGCTCGTACGTTCAGTCTTCCCCGTAACTGCCTGAGAGGACCGGCAATTCCATGCATTACTTCGCATACGCCAATGAAGTTCTGCGCGGTGAGGAAGTCGACCTGCGGGATATCGCAGAATCCGTCGGCACACCGTGCTATGTGTACAGCCACCGAACCCTTCTTCAGCACGCGCATGTTCTGGATGCCGCATGGGGAGAACGTGAGCACCTCACCTGCTACTCCGTCAAGGCATGTTCCAACATCGCCATTTTGCGCCTTTTTGCGCAAATGGGGCTGGGTGCGGATATCGTTTCAGGTGGCGAGCTCTACCGCGCCTTACTGGCAGGGTTTCCTCCCGACAAAATCGTCTACAGCGGGGTCGGGAAAACCACCGAGGAGATGCGCGAGGCGCTCCGCGCTGGCATTTTCTGCTTCAATGTGGAGTCGGAGGCCGAACTCGTCGAGCTGAATCGTGTCGCGCAGCGAGAGTACCGTCGCGCAAGAATCTCGTTGCGCATCAATCCCGAAATCGATCCCAAAACGCATCCCAAAACTGCAACCGGGCTGAAAACGGCGAAATTCGGCGTGCCTCACAGCAGGGCGGTCGAAACATACCGGCGGGCGTCCGAACTTGAGTGGCTCGAAGTTATCGGGATTGATGCACACATCGGATCGCCGATCATGAGCGTGCAGCCGTTCGTGGACGCCGCGAAGCGTCTCGTGGACCTCGTTGGTCATATCCGTGCTGAAGGCATCGAGCTCAAATGGATCGACATCGGTGGCGGCCTCGGCATCACCTATGACGTCGAGGATCCTCCAACTCCCAAAGAATGGGCCGCCGCGGTTGGCGACGTTCTGAACGACGCGGGCCTCGGCATCATCACGGAACCGGGAAGGTCCATCGTCGGAAACGCTGCAGTGCTTCTTACGAAGGTCCTGTATCTGAAGCGAAACGAGGACAAGAATTTCGTGGTGGTAGACGCCGCAATGAACGACCTTATCCGCCCGAGTTTCTACGATTCATTCCACCGCATCCAACCGGTGGTACAACGTGGAACTGAGCCTTTCGTGGCCGACGTGGTCGGCCCGGTGTGCGAATCCGGAGACTTCCTGGCCAGGAATCGCTCGATCGCGCGACCGGAGCAGGGGGATATCCTGGCGGTCATGAGTGCCGGCGCGTACGGGTTTGCAATGTCATCGCAGTACAACTCCCGCCGGCGCGCCGCGGAAGTCATGGTGAAAGGCGGTACCTGGCAGGTGATCCGCGACAGGGAGACTTGCGAGGACCTAGTTCGTGGCGAACGCTTTTTCACCCTCTGAAACTAGAGGCGATACCGTGAACGCCGACGGCATGACGGAAGCGGACCTGCTCAAAACGCTGTTCGGTACCCTTCCTCCCTGCGGCGCGGACGTTATCGTGGGCGTTGGCGACGATTGCGCAGTGCTTCGCGCTGACGGCGATGACGTGCAGGTTCTCACCACGGACGCCCTCATCGAAGGGGTGGATTTTGTCGTCGGGCCCGGGTTTTCGTTCGAAAACCTTGGACACAAAGCGCTCGCCGTCAATCTCAGTGACATTGCGGCGATGGGCGCTATCCCGCGGCATGCACTTGTCACGCTGTGCATACCCGAACACTACGGCCGCAAAGAGATGGCGGAACTCTACCAGGGGTTTTCTCGTCTCGCGAGCCGCCACGGCGTCGGAGTGATCGGAGGCGACCTGTCGTCCTCAAGGAACGACTTTATGGTCAGCGTCACACTCCTCGGCACTGCGTCCCGTTCGGAGATCCTCCTGCGAAGTGGCGCGAAGCCCGGCGATGCGGCGATGCTTTTTGGCAGGATAGGGGACTCCGGCGCAGGACTGGACATCACGCGTGGAGCACACTGCCCGTCTGAGGCGATTCTGCTCGAACGGCATTTTCGCCCTGAACCGCTGGTTGACCAGGGGAGATGGCTTGCGAATCGTACAGGCAACCACGTCCACGCCATGATTGACATATCCGATGGCCTTGCTTCGGACGCGCGTCACATCTGCGAGGCGAGCGGGGTGGGTGTGCGTATTGATCACGCCTCCCTGCCGGTTTCCGACGAACTCGCGGAATTTGCCCGCTACACGGGCCGGGAACTTGACGGCTATCTTCTCGGCGCGGGTGAGGATTACGCACTTTTCGCGGCAGTGGATGCATCGGCTGCCACTGAGATCGCCGGCCGTTTCCGCAGCGCATTTCCCCGGACACCGGTCGCCACCGTCGGATCATTCCGCCGGGGGAACCACGTCGAAATCCGCTGGGAGAATGGTGCCGTTTCCGAACTGGCGGGAGGTTTTGATCATTTCGCGCGGCAATAAAGGAGGTCTCAATGCCTGACCAGAAAATCGACGTGGTACGGATGAGCTTCGAGGAAGAACGCGCGTCCGCTTATTTGTACCGAGCGATGGAATCCGTCGAGACAGGGGCCGCGGCGGCGATGTTTGCCAAACTCCGGAAGGCTTCCGAGGCCCAGTCGGAAATATGGGCGGAACAGCTCAGTTCACTGGGCGCCACCGTGCCCGCGTTCCGACCTTCTCTCCGCGTCCGGGTCGTGCAATGGTTGCTGTTCCGGCTCGGGCCACGCCGTATGCTTCCCGTGCTCGCGGGGATGAAAGTCCGCGGGCTTTCGATTTACGGCACCAGAGGTGCAACTCCCTCGACGGTCGAGGAGGCGCTCGCCTCCCCCTCCACCGCGGGCGAGAAATGGCATCGCGCCGCACAGGGAGGTGGCGCCTTGCGCGCAGCGGTGTTCGGCATGAACGACGGGCTCGTTTCCAATGCGAGCCTCATCATCGGAGTGGCAGGGGGAGCGGCGGATCAGCCCGAAGTGGTCCTGCTTGCCGGAGTCGCCGGTCTGATTGCCGGAGGTTTTTCGATGGCCGCGGGGGAGTATATCTCCGTTGCCACGCAGAAGGAGCTCTACGAACACCAGATCGCACTGGAAAAAGCGGAGATGGCGGTCTTCCCCGAGGAGGAAATCGAAGAACTCGCCATGGTCTACGAAACGAAGGGGTTGCCCCGGGATCAGGCGGTCGCCGTCGCGACAAGAATCGTGAACGATCCCGTCAACGGGCTTGATACTCTGGCCAGAGAGGAACTCGGGCTCGATCCCGCGGGATTGTCATCACCGGTTGCAGCCGCCTCCGCCTCTTTCGCCGCCTTCGCGGTGGGCGCGCTCATTCCGCTGATGCCGTATCTCGTAACCCGGGCACCCGCGACGCTCTCCCTCACTGTCGTGGTAACCGAGGCCGCGCTTCTCCTCGTTGGGGCTGTTATGAGTCTCTTCACCGGGCGGAACATGCTCTGGAGCGCCCTCAGGATGGCACTGATCGGGTCGGCGGCGGCAGCCATTACGTTCGCGATCGGGCGCTTGCTTGGCGTCAGCATTTCGTAGCGTCGAATACATCTCTGCTTTCGGAGAGAGAAAGGCATTGCATGAAATGGGAGATGGTCGTCAACCCGGAAACGATTGTCGGTGAGGCTCACGCCTCGACACTCATCGAAAGCCCCGGGGGTGATCTCCTCTGCGCGTGGTTCGGCGGCGCACCGGAAGGATCGCCCGACACTGCAATCTGGATGTCTCGACGGACGAGTTCGGGGTGGTCGCCGGCTTCCGTAATCGCCGATGAACCGGGCGTGCCGTGTTTCAACCCCGTCTTCTTCCGACACGGAACAACGATCTGGGTGTACTTCAAGGCCGGCAAGGAAGTTGAAAAGTGGAGCGGTTTTCGGACCAGATCCGAGGATGGCGGGTTCACCTGGTCCGCTCCGGAGATTCTGCCGGCCGGCCTGTTCGGCCCGATCAAGAACAAAGGCATCAGGCTTCACAACGGCATGATCGCATTCCCGAGTTCCGCAGAAAGCTATCGTGCATGGACGGGGTGGGTGTACCTTCACGATCCCGATTCGGATGCGTGGAAAATACGCGGCCCCCTCGCCCATCCGGACAATCCCTGGGGAGTCATCCAGCCGACGCTCTGGGAGGTGACGCCAGGCCACATACGCGCCCTGCTCCGATCCCGAAAGGAAATTGGCCGCGTGTGCGTATCGGATTCATTTGACAGCGGCGAAACGTGGACGCCTGCGCGGCCTTCATCTCTCCCGAATCCAAACAGCGGAATAGACGCCGTCAAACTGGCTGACGGGAGAGTTGTTCTTGCCTACAACCACACTGACCCCTCACCGCGTCTGTCGGCGGCAACCGGTGACATGCCTGGAAACACCCCGCTTCTCGGTGGCAGACACGAAATTCACCTCGCAGTATCCGAAGACGGAGGGGAAACGTGGTCCCCACCGTGGGAAATGGAAATCGGCGGTGCGGAGTTCTCGTACCCCGCGATAATACAGTCAAGCGACGGGCTTGTGCACGTCACGTACACCTGGAACCGCAAAGGAATCCGGTATGGCGCGTTTACACCCGCGGAAATCAGCCTGATCTGTGCCGGCACCTTTCCGCGGCCAGCACCGTAAAGAGCAGCCTATGTGCGGTATGACCGGGCACGAACATCGCGGCGTGCGAGAAAACTCCCGCCGGCGGCTGGACCCCGTTGAGGAGAAAATCCTTCTTCTCCTTGCTGGTCGCGCCGAAGACATGGTCCCTCTCGTCGATATCACGACTGATCTGGCGGGCCTGCCGGATCATCTCAGGGGACAATGGTTCGACAAGAAATTGCTGACGCCCTCCCAGGTCGCCGCCTGGGAGGAAGCCCTGAAGCAGGTGAGGCGTGCGGTGCGGTCCCTGTTTCGCAAAGGCTTCATCGACGTGGGCAGAGAAGATGAGTTCCCCGAGGGCTTCTGCCGGCACCACGCCGAGGTCATCCGGGCGCTGCAAAACCATCCGGCTTGGAAGGGCGATACAGACACCTCGAAAGGCTCTGTCGCGGGAATTGAAAACGAAATCCGCGCCCGCATGCCCTGGGCGGACGCACGGGATCTCACCGCCGTCCAGAAGCAGATGGACGGCCCCGTAGACATTGTCGGCATCACTTCATCCGGCCGTGCGGAACTCACCTCCAACCCCGGTCAATCCCTTGCTGGTTCTCAGCCTTTCTGACATCAGCGTGCCGTTCGGCGAATCGGAAGACGCCTTGCGTGCCCTCTGCGCCGCCAGACTCGGTGTTCCGGAGGCCGAACTCGGGCAGTTGCGGGTACGTCGCCGTGCTCTCGACGCCCGGCACCCCTCACGCCTGCGGTATGTGTACACCATCGAAGTCGAGGCCCCGTTGACACTGGAGCAGGCCCGACGGATTTCTGGCGCGAAAGTCTCGGCTTCGGCGCCCGAACGACGTGTCGAATTCGGCACCCGTGCACTTTTGGAGAGGCCCGTGGTCGTCGGCGCGGGGCCGGCGGGTTTGTTCGCAGCCTGGAAACTCGCAGAGAACGGGTACCGACCAATTCTGATCGAGCGCGGCAAACCTGTGGAGGCTCGCAGGAGAGATGCGACCGACTTCTGGAAATATGG
>ENA-UOWE01002400-UOWE01002400.1-activated-sludge-metagenome-genome-assembly--contig:-NODE-2400-length-20670-cov-62.472569_pt1 | contig 20670 bp, 17 predicted proteins | sample MGYA00249841_ERZ761562 | MGnify/ENA primary metagenome ERZ761562 (study PRJEB28883, sample SAMN05720200) | activated sludge metagenome | isolation source: Anaerobic digester | place: Japan... | reverse complement strand
CAGATCTGGCAGTGGCTCACCGCGCCTGAGCAGTGGTCGGGGTCGCGCGGCATACCGACGCGGCTCCTGGAACACCTCGGGTTCTCGGCGCTGTCCCTGCTCCTCGCGGCGGCCATCGCCATCCCCGTCGGCTTGTGGGTCGGGCACACCGGCCGAGGCCGATCGGTCGTGACCATCGCCAACGCGGCGCGCGCGGTGCCCAGCCTCGGTCTGCTCTTCGCCGTCGCGATGTTCGTCGGCCCGCGGATCACCTCCAACCTCGCCTTCGTCATCCCCAGCGTCGTCGTCCTCGTCCTGCTCGCCATCCCACCCTTGCTCTCCGGCGCCGACGCCGGCGTGCGGTCGGTCGACCCGGCGGTGCGCGACGCGGCATACGGAATGGGAATGACTGGCCGCGAGGTGTTGTGGCGGGTCGAGCTGCCGTGTGCGCTGCCCCTGCTGCTCTCCGGGGTGCGCGCGGCGACGCTGCAGGTGATCGCCACGGCGACCATCGCGGCGGCGGTGAGCCTCGGCGGGCTCGGCCGCTACCTCATCGATGGGCTGGCCGTCAGTGACTATGCCCAGATGGCGGGTGGGGCGATCCTCGTCGCCGCTCTCGCCCTCGCCCTCGACGGCTTGCTCGCCCTCGCCCAGCGACTGCTCGTGTCGCCGGGCCTGGCGACGCGTCCGTCCCAACGCCGCCACGGGAAGTTCCCTCGGGCCCGCGGTGTTGCAGGCGGCAGGGGTCGCGTCCTGGCGCCCGCTGCTCTGACCACTCACGGAAGAGACCTGACATGAGACACCTACGTGCCCGCCTGGCCCTCACCACCGCAGCGGTTGTTGCCGCCGGACTCGCCCTGTCGGCGTGCGGCGCCAGCTCCAACCCCACCGTCGCCGCCTCGACGCCCGCGGGCTCGGCGTCCGGCGCCACCACCTCGGTCGTCATCGGGTCGGCCGACTTCTCCGAGTCGCAGATCCTCGCCGAGGTGTATGCCGCGGCGCTCAACGCCAAGGGCATCAAGGCCACGACCCGCCCCAACATCGGCAGCCGCGAGGTCTACCTCAAGGCCATCCAGGACGGGTCGGTCGACATCGTCCCCGAATACACCGGGTCGCTGCTGAACTACCTCGACAAGACCGCCACCGCGAAGGCCCCCGACGAGGTGTATGCCGCGCTCGGCAAGGCCGTCCCTACCGGCCTCGTCGCCTTGGACAAGTCCGCCGCCGAGGACAAGAACTCGATCGTCGTCACCAAGGACACCGCCGCCAAGTGGAGCCTCACCCAGATCGGTGACCTCGTCGCCCACCAGGCCGAGATCGTCGTGGCCGCGCCGCCCGAGTTCCAGACCCGCGTCCAGGGCCTGCCGGGCCTCAAAGATGTCTACAGCTTCGTGCCCAAGGACTTCCGCCCGCTCAAGGGCCAGGCCGTCGTCGACGCCCTGGTCAACGGTCAGACGCAGGCGGCGAACGTCTTCTCCACCGACCCGTCGATCCTCGCCAACGGGTTCGTCACGCTGGCCGACCCGAAGGCGCTTTTCGGCTCCGACAACGTCGTGCCGCTGGTGCGCAAGGACAAGAACTCGGCTGCGTTGGCGGCCGCGCTGAACGCCGTCTCGGCCAAGCTCGACACGGCCACCCTCACCAAGCTGGTGAGCCAGGTCGACGTCGACAAGAAGGACGCGGTCGCCGTGGCCAAGGCCTGGGTGGCCAGCGTCGGCCTCGGCTGAACCCTGGCGGCGCCGACGGGCCGATCGCCGGCCCAACCGCCGGGCTCCTGAACTGATCGTGTGGCTGGGCCCCCCGTGTCCGGCGAGTGGCCGACCCCCACACCCCCCTTTGAAAAACCGCGTACCTCAGGTACGCACCCCGTACCTGAGGTACGGGGAAACTTCACCCCTCCTGCCGCCTCCAACTCAGGTGGGACCAGCCGACCCGCAAGGCCAAGAGCGTGTGCAGCCACACGATGTTCCGGGGAGACAACCGCCAGGTATGCCGCCCGCTCAACTCACGCGCTCGGCACCGGTTCGGGGGCGCTCGCCGCAGCGGCCTCGGGCTCCTCGCCGCGGCGCACCGCAGCCAGCAGCATCTGAGCGACGTCGACAACCTCGACCGCACCCTCGGTCAGCTCGCCGGTCTCGACGAACTTGTTGACGCCGTCCGAGAGCATGACCTTGCAGAACGGGCAGCCGACGGCGATCCGGGCAGCCCCGGTGGCGACGGCCTCGGAGGTGCGGTTGAGGTTGATCCGGGTGCCGAGCTTCTCCTCGACCCACATCCGGGCGCCACCGGCACCGCAGCAGAACGACTTCTCGCCATGGCGCGGCATCTCGGTCATCGTCACGCCTGGCAGCGCACCGAGCAATTCGCGCGGCGGGGTGTAGACGCCGTTGTGCCGGCCGAGGTAGCACGGGTCGTGATAGGTGACCGAGCCAGCGGTCGAGGCGTCCTTGGACCCGGCCGACTCGCCAGGCCGCGACACCGGCACGAGGCGCTTCTCCCGCACCAACTTGTTGAGCAACTGGGTGTGGTGGACGACCTCGTAGTTGCCGCCGACCTGCGGGTATTCGTTCTTCAGCGCGTTGTAGCAGTGGGCGCAGGTGACGACGATCTTGGTCGCGCCGACCTCGTTGAGCATCTCGACGTTCTGCATCGCGAGCATCTGGAAGAGCATCTCGTTGCCGGAGCGGCGAGCGGAGTCACCGGTGCAGGCCTCGCCGTCTCCGAGCACGGCATACGTGACGCCGGCGGTGTGGAGCAACTCGGCGACGGCGCGCGAGGTGCGCTTGGCGCGGTCCTCGAAGGCACCCGCGCAGCCGACCCAGAACAGGTAGTCGACCGACGAGCAGTCCTCGACGTCCGACCCGACGACGGGGACGTCGAACGGCAGGCCCTTGGCCCAGTCCATCCGCATGCGCGGGGCGAGCCCCCACGGGTTGGAGTTCTTCTCGAGGTTCTTGTAGAGCGTCCCGAACTCGCTGGGGAAGGCGCTCGCGATGAGGTTCTGGTAGCGGCGCATGTCGATGATGGCGTCGACGTGCTCGATGTCGACCGGGCACTGCTCGACGCAGGCGCCACACGTGGTGCACGACCACAGGACGTCCTCGTCAATGACGCCCTCCAGACCCAACGGGTCGTAGGCCGTCAACGGGTGCTCCACGTCGTAACCCAGCGATCCCACCAGCGGCGCGTCGGCCAACTTCTGGGTGTGGGCGGGGAGGTCCTTGCGCTTCTCCTCGGTCGCCATGAGCCACGGCGCCTTGGCGTGCGCGTGGTCGCGCAGCGTCATGACGAGCAACTTCGGCGAGAGCGGCTTGTCGGTGTTCCACGCCGGGCACTGGCTCTGGCAACGGCCACACTCGGTGCACGTCGTGAAGTCGAGCAGACCCTTCCAGGTGAACTCCTCGATCTTGCCGACGCCCAGCGTGGTGTCCTCGTCGAGGTCCTCCATCGCCTCCATGTCGAACGGCTTGCCGGCGACCATCATCGGCTGCACGGCACCGAGGGACGTGCGCCCGTCGGCGTGCCGCTTGAAGTAGATGTTGACGAACGCGAGGAAGCGGTGCCACGCGACACCCATCGTCGGCGTGAGCGAGATGGTGATCATCCAGGCGAAACTCACGAGGATCTTGATCATCGCGACGAGGTAGATGAGCTGCTCGACGGTGCCCTTGTCGGCGCCCTGCCACAGCCATTGGGCGCCCCATCCGCTGAGCGGGAAGTGCAGGACGAGCGACTCGGTGGGGTGGTCGATCTGCACGAGCCGCGCTTCGAGGGTGCGCAGCACCATGATGCAGAGCATGACGGCGAAGATCGTGAACTCGACGTAGTAGGCCTGCCACCACACCGACCCGAAGAACCGCGAGCGGCGCCCCGCGGCGCCCTCCGCGGACCGGGGGTGGTTGCGCTGCCGGATCCAGATGAGCACGCAGATCCCGATGAACCCGATCCCCGCGAACAGCTCGATGAGCCACTCGAACGGCACGAAGCCCCCGACGATCGGCAGCCGGAAATCGGCCCAGATCAACTGGAAGAACGCATTGACGAGGGTCGCGAAGAGCAGGAAGAACCCCAGTGCGGTGAACCAGTGCGCGATGGCGACGATCGGCAGCCGCGCGAGCCGGGTGTGCCCGAGGAACTCGCGCAGCACCGTCCACACCCGCGTGGCCGGGTGGTCGTTGCGCGTCGGGTCCGGCGCTCCGGTCTGGAACAGCCGATAGAAGCGGTAGGACTGCCGGAACAGCAGTGCCCACCCCAACAACGGAATCGTGAAGCACAGCACGATCGCGGTGATCTGCAGGGCGCTCATGGTTGTGAAGTCTAGTGCCGGCTAAGCGCTTGCTCACCGGCTCGGCGTGTGACGCACCTCGCGCAGCGACCTAGGCGTCGTCGGTCTCGGGGTCGGCGTCGGCGGCGGCCTCGAGGGCCGCGATGTCGAGCTTGCTCATCTTGAGCATGGCGGCGATCGTGCGTGAACTGCGGCCGGGGTCGGGGTCGCCGGCCAACTCGCCGAGCCGCGTCGGGATGATCTGCCAGGACAGGCCGAAGCGGTCGGTGAGCCAGCCGCATTGCGACGGCTCTCCGCCGTCGGCGAGGAGGCCGTCCCAAATCCGGTCCAGCTCGGGCTGGTCGGGGCAGAAGACCTGGATCGACGCAGCCGGGGTGTGGGTGAAGTGCGGGCCACCGTTGAGGGCAACGAATTGCTGTGTGCCGAGCCGGAAGTCGACCTCGAGCACCGACCCGGTCTCGCCGTATTGGTTCTCGGAGCCGTAGTGGCTGATGCTGAGGATCTCGCTGCCGGGCACGAGCGAGGTGTAGAGGCGCGCAGCCGGCTCGGCCTCGGTGTCGAACCACAGGCAGGTCTTGACGGGATAGGTCGCGGACACGTGCGGCTCCTTCGACTGGGCGGATGTGCCTTCGGGGTGTGAGGGTATCGGGGGGAGTTCGGTGTGGCGACCAAGGTCATGGCTTGATTGACAGTCAAAACTGACATCATCTAGGCGTGAGCACAACGAGCGTTCGGTCCGATGCCTTCGAGGCATCCGCCGCCGCGAAGATCGCCGAGACCCATCCCGACGCCGACCTGCTCGCGCTGCGGGCCTCGTTCAACCTGGTGCGGCTGTCGACCCTACACATGCACCGGCTTGAGTCGGAGGTGCATCGCGACGCCGGGTGGAGCATGGCCGGCTTCCGGGTGATGTTCTGCGTCTGGGTCGCGCACGACCTCGAGCCGCGCGAGATCGCCCGCTTCTCCGGGCTGTCTCGGGCTGCCGTCTCCAGCGTGCTCAACACCCTCGAACGCGACGGTCTCGTCGAACGGCACCGGGAGTCCTCCGATCGCCGTCTGGTGACGGTGCGCCTCACCGCCGAGGGCGAAACGCGACTTGCGGCGGCATACGGCAAGGAGAACGCCGTCGAGCGGGCCTTCTTCGCCCCCCTCGGCGAGAGCGAGTTGGACACCTTCGTCGTCCTGCTGCGGCGCCTGCTGCGCCAGCGCACCGACTGACCCGCGCGCGCCGCTCACCGCACCGCTCGCGCCCCCGAACGAGCTCGTCTCACCCAAGGTCATCAAGATCTAGACAATCTCGGCTGGAACCTCTACTCTCGCCGCATGGCACACAAAGAGCGCTTCGCAGGATCCATGGACCTGCCCCCGGAGATCGAGCAGCCCAACGTCTACCCGCTGTCGTGGCACCGGGAGACCGCCAAGATGGAGGAGATCTGGACCTCCGCCCAGCGTGACCAGTGGGACCCGCTGAAGTTGCCGTGGGACACCTTCGACCCCAGCTCCTACACCTGGGAGCAGCGTGAGTCGATCGCCTACTGGTGGACCCTGCTGTCGGTGTTCGACGCCTCCGCGCCGCCGGTCTTCGCCGAGGCGCTCATCAAGACCTACGAGGTCCACGAGGAGGACCCGGTCCGCCGCTGCTTCTTCTCCGTCACCCGTGACGAGCAGATGCACGAGCAGATGTGTGGCCTGTCCATCACCAAGCTCCTCGAGCACCCGGACCCATTGACCTACGAGCCCAAGACCGACATCGGCCGACGCCTGCAGAAGAACGCCAAGTGGCTCTACTTCAACGGTGGCCGCTACTGGAGTGGCTACAAGACCGCCGTCCCGCGCTACTCGCTGGCCGTGCTCTTCTCCAGCTTCCTCATGGGCGAGATCGCCGCCGCGACGATCTTCCACCAGATGGCTGCGGGCTGTAAGGAGCCGGTGTTCCAGGCCGCCTTCCGCAACATCGGTCGCGACGAGGGCCGCCACATGGCGATCTGCATGTCGCTCATGGAGCGCGACTACCCCAAGCTCGACGTGTCGGAGCGCTCGGTCATCACCAAGCAGATCCGCGCCGGTTACCTCTTCCTCTCGGCCGTCCTCTTCGAGCCGCCGATGGAGTTCTGGGACCTGCCCGCCGACTTCATCGACAACCAGCGCGAGGGTGAGGGCTACGCCCGCGAGGCCGGCTTCCACATCCCCGACTACGACACCAAGAAGCAGAACTGGCGCAACGCCATCCTCAACCTCAAGGGTGTCCTGGACCGCTACTCGATCCCCTTCCCGGCCATCCCCGAGGTGGACATCTCCGGCGAAGAGGTCAGCGACGTCGACCTCGACGACATCATCCCCGTCTTCTGACCTGACTCCACCACACAGGATTTGGTATGCCGCGCGGCCGACCCTCTGCGGCCGCGCGGCATACCTGTTGGTCACCCCACACACCCGCTGACCGCCGCCCGACGCGCGTCTGACAAGAAGGAACGATGTCCGCGACCATCCGCTTGCAGCCCTCCGGCCACGAGGTCATCTGCGACTCCGGCGACACCGTGCTCTCGGCCTTGGAGAAGGCGGGCTACATCATGCCCAACAACTGCCGTGCGGGCGCGTGCGGCGAGTGCAAGACCAAGGTGCTCGACGGAGCATTCGACCAGGGCATGGTCTTGGATATGGCTCTCTCGCAAGAGGATCGAGCCAGCGGCTATGGCCTCATGTGCATGGCCAAGCCCCTGAGTCCGAGCCTGGACATCGAGTTCGGCACGATCGACGCGCTGCAGAAGCTGTTCCCGCCGCGGGAGTTCGTGCCGTTCGTCCTCACCGACAAGATCCTGCGGACGCCGACGATGGTCGAGTTGCAGTTGCGTCCGTTGGGGGAGAACCTGCGCTTCTGGCCGGGGCAGTACGTCATGCTCGGCGACGAGCGGGCGGGCGCTCCCCTGCGGTCCTATTCGATTGCCAACGCTCCCCGCCCCGACGGCGAGATCCAGTTGCTCATCACCAAGGTCGAGGGCGGCCGGACGTCGGCATGGGTCCACGACACCCTGGCGGTCGGTGACCAACTGCTGCTGCACGGGCCTTATGGCACGTTTGTCGGCGACCCCTCGGTCGAGACTCCGGTGCTGTGCCTGGCGTCCGGATCGGGCCTCGCGCCGATCCTCGGGCTGGCCGACGGGGCGCTGCGCCGTGGCTTCAAATGGGGCACGACCCTGATCTTCTCGGCGCGCACGCAAGACGACGTCTTCCATCAGGGCCTGATGGCGTGGTGGGGGCGCAAGCACCGGACGTTCCGCAACATCGTCACCTACACCGGCTCGCAGCCGCCGGAAGGGGCCGAGTTCACCGGCCGGATCCCGGCGATGCTCGGTCAGCTCTTCCCGACCCTGGAGAAGCACAGCATCTTCATCGCCGGTAACCCCGAGTTCGTCGAGGCGTGCAAGGTCGCCTGCTTGCAACTAGGGGCCAAGCCCGACTTCGTGCACGTCGAGGGCTACTTCCCGCACTGGCCCGCCGAGGTTCCCCCCGCCGAGCGCCTCAGCTGACCCGAGGGCGCACGTCCGTCAGCTGACCTGAGGGCGCAATTCCGTCAACTGACCTGAGGGCGCAGCCCTCAGCGACCCAGGTCGGTCGCGGCGACCTCGGTGCCGTCGTCCTGCACGGCCACTGTCGCGGGCAGCGCCGGGCGGGCCTTGTCCTTGACGGCGCGACCGGCGGCCTTCACAGCGTCGCCCACCTTGTCGGCGACGAACGGCACCGCCTGCGTCTTGACCGCCTGACCGGCCGCCTCGACCCGGTGCTGGATGGGGTCGGAGTGCCAGATCCGCGCGCTGCCGCGCTTGATCTGCTCGTACCGCTGGCGCCCGGCCCGCGTCCCCAGGACATAGCCGACTGCAGCGCCCGCGACGAATCCGATCATGCCCCCACCCTCCCCAGCCTCCCGCCATGTGTCAACTCCCAGCCCATCCGGCCGGCCGGGAACACACCGAATACCAATGGTCGGAGAATCTCGCCGCCATGAGCACGCGCCACCGGGCGACGCCTGACCATTGGTATTCGGTGTGCGGCGGTGGGTGGCAGCGGGGACAGGCCGCGGGCGTGGGTATGCCGCGCGCTTGGGTGAGCGGGCAAGGTGAGCGGGGCCGGTGAGCGGGCGGCATACCGGCTGGTGGACGGGCCTGCGCGATGGGATAACGTTCGGTTGGAATATCCATAACGCCTCCGATGTTTTTGGAGGTGACCCCTGACCGCCCCGACACCCGGGAGACCACCGAGCATGCCCATCTACGACGACGTCACCGCCCTGATCGGCCGCACCCCGCTCGTGCGGATCAACCGGTTGTTCCCCGACTCGGTGGCCACGGTGGCCGCCAAGCTCGAGTTCTACAACCCGGCCAACTCCGTCAAGGACCGCATCGGCGTGGCGATCATCGACGCTGCCGAGGCGTCCGGCGAACTGCCGCCCGGCGGCACCATCGTCGAGGCCACTTCGGGCAACACCGGCATCGCCCTGGCGATGGTCGGCGCCGCTCGCGGCTACAACGTCGTCCTGACGATGCCCGAGTCGATGTCCAAGGAGCGCCGGGCCCTGCTGCGCGCCTTCGGTGCCGAGTTGATCCTCACCGACCCGTCGACCGGCATGAAGGGCGCCGTCACCAAGGCCGAAGAGGTCGCCGCCGAGCGCAAGGGCGCCGTGTTGGCCCGCCAGTTCGCCAACGCCGCGAACCCCGAGATCCACCGCCGCACGACGGCCGAGGAGATCTGGGCCGACACCGATGGTGGCGTCGACATCGTCGTCGCGGGCATCGGCACCGGTGGCACGATCACCGGCGTCGGCCAGGTGCTCAAGGCCCGCAAGCCTGGTGTCCAGATCGTCGCCGTCGAGCCGGCCGAGTCGCCGATTCTCAACGGTGGAGCGCCCGGCCCGCACAAGATCCAGGGCATCGGCGCCAACTTCGTCCCGGAGATCCTCGACACCACCGTCTACGACGAGGTCATCGACGTCAACGCCGGGCAGGCCGTCGACTACGCCCGCCGGGCCGCCACCCAGGAGGGCCTGCTTGTCGGCATCTCCTCCGGCGCTGCCCTGTATGCCGCAGGCCTGGTCGCCGCGCGCCCCGAGAACGCCGGCAAGACCATCGTCGTCATCATCCCCAGCTTCGGGGAGCGCTACCTCTCCACGGTCCTCTTCGAGGGCCTCGTCGACTGAACGGCATACCGCCATGCTCGCCGCACTGACCAGCACCCTGCGCCGTGACCGCGGCCGCGATCGGTCGTGGGAGCTCACCGCCGACCCCGACACGGGCCTCACGTCCCGGGTCGAGCCGGTGGGGCCGCCCGGACCGGTCGCCGCGCCGCGCCGACACATCGTGCGCCGGACCTGGGCGATGATCCGTGAGGACATCGACGCGGCGATGCTGCGCGATCCGGCGGCGCACTCGCGGGTCGAGATGTTTCTTGCGTCGTCGGGGCTGCACGCCATCTGGGCCTATCGGGTGGCGCACTCGCTGTGGGGCAACCCGTCGACCCGACTGGCCGCGCGGTTGCTCTCGCAGATCGTGCGGGCGATGACCGGTGTCGAGATCCACCCCGGCGCGACGATCGGGCGGCGGTTCTTCATCGACCACGGCATGGGCGTCGTCATCGGCGAGACCACCGAGATCGGCGATGACGTCATGCTCTATCACGGCGTCACGCTTGGTGGTCGGTCGCTCTCGAAGACCAAGCGACACCCCACCCTGGGCAACCGGGTCACGGTCGGGGCCGGCGCGAAGGTTCTCGGCCCGATCCTCCTCGGCGACGACTCTCAGATCGGCGCCAACTCGGTGGTCGTCAAGGACGTCCCTGCGGGCTATGTCGCCGTCGGCATGCCGGCGCAGGTGCGCCCCGCCGTTGCGGGCCTCACGCCCGAGGAGATGCTCGACCACAACCCGGCGATCTGGATCTGAGCGTCGGTCGCGACCCAGCCGGTTCGAGGTATTCGGCCGTCGCCAGATGATGGTGGAATACCTCGAATCGGCGGGGCGGGGCGGGGTGGGGCGTGAGGGCAACTCAGGTCGCGGCGCGCCAGTCGGCTCCGAAACACGTGAAGGCCCGCGCCACCGTCGGAAGATCGGCGGTCGCCTGAGCCAGCGCCGTGGCACTGTCGATCCCGGTCACCAACAGCCGGTGGTATGCCGTCATCGCCTCTGCCGCGAGCTCGTCCGGGATGCGTGACACGGCCGCCACGACCGTGCGCACGCCCATGCTCAGCAGCACGGCGGCCAGACCCAGGGTCTCGTCGCCGTCACGGACGGTGCCTCGGCCGACCTCGCAGGCCGACAGGACGATGTGTGACGCGGTGACCCCGGCATCGGGCAACTCATAGGCGAAAGCCGGGCCGTCGGCCAGGCGCAAGGTCGAGAACAAGGGGCTCTGGTGGCGGTGGCGTCCGTGCGCGGCGATGTGGACGACGTCCCGGTCGGCCAAGGCGTCGACGACCGCACCGAGCCGGGCCTCGGCCGAAGGCACCAACACGCCGCCCCAGATCTCGGCCACGGCTGCCGCCTCGGAGTCAGCGTGCTGCAGGTCGGGGCCGGCAATGGCCAGCACCCGCGGCGAGCGCATCGGGCCGAGCGCCTGGGCGCCGACCCAGGCCGAGGCAGTGCGGGCGACCGTGGTCGGGCGGCCCCGACGGCTCGGCAACATCCCCCACGGAATGCCGCTCAGGGCTCGGGACGGCACGATGATCAGCCGGTTGAGCAGGTCGGAGCGCGAGCCGGAGCGCGAGCCGGAGCGCGACCCGGAGCGAGCGGAGTTGGCGGCGATCGGGCCGATCAGCAGGCGGTCGAGCGCGGCAAGTTGGGTGGCCAGCGACGCCTCGACGGCCGACTGCATGGGGCCAAGGCTCGGCAGTGAGACGGCTTCGACGTCGGCCCGCAGCCGTCGGGTGGCTCCGCTCACCTCGGCCGACCTGGCCACCCGCAGCACGCGGCCGCCGCGGGGGGTGAGGCACACGGCATACAGGTCGGGGCCGTGGGGGACGTAGCTGACGAGAGTGGCGTCAGCGGCGCGCACCGCGGCGAGCGCCGCCGGATAGCTAACCGGACGCGCGGGTCGCCAGTCGGGCGTGCCGGAGTCGCTGCGGGCCCAGTCGAGCGCCCGGATCCGGCGCTCCAGGTCGGTGGCGGCCGAGCGCAGGTCGACCTGAGCCTCGGCAGGGGCGCCGCGCAGGTCTTCGCGGGTGCGACGCAGTTGGGTGAGGAGGTCGGCGGCCCGGGAGTCTCGGGGCGGGCGGACCAACGGGACCCGGTCGGACACGGCCCGCCATCGCTCGGTCCGGGCCAACAGCGAAGCGGGAGAGCCCTGTTCGACCCCAATTCCGAGATCGAGCAGGGCCAGGCGGTTGCTGTGGACGGCCAACGCAGTGCGCACGTCGAGGCTGGAGACCCGCCGCTGGGTGCGGGCCAGGTCGTCGGCGGCCTCAGCCAGGTGCCGGGTCGCCCGCCTCGTCGGGCTGCCGGGATCAGCAGTCGCCAGCCGCGCGGCGACGAGACGCAAGTGCAGTCGCGTCGGAAGCGACGCCGAGGTGAGCAGCGGCCGAGCCAAGGTGTATGCCGCCCGCGCCGGCTCGATCTCGCCGAGATCCAACCGTGCGTCGGCCTCGATGAGCCGGGCACGGCGGCATACGTGAACCTCCCCGTGCCGGGACGCGGCTTCGGCGAGGGCGGCGGCGATGCGGGCGGTGCGCTCGGGGTGATCGCGGGCGGCGGACCCGGCCTCCAACTCGACGAGTTGGGCCTGGCGGCGCCACGGCGCAGCCGCGCGGTCGTGGAACCGGCGGCGGGCCTGACCGGCCAACTCGGCCGAGCCGTGCGGGTCGCCGAGCAGCAGCAGCGTGCGAGCGAGGTCGAGCTCGATCTCGCCGAGGTCCTGGCCGCCGCCCTCGGCGCTGGCCAGGTCGCGGGCCCGGCGCAACGAGTGGGCGGCCTCATCGAGCAGCCCGGCCTCCAGAAGCACTCGGGCCTGATCGAGCAGGGAGACGCTGCGGCTGACGGCCACGTCCATCGCGTCGGCCGACTCCATGAGGGACAGGGCCGCGGGGAGGTCGCCGCGCAGGTATTCGACGTAGCCCCGGTTGTGCCGCGCCATGAACTCCATCGGCGGAGCCCCAGCGCGCGCGGCCAGGTCGGCGGCCCGACCCAGGTCGTCGCGAGCGTCGTCGAGTTGGCCCACCTGAGCGGCGATGAGGCCGCGGTTGAGGACAAGGCGCACCTGGTCGGGGAGGGGCAGCAGGGTGAGGCCGGCCTCGGCCTGGCGCATGAGGGTGAGGGCACCGGGCAGGTCGCCGCTGCGCCCGCTCATCGTGGCCCCCTGCATGAGGCACAGGGCGACCAGATCGAGGCGGTCCTGCGCCCGCGCGAGGTCGAGTGCGTCGGCGAGGACGGGAGCGGCGGCCACCTGGCCCTCCCGCTCGAACGTCGTCCAGCTCTGCGCCAGCCTGATCCGGGCTCGGGTCTCGCACGCCTCCGGCAACGCCGCACACGCCCGGGGAAGGTCCTCAAGGAGTTCCCACGCCTGGTCCAGCAAACTGGCGGCCAGATCGGGCTGATAGTCCTCGATAGCCGAGACGGCCTGACGCCGCAGGCTCTCGGCCTCGGCGACGGCCCGCGGTTGGGTGTCGGTGGCGTCTGTCACTTAGATCTCGACGACAGGGGTAATGACCGGCCGTCCCCTGGCATCAACGGGTCGCAGGATGAACCGCACCGGCCCGCGTGGAACCTCGTCGACCGAGAACCTGCCGTTGGCATCGGCTTCGGCCGCGATCGACTTCTCGCCAGCGCGCAGTTCGACCGTCGCGGGCCCCCCAGTGACCCAGCCGTCGATCCGGACCGTGCCCGGCCGAGCGCCCTCACCCGCCGGGCTGATCGACACCATGAGGCTGAGCGTGGAACTGGTGAAGGTCACCGACTCGGTGGGTGTGAACGACGCACTGTCGGCGCGAACCCCCGTGTGCGTCAACTCCTGCAACTCAGCCACCTCGGCATGCAGCGCAGCGAGGGTGAGCTCGAACTTGATCCGGTCGGTGAGGCCGCTGGGCATCGGATCGGTGCGGCTGAACAGCTCACGCACAGCGCCGAGCACCAGGGTGTCCGTGCCGTCGAGGGGACCGTCGGCCACGCTGCTGCGGTCCTCGGGGGTCATGGGGTGCTCCAGGTGGGGTCGGCAGCCAGTTGGCCGCGCAGTTTGGCGAGACAGCGCCCGCGGGTGGGGCCGATCGAGCCGACCGGCATACCCAGGGCTTCCGAGACGGCACCGTAATCGGGGCGGTCGATAAAGGCGATGATCCGCAGGAGCGCCTGGCAGCGTTCCGACAGCGAGCTGACCGCGCGCCACAGGACGCGCTGGTCCTCGCGCAGCATCGCCTCGGCGGCGGGGTCGAGTGCGGCGAGCAGCCCGTCCGGCTCGGTCTCGGGGAACTCCTCCACAGGGATGGAGCGCCCGTCGCGCTTGAGGACTCGCCACGACTCGCGCCGGACCGTCGTGATGAGCCAGGCCAGCACGGCCTGTGGCTCGGCGATCGCTTCGGCACCTTCGACGAGGCGTATCCACGCGGTCTGGATGACGTCTTCGGAGGTGGCTTGGTCCAGCCGCTGGCCGCGTGCGGTGTGCCAGAGGATCGGGGTGAGCAGGTCGACCAACTCACCCATGCGCTCGCGATCCCCCTCGCGGTATGCCGCGAACGCGGCGGCCGCGCGGTCGGCCAAAGTGGGTGGTGCGGAGGGTGTCATTCCTTGCCCTTCCACTCGGTGACCTGACCGAACATGGCGCGCCGACCTCGGGCCACAGCGGCGGCCTTGTCGACGGTGGCGAGGTCGGCGTCGCGGGCCAGGGCGGCCGCGACCTCGCCGGCGAGGACCGGCCCGGCGAAGCTGGTGCCGCTCCAGGCCGCGAAGCCGCCCCGGTAGTCGTCGGGGTCCTGGGTCGTGCGCGCCCGACCGGCGAAGTCGACCCGAGCCGAGGCCTGCGCGGATGCCGTGACGTCGACAGGGAAGGTGCTGACCAGCGAGCTCCCGGTGCGGAAGGTTGACACCCAGTCTCCGTCGTTGGAGTAGAAGGCCACAGTCTCGCCGTCGGGGTTGAGGGCGCCGACGCTGGCCAGCGGCACGCTGTCAGGCGAGAAACCAGTGACGTCGGCGGACAGCCCGGCGGGGAACATCGGGGCCAGGGTCGAGGAGTTGCCCGCTGCGGCGATCACCGCGACGCCGTGGTCGCCGAAGTCGCGCAACAGCGCCCCCAGCGGGGCATCCATCGCAGCGTCGGCCGGGCTCTCGTGGTAGTAGCCGAGCGAGAGCGACAACACGTCGACCAGGCCGTCGGTCGAGCCGGTGGCCAGGGCCTCGACATGCCGCGCCAACAGCAGGGTGAGGGTGTTGAGCAGAACGCTCTCGGGGACCACCCCGTCGCCGCGCATGACCGGGATGGCGAGAACCTCGGCCTGCGGGCACAACTGGCGGATCAGCCCGGCAATGAAGGTGCCGTGACCGGTGTCGCTCTCGATGACCGGGTCGAGGGGGTTCTGCGGGGCGGGCGGGTAGCCTCCGCCTGCGGGCCCGTTGATCCCGAGGAGTATGCCGCCCCAACGCACCTCGCTCGTGGCGGCGCCGCCCGCGGGGAACCACGGGTGGTTGCCCAACCCGGTGTCAGGGACGGCGACGACGGGGCGACGCCCGACGGGTGGTGCGGTCAAAGCCGGGTCGGGGAGCACCACGCTGACCGGGGTGCGTCCGCCCGAACCGGGCCGGCCGTATTCGCCGGCAGCCGAACCGGTGCCGAGCCAGTAAGGGGTCCCCAGCCAATAGGGGGTGCCGAGCCAGTAGGGGGTCCCGAGCCAATACGGGGTGCCGCCGATCGACGGTGCGGTCGTCATGAGGTGATCGAGGGCCAGCGGGGCTGCGGCTGCGGCGTCGCGGCTGGCCACGGCCGCCAGCACCGGCCACGCGTCGACCGGCATACGAACCTGGTCATCCACGGGGAGGAGTCGCACGCCGTCGACCCAATGCCGTTGCAGGACCGCCATCGCCTCCGGGTGCAGGGCACGCTCACCCTTCGCCGGCGGGGTCGGGATGCGCTCGGCGCGGACCCCGAAATCCTTGGTGACCTCGTTGAGCGCCTGCACCGTGTCATCGAGGGCCCGGCCAGGGGTGGTGCGCATGAGGAGTCGTTCGCCGACATAGACGGTGGCCGCCGGGGCGCTGCCGTCGCTGCGACGCATCCCCGTCACCGGGTCGAGGATCCGCGCGCCGTAGCGCTGGGCCACCTCGGGCGACAGCTGAGGGGTCGGCGGGATCGCGGACGGCGCAGGCAGCGACGTCGCCGCTGGGGGCTGGGCGGGGGGCTGGATGGCGCTCATGGTCAGGTCCTCACGGGAGATGCGTGGCCTCATCTCCGAGCCTAGGGGTCGGGGTGCTCATCGGTGAGGAGTCGGGGGCACCGTGCCAGATACCGGACAGGTCCCCTCACATGAGCCAATCGGCGCCAGCGGGTATCTGGGGCGTCGGCGGGGGCTCTTCCGGACGTGTCAGCCCGTTCGGGGTGACCACTCTCTCCCCAGCTCAAGGAGCACCAGACATGGATGCACAGCAGGAGACCCGGGCGTTGATCCGCCCGGTGAAGGAGTCGATCGAGGACGACCTACTCGCGCGCGAGGGCGTGGTCGGTGTCGACATCGCCGAGAAGGTCAGCGACGGCAAACCCACGGGGCAACTGTCCATCGTCGTCTTCGTCCAGAAGAAGAAGCCGGGAGCCCGGATCGCCAGGGGTCAGCTCATCCCCAAGGAGATCGACGGGGTGCCCACGGATGTCCAGGAGCTCGAGATCGAGCTCCAGTCGGCGATGGTCAAGCTCGACGATGTCGTGGGCCTGGTCGACGCCACCGCCTATCCGAGCCTGCACGGCGGGATCAGCATGGGCCCGCGGCGCAGTGTCTATCTCACCCCGCCCGAAGTGCCGGCGGCGGGCAACTACGTCTTCGTCGGCACCCTCGGGGCCATGGTTCGGGACCGGGCCAGCGGAGCGACGATGGCCTTGACGAACTTCCACGTGGCCTGTCCGCGGGGCTGGGCGGTCGGAGACCGGATGGCCCAGCCCTCCCTGGTGGACAACGCGCCCGCAGCGACCGACTTCGGCTCGCTCACCAGGTCGGTGTTGTCCGAGAACGTCGACGGGGCCGTCGTCACGCTCGATGCGGGCAAGGCGTGGTCTGCGTCGATCGAGACCATTGGCAACGTCGCCGGGACGGCAGCCGCCACGATCGGTATGCCGGTCCAGAAGCGGGGCCGCACGACGGAGCACACCTTCGGGACAGTCCGATCGACCGACTTCACAGTGACGATCAACTACGGCGGCGACGTCGGCTCCCGCACCCTGCGCAACCAGGTGCGCATCGAGACCGACACGACTCGGTCGGCGCGGTTCTCCCAGAAGGGTGACTCGGGTTCGGTCATCGTCGGGGACGACCGCAACGTCATCGGCCTGCTGTTCGCCGGTTCCACCGACGGTCAGTGGACCTTTGGCAACCCGATCGCCGCGGTTCAGGACGAGTTGGGCGTCGACATCATCCGGTACGAGGCACCGCCCATCATCACCCGACCGTCGGTGTGCGACCCGATCCGCACGGCAGTCATCGTCTGCAACAAGGTCACCCGACCGGCTCTATGTGAGCCGATCCAGACCCGCGTCGTCATCTGCAACAAGATCACCCAACCGGCGGTTTGTGAGCCGATCCAGACCCGCGTCGTCATCTGCAACAAGATCACCCAGCCGGCCGTCTGCCGGCCGACCCGCATCCCGATCTGCGACCTGCAGCTGACGAGTGCCGCGTGCGACTTCCCGATCCCGCCGCAGGAGAATCCGTTCGGTGACGAGGCGGCATACGGGGAGGAGTTCCTCGCGGGCTACCTCGCTGCGCTGGAAGCCGTCGCCACCGAAGAGGCGGCCGACTCGGACGGGCAGCGCTGACGTGACGAGCGCTCCGGGGTTGTTCGCCGCCGCCATCGCGCGCGGGCTGGTGTCCTCAGGTGAGGTGCTGACCGGTCGCGTGTCGGTGACCGACCAATCCCGGAGCAACGTCGTGCGCCGGATCGACCTCGACGGTCGGCCGGTCGCCTTCGTCAAGTCACGGGGCGCCGCAGCCACCCTCGACGGCGACGACCCCATCGGGGCCGAGGTGCGCGTGTTGACGGCGCTGGCCGGGGTGGCCGTCGTGCCGCCCCTCATCGGCGGACCACACACCGACCTGTGGACCGGTGCCGTGGACGGCATACCCCTGTATGCCGTCCACGGCACCGCCGCGCACCTGGTGGCGGTCGTGCGGGCGTGGGGGTCCGCAGTGGCCGGACTCCATCAGGCGGTCGGGGTCGACACCCTTGTCGCTCAAGGAGTTCCGATGGTCGCGAGGCCGTGGGTCTTGGATCCGGATCGGCTCCCGACCTCGATGGGTGAGCCGGTGGTCGGCTCGCCCCTGGCGGTCCTGCTCGACGCGGCGCGCAGTGCGCCCGTGCGGGCGATCGCGTCGGAGGTCGCGGCCGGCTGGACGGCCGATGCCCTGCTGCACGGTGACCTCGGGGCCGCGAACGTGATCGTCGAGGACAGCGCAGCGCCGCTGGTGCGGTTCGTCGATCTCGAAGGTGCCGGGCTCGGGCCGCCCGAGTGGGATCTTGCCTGCGCGTTGGACACGCTCGGCGGTCTGGTGCGGCAGTGGGGTTGCCCTGACGTTGTGCCCGCGTTCGTCGCTGGGTATCGCGCGGGCGGCGGCCGCGGCTCGGTCGACCCGGCGCACCTGGCGATCCGGGCCCTGGTCAGTGGCTGGCAAGGTGCGGCCGGCCTGTTGGTGCGGGGCGACCTGGCTGGCGCGGGCGCCGAGGCCCGCATCCATCTGGAGCGTTCGCGGCACTGGATGGTGGTGTGGCAGAGGGGCATTGCTCGATCTGCCGAGCCTGCGGTGGGGGCACCCGAGACGCGCGAGCGAGGTGCCGCCTGATGAGTGCGATCTCCCTCGCTCATGAGGCCCAACTCGCTCGCGCCCTCGAGGTCGCTGGCGCCACGCTGGCCGGGCGGGCCCCGGAGGCTGTCCCGGTCGATGAGCTCGCGGCAGTGCTCTACGGCCAGTGGTATGCCGTGCCGAACGCCCCGGCGGCGCTCCTGGCTGCTGCTGCGTCCGAGCGGTCATCACGACACACGCTGCCCCTGGCCGCGATCCTTCGGGCGACCCACCCGGACGCCGAGGTTTGGGAGTCGGCGGTCGTCGTCCGGTCAGGTCTGCACGGGACCGTCGTCGTGCGGATGGAGGCGGGCGGCATACGGGCGGTGGCGCGTGGCGACCTCACGCCGGAGGTGACCGGCAAGGTGGGTCGGACGCCGGAGCCGGGCGACCGGGTGGCTGTGCGGGCCCGCGCCGGTGGTCTGGTCGAAGGCGGTTGGTGGCGCACGTGGGGCGGCGGCTGCCGCGCTGGACAAGCGCCTGCGGGTGACCTCACCCGGATCTACCTCGGGCCCCGCGCCGACCTGATCCACCTGCTCGTCCCGGCCGTCCTGGGAGCCCTCCGCGACCTCGACGTCCCGTGGCTGTTCAAGGTGGGTTCCGAATGGCCGATGCTGGCGCGTCCGGACGGCGCGGTCCTATATTTGCCGGACACAGCAGTGGGGCTGGCTGCAGGGGACGCGACACCAGTTGTCGCGCAGCTGGTGGGGGCTGTCGGAGGTCTCGTCAGCGGCTCGGGACCGGCATTGAGCGTGCCTGTCGCGCAAGGGATTTCGTGGGTGCAAGACCCCGGTGACGGGTCAAGCTTCGGCGAGTCGGTATGCCGCGCTCTCGCCTTAGCTTTCCTTTCTCGGCCCGAGTTGCACCGACCTGACGATGGGGCGCTGCGGTCCGAACGCTTCGTCGTCCTCGCTGCTGCCCTGGGCGAGGCCGGTATTGACCCCGAGGCGCCGCACCTGCGCCAGCGTCCGAAGGAAGCCGCATGAGCACTTCTGCCGTCAGCACCGCCGAAGCCGTCGCCGAGCGCGCTCTCGGTGCCCTCGTCGGGGCAAAGGTCGAGGACGGATCCGCCGTGGGCTGGCCGGCGTGGGCGCTGACCGACCCGTCGATCCCCGCGCGGATGGCGGTGGATGACGTCACTCTCTACAACGGCGACGCCGGAATCGCTTGGGCCCTGGCTGGATTGGGTCAAGCGCTGGATCGGCGAGAGTTGACGGCCTTGGCTGGGCGGGCGGCCACGCGGGTCCTGGGCAACCCCGACGCGTTGTCAGGCGGAGGCTTGCTGGCCGGGCGGGCGGGGGGTGCGCTCGCGGCATACTCGATCGGGTTGCCGGGCGGCGCGATGTCTTCGCCGAGGCGTCCGATGACCTGTGACCTGACGGATGGCGCTGCGGGCGTGTTGCTCGCCCAGGTGCGGACCGGGGCGGCGCCTGACCACGATCTGGTGCGCGCGTTGGCCCGGCGCGCTTCGGCTCAGGAGGTCGGCTGGGCGTGGGCGGACGCGCTGTCTGAGAGTTCTGGGGGGGAGGGTTCGGCGGGGGAGGGGTCGGCCGGGGACGGCGACCGGGGCGCGCCGGCTCCGCTGCTCGGGTTGGCCCATGGGGCTAGCGGCGTGGCGCTGGCGCTGGTCGAGAGCGCGGCGGTGGCCCCGGAGATGCGCCCTGCCTTGGCTCTCGCGGCGGGTGGACTTGCTTGGGAGAGTGGGTGGTTCGATCCGCTGCAAGGGTGGCCGGACCTGCGTGGCGACGAGTCGACGTTCCCGGTGTGGTGGTGTCACGGGGCTGCTGGCATGACGGCTGTGCGACTGCGTCTGCTCGAGTTGGCTGAGCAAGGCGTCGATCTCGGTATGCCGCTGAGCTCACTCCGGGCGCAGGCTCATGCGGGTCTCGAGTTGTGCACCGATCACGTCGAGGCGGCCGTGGTGGCTGCCGGTGCCGGGGAGTTGCCGTCCGCCGGGCTGACCCTGTGTCACGGGTTGGGTGGGGCGCTTGATGCGCTGGGGTACGCGTCGCAGGTCACCGGTGACGAGGCGCATCGGCTGTTGGCTGCCGATGCGTTGGGGCGGGTGGCGGGCGCCATGGGGGAGGACCCGATGCAGTGGCCGTCCGGGACGAGAGAGCCCGGGTCGTCGAGCCTGTTCCTTGGGTTGGCCGGTGTGGCGATGATCGCGGCCCGGCTCGCCTGGCCCGATGCGGGCGTGCCTTGCCCGTCGCTGCTGCGGTGAGGTTGGTCGTGACCGCTCGTCTACGATGATTCGTCGGGCCGCGGTTCACTACGCTGCTCGTGGAGGGCTCGCATAGTGGCCTAGTGCGGCGGTCTTGAAAACCGCTATGTCGGCAACGGCATCGTGGGTTCGAATCCCACGCCCTCCGCTCGCTGGCGCTCGCGGTGGCCGTAGGACCCA
>ENA-UOWE01002399-UOWE01002399.1-activated-sludge-metagenome-genome-assembly--contig:-NODE-2399-length-20671-cov-22.924719_pt1 | contig 20671 bp, 19 predicted proteins | sample MGYA00249841_ERZ761562 | MGnify/ENA primary metagenome ERZ761562 (study PRJEB28883, sample SAMN05720200) | activated sludge metagenome | isolation source: Anaerobic digester | place: Japan... | reverse complement strand
CTCGATGCTGGAGGACCTCGCCATCATCGAGGGCAGCGCGCGCGCCATCCTCAACCTCAAGGAGGACCTCATCGGCCCGGCGCGGCAGCGGCGCGTGCAGACGTTTTCTCTGCCAGAGTTGCTCAGGGAAACCGTCGCCTCGATGGGCATCCCGGCGGACAGCGTCGCCTTCGATTTTGCCGCCGATGCGCCCGCCGTTCAGGCAGATCGCATTCAGCTTCAACGGGTGTTCATCAATCTCATCAAAAACGCGATGGAGGCCATGGAAGGACAGCCCGTCAGGCGCCTGCGACTGGCAGTGCGGCGCGCCGAAGAACCGCGTATCGTCATCGCCGAGGTGACCGACACGGGGGTCGGCATCCCCCCTGAGCAGCTGGATAAAATCTGGATGGCGTTCTACACCACCAAGGGGGATCGGGGCGGCACCGGGCTGGGACTCCCTGCCTGCGTGCAGATCATCGGGGAACTGGGGGGCAAAATCACCGTCACCAGTGAAGTGGGAAGGGGGACGACTTTCAGCGTGGCGTTGCCGGCAGTGGAATGAGGCCCCGCGCCCGCATTTTAGCGTGAGATTTATGGCCTTAATGTCAATTCATAATTCAACAAATGAGGAGCATTTATGGAGGACGAGATCAGAATCCTGTTGGTTGATGATGAACCCCTGGTGCGGCGCAGCATGGAGAAGACGCTCATCCGCGCGGGAATGGAGGTGGAGACAGCGGCAGGCGCTCTCGACGGTCTGGCGAGTTTCACGGCCGCCCTGGAGGCGGCGCCCTTCAATCTGGCGGTCGTGGATCTCCACATGCCGGACCTGAGAGGGGTGGATAATCCCGACGCCGGGTTGGAGCTGCTCAGCGAGCTGCTGGCCCGGCAGCCGGCCCTGCCAGTGATCGTGCTCACGGCCTTCGACGAGGTAGGGCGCGCTAAGGAGGCCGTCACGCGGGGCGCCCGGGCGTATTTCGTCAAAGGACGCGAAGCGGGGCTCCTGGAGTTGGTCCATACCCTTTTAGAAGAAGAGGACAAAGAAGAGGACGGAAATGAAGCCTAACGAGAATCTTGCCGAACGTCGCGCCCTGCTCCTGCACGCCGGAGCGCAAGTGGCCCGCAGTATCACTTCCATTTTGGATCCCGAGCGCCTGCTCGAAACTACCGTAGATCTCATCTGTGACGCCTTCGGCTTCTACTACGCGGGGGTATTTCTCCTGGATGAGACCGGCAGCTGGGCCGTGTTGCACGCCGGTCACGGCGAAGCCGGCAAGCGCATGGTCGCCGAGGGGCACAAGCTCAAGGTAGATGGGCATTCGATGATCGGACGGGCGACCGGCGAGCGCCGGGCCCTCATTGCCCTGGACGTGGGGGAGGAGCCGGTGCACTTCAAGAATCCCCATCTGCCCGACACGCGCTCCGAGATGGCGCTGCCGCTCATCGTCGGCGACACGCTCATCGGCGCGCTCACCGTGCAGAGCACGGAAGAGGCCGCCTTCAGCGAGGACGACATCACCAGCCTGCAGGCCATGGCCGATCAGCTGGCCATCGCCATTCACAACGCCCGCCTGCACCGCGAGAATCAGCGTCTGCTGGCGCGTTTTGAACGCCGCACCCGCCTGCTCGCTGCCGCCGCCGAAGTGGGCCGGCAGGTGACCTCCATCCTCGACCTGGAGGTGTTGCTCAACAACACCGTGGACATCATCTGCGACGCCTATGGCTTCTACTACGCCGGCATTTTCCTGCTCGACGAGGCCGGCGAATGGGCCATGCTGCGCGCCGGTCACGGCGAGGCCGGGAAGCACATGGTCGCCGAGGGGCACAAACTGCGCGTCGGCGGGCATTCCATGATCGGCAGCGCTATCAGCCAGCGCAAGGCGCGCATCGCGCTCGATGTGGGCGAGGAGCCGGTCCACTTCAAAAACCCCTATCTGCCGCACACCCGCTCGGAGATGGCGCTGCCCCTGATCGTGGGCGAGACGGTCATCGGCGCGTTGACGGTGCAGAGCGTCGAGGAACAAGCGTTCAGCGCTTACGACATCACCAGCCTGCAGGCGATGGCGGATCAGCTGGCGGTGGCGCTGCGAAATGCGCAGTTGCTCCGCGAACTGGAAGCCGCCCACGCGGAAATCGTCCGCACCAAGACCTATGAGGCGCTCGCGACCGCGACGCTGGAGGCCATTCACTGGATCGGCAACAAGGCCCTGCCGATCACCGCCAGCGTCGAACGGCTACGGCAGGATCTGCAAGATCTGGCGAGCGTGGATCCGCTGCGCGTCGAATCCATGGGCGAGGATCTGGACATCATCGCGCAGAGCGCGCGGCTCATCGTGGACGTGAAGGAGCACCTCCTCGGGCCCGCCCGCGAACAAAGGCCGCGTCCGGCGCTCCTCGAAGATGTGGTGAAGGACGCCGTCACGCAGTTGGGGCTGGAGCCCGACCGGGTGCGCTATGCCATCGCTCCCGACACGCCGCTGGTGCTGGCGGACACCACCCATCTCGGACGCGCCCTGACCTATGTGCTGAAGAATGCAGTGGAGGCCACGGAAGGGGTCGCCGCGCCACAGATGACGATCTCCATCGCGCCGGCCGAAGGCAACACCGTCGCCGTCAGCATCGCCGATAACGGCGCCGGCATTCCGGCGGAAGCGCTGGACAAGATTTGGGCAGCGTTCTACACGACGAAGGGCACGGCGCACGCGGGCCTGGGGCTTTCCGCCGCGCTGCAGATCCTCAAACAGCTCGAAGGCACCCTCTACGCGCGCAATCTGCCGGAGGGCGGTGCCTGCTTTGAGATGCGCCTGCCGGCCGCCGCGCCGGGCGCTGCCGCCGCGGCGGCGCTGCCGGCGGGCAAGCGGATCCTGCTCCTCGATGATGACGATGCGTGGAGCGCCTTCGCCGTCAAGACGCTGGAACAGGCCAGCAACCAGGTGACACGCACCAGCCAGCTCGAGGGCGCCCCTGAGGCTTACGATGTCATCGTGCTCGATAACGCCCTCGTCGCCGCCGATAGCCTGGACGTGCTCCGTCGGCTGCGCCAAGCCGGCTGCGCCGAGAAAACCGTGGTGGTCGCCTCGCGGCTGTGGGCCGAGCGCGCCACCGAACTGCTGCAGCTGGGGGTGAAGGACGTGATTCTCAAGCCCTACACTCCTGTGGAGATGGAAAAACTGTTCGCCTGAAGCCAGGACGCGATCGGCGAGACCTCGCGGCGAGAACGCTCCCGCCGCGAGGTTTTTGTACCCGCTGGGGGGTCTGCCGCCGTCACCTTGCTGGGAGGCCAGCATCAGTCTTGTGTTATAATAAAATTTTGGAAGCCGCTGGGCGTCACAACTCCTGGCGGCAGCCGACATTTCAACAAGGACAGGAATCACGATACCTATGAATATCGCCAACCGTATCAAAGCCCAACCGCGACTCGGCCTCATCATCCTGGCATACATCGCCTTCATCTCGCTGGGCATGCCCGATGGCCTGTTCGGCGTGGCGCTCCCCTCGATCCGCACCAGCTTTTCGGTGCCGTTGAATGCCGTCGGCGCCATCTTCATCGCCAGCACGGCCGGTTACATGTTTTCCAGCTTCAACAGCGGTTTCTTCATCTCACGGCTGGGTGTGGGGCGCGTCCTGGCCATCAGCTGTGCGCTGACCGGCAGTGTCCTCATCGGCGACACCCTCGTGCCGAACTGGGGCTCGATGGTCGCCCTGGGCCTGGGAGCGGGCCTCGGTGCCGGCGCCATTGACGCCGGGCTCAACACTTACGTCGCCGCACACTTCGGCGAGGGCTTGATGCAGTGGCTCCATGCCAGCTACGGTATCGGCGTGACCCTCGGCCCCCTCATCATGACGTTTGCCCTCACCTCGCTCAACTCCTGGCGCGCCGGCTACCGCATCGTCGGCATTTTCCAGCTGCTGCTGGCGACAGGTTTTGCGCTGACGCTCTCCATGTGGAATCAGGGAGAGACGTCCCCGACGGCGGAGCAACCGCAGCGCCTCACGGATTACAAGACGCCGATGAGCGAGACCTTGCGTCAGCCGCGGGTCTGGCTCAGCGTGCTGCTGTTCCTGTTCTACACCGGCGCTGAGGTCACCCTGGGCACCTGGGTGTACACCCTCCTCACCGAATCGCGCGGGGTGGATCCCACCGCCGCCGGCTTCTGGACGGGCAGTTACTGGGCGATGTTCACGGTGGGGCGGGTGCTGGCAGGACTTTATACGCGACATGTCCGCGCCAACACCCTCGTCCGCGGCAGTTTGATCGCCGCTCTGTGTGGCGCCCTTCTTTTGCTATGGAACCCGGCCCCCGTTGCCAACCTCATCGCCGTGGCAGTCTGCGGCTTTGCCATCGCGCCGATCTTCCCCGCGCTCGTCTCAGGCACCAGTCAGCGCGTCGGCGAGCGCTTCGCGGCGAACACCATCGGGATGCAGATCGCCGGCGGCGGTCTGGGAGGCGCCATCGTCCCCAGCATCGCCGGCGTCCTGGCGCGGCAGTTCTCCCTGGAAGTCATTCCGCTCTGGCTGGTAGGGTTGTTCGTGACCCTGCTGACGGTGTTCCAGGCCCTCTCGCGGCAAAAGACGGAGAAGTCAGTGCTGCCTTCTTGAAAGACGTCCAGGGCAATTCTATCGGTTCTATGCGCCCGCAAGCTAATGGAAGCCGGCCCGGCATTTCAATCGGGGGCAGCTGCGCAGGGGTGCCTTCCCGAGGGCCCGCCTGTCCGTCCGATGACAGAAATCGCCGGAAGGCCGGGCGTCCCTGATCGATCCCGCGCCTGAGCGCCGGCATCCGCAATGAGGTCAGACAAAACATAAACATGGCTGCTGATACTTCCAAACAGGCTCTGCTATCCCCGACCCTGTTTCCCGAGCCCGCCGCGAATGAGGAGCTGATTTCGCCTTACAAAGGTCAGTTGGTGAATTTGCTGGTACCGCCGGAAGAGCAAGAGGCCGTGCTGGCTCGAGCCCGGCGATATCCCTCCCTGCAGCTCTCAAACCGCGCGCTGAATGATCTGGAGCTCCTGGCTGTCGGCGGCTTTTCACCTCTGGAGCGGTTCATGGGCCAGGCCGACTATGAGCGCGTGCTGACGGAAATGCGCCTGGCGCAAGGCGCCCTTTTCCCTATCCCCATCACGCTCCCCCTCAGCAAAGCAGAGCTCCCCGCTCACGCGGAATGGATCACGTTACGCGACGCGCATAACGACATCCTGGCAACAATGCGGCTCGAGGAAGTCTTCCGCTGGAATTCCCAACGCGAGGCGCAGCAGGTCCTAAACACCACCGATCCCCGCCACCCGCTCGTATCGGAGATGGAACGCTGGGGGGATTTTTACATTTCCGGGGAGCTGCGCGTCTTACGGCTGCCGCCGCATTACGATTTTGTCGAGCTGCGTCACACTCCGGCGCAGGTACGCGCTCAGCTCGCTGCGCTAGGGCATGCACAGGTCGTGGCGTTCCAAACACGGAATCCCATGCACCGCGTCCACGAAGAACTCACGCAACGCGCCACGGCCCAGGTCAACGGCAGCCTGCTGCTCCATCCGGTAGTAGGGCTGACCCGACCCGGCGATGTGGATCACTACCTCCGAGTGCGCAGCTACAAAACGCTGCTGGAGAAGTATTATGACCCGCGCCGCACGGTCTTGAGTCTGTTGCCGTTGGCCATGCGCATGGCGGGGCCGCGCGAAGCGCTCTGGCATGCGTTGGTCCGGCGCAACTACGGCGCGACACACTTCATCATCGGGCGCGATCATGCCAGCCCCGGCAACGACAGCCAGGGGCGCCCCTTCTATGGACCCTACGAGGCCCAGGAATTGCTCATGCAATACGCCGACGAGCTGGGAGTCCACCCTCTCCCGTTCAAAGAATGGGTGTACTTGCTAGATGAAGACCGCTATGAAGACATAGCACACGTGCCTCCTGGAGCTAAAATCGCCCGTCTCTCCGGCACCGAGGTACGGGAGGAATACCTCGCCAACGGGAAGCCGCTGCCAGAATGGTTCACCCGACGGGAAACCGCCGAAATCTTGTTGGAAGCTTATCCGCCGCGCCACAAGCAGGGAGTGTGCATCTGGTTCACCGGCTTGAGTGGCGCCGGCAAGTCCACCATCGCCAGCGCACTGACCGAACTGCTGCTGGAGCTGGGACGGCAAATCACGCTGCTGGACGGCGACGTAGTGCGCACGCACCTTTCCAAAGGCCTGGGCTTCAGCAAAGAGGACCGCGACACCAACATTTTACGCATGGGCTTTGTCGCCAGCGAGATCGTGCGCCATCACGGCTATGTCGTGTGTGCAGCCATCAGCCCCTATCGCCAAACTCGGAATGAAGTACGCCAGATGGTGGGGACGGAGCACTTCATCGAAATCTTCGTCAATACGCCGTTGGAAGTCTGCGAACAGCGCGACCCGAAGGGAATGTACGCCCAGGCCCGGGAGGGTAAGATCAGAGGTTTCACAGGCATAGATGATCCCTATGAAGCGCCGCTCAATCCCGAAATGGTGTTGGAAACGCTCCACTCCGGCCCTGAGGAGAACGCGCGCCAGATCATCGCCTACTTGAAAGCCCATGCCTTCCTGGCGCCGCATTAGACCAAATCCAGTTCTGGGCTATACTCCAGCGCATGACTGCAGACAGCGTGAGAACTCATGGCGAGCGGGGAGAACATGCGGGTATTTGTGACCGGGGGCACGGGATTCATCGGCAGCGCTGTGGTGCGTGGCCTGCTCGCCGCGGGGCATGAAGTGCGGACGTTGGTCCGTCCTGGTTCCGATACCCGCCAGCTGGACGGCCTGCCGGTGGAGCGAGTGCCCGGCGACTTGCACACCGACTCGGCGCTGGCCAGAGGGCTTGCCGGCTGTGAGTGGGTATTTCACGTCGCCGCCCTGTACAGTTACTCCCCTCATCGGTGGGACGATTTTTATCAGACCAATGTCGAGGGTACCCGCCGGGTGCTGGAGGCGGCCCGCCGCGCCCAAGTGACCCGTGTGGTATACACCAGTTCCGTCGCCACATTGGGCTGCCACCGGGATCACACCCCCGCGACGGAGGAGACCCCCGCCACACTGGAGGAACGCATCGGCCCCTATCAGCGCAGCAAATTTCTCGCCGAAGAAGTCGCGCGTGACTATGCCCGCCAGGGCCTGCCGGTGGTGATTGTCAACCCCAGCGCGCCGGTGGGCGTAGGCGATCACAAGCCAACGCCCACCGGGCAAATCATTGTGGACTTCCTCAACGGGCGCATGTTTGGCTATGTGGACACCGGACTCAACGTCGTGGATGTGGAGGAGGTAGCCCGAGGGCACCTGCTCGCGGCTGAGCGGGGGCGCGTGGGAGAGAGATACATCCTGGGCGGCGAAAATCTGACCCTCAAGCAGCTCCTCGACCTGCTGGCTGAAATCAGTGGACGACCGCGTGTCCGCCTCCACATTCCCCATGCAGTGGCCCAGGCCTGGTCGTACCTGGATGTGAGCCTGGCGCGCTTGAATCCGCGCCACATCCCGGCAGCCACGCCGGAAAAAGTACGCCTCTCGCGCCGCTACGAGTTCTTCGATCCAGGAAAGGCCATACGGGAATTGGGCCTGTCGCCGGCCCCCGCCCGTGAAGCCCTGAGCAAAGCCGTCGCCTGGTATCGGGCACACGGATATGCGCCATGAAACCGCCCCGCCAGCCCATGGCGATGGGCCCGCATGCCGCAAGAGCGGCCGCCGCCGGGCGCTCCGCCATCAGTGATCCAAGGAATTACCCATGAATCAACTCGCCCATGACGTTGCGCCTTCCAAATCCACCCGCCCCTCGCGGACGACCCCCCGAAAGAGAGGCCGCCGTGGCTGCGCCGGACTGATCCTGGGGATCGGCGCCCTGCTGCTTCTGCTGCCAGGCGGCCTGGTGACCGGCTGGAGCGGCATCCGGCGCTCCGGGCCGATCCCTGAGCCATGGTTTGCCGGCAGCAACTCCGAGGCAGCGTCCTTCCCCCGGCCAGCCTGGACTCCAGCGCCGATTTTCCACCTGCCCATTCCCGAGCACCCCTTCATGGCAGCGGGCGTCGGCAACAACATGCACGATGACGCCTACATGAGCGACACCTATCCGGCCAGCGGGCCCCTGGGCCTGAACCCGCAGGTGAGCTCGCGAACGCAGGGCTTCGGCGGCTATGGCACGCTTGCCTTTGACCGGGAGGGGCGAATCGTCGCCGTCTACAGCAATGGCGGGAAATTCCAGCTCGAACTGCTCGACGCCTTGACGCTACAGGAACTTGCCGCCTACGATCTGCCGTCGCGGAGCAGCCGCTGGATTCTCCAGGGCATTCCCCCCTGGGAATATCTGGGCGCGGGGATGTATTTCTACCTCGACGAGCAGGGCCGCGCTGTCGTGCCGACCACTGACAACACTATCCGCGTCGTCCAGGTCCCCGATATGCACACGCACGTCACCTTCGAACTGGTGCGCGAATATGACCTGCGCTCTCACGTGGCGCCCCTTCCCTGGCCCGCTGAGGATAGCGTGGCGTGGGTGCTGCCGGATTGGGATGGCACGGTCTACTGGTATGCCACCACAGCAGGGATGGTGGGCACGGTAGACGTCGAAACCGGCTCCGTTCACATCCTGCGCCTCGAAAACGAAATCATCGAGAATTCGTTTGCCGTGGGGGAGGATGGCGTGTTCATCGTCTCCGACTACGCCCTCTATCGCTTCCAGCACGACGCAGCGGGGGGCCCGGCCATCACCTGGCGCACGGCCTACGATCGTGGCCCAGGGAAGAAGCCCGGTCACATCACCCGAGGCTCAGGCACCTCGGTGACGCTGGTCGGCACCCCGGAGGGGCTGGTCGTGATCACCGACAACGCCGAGCCCAGGATTCACGTCCTCTTTGTGCGCCGCTCCGATGGCGCCGTGATGTGCAGTGCACCGGTGTTCACCCCGGGACAGAGCGGCACCGACGTCAGCGCTGTCGGCTTCGAGATGGCGGACGACGCTGGCAAAAGCACCGGCGTCACCTCCGTGCTGGTGGAAAACAACTGGGGACACCACACTTTTCCACGCTCTCGCCCCGAACCCGGACTGACACGGGTGGATGCCGTGCGACAGCCCGATGGCAGCTATCAGTGCCGGGAAATCTGGGCGAGTGACGAAAAAGGCATCGGCGTCTTCAAACTGTCCTTGGGGAATGGCCTGGCTTACATGTACTGGCGCGGCGAGAAGGGCTTGATCACGCCATGGTATCTGACGGCCATTGATTGGCGAACAGGGCAGACCGTCTACAAACAACGCACCGGTGCGGGATTGGGTTACAACAACTGGGCCGGCGCCCTTTTTCTCCACCCCGATGGCGGACTGGCTTACTCGACCACCATCTTTGGCCTTGTGGCCGTGCGCGATGGAGCGCGTTAAAATGAACCGTGAAGAACTGGCGGCCATGTTCGAACATCCAGTAGCGATGGGCTCGCTGCAGAACTGGCTACGGCTGCTGTGGCGCCACAAAAAGGTGGAGGCCCATTATCTGCCGCGCGTCCTTTTCGTGACGTTGACCACGCTGTTGACCAGTCCGGTGCGCGTGTACGAACAGCTGCGCTACGCTTCGACAATCCATCGCACGGCCATTCAGCCGGCGCCCATTTTCATTATAGGACATTGGCGCAGCGGCACCACGCACCTGCACTTGCTGCTCTGCCAGGACCCGCAACTGGGTTTCGTCTCCACGTTTCAGACCCTGGCGCCCGGCTTTTGCCTCGTCGGGCAGGGACGCATCAAGAAGATCGTGGGGTACTGGCTGGTGAAAGGACACCCCACGCGGTTCATTGACAACGTCCCCTTGCGGATTGATGCGCCTCAGGAAGAGGAATTCGCCATGGCCAATGTCACGCCGCATTCCTTCCTCCATGTCTTCTCCTTCCCCCGGCAGGCGGACGAGATCTTTGCGCGGACGACCCTGTTCCAGGGGCTCACCCCCGCCACGCTCGCCGAGTGGTCAGCCTCCTATATGGAAATTCTACGCAAGGCCACGCTGCTTGCGGGAGGCAAACGGCTGATTCTCAAAAACTGCGCCAACACCGGGCGGATCCGCGTGCTGCAAGAGCTCTTCCCCGACGCGAAATTCATCCACATCGTCCGCGATCCCTACGATCTGTTCTTGTCCACGCGGCACCTCTGGCACGTGGTGCTGTCGAAGTCACAATTGCAGCAGATTGAGCCAGCGGAAATTGACCGCCACATCTTGCAGTTCTACCCCCAGCTCCTGCAACAATACCTGGCCGATCGGGCCCTCATCCCGCCGGGGAACCTGGTCGAGGTGCGCTTCGAGGACCTGGAGGCCGCCCCCTTGGACGAAACACGTCGCATCTACGAGACCCTGGGCCTGCCCGGCTATGCAGAAGCCGAGCCGGCATTACAAGCCTATCTGGCTTCGGTCACCAGCTACCGCAAAAATCGCTATCAGCTCACGCCAGACGTCATCGAACAGGTGAATCAACACTGGTCATTTGCCTTTGACACGTGGGGATACCGCCGTCTGGAATCAGCTCCGGCGCCTCAGCCAGCGCAAGGGGCGCATCAGGTTCCCGACAATTAGACTCGTCGTCACATCGGTGCGCTTCCAAGCGCCAAAGGAGGGCAGCATGGCCTTTTCCCGACAGCTACTCTGGTCCCTGACCCGCTACACCGTCCACAACAAAGTGCGTGGGCAAAAACGTTTCCCCTTCGTGCTCATGCTCGAGCCGACGCTACGCTGCAACCTGGCCTGCGCCGGATGTGGACGCATCCGCGAGCTGCAGGAGTGCGCCACTCCCAGCCTCACCCTGGACGAATGCCTGGCCGCCGTAGATGAGTCAGGCGCGCCGATCATCAGCATCACGGGCGGCGAACCCCTCTTGCACCCCGACATTGTGCCCCTGGTGGAGCAGATTCTGGCGCGCCAACGCGGCATCACGCTCTGCACCAATGGACTGCTGCTCAAAGACGCGCTGGATGCGTTTCGCCCCAGCCCCTACCTGAGTTTCGTCGTGCACCTGGATGGGTTGGCCCAGACTCATGATCGCTATGCCGGTCGCCAGGGCGTCTTTGCTACGGCCTTAGAAGCCATCACGGCGGCCCGGCGTCGCGGCTTCGAGGTGCTGATCAACACCACGCTGTATAAAGAGACCGCCGTAGCGGAGACCGTGCAGCTTCTGGAGCTGCTGGCAGAAATCCCCGTGAACGGCATCCTGATCGCGCCGGCCTTCGGCTTTGAGGCCGTTGAGGGCGATCTTTTCCTCACCCGCGCGGAGACGCGGGCGCGCTTCAAGCCGCTGTATGCTTTACAGGATCGGGTTCCGTTCGCCAATACGCCGCTCTATCTCGAATTTCTGGCGGGTAAACGGGAACTGGCCTGCCTCCCCTGGAGCACGCCGACCCGGAATCCACGGGGATGGAGGCAGCCGTGCTATCTTCTGGCGGATCATTATTGCGCGTCATTCCAGGAGTTGATGGAAGAGACGCATTGGGAAGCCTACGGGGCAGGGCATGACCCCCGCTGCGCCAACTGTATGGTCCACAGCGGTCACGACGCCGCCGCGATGAATGCCGCCCTGAGCAGTCCATCCGCTCTGTGGCGCCTGATTCGATGGGCGCTCTCCTGAGAACCTCTTCTGGAGGAACGGCCGTTGATTGCGCTGCTGGCTGCGTTGCAAGAAGAAGTGTCGGCCCTGTGGCGACGGCTGAAGCTGACTCCCGCGCGAGTCGCCGGCTTTCACAATTTCATCGCCACAGGCGAGTACCAGGGACGCGCCGTGCTCCTGACGTGTACAGGCATGGGCCGTCAACGAGCAGAGGTCAATGCCAGCGCCATGCTAGAGCGCTACCCCGTCACAGTAGCGCTCTCCATTGGCTTCTCCGGCGCCCTGGAGGGAACCCAGCGGGTCGGCGACCTGGTTCTGGCGTCAGAGTTACTTGCCGTCACAGGGTCCCTGGGATGCGAGCCCGCCAGCTATCCCCCGGATCCAATGCGCCTGCTGACCATCACGGCAGCGCTCCGCGAGACCTCGCTGCGCGTGAGAACTGGCCCCACGGTGACAACGCCGGGCGTCATCCCCACTCCAGAGGAAAAAGAGGCGCTGGGTAAGCAAACCGGCGCCATCGCCGTAGATATGGAAAGCTACTGGATCGCCCGGATTGCCGCAGAACGCGGCCTCCCCTTCCTGGCCCTACGGGTCATCTCCGATGCACAGGCAGACGGGTTGCTCCCCTTCGAGCACCTCGCGGACGCGAACGGCGCCTCAAGAGCGCGCTGGCTGATGGCTCACCTGCTCCGCGAACCGGGTGGCCTGGCCATGCTGCTGAAGTTGGGACGCCATGCCAGAGAGGCCCGGCGGACATTGGCCGCCGGAGCTGCTTGCGCCGTCGCCGCGCTGTAGATCCCCCGACCGGTCAGCCTCATCCCGTCAGCTGCGGCGAGGTCAAACCGCCCTTTGATCTTTGGCCCGGAGTTGCCCTTGCGTAAGCCTGATTTGACGAATTCGCCAATCTCCCTATACTGAATTTAATAGTGTGGTATCCAGCCATGGGGTAGCTTTCACCACTTCAAGGAGGGACTATGAGCCTGATGCGTCGAATTCTAGGCGTGCTGGTCATGATTGCCGGCATCCTGGGGCTGCTCCTGGCCCTGGCCGGGCTGGCGCTGGTGTGGATCGCCAAACCAGGGGCGACCGTCGTCCTCAATGCCACCCTCGACACGCTTGACCGCAATATCGGCGCGAGCAAAAGCGTCATGGAGACCACCGCACAGGCGCTCGGCGCTACCGTCGAGGGGGTGAATGCGCTCTCGACGATGCTCGACACCACCGCCAATACGGTGGAAGAAAGCCAGCCGGTCATCGCTAACGCCAGCGCCGTCCTCTCAGAGACGCTGCCCGCCACCCTCGAAGCCGCTACGGCGTCGCTCCAAACGGCCCAGGAGGCCGCCGCAGTGCTCGAAGACACCATCCAATCCCTTGAGACTTTTCGAGCCGTGGTCAGCGAGGCGCCATTGATCGGGGAGCTGCTCGGGCCGCCGGGCGCGCCTTACACCCCGGAGAAGCCGCTCGCCGACTCGCTGGGGGAGCTGGCGACCAGTCTGGAGGACCTGCCCGCCACTTTCGTCGAAACGTCGGCCGGCCTCAGCGCCACGAAGGACAACCTGGATGCCATCCAGGAGAACCTGATCACCATGTCCACCAGCGTCGGACAGCTCTCGGCCAGCCTGCAAGAGTATCAGACGATGGTGCGCCGTTCCCAATCCTCTCTAGATGACGTGAGCGCGATTCTCAAGAACCTGCAGAGCCATTTGCCGTCCATCCTCAACTGGGCGGCGCTCGTCCTGACCCTGTTCTTTGTCTGGCTGCTGATCGCGCAGGTCGTCATCCTCACGCAGGGGGTGGAGTTGTTCCACGGCACCGCGACCCACATGGAAGGCTGAGGCCGGCAAGCGCAGCCTATCTCACCCAACATCAGGAGGCTTTCAATGAAACTGACCATGAATACCACGGTAGGCGAGCTTTTGGAAATCCCGCAGGCCAGGGCTGTCGTAGAGCAATACGCTCCCGGCGTCACCACCCATCCGATGGCGATGATGCTCAAAGGCCTGACGATCGCTAAACTGGTCGCCATGCCGCAAGCAGCGCAATTCGGCCTGACCCAGGAGAAGGCGGAAGAGATGCTCAAGGAAATCAACCAACGCCTGCCGCAATCCTGAGAGCACTCAGGGCGGCTTTTGGATTCGCACCGCACGTCATCGCTTTCAGCTCTCGGAAGATCATCTTGCCGCAAATTGGCCCGCAAGCGACCCAAACGTGAGAGGAAAGCGGTGAGAATTCGCGGTTGACCCCGGAAACGATCCACGCCAGGAGACACGAGCAACTGCGCCCAAAACCATTGGGGGCAGTTACTTGTGTTTACCAGAGAGGACAACATGCCGCCCCCTGATCCGTCAACCCGCTGAAGCGCCCCTGGGCCTGACATCCGCTCACCGGCCCATAAGGGCCGCCGCATTCCGAGCGCTTCGCCCCGTCGCCAGATGTCCCTCTGAACAGTTGAACAAGAGGCCTGTTGCTATGAGGTATAATAATGGTATAATGTATGAGTAATCAGTCACCCATCGGCAGCTGATAGGCCCGTGAAAGCTCGCAACGACGTCAGGACAAGTAGCTGCAATCTGTCGGCGACAAACAAACCATGTTAAGCGACGATCTTCTATTCTCTAACATTCTGATCGGAAGTTCAGATGAAGCCTTGGGACGCGCCTTGCGCCCGGTGTTGCAGAACGCGGGGTATACGGTGCAAGTGGCCCGCACAGGAAGCGCCCTCCTCGAAGCCGTGACCGTCTCACCGCCACGGTTGCTCTTGGTAGACACCGGCCTCCCCGATATGGACGTGCTGACCGTGATACGCCACGTCAAGACGCAACGGAAGCAAAATTTTTTCCCCATCATCGCTCTCGCCGAGCCAGGGGTCCTCGATCCTGCGGTGCTTATCAACGCGGGCGCCGATGAACTGCTCAACAAGCCCGTGTCTAACACGGCGTTGCTCGTGCGGGTGCGTTCAATGCTGCGCCTGAAAGCCGTCACCGAGGAGCTGCAAGACCTGAATGCCACCCTGGAAGAGAAGGTCATCGAGCGCACCGAGGCGCTGGACAAAGCTCATGCCGCGCTACGCCACACCGAAAAGCTCGGCGCGTTAGGTCGGCTCGCGGCCTCCGTCGCTCATGAGATCAATAATCCCCTCACCGGCATTTCGACGTATCTCTATCTTCTAAAACAGCAATTACCTTCCGACGCCCGCGTTCAGGCGAATATCGAGGTCATCGAACGGCAAGTAGCTGCCATCGCGCACCTGACCAAAAAACTGCAGCGTTTTTCGAAGCCGGCGCAGGAGCAACGTCGGCCCGTCGCGATCAGCCAGGTGGCGGAAGACGTGCTGGCGCTCGTCCGCAAAAACCTGGAACAACACAAGATTGAAGTCACCTACACCTGTGCGCCTGATATTCCCCCGCTGCTGGCGTCCGCCGATCAATTGGGCGAGGTGTTGCTGAATTTGCTGCTCAATGCGCGCGATGCCATGCCTGCCGGCGGCCAGCTCTGCCTCCAAATCACAGAGGATGCGCAAACGGTGTACATCACCGTGCGGGACACCGGGGAGGGGATGTCGCCTGAAGTGCAGGAACACATTTTCGAGCCTTTCTACACCACCAAGGGCGAGCAAGGCACCGGCCTGGGACTGGCCATTTCCTACCGTATCATCCAGGAACATGGCGGCGACATCAGCGTTGCAAGCGCCCCCGGCGCGGGAACCACGTTCACCATCCGATTGCCGTTGAACGCTGCCCATACCGTGGGTGAAGGAGCGGAGACGCATGTTTATCAACTGGAAAACCCGTGAGCTCAACCTGAACATCGTGTATTACGGCCCGGCGTTGAGCGGCAAGACCACCAACCTGGAAAAAATCCATGCCCGGCTCAAGCCAGAAGTCCGCAGCGAGCTGTTCATGCTCAATACACATGAGGATCGCACCATTTTCTTCGACTTCCTGCAGCTGACGATCGGCGAGCTCTACGGGCTGCGGCCCAAATTTGGGCTCTACACCGTTCCGGGTCAGGTGTATTACACGGCGACGCGCGAAACCGTCTTGACTCGCGCCGATGCCATCGTTTTCGTGGTGGACTCGCAGGCCGCGCGGTTGGAGGACAACCGCGACTCATGGCGGGACATGCGGATCCAATTGCAGCGGCTCAACCGCTCCCTGGAGACGACGCCCCTTGTCATCCAGCTCAATAAGCGGGATCTCCCCTCCGCGCTGCCGATAGCCACCCTGCAGGCAGAGCTGGGGCTTGGCACCTGGCCCTGCATCGAGGCCGCCGCCGTCCGTGAACAGGGCGTGCAGGAGACTCTCCACGCGATCATCCACGCCGAGTTGGCAGACGTGCAGCGCAAACTCGCCGCGGCGCGGGTGGCCCCAGGAGCGTCGGCATGAAGGAAGTGCAATACCTCATCTCCCAATTGGGACAGCAACCCGGCTTTAGCACAGTAGTGCTCACGGACGCCTCAGGGTTGAGCATGGCCACGGCCGGCGATCTGCAAACGGCCCAAGCGCTGGCAGCCATCGTCGCCGAGGTCCTGCGGGTCATTCGCCGGGCCGGCGAACGCCTGGAAATGTCCCCCCTCAGCGAGATGATGTTGCTCTCGCAAGACGCCCGAGAGGGGGTGCTCTACCGGCAATTCGAGGCTGGCGGGCGTTCTCTGGTGTTAGCGATGGTTATCCAGCCCAATTACACCTATTGGCCGGCCACCAGCCAGGTTATCCGCAAAATTCAACAGCTGTTACAGAAATAATTTCCAGGTGATGCCCTCATCAGGCAGGAAGTGACCATGGCGCTTCAAGGCACGTTAGGGGATTTGAGCCTTTCGGATTTGATCCAGCTGCACTGTCAGGCGGGAAGCACAGCGCGACTCACCATCCAGAAAGCGTCTGGCGAGAGTGGCCGGCTCTATTTTGAGGGCGGCGAGATCGTCCACGCCGAAGGCGAAGGCCTTCAGGGCAGCGAGGCCGTCTACGCTCTGCTCACCTGGCAGGAAGGCAGCTTCGAGGTAGACCAGAACACCGCCGCACCTACCCGCACCATTCGGATGCCCTGGTCAGCGGTGTTGATGGAAGGGTTGCGACGGGCTGACGAACGTCGGCGCCATGAAAACAGCTCGAAAAATCAGGAGGGAATAATGGCAGGGGAAAATCGTCGTGAACGTTTGGCGCAGATTTTGAGCCAGTTGGTGGAGTCCTCCGGCGATGTCCGCGGCGCGGCGGTAGTAGGCCGCGACGGGTTGATCATCGCGGCGCATTTGCCGGCGAAAATGGAGCAGGCCCGCGTCGGCGCGGTCGCCGCAGCACTGCTCAGCCTTTCGGGACGGTCTATCGGCCAACTGGAACGGGGTGAATTTCAGCAGACGCTGATTCAGGGCACAGAAGGCAATGTCCTCATCACCGATGCGGGCAAAAACGCCGTGTTCGTGGCCCTCACCGGCAAGGATGTCAATCTTGGCATGGTCTTCCTCGAAGTGCGTGAGGCAGCCGGCGCCGTTGCTGAAATCTTGAGCTGAAAAGGACCCTCCCATGGCCAAAATCATGGATGAAATCAAGCAGATCAGCATGCTCACCGATGAAGATCGCGCCCTGTTGTGCGACATGCGCGGCGTCATAGAACGGCGTGCGCCAGAAATTGTCGCGCTGTTCTACGCGCACTTGCAGCGCTTTCCGCATCTCGACGCCATCCTGAACGCGGAGCCGGGCCGGATCGAACGGCTCAAAGGGCATCTGCAGCAATGGCTGATCACTCTGGCCGACGATACCCATGGCGACGCCTACTACGCGCGGCGTTATCGCATCGGCAAACGTCACGTCGAGGTCGGGCTTGAACCGCGTTACGTCGTCGCGGCGATGGCTTTCTGTCGCGCCCACGCCGCGCGGCTCATCGTCGAGGAGGAGTATGCCGCCGATCCCCAAAAAGAAGCCCGCATCCGCGCGCTGAATCGGATCATGGACATAGATCTCAACATCATGCTCCAATCCTACGACGATCACCGCATCGCTCAATTCCTGGAAGTCACCGGTTTTAGCCGCGAGTTGTTCGACAACTTAATGTCCGGTCTGGGCTAGCGTAGCGGTCGCTGCCGCGGGGGAGGTTCCCCTGGCAGATTCATACGTGTGCCATTTTCCGAGGAGTTGACATGTTCCTGCGGCACACCACCGCAGATTAAAATGTGCGTTGTGAGCCGTGAGTCGTGATCGAAGGCTGCGACAGCTCTCGACTCACGGCTCACTGCTCTCTATTTTCCGAGGAGACGCTCGATGCCAACACAAACATTGTTTGAAAATGCGGAACACAAGAATATTTTGCTAGAGGATTTCACCTCTGGCGAGATGGTGCAAGCAAATCAACACATCATTGTCCATAATGGACGGGGGATGCTACTCGATCCTGGCGGGCACAAGGTTTATTCCGAAGCCGTGGGCGAACTCGCGACCGTGCTGCCCTTGGGCGCCCTGGATTACATCTTCTTCTCCCACCAGGACCCCGACATCATCGCGGCGGCCAACGGCTGGCTGATGATCACCAATGCCAGAGGACTCCTGCCCCAACCATGGATTCGTTTCATCGCACACTTTGGCGTAGATGAGCTGGTGGTCAACAATATCATCCCCATACCAGATGGGGGAATGGTAGTGGATCTCGCCGGCGCCCGGCTAAAGTTGTTGCCGGCGCACTTCATCCACTCGGCCGGCAACTTCCAGATCTACGATCCGATCTCCAAGATCCTCTACTCCGGCGACCTCGGCGCGTCGCTGGGCCAGACCTACGTCAAAGTCACTGATTTTGACGATCACATCCAATACATGGCCGGCTTTCATCGCCGCTACTTCCCCACCAACAAGGTACTGCGGCTCTGGGCCGACATGATTGCGCCCCTGGACATCGAAATCATCGCCCCCCAGCACGGAGCGATGATCATGGGCAAAGAGAATGTCCAACGGTTCATTCAATGGGTGCGAGAATTGGATTGCGGGCTTGACCTGATGGGAAAAATTTATCGCCTGCCTGAGTGAGAACGATGCCAACACAAGCGCAGATTTTAGTCGTAGACGATGAGGCCGTCACGCGAACGGGATTGGAGCAAATCCTGACTTTCGCGGGATACGCGGTGACGACGGCGAGCAGCGGAGCGGAAGCCCTGGAAGTCTTGCGCGGGCGCCGCTTCGAGATGCTCATCACGGACCTGCAAATGCCCGGCATGGATGGCTTTGAGCTGCTCCAGGCGCTCAAACAGCAGGGGGCTCAATTCCCCGTGCTCGTGCTCACCGGCCATGGAACCATGGAAACGGTGGTGCAGGCGCTGCGCTATGGCGTAAATGACTTCCTCAGCAAACCCTATCATCCTGAGGAATTGCTCTCCATTGTAGAACGCGAAGTAGCGCGTTACCGCCGCAGCCTGCCGCCAGGAGCGGACAAAACGTGGGAGCTCCGGCTGTCGCCTCAGGTGCTGGATCGTCTCGACGACACTCTAGCGCAGCTCCGCGCCGAGGTGAACGCGCGATGTGTGCTGTTGCTGGAAAGCAGCGGCGCGGTCATAGCGAGCAAAGGCGCCCTCCAGGAGATCAATGTGAGCGCGCTGACCGCCTTGATCGCGGGGGATTTCGCAGCGACCGCCGGGGTGGCCTCGCTCCTGGGGGAACAGGACGCCTTTCGACTGAACTACCACCAGGGGGAAACATACAGCGTCTATTCGGCGCAGGTCCTGCCGACGGTCTTCCTGCTCATCATTTTCGGCCAGGAGATCAAGTTGGGGACGGTGATGTATTATGCGCGTCGGGCCCTGGAAGAGGCGCGGGAAATCCTGCCGCCGGCACCCCTTCCCGTTCCATCCTCAGCGCCGGCAGCGACCTCCGATCTCTCGCCGGCCCCTATCCCCTCGACCCCACCCGAGGCCACCGTCGAAGTGGAGACGGAAACGTCTGGCGTGGAGCTCTACTCGCTGGATCAAATCATCGAACAGGGGCTGCTCGCGCCGGAACTGTTAGACGTGCTGGATGAACAGCTCAACCAGATGTGGAAAGAGGAATAGCATCGCGCTCCCACCGTTTCACTCAGGTCATTAGCGCCCCAGTAAATGCCCACGCTTCCGCGAACTCTTTCTATCCCCCTGCAAAAAAGGCCGCTGCACTGTTGGTATGAAAAGTCCCCTGGCGTCAAAACCAGGGGACTTCGAGAGATGACCGGCGTTGTCAGCGCCCTCCGCGAGCCTCAATAGTGCGTGACCACTTTCGTGCCCACCGGCGCCCAGTTGTAGAGCCACTGCGCATCGGGCGTGCGCATGTTCACACAGCCATGGCTCATCGGCGTGCCAAAGTTGTTGTGCCAGTACGTGCCGTGGATCCCATATCCGCGATAGAAGTACATCGTGTAGGGCACATTCGGCAGATAATAGCCCGGCCCCGACATGGGGGTGGACAGATATTTGACGTAGATGGAGTATGTGCCCACGACGGTGGGAGTGCGAGAGGTGCCGGTGGAGACGACGGCCGTGAAAACCGGCGTCTGTCCGACATAGGCCGTGAGGGTCTGCCGGCTCAGGTTGATGTCAATCCACTTCTCGCCGGGCGCGCCCTGAACGGGCGCCGGGGATGGCGTGATCGGCGGGACGCCGACTCCCACGCCGGGGATCACCAGACGTTGCCCCACGTAAATGAGATCGGAAGACAGCCCATTGGCGGCGCGAATGGCCGCCGCGGTGGTGCCATACCGCAATCCCAGCCGGAAGAGATTTTCCCCAGGCTGCACGATGTGGATGCCAGTCGTCGCCGGGGTTGGCGCAGGGGCCGGGGCCGGCGCAGTTCCCGCGTCGGGAAGGGTGAGGCTCTGCCCCACATAGATCCACGAGCGCGTGGTCAGCCCGTTCGCTGCCGCCAGCGCATTCACGCTGATGCCGTACCGTCGCGCGATCGCGTACAGCGTGTCCCCTGGTTGCACCACGTAGGAGGTTCCCTGTGCAGCTGCCGGCGTCGCCAACGCCAGCAGATTCACCAGCACCATGAGCGGCAATACCCACTTCCACGCCTTCAACACGACTTTCCTCATCCCCCGCATCGATTGAAGTGACCCCCATTTACTAGACCAAAAAAACGGTTAGAGAAATGAAAGTGTAA
>ENA-UOWE01002396-UOWE01002396.1-activated-sludge-metagenome-genome-assembly--contig:-NODE-2396-length-20706-cov-5.823979_pt1 | contig 20706 bp, 21 predicted proteins | sample MGYA00249841_ERZ761562 | MGnify/ENA primary metagenome ERZ761562 (study PRJEB28883, sample SAMN05720200) | activated sludge metagenome | isolation source: Anaerobic digester | place: Japan... | reverse complement strand
CGCCGTGTTTCCGCGCTCGGCGTTCATGGTCTCGAACGCCTTGAGATCCACCTTGGTCGGAAGGTCAATGCCGATGAGCTTGTCCTCCCAGAGGACGAAAGTGACTTCCAGATTCTCTTTCAGGAAGTGCTTCTTGCTGTGTAGAATTTAAAAATAAAAAACTATGGACAAATCCTGCCTAGAATGTGGAGACAAAATTGTTGGTCGCGAAGACAAAAAGTTTTGCAGCGATGGTTGTCGCAATGCCTACAACAACAAAATTAACAAAGACAGCACCAATTTTATGCGCAACGTGAACAACAAATTGCGCAAAAATTACCGCATTCTATCGGCATTAAATGTGGATGGAAAAGGAAAAACCACCAAATCAAAACTATTGAGCAAGGGATTCGATTATGAGTTTTTTACCAATATTTTGCAGACCAAAACAGGAAATACCTACTATTTCGTGTACGACCAAGGCTATCGCGCATTGGAAGACGACTATTATATGCTAGTCAAAAAAGAAATTTAGAACCCAATTCTATCCCCGATGAAAAAAAACTATTCCTCTATATTATCCGTATTATTTATTCTTGGTTTCCTTGGATTTGTCTTCTTCACGATGATGCCTCAATGGACATCGGCCGAAGATGATTCGCTTTCGGAGTTTTCGACCCAAAGAGCTTTGAAACAAGTGAAAAACATTTCGCAAAAACCACATTTTGTAGGTTCCGAAAATCACGATGTCATCGCAAATTATTTGGTGAAAGAATTGCAAAATATGGGTTTGGAAACTTCCATTCAAGAAGGGAATTCCTTTTCGGATTGGGGCAATTTGACCCATTGCAAAAATATTCTAGCTCGAATAAAAGGTAGCAACAGCAACAAAGCCTTGCTCCTGCTTTCGCATTATGACAGCGCACCGCATTCCTATTCTTTCGGCGCGAGCGATGCTGGTTCGGGCGTGGCAACGATTCTCGAAAGTATTCGCGCTTTCGTTTATAACAAAAAACAACACAAAAACGACATCATCATTCTGTTTACCGATGCCGAAGAATTGGGTTTGAATGGTGCGGCACTTTTCGTGACCCAACACCATTGGGCAAAAGAAGTGGGTTTGGTTTTGAATTTTGAAGCCCGAGGAAGTTCCGGCCCAAGTTATATGCTGATGGAAACCAATGAAGGAAATGCCGGATTGGTGAACCAATTTTCGGCTGCCAATGTCCAATTTCCTATTTCGAATTCCTTGATGTACAGCGTTTACAAAATGTTGCCCAACGATACTGATTTGACCGTTTTCAGAGAACAAGGCAATATTCAAGGCTACAATTTTGCCTTTATCGACGGGCATTACAATTACCACACGGCGCAAGACGACCTCAATCATTTGAGCAAAAATACCTTGGCACATCAAGGAAAATACCTGATGCCGTTGTTGGATTATTTTTCGAATGCCGATTTGAACAGCACCCAAGCCACTGAAGACAACGTTTATTTTTCGATTCCATTTAGTTTCATCAGTTATCCATTTAGTTGGGTTTGGCCAATGGTGATTATCGCATTGGTAATCTTGCTTTTTTTGATTTTCATTGGCATTGGCAAACGCATTTTGTTTTTTCCTGAAATGACGAGAGGATTTATTCCGTTTTTGGGATCGCTAATCGTTTCTGGATTAGTTACTTTTTTGGGATGGAAATTATTGCTGATTCTCTATCCACAATACAACGATTTGCTCAACGGATTTACTTATAACGGACACGATTATATTGCGGCTTTCACGCTGTTGAGTTTGGCTTTTTGCTTTGCATTTTACCAAATTTTCTCTTTCAAAAAAGTGACGATGAACCATTTTATCGCGCCATTATTCTTTTGGATTCTCATTAATGGATTGCTGGCTTTCTTCCTAAAAGGCGCAGGATTTTTGATTATTCCCGTTTTCTCGGGATTGCTGATGTTGGCTTCTTTTGTATTAACTCAAAAGTCGAAATGGGTTTTGAACCTCATTTTGGGCATTCCGGCCTTGCTGATTCTTGCTCCATTTATCCAAATGTTTCCGATAGGTTTGGGGCTTAAAGTTTTGTTTGGCAGCGCCATTCTAACCGTCATTGCTTTTGGATTGTTGTTGCCCATTTTTGGCTCGTTTATACGAAAAGGAAAAGCTTCGTTACTGTTTCTTCTACTGGCAATTGGATTTTTCGCCAAAGCCCACTATTTCTCGGGTTATGAAGCAGGGAAAGCCAAATCAAACAGTTTGGTTTATATTTTGGATGCCGACAAAAACAAAGCTACTTGGGCGACTTACGACATCAATCTAGACGAATGGACCAAAACCTATTTAGGCCAAAACCCTAGAGATGCCGCAGCATTAAGCTCTATTATCTTACCAAGCAAATACAAAACCGAATTTACTTTCACTGCCGATGCGCCGATGAAAAACCTTTCGAGACCCGTTGTGGAATTCCTAAAAGACAGCGTTGTTGGCGCCAATCGCTATTTGAAAATAAGAATCACGCCAACCCGAAAAGTCAATCGTTATGATATTTTGGCCAATGAAAATTTTGTAATTCAAAATTTCAAAGCCAATGGCTTGTCGTTATTGGGACAAAAAGGTTCCAAATACGAACGAAAAGGCAAAAAACTGTTGAGTTATTATGTGGTCGATCAACTTCCGTTGGAAATAGAATTCAGTGTTGCCACTTCGAGTGTTTTGGATTTAGATTTATTGGAAAGTTCTTTCGATTTGATGAACAATCCATTATTTAAAATGGCAAAAAGAGCCGATTGGATGATGCCGACGCCTTTTGTATTGAATGATGCCGTGATTATTAAACAGAAAATAAAACCATCGCCAAAAACGGTTAAACCAGTAATTTTAAAAGTTTGGAAAAGATTTAAAAAAGATAGTTTGGTGGTGGAAAAAGATAGTTTGAGCAAACCGTAATGTATGTGGTCACAATTTGTGATGACGTATAAACCAAATCCAATAACTCTTAATTGAGGTTTATTTTACATACTTTTGAATTTCTAAAAAAGTTCAACTTACAAATGAAACACTTACCGAAAATAAATCTCTTTTATTGGGCATTAATTATTAGTGCCAACACGATGGGAGAAACCGCTGGAGATTTAATATCCCAAACATTTAATTTAGGTTATGCTGGCGGAACAATTGCTTTAATAGCACTTTTTGTATTGGTTTTGATAGTTTCTATTTCCTCAAAAAGCCAAAAACCCCTTTTGTATTGGACAGCCATTACTCTGGCAAGCACAGCAGGAACAACCATTTCCGATTTTATTAGCCGTTCATTCTTTCATTTACAATTAGGCTTTTCTGAAAATCAAGGTTACAGCTTTGGCACAATGATTTTAGTTATTGCTTTGCTTGGAACCTTCGGTATTTGGAAATATCATTCAAAGACAAACACTATAGAAAATGGTCTCAACCAACGAACTGAATTCTTATATTGGATAGCCATTTTAACTTCAAGTACACTAGGAACTTCGTTTGGAGATTTGTTAGCGCACAATACACCATTAGGTTTTGACGGAGGAACATTCCTTCTATTAGGATTACTCTCCATAATAGTTGGGCTTTTTTATTTCAGCAAAATATCCAGAGAACTTTTATATTGGTTTGCCATCATTTTGACACATCCAATTGGTGCAACAATGGGTGACTATTTGACAAAACCCGAAGGTTTCAATTTAGGAAACATAAATGCCAGTTTGCTTTTAGTTGTTGTGTTTATAATCGTTATTGCTACAGGACAACTAACAAAAAAACGAAAATAATTCTATTCATTTAACCAATATCTGATAACGCTTTTTTCAAAATGACACAAATTAGTATTCTGGGTTGCGGTTGGTTGGGTTTGCCTTTGGCGAAAGTTTTGCTCGGAAACAGATTTTCCGTAAAGGGTTCGACGACTTCTGTTGACAAAATTTCGATCTTGGAAAACTTGGGAATACAGGCTTTCCAAATGGAATTAGCTGAAACAAAAATCCAAGGAGAAGTCGATTCTTTTTTAGAAAACTCTAAAATCTTACTAATTGACATTCCTCCCAAATTGAGAGGTATTTCAAAGGAAAATTTTGTTGCCAAAATTGAAAACGCGATTCCGTTTATAGAAAAATCGTCTGTTGAAAACGTAATTTTCATTAGCTCGACCTCGGTTTATGGTGAAGATAATTTAGTTGTGACGGAAGAAACGAAACTAAATCCTGACACCGAAAGTGGCAAACAATTAGTTCAAGCAGAGCAAATTTTGCAAAGCAATAAGAATTTCAAAACTACTATTCTTCGTTTTGGCGGCTTGATTGGTGAAGACCGACATCCCATAAAATTCTTGGCGGGAAGAAAAAATATCGAAAACCCATATGCTCCCATCAATCTGATTCATCAAGACGATTGCATTGGCATAATTCTAAAGATTATTGAGTCAAATTCTTGGAACGAAACCTTCAATGCCGTAACGCCTTTTCATCCGACCCGAAAGGAATATTATACTCAAAAAGCGATTGATTTGAAGCTAGATTTACCCGAATTTAATGTTGAAAATTCAATTTTGGGAAAGACCATTTCGAGTTTGAAAATAGAAAATCTATTAAAATATTCGTTTATAAAACCAAATTTATAAAGTGAAAACTAGACTAAAAAATGCTTTTGCATCTAGAATTAATGCCATTGGATTACCCATTTTAGCTTTGTGTTGGGTGTGTTTTTTTTGGGGCACAACCTGGATTGCTTCAAAAGAAGGTGTGAGACATATGCCAGCATTGCAACTTGCAGGGATTAGACAATTTATTGGTGGAATTCTTTATGTCACTTTCTTTTTATACAAAAAAGCGCCTTGGCCAAAAGGAAAACAATGGAAAGCCATATTTATTCTAAGCATTCTCAATTTTGTCTTGAGTAATGGGCTAAGCACTTGGGGGGTAAAATACATTAGTAGTGGTTTGGGCGCCATCATCGGTGCAATTTTCCCTCTTTGGATTGTTTTTATCACTCTTTTTAGAGGAGAACGAATCGCTCGCTTATCTGTCTTGGGACTGATAGTAAGTTTCTCAGGAGTTTGTGTTGTTTTTTTCGATCATCTTGCCGATTTATTGAACCCCGATTTTAGATTTGGTATTTTACTTTCGCTATTTGCAACTGTAAGTTGGGCTTTTGGGAGTTTATACACCAAGAAAAAAGCGGCCAGCTTCAACCCTTATTTCAGTTTGGGATTGCAAATGCTAATTTCGAGTTGCATCACTTTAGCAATTGTTGGTGCGACTGGAACTGGAGTAACTATCGCTTCGATTCCTGCAAATTCTTGGTGGGCCATTGGATACTTAGTAATCATTGGTTCCGTCTTGACATTTATCGCTTTTATTTATATGCTGCAAAGGTTACCGCCAGAAATAAATAGCCTTTATGCTTATGTGAATCCAATTGTGGCTGTTTTGTTGGGTACTATAATTTTTGTGGAACAACTCACAATGGCAATCGCAATTGGTGGCGGAATTACACTTGGCGGATTGTATTTAGTCAATTATTCGATGCGAAAGTCAAAAATGTAAAAAGTAGTTTTTTTTAATTAAGTCTAATCTACCTCACAATCACACCATCTACAAATAATAGAGGCACTTCCTCCACATAATCTGGAGTGATGGAATTGGCTTTGAAAATATATTTTCGGTCGTAAAGCGTGTTGCCAATGAAGAAAGTAACCATAAACTCGTTGTTGAGTACCAAAACACTTTTTTCGACCATTTCTACTTTTACAAAAGTAACCGCAGGCACTTCGATAAAAGCGTGGCGCAAAAGTGAAGTTTTTTTCATTTCGCCATCAATAGTACCGAAAGCTTTGGAAACTACCATTACGCTATCCAATTGAAAATCGCTGTCGTTTACTAAATAAATATACCAAACCTTTTCCATAAAATCGTCGCTCCATTCTTGGACTGCGGCAAGGAATACGTTTTCTACTTCGGGAATGATGATGTCTTTTTTCATAAAATAGTGATTAGTAAAAAGTGAATAGTGATTAGTAAGAAGCAGAACTAATTACTAATCACTATTCACTCGTGACTTTTTTTATATACTCGCTTTGAATTGCTCTAAGAATCGAACATCGTTTTCGTAGAACATTCGAATATCGCCAATTTGATAGAGCAACATTGCAATTCTTTCGATTCCCATTCCAAAGGCAAAACCAGTATATTCATCAGGATTGATGTTGCAATTTTTCAAGACATTAGGATCAACCATTCCACAACCACCAATTTCTAACCAACCAGTTCCTTTGGTAATTCTATAATCGGTTTCGGTTTTTAATCCCCAATAAATATCAATTTCTGCACTTGGTTCTGTAAATGGAAAATAAGATGGACGCAAGCGAATTTTGGATTTTCCGAACATTTCTTTGGTGAAATATAAAAGCGTTTGCTTTAAATCGGCAAAGGAAACGTCTTTGTCAATGTACAAACCTTCCACTTGGTGGAAAATACAGTGCGAACGAGACGAAACCGCTTCGTTACGAAAAACTCTTCCTGGCGAAATGGTTCGAATAGGCGGTTTGTTGTTTTCCATATAACGAACTTGCACGGATGAAGTGTGGGTGCGCAACAAAATATCGGGATTGGTTTGGATGAAAAAAGTGTCCTGCATATCACGTGCCGGATGGTATTCTGGCAAGTTCAATGCGGTAAAATTATGCCAATCGTCTTCGATTTCTGGCCCTTCGGAAACGTTGAAACCAACATTAGAAAAGATGTCAATAATTTGGTTTTTGACCAATGAAATAGGGTGACGCGAACCAATAATTACAGGCTCGGCAGAGCGGGTTAAATCGCCATAAAATCCTTTGCTTTCCTCTTTGCTTTCCAAAGATTCTTGAATGGATTTTACTTTTTCTTCGGCCGAAGATTTTAGCAAATTAATTACTTGTCCAAATTCTTTCTTTTGATCGTTTGGTACGTTTTTGAATTCGGCGAATAAGTCCTTTAAAAGTCCTTTGCTTCCCAGAAATTTGATTCTAAATGCTTCTAGTTCTTCCTTGTTTTGTGTTGAAAAAGCCTGTGCTTCGCCAATATATTCTTTTATCTTGTCTATCATTTTCATCCAATAATTGAGAGTGCAAAATTAAGAAATTTGTTTGAGGTTTAAAGTTTAAAGTTTAAAGTTTCCTCGATAAATCTAAAATCTGCAATCGTTAATCTTCAATCATCAATCAATAAGTTCCTTTTCAATAAAATAATTCACAATCGCTTCTTTCATCAAAACCGATTGTTCTCCTGCTTTTAATGGCGGTAATTCCTCTTTTACCTTGTAATGTGGCCAACCGTCTTCGTCAAAAAATTCGAATTCATAAAAACCATAAGGTTCCAATAACCGGCAAATAGCGATGTGCATCAGGTTGAGTTTTTCGTCTTTTTCGAAAGTTTTATGCACTTTTCCTAGTTCTTGTACGCCAATTAAATAAATTATAGCATCCAAATCGAGGTCTTCGCCTTGCGAAAATTGATCGGAAAGTATCGTAACAAGCTGTTCCCAGCGTTCTTTTAGTTGTATATCTCTAGACATTTTGTTGAATTATGAATTATGAATTATGAATTATGAGTTCAAAAAACATAAAAGTCATTTGGGCAAAGATACCAACATAATTCTTTTATCTTTGTCTTTATTTTTTCTCTTTAATTTTAAATTATGAGTTTTTTAGATATTATTTTGGGTGCTTTGCTTGTCATTGCCTTATTCAAAGGCATAAAAAACGGGCTTTTTGTAGAATTAGCTTCATTAGTTTCCTTGGTTTTAGGAATTTATCTTGCTATAAAGTTTTCGTTTTTAGCAAGGATCATGTTGTCGGCAATTACACATTGGAATCCAAAAACAATCCAGATTACAGCTTTTATCATTACATTTCTACTAGTAGTTATTGGTATTTCACTCTTAGCAAAATTCTTGACCAGCGTTGCTGATTTTGCGTTTTTGGGTGTAATGAACAAACTGGGAGGTGGCTTTTTTAGACTACTGAAAACAATCTTAATTATCAGTATCTTTTTGAACCTTTTCGAAAAAATAAACTTCAACAACACTTTTGCCAAAAAAGAAACTTTAGACAAATCGTTGTTTTTTCGTCCTATTCAAAAAACAGCGGGATTCATTTATCCTTCGATTGAAAAATGGTATGAAGACCTTAAAAAAAGTAAACATACTTCAGATGGCAGATAGCACACTGAATACTAACTACTGAAAACTGAACACTTTTACTTCACTTCTCTAATTGCATTTTTATCTATCCAGCCTTGGGTTCCATCGGTCAATTGAATTTTTTTCCAATTGTCTAAAGCTTCCAAAACAAAAACTTTAGTGCCTTCGTGCAAAATAAATGCGGTGTTACCTGCTTTTTGTGGTTCACTTTTTACCTCTGTTGCTGTTGCAAAAACAATTGCTGGTTTTTCATTTTCATAGTGATTTTTACCTGAAATGGCAGACGAAACGCTTACCACAACTAAAAAAAGAAAGACAAACATTCCGATGAAAAATATCCTTTTGAACAAGGCCGTTTGAGAAAAATAATAGCCTATAAAAAATAGCAAAAACAAAAATGACAATCCAACTCCAATCCAAGCCCAAGTATTGTAATGAAAGATGGATGTAAAGTCGTGTAGCATTTTTGAAAAACCAACTTGAGGCACTTCTTTTATCTCGTCGATTTGTAGTTTTTGTGCAAATTTTAGGTTGTTTTGTACTTCAGCATCGTCTGGATTTAGTACCAATGCTTTTTCGTAATTGTAAATAGCTGAAGCTACTTTGTTTAATTTATAATAACAATTTCCTAAATTGAAATACAATTCTGCCGAATGTTTATGGCTCGCCAAAACCGTTTCGTATTCCGTAATGGCTTGCTCGTATTTCCCTTTTTGGTACAATTCATTTCCTTTTTCAAAGCCACTTTGAGCAAAGAAAAATTGAGTTGTTAGTAGTAATATAAAAAGTATCTTTCTCATTATGTATGTTTTTTGGAACGCGGATGACGCAGATTCGATCAATCAAAGACACAGATTATTACGGATTTTTTAATCTGTTTTTATCTGTGCTATCCGCATCCGTTTTATCCGTGTACTATTTTAAGTAATTTGTTTTTCTAAATCCGAAATTATCATTACCGCTTTATCATAATCTTGATGAATAACCGAACTCGATGTTAATGCATAACGTGCCAGTTCACAATTTTCGGTAAGTGTAATAAAATCAATAATCGTTTGAGCATTTACATTTTTGGAAGCCAACAATTCCTGAATGTTACTTTTGCTCATATCCGAGGTTTCAATATGCAATTTGGCTTTTAGGAAATTGTGCATTGCTTTTTCCAAAGCCACATAAAACGGTTCTTTGTTGTTGATTTGTTTTTTGGCTTCTGATAAATATTTCTTCGCCAATTTGTTGTTCATTTTGATTTTATTTCCAAAAACATCGCTGTCTAATGCTTCTTTTTTCTTTTTGAGCAATACGATCAATGGAAGGATTAAAAAGGGCAATAACAACAAACCATAAAAAGTTTTTGAACCCAAGAAATCGGTTTCTTTCATTGAAACTAAATCGGTTTTTGACTTAATATACTTGAATTGTTCACTACTTGAAATGCTGTTTTTTGAAATTCCTGTTGGGGTTGAAGCCACTACATCATTGCTAGTTGGGCCATCCAAAACATTAATCATTATCTCGGGTGAAGTTATGGTTTTATAGGTTCCTGATCCTAAATCAAAATAGGAAAATTGCAATGGTTTTATGGGATATTTACCTTTGAATTGTGGAATAATGGTGTATTTGTCTGCTATTTTACCCGACATTCCTGACAAAGTGGTATTTATTTTTTCGTCGTGAACAGGGTCATACATTTCTAATGAATTGGGAACTACAGGTTTTGGCAAGTTAAACAATTTCATATTGCCGCTTCCTGTAACATTTACTAATAAATCCAAGCTTTCACCACTTTTCAAATTCGTTTTGGATGGAATTACCCGAAAATCAAATTTCCCTACAGCTCCCGAAAAATCGGCTGGTTTTCCAGCTTCTGGAAGTGCTTTGACGTTTATTGTTTTGGTTCCTGTTGAAACTCTTTTATTGCCATTGGTAAGCAAAACTCTACCAAACATATCTCTTCTATTTGTAGGCAATTGTACATCGATGTCCAATGACAAAGGTTCTATGACCAGTTTACCTGATTTTTGAGGATATAAAACGGTTTTTCGGAGTACCATATATTGATATTTTTCGCCTTTGAACATTCCTTGTTCAACCACAAGTTGTTTCACATCAATATTTTGGCTCCAGAAATCATTGTATTTGGGTTTGTCCAATTCTCTCCAATTCGATACCCCTATATCATAGCTAACATACAATTTGTAAACCACTGTTATCGGCTCATTTACATACGGATTAGCCTTAGAAACTTCGGCTACTAGATAGAGGTTGTTATCTGCAGAAATTGGAGTTGGATCGTTTGGATCTCTTGCTTCTTGAACCGCATTGGTAACATTAATTTTAACGGGTGATGTTTTATATATCTGACCATTATATTCGATGGTAGCCTGCTTGATAATTAAAGTCCCTTTTTGCATTGGCAAAAGATAATAGGAATAGATTTTTTCGAAAGAACTTCTCCCATTTACCCACGACTGACTCACTTGCTGACTGGGTCCAGCAATAACTCTAAATCCTTCGAAAGAAGGTTGGTTGAAGTTGTCACCATCCATATTCATTACAAAATCGATGCGAAGTCTTTCGTTAAGACCCAGCGTGGTTTTGCTCACCTTTGCTTCAAATTGTACTTGAGCCAAAAGCGATTGAAAACTTAATAATACTATAATTAAATACCTTTTCATTACTGGTGTAACTGTTTAATCGTTTAAGTGTTTAAAATTCTTTAAACCATTTTAAAATCTTACCAATCCTTCTCTGTCTGAACTGGTTTGCCTTTTACTTTTTGAGCATTCATTTTGTCCTGAATTTTCTTCTCTTCATTGTTTACGGCATCCAAAAGATTATCCGTTCTTTGTTTAGAAATTCCACCAGGCATTGGTTTTGGTTTACCGTCATCTTTAGGCTTTTCGCCATTTTTATCTTTATCGCCTTTATCGTCCTTTTTATCTTTGTCTTTACCGTCTTTGTTATCCTTTTTATCTTTATCTCCGTCTTTTTTATCGTCCTTTTTGTCTTTGTCTTTATCCTTTTTGTTCTTGTCCTTATTTTTATCTTTATTCTTGTCTTTATTTTTATCGTTTTTAGGCGGGTTTTCTTTTAGCATTTTTTTGGCCAAAGCATAATTATAGCGCGTTTCTTCGTCTGACGGTTTGTTTCGCAAAGCATCTTTATAGGCTTCAACAGCTGCCGAATAATTTTTTTCCTTCATAAAAACATTTCCCAAATTGTGAAATACTTTATGTCTCTGAACTCTAGATTTAGTGTTTTCCAATGCTTTTGCATAAGCATATTTGGCCTCAGAGGTTTGGTTTTGTTTGTATATTGCATTTCCTAAATTGAAAGGAGCAACCATTCTTTTAGGAAATTTGGAATGCGAAATCCTGTAATTGGCTTCAGCCTCGACAAACTGCTTTTGAGCATATTCATCGTTTGCTTTTGGCAAAGTTTTATCTTTTTCTTGAGCCGAAACTGCAAAAGAAAGTAATACTAGTATATATAAAATTAAATTCTTCATTATTCTTTTTCGTTAAATAAATTCAATTTTTGAACCCATTTTGTTTTCCTTTCTAACAAGAAAACATCTAAAAACAACAAGACAAAAGCAAAAGCCAAAAACCACTGAAATTGGGATTGAAAATTAGCCATTTGTGTCGATTCGAATTCTGTTTTTTGAATATTATCGAGTGCATTTTTCACATAATCCAATACTTGTTTTGTATTATTTCCGTCAACATAACCGCCTTTTGTGGCTTTGGCAATAGTTGTCAAACCTTCTTTGTTGAGTTTTGTAATCACCACTTCGTTGTTATTGTCTCTTTTAAAACTTTCGACAACACCGTTGACTCTCAATGGAATTGCCCCCCCTTTTTCGGTTCCCACACCGATGGTAATGATTTTCATTCCCAGTTTGGCTGCTTCTTCAGCTGCATCTTCGGCACCTTCTGAATGATCTTCTCCATCGGAGATCATGATTAACAACTTACTGGTTTTGCTTTTTTCGTCGAAATAAGTAGCCGACAATTTTATGGCTTCATCCAATGAGGTTCCTTTTGAAGAAACAATATCGGTATTCATTCCTTGAAGAAACATTTTTGCCACACCATAATCTGAAGTGATGGGCAAAACCGGAAAGGCACTTCCAGCATAGGCAACAATTCCTATTCTGTCACTACCTAATTGATTGATGATTTGCGAAACAATTTGTTTGCTTTTTTCTAATCTGCTTGGGGCAACATCTTCGGCGAGCATACTTTTGGAAACATCCATGGCAAAAACGATATCGATTCCTTCTCGTTTTACGGTTTCCATTTTGGTGCCCATTTTAGGATTTACCAATCCAAAAATTAGCCCTACTAATGCCAAAAGCAGTACGACCAATTTTAAAATGGGTTTAAAAACCGATTTTTCTGGGCTTAATTTCTTTATCAAATCTAAATCGCCAAATTCGCGCTGTTTTTTTCTTTTCCAATATTGATTGTATAGAAAAATCACCACCAAAATGGGTATTATAAAAAGAAGATATAAATATTTTGATTCGTCTAATTCCATTATTCAGATTTCAAATTGTAGATTTCAGATTTCAGATTCCACTTTGAAATTTAAAACCTATCCTTACTGTTTTTACTATTTTTAAATAAAACTCCTGTAAACCGTATTTCGTAATCCCACCTCAACCAAAATCAAAGCCAATGCAATCCAAACAAAAGGCCTGTATTTTTCGTCGTAATCATAAAATTTTAGTTCTTCGATTTCTGTGGTTTCCAGTTTATTTATTTCGCCATAAATCTGGGCCAATTTGCTGTTGCTCGTGGCTCTGAAATATTTTCCGTCTGTTTTTCGGGCAATACCTCTCATTAATTGTTCGTCAATTTCTACTTTCATCATTTGAAATAAAAGTTCTCCACTTGGCGAAATTGCATAAGGAGATTCAGCCATTCCGTTTGTCCCGACACCAATAGTATATACTTTTATGCCGTACTGTTTGGCAATATCTGCAGCGGTTTCTGGTTCAATAAAACCCGCATTATTGACTCCATCGGTCAACAAAATAATAATTTTACTTTTGGCTTTACTATCTTTTAATCGGTTTACGGCTGTTGCCAATCCCATTCCGATTCCTGTTCCGTCTTGCAGAACATTGTCGTATTTTATACTTTTTATGGCTTCTAAAACTACTGCTTTGTCACTTGTAACTGGTGTTTTGGTGTAGGCTTCAGAAGCATACAATACCAATCCAATTCTATCATTTGGCCTTTCTTCAACAAAATCAGCAGCTAGTTCTTTGAGGGCTTCCATTCGATTGGGTTTCAAATCTTTGGCGAGCATACTTCCAGAAACGTCCATTGCCAAGACAATATCTATCCCTTTTGTAGTTTTGGTTTGATTACTAATATCAACTGTTCTGGGTCTTGCCATTGCAATAATCAAGGAACTTAGCGCCAAAATTCGCATCACATTCAATATTGGATGCAGTTTTACCAATAGCGATTTAGAATCCTTAAACCCTAGAGTTGAACTTATTTTTAAGTTAGCCGTTTGTTGGTTTTTTTTCCAAAACAGCCACGCTCCTGCTAATGGAATTAGAAGAAATAACCAAAAAAACTCTGGATTTAAAAAACTTATATTTCCCATTATTGTTTTGTGTTTTCAAGTTCCACAGAGTTCATAATTCGATCTGAAATTTGATTGGCATATTCATCGCCTTCTTCGTGCAAAATGATAATTTGCTGCAAACCACCATTTTGACTAAACAATAAAATTTCATAATATACTTTGGTACTTGTTTTGGTAATCTCGTTTATTTTAGAAAAAGTACCATATCCTTTGATGCCCTTAATACCTTCTTTGGTTTCGTATTCTTCTTGTTTTACAATCATATTTTGGGCTCCTTGCGATTCCACCATTTGAATAGAACCTTCTAATGATTTCGATAAATCCAGTTGAGTTTCCTGTTTGAAACTAAAGGTAGAAACCATTATATAAAAATTATCTATAAAACTTCCGTAAGCAAAAGATTGCATTTCCTTAATCAATGCCATTCCTTCTTTGGGTAATGATTTCGACAAATCAACCCTTTTAAGCACTTTAGGAGTTTCAATTCTCACTGTTGGATTTCCATATTCACTTTTAACCCATTCGCCTTCTAACAATTCTTTGGACGGATGCCCTATAATATTGTCTTTGACATAATCAAAACCTTTGGTGGCAATAAAATAAGTCAGCGTAACAAAAAGCAACATAAATACCGAGACAACTGTAATAAGGATGCGTTTGGTTCTTTGCTTTTTCAACTCTCGTTTCAATTGTTCTTGACGCTGCATTTCGTTAAGCAACATTTCCTCATCACTTTCAACCACTACAGGAATCGCTTTATCCAAAGTAACAATCGCTCTTTCTAACTTTTTTCTATCTTCGGTAATTTCAAAATCTAATGGTTTTGATTTGGCAAATTTTACTAAATCGGCTTGTTTTAAAACGCCAAGCAAATTATCAAAAGTGTCTTTGGAAAGATTCATTTTCTTTTTCTGGGACACCATTTTCAGCCCTTCAATCAGTTCAGAAGTGGTGCTCTCCATTGCTGGAATTTCGATAGCTTCTTCGATATAATTTCGAACAATATCGGTCAATTCACTGTAATAAGCTTTGACTTCTCCGTGTTGCCAAAGTTCTTTTTTCTCCAAATTATTGAGCAAACTTGTCGCTTTTTCGATTGGGGTTTTGTAAATTTCTTTTTCAATGGTCTTTTTTTGACGTTTTTTGGTGTACCAATAAATGAAGGCTCCAAAACCTGCAATTAAGACTAGTCCCAAAAGATATTTCCACCAATCGCTAGATTCATTTGCTGGAACAATATCCTTGATGTCATACATTTTTTGTTTTAATGTATCAACTACAAGATTGGCAACCTCAACTTATATTGAATCGGACAAAAATGCTTTTTTGTTAATCAAAATCTTGATACTCGGTATAGTATATCTACCTGAATCGAATTGAGTTAAACCGTATTTTTTGATTAATTCGTATCGGTCATTTTTCTTGATAGTGTCAATCGGATAGGACTGAATCACTTCGAGTGGGCCAAAGTTTCTCAGATTCGGAAAAACCACTTTCGACAAAGTATCAACATTGGTTTTTAAAGTTAGCTTGAACTCGGCACCGATTTTATTTTTGGTGGTATCAATGCTGGTTTGCACCTGTTTTTGTGCAAAAACAGTGGCGGAAAGCAGCAGTAATAATAAATAAAGTTTAATTTTCATTTGTTTCTATTTAACCCTAACAGGGTTTTGAACCCTGTTAGGGTTAGTTTAACGGGATTTAAAATAACCTAATAATTTCGTTACATAACTTTCGTCAACTCTTGTGTTTACAACTCCTGCGCCCGATTTACTGAACGTTTCCTTAAAATATTTCAGTTTCTCCTGATAGTATTTTTCATAATTGATTCGCACCGATTTTGAACCCGTATTAATCAATTGAGTCACTCCTGTCTCGGCATCCAGCATAGAAACCATTCCTAGATTTGGCATTTTTTCTTCTCGAATATCATACACTCGAATACCTGTAATGTCGTGTTTTTTGGAAGCTATTTTCAAGGTATGCTCGTAATCTTCTGAAATAAAATCGGAAATAACGAACACAATTGCTTTCTTTTTTTGGGTACTCGACAAGAATTTCAAGGCTTGAGCAATATCGGTTTTGTGACTTTTGGGTTCAAATTCGATTAATTCTCGAATGATTCTCAAAACGTGTGAACGCCCTTTTTTGGGTGGAATATACAATTCGATCTGGTCAGAAAACAAAATCAACCCTATTTTATCATTGTTATTTGTAGCCGAAAAAGCCATTGTTGCGGCTATCTCGGTAACAACATCTTTTTTGAATTGATTTTTAGACCCAAAACTTTCTGAACCCGAAATATCTACCATCAACATCATCGTCAATTCGCGTTCTTCCTCAAATACTTTGACGTGAGCTTCGTTGTAACGAGCTGTTACGTTCCAGTCAATAGCACGAATATCATCGCCATATTGGTACGGACGCACTTCGCTAAAAGTCATTCCACGTCCTTTGAACGAGGTGTGGTATTCGCCCGAAAAGATATGATCGCTCAATCTTCGGGTTTTAATTTCTATCTTTCGTACTTTTTTTAAGAGGTCTTTTGTTTCCATTGTATGTGGTTGTTGGTTGTCGGTTGTCAGTTGTTGGAAAAAACCATCAACTATCAACCAAAAACTATCAACTTTTAAGGTACTTCAATCTCGTTTACGATTTTGTTGATGATGTCAACGGAAGTAATGTTTTCGGCTTCGGCTTCATAAGTGATTCCAATTCTGTGACGCAACACATCGTGAACTACGGCACGAACATCTTCTGGAATTACATAACCACGGCGTTTGATAAAAGCATAACATTTTGCGGCATTAGCCAAGTTGATGCTTCCACGAGGCGAAGAACCAAAACTGATTAATGGTTTCAAATCGGCCAATTTGTATTGCTCTGGATAACGGGTGGCGAAGATAATATCAAGAATATATTTCTCTATTTTTTCGTCCATATAAACCTCACGAACGGCTTCTTGCGCCCGCAAAATTTGTTCTACAGAGACAACTGATTTTACTTTTTCGTAAGTTCCTTTTAGATTTTGACGCACTACCATTCTTTCGTCTTCCATTTTTGGATAATCAATCACAGTTTTCAACATAAAACGATCGACTTGTGCTTCTGGCAAAGGATAAGTTCCTTCCTGCTCGATTGGATTTTGAGTTGCTAAAACTAAAAATGGTTTGTCTAATTTGAAAGTGGTGTCGCCAATAGTCACTTGTTTTTCCTGCATCGCTTCTAACAATGCCGATTGCACTTTGGCTGGCGCACGGTTAATCTCATCTGCAAGAACGAAATTAGCAAAAATAGGTCCTTTTTTTATAGAAAAATCATTGGATTTAATATTGTAAATCATGGTTCCCACTACATCGGCAGGCAATAAATCTGGAGTAAACTGAATTCGACTGAACGAACCATCAACGGCTTGGGCCAAAGTATTTATGGCTAATGTTTTTGCCAAACCTGGAACACCTTCAAGTAAAATATGTCCTTGTCCCAAAAGCCCAATTAACAATCGCTCGATCATATGTTTTTGACCCACGATTACTTTATTCATCTCCATGGTTAGCAAATCGATGAAAGCACTTTCTCTTTCTATTTTTTCATTGATTGCTCTAATGTCCAAAGTCGTTGTATTTTCTTCCATATTCGTATTTTAAATGCTGTAAATTGTGTTCGTTCTTTTTGACGGTGCAAATTGAATTTTTTTTTAGAAGTACGATGTTAAAAAATGGTTAAAACTTCCGACAAGTGCCCAATTTTAAGGATGTTTTGTGATAGTATTTTCATATTTTTAAAGTTTCAAAAAAAAATGTTCCAAAATATAGAATTCACTACTATTTTTATAGCATTTTGACCTTGACCGAAACCCTTTTTTTAAAATAAAATTATCACTATGTTTTAGGAAAACCCTAGAAATAAAACATTTATTTAGCATTTATAAATTTAAAATAGCTTATGAAAAAATTAGCCTTAGTAACTGGAGCAACGAGCGGAATTGGAAGAGCAACTGCAAGAATATTGGCCAAAAATAATTATAAAGTTATCCTTTGCGGAAGAAGAGAAGATCGATTGATAGCCCTTGAAAAAGAACTTAAGGAATATACAGAAATCCATACATTGTGCTTTGATGTTCGAGATAAAAAGGCCGTTTTTGAAAACATAAATTCGTTACCTACTGAATTTTCTGAAATCGATATTTTGGTTAACAATGCAGGAAACGCACACGGTTTAGACCCCATTCAAAACGGTAATTTAGACGATTGGGAAGCGATGATAGACATCAACATAAAAGGACTTTTGTATGTTTCGAAAGCCCTAATTCCACAAATGATTGAACGAAAATCGGGTCATATTATCAACATTGGTTCTACGGCTGGAAAAGAAGTATATCCAAACGGAAATGTGTATTGCGCCACAAAACACGCTGTAGATGCTTTGAACAAAAGTATGAAAATGGACTTAAATCCCTACGGAATCAGAGTGAGTGCTATTCATCCTGGAATGGTAGAAACCGAGTTTAGCGAAGTCCGATTTAAAGGAGATAAAGACAAAGCGGCCAATGTTTACAAAGGTCTTAAACCCTTAGAACCCGAAGATATTGCCGACATTATTCATTTTGTAGTTTCTAGACCTTATCATGTAAACATTTCAGATTTAGTAGTAATGGCTACTGCACAAGGCTCGGCTACAATTGTAAATCGAGAGACAACCGTTTAATTCTAAAAATCTACCAACCCTTTTGCAATGATTAACAAACGTCTTTTAATTAAAAACCTATTGGCTCACAACGATGAGAGCAGTTTTTATGACAAAAAACGCCAGTTGAATTTGCATTCAAGAGAAGGAAAAGCGAAGTTTTTGAAACATATTTGTGCCTTATCCAACTCGAATCCTGCCAATAATTCCTATATTGTTGTGGGAGTTGAAGACCACGATAATGAAATTGTTGGTGATGACTTTTTTGACGACAGTCGCATTCAGAATTTAGTAAATGCTTATTTAGAAAATCCACCCAAAATTCAATACGAAAACGTGCCTTTTCCTAATTTACCCAAAGACAAAGTAGTAGGATTAGTAACCATAAAGGCCAATAGCAAAATCTCTCATTTCAAAAAAGGGATTCATACGATTCCTGTCAACAGTGTTTTTATTCGACGTGGCAGCAACACGATTCCAATTGAAGAAGAAATCGAAAAAAATTATCAAAACACGGAAACCGTTATTGGTATTGAAAATAATTCCAGAAATAGTATTGGTTATACGCTGGATGGCGTGATCGATTTTATGAATTTTCGCCACAAAGATATGGCACCCAAATACAAAGTTTTCAAAGAATTATTTGTCATTTGCTGGGCCGGAGTTCCTAAAAAATCCCGTGACAAAACCTTTCTTTCCCGAGTGGATATTGAACTCATCAACGAGCAAATCAAGCTGTTTTACTCGGCTCAGGATGTGGTTACAATTACTTTTGACGAAGATTCTTTTACGATTATCGAATATGTTCCTTTGGGCTTGAATGACAAAACGAGCTTTTATCCTTTAGAGAAACAAACCCTGCTTTTTCACGACAATGGCTATTATAAAATTGATCGGGAATTTCTGTTTCAACCGCCAGAATTCAATAAGAAAATGTTGTTTCATATTTACAATTCCAATATTTCATTGTTGAATAAACTCCAAAAAGGGCTATCATTAACGGAGCGAGAACAGAAAGATTTAGAAAATTTACCCTCGACATTTATGATTTGTTACCTCAACGGATTTGAAGATGCCAAGCAAAAATTGATTGATGCCAAACCGCTTTTAAAACCTTTCACTTCTGTATATTTGTCGTTTAAGGAAGCGTTACGGATTTTGAGAAAAATGAAGTATGATGTGCAGTAGAAATTTAACCGCAAATTCGCAAATTAAATAGTTGTGTGCGATTTTAAACAACCAACAGAAATGATGAAAAAACTAACATACAGAGGAACTGAATCCAACAATTTTTTGTATTTCTCATTCGATGCAGAAAATTTCGACACAGAAAAAATAACGGAAGAATTGAATATTCAACCGACTTCTTTAATGATAATAAAAGAACTTATTCCTAAATCAACTGCTTGGAAATACCAAATTGATGCAGGAAATGAAATTGATTTAGAAACCTTTCTTGAAAAACTAATTAATATTTTTGAACCTAAAATTGAAATCATAAATAGACTAAAAGACGAATTTAATTTGTCCACAAGAATTCAATTTGTAATTGACATAGATATCAACCCTGATTCTTCTACCCCGTATTTTGGGCTGAACAAAAGAGCAATAAATTTTTTATCAAGAACAGAAACGGAAGTTGACTTTGATCTTTATAAAACTGATACAATTGGATTATTAAATAACTAAAAAGTAGGTTATGATGCATTAGTTATATTCCTAAAAACTTATGATGGCAACAGCCATTTAAATTAATAATTTTCGATAAATTATTTAAATAAAAAATAAACAAAACAGAATGAGAACACTAGTCATAGGCGACATTCACGGTGGTTTGCGGGCGCTGCACCAAATTATGGAAAGAGCCAATGTTACCCCAAAAGACACCTTGATTTTTCTGGGAGATTATGTTGATGGTTGGAGCCAATCGCCACAAGTGATTGACTATTTAATCGAATTGAAAACCACACACAATTGCATTTTCATCCTTGGCAATCACGACCAATTATTACTAAAATGGCTTGATGAAAGTATTGATAACCCAATGTGGTACAAACATGGTGGAGAAGCAACCGTTTTAGCCTATGCTAAAACCAGCAATGAAACCATTCAAAAGCACATTAAATTCCTAAAATCATTAGACAATTATTATCTAGACGAACAAAATCGTTTATTTGTTCACGCTGGTTTTACCAATATGAATGGTGTGGCTTACGAATTTTTTCCTGAACTTT
>ENA-UOWE01002395-UOWE01002395.1-activated-sludge-metagenome-genome-assembly--contig:-NODE-2395-length-20706-cov-32.572079_pt1 | contig 20706 bp, 16 predicted proteins | sample MGYA00249841_ERZ761562 | MGnify/ENA primary metagenome ERZ761562 (study PRJEB28883, sample SAMN05720200) | activated sludge metagenome | isolation source: Anaerobic digester | place: Japan... | reverse complement strand
GTGAAACCCCCGATTGGATCAGCAGGCTGGAAAGCAGTCCATCCGGCAGTGAAGCAGAACCAGTCGAAGCCATGGAACCAATTTCGGGAGAAGAAGTTCCTGCCTGGATTCGTGATGCAGATGAAACCCAACCCTCATTGGAAGCAGAGCCAGCCCTTGAATTGCCAGGCGAAGGTGAACTGCCCGATTGGCTGAGTTTCACCCCCAGCGAATCTGCCGGGGAAGCTGTTGCAGGCGAGGAAGGCATCCCCGCCTGGATGGATGCTCCCGTGGAACCAACCGAAGATGCCGGCATACCGGCTGGCACGCCATCCTGGTTGGGTGAATTTGCTGCCGCCGCGCCGCCCCTTTCAGAGGAGGAACTGGACGAAGAGGGCGAACCGGTTTCCGCCTTTGTGGAAGGAAGCGAAGCCTGGCTCTCGCTGCCGGAAGCCGGACATATTCCTGAAACAACCGGCATGGAGGATCTGGCAGGTGAAACCTCCCTCATCCCGCCCTTCCTCTCGGATGAAGTACCGGAATGGCTGGGGCAGGAATCCGCAGAAGGCTCCCCTGTTGAGGAGGCAGAATCTCTTCCCACCCCGCCGATTGAGGAACCCATTGCCGAAGGGGAACCCTCGCTGGAGATGGCAAGCCTGCCCACCTGGCTGGAAGCAATGCGCCCGGTGGAAGCAGTTGCACCCGCCCACGCACCAACCGTCCAGGAGAAAATTGAACGGGTTGGTCCGCTGGCTGGCATGCAAGGCGTCCTGCCCGGCGAGGAAACTGCCGTCCAGTATCATAAACCGCCCACCTACTCCGGACGGCTGCGCATCAGCGAAACCCAGCGAACCCATGCGGATGTGTTGCAGGAAGCAATTCAAAATCTTGTCCAGCCAAAGCCAATTGCAGCAGAATCCCGCCTGGTTCCACAGACCGTCACCCGCCTGCTGGTGACAATCCTGATCCTGCTGGTAATGCTCATTCCCATCCTGGGAGGAACCCGGGCATCCCAGCTCCCCGCCGCCACTCCAGCACATGTAAGCTCACTCTTTACCACCCTCCACAGTCCCGCCGAAGCTCCCCAGCGCATCCTGCTGGCGGTGGAATATGAAGCCGGGCTGGCAGGTGAAATGCAAATAATCAGCACCAGCGTCCTGGAGGACCTGGTAAAACGGAATGCCCAACTGGCTGTCCTGTCCACCCAACCGACCGGCGTGGCACTGGCAGAATCCCTTCTTCAATCCGCCGGTGTCAGCGAGGACGCCGTGGCACGGCTGGGGTACCTTCCGGGCAGCGAACTGGGTCTTCAATCACTGACACAGGATTTGCGCGTTGCCCTGCCATCCGGCAACTGGGATCATCCGCTGGTCCGGGAAATCAACTCCCTGGACGATTTTGATGCCATCCTGGTCATCAGCAGCAATGCAGATATCAGCCGGGGCTGGCTGGAGCAGGTGCAGCCTGCAATTACCGGCAAGCCCATATTGATGATTACCAGTGCACAGAGCGCCCCCATTCTCCAGCCATACCTGCAATCCCGCCAGTTGAGCGGGATGATTGGCGGGCTGATCGATGGCGCAGCCTATGACCGCCTGACCGGTCGAACCGATGGTGCTGCCCGCCGGGCATGGGATTCCTACCAGTTTGGTTTAATCCTCGTGATCCTGCTCATCATCCTGGGGGGATTGTTCCAAAGCCTTGCCCGGCTGCTCCCCCGCCGGAAACCCCGCAAGGAGGTGAAGGCATGAACTCCCCTGACCTGATCTGGACCCTGGTTGGTTTCTTCCTGACCTTGATGATCTTCAGCTATATCTTTGGGGATAATCCCCTTTTCCGGGCTGCCACCTACCTCTTTGTGGGAGTGGCAGCCGGTTATACAGCTGTCCTGGTGCTGGACCAGGTGTTGCTGCCCAAGTTGTTGATGCCTCTGCTGCAGGGAACCCTCAATACCCGGCTTCTCATCCTGGTCCCCCTGCTGCTCAGCCTGTTGCTGCTTGGAAAACTGACCAAACGGCTGTCCAACCTGGGAAATGTCTCCATGGCTTACATTGTGGGTGCTGGTGCAGCCGTGGCAATCGGCGGGGCGGTGATGGGAACACTTTTCACCCAGGTTCAAGCCACTGCCGCTCCATTCAACCTGAAACAGGTTGCGGCTGCTGGCGGCACCCTGGGCACGGTAATGGAAGGTGTGCTGGTGTTGATTGGCACGATTGCCACCCTGGCATACTTCCACTTCAGCGTGCAAATCAAGCCGGGGCAATCGCCGGAACGCCCGGCATGGTTGAAAACCGCAGCAAAAGTTGGCGAAGTCTTTATTGGCATCACCCTCGGCGCACTGCTGGCGGGTGTATTTGCTTCTTCGTTCACCGCCCTGGTGGAACGGCTTTCCACCCTGGTGGATACCATTCTCCGCTTGTTTTCTTGATGAGGCGCTATGACCACCTCCATCGTTGACGCTGAATCGGTCCTGGTCCTGGATATTGGCTCCGTCCAAACCCGGTCCCTGTTATTTGACACGGTGGACGGGCAATACCGTTTCATCGCAGCCGGGGTTGCACCCAGCACACCAGGAGCGCCTTACTTTGATGTTGGGGAGGGTGTTCACCAATCCCTGCTCAAGCTCCAATCCATCACGGCACGGACGTTTCTGAACCGCGATTCTCAACTGATGCTGCCTGCCAACCCGGATGGTTCAGGGGTTGACCAGTTGATGGTCATTTTCTCCGCCGGACCGGAACTGCAGTTTGTCACCATGGGATTGCTGGAGGATGTTTCCCTGGAAAGCGCAACCCACCTGGCGCAAACCACCTTTGGCAGAATCGTGGAAGAAATCGGGTTAAACGACCGCCGCCGTCCGGAAGCACAAATTGATGCCATCCTGGCAACCAGACCGGACCTGATTATCTTTGCAGGAGGGACGGACAAGGGTGCCACCCGCTCCATCGGAAAGCTGGTGGAATTGATCCTGTTCTATCTGCAATGCCTGCCGGAAGACAGCCGCCCGGAGATCCTGTATGCCGGTAATTCGGCGCTTGCCAACCGGATCAAAGAAATCCTTACCCGCCTCACCCGGCTGCATCCCGCCCCCAATATCCGTCCGGGAATTGACCAGGAAGACCTGGGTCCGGCAGCCGATGTGCTGGCGCAGGTTGTGGGAAAAATTCGCACCCGCCAGATTGGCGGTCTTGAAAGCCTGGGGAAGGCTGCCTCCGTTCCACCCATTCCCACTTCTCATGGCTTGGGGCGGATGATTGCCTTCCTGAGCAAAGTTTATGACAGAAGGAAAGGGGTGCTGGGAGTGGACCTGGGTTCCTCCCACACCACGGTGGCTGCCGGAATCAGCGGTGAGTTATCCCTGAACACCTTCCCGATTGGAAGCGGGGCGGGCGCTCCGGAAATCCTGAAAGACGCCCCCGTCGAAGATGTTGTCCGCTGGCTGCCCGTGCATATCCCCGATGATGTTGTCCTGGATTACCTGCATCAAAAATCACTGTATCCAGCCATGGTTCCGGTTACAGCCGAAACCCTGGCGATTGAGCAGGCAATTGCCCGCCAGGCGCTTTTCACTGCCATGAACCGGATGTTGAAGATTCACCCGGACCTGGTGATGGGATTTGAACCGATCCTGGTCAGCGGGACCACCCTGACGCAGTATTCCACGCCGGGGCAAAGCCTGCTCGCCCTGCTGGATGGATTGCAGCCCATGGGTGTCACCACCCTGCTGCTGGACACCAACGGATTGCTTCCCGCACTGGGCGCCATTGCCCCCCAAATTGCCGAACTCCCCGTCCAGGTGTTGGAAAGCAGCGCATTTGTCAACCTGGGAACCGCCATCTGCGTCTCCAGTGATGCCCGCTTTGGCACTCCCCTGATGAACGTCAAGCTGGACTATGGCGGCAACCAGACCCAGTTGGAAATCCGCCAGGGGACCATCACCAGCCTGCCAGTCCGCCCGGGGCAAACAATGAATGTCCACATCAGCCCCCTGCGGCGGCTGTCGATTGATCCCACACACCGGGATCGTTCCCGCAGCTTTAAAATTGTTGGCGGTGTATGCGGTGCGGTGATTGACGCCCGCAGCCGCCCGCTCGGCTTGCCCAAGGATGCCGCCCGCCGCCGGGATCTGCTTAAAAAATGGGCGCTGGCTGTCAACGCCTGATTGGTATAAACCTTGCACCAGTAGAGATCAAATGACCGCACCCCTCACGCATATTCTCCCCCTAACCCTCATCCGCCGCACCCGGCTTCTGCCCGCCCCCGGGCGGGTTTCAGCCCGGGTGGGGCAAAAGGTCAATGCCACCGACGTGGTTGCGGAGACCCGCCTGGCAGGTGCCCACCAGATTATCAACGTCCGCCGGGCACTCTCCCTCAGCCAATCCGACCAGCCGGAGCGATTCCTTTCCTGCCGTGCAGGCGACCGGCTGCAAAAAGGCGACGTGATTGCAGAAGGCGGCGGCTTGTTCTCCCGCCTGGTGCGCGCACCGGAAAATTGCCGGGTGGTGTACATCTTTAACGGGCAGGTCCTGCTTGAAATGGAGAGCCAGTCGCATCAGCTGCTGGCGGGCATCAACGGTGTGGTCACGGAAATTATTCCCGACCAGGGCGTGGTGGTGGAAACCAGTGGGGCATTGATCCAGGGCGTGTGGGGAAACAATCATATTGACCAGGGTTTGTTGCTGGTGATGGTCAAGGAACCCCTGGAGGAAGTCAACCGGGGCACGCTGGACGTGAGCATGCGCGGCGCCGTAGTATTCGGCTCGCACGTCAGTTCTGCCGATGCCATCCTGGCAGCCGGAGAACTGCCCCTGCGCGGTTTGATCCTTGGCAGTATGAGTGCTGAAGCCCGCCTGGCTGCCGAAACCAGCCAGGTGCCGATTATGCTGCTGGAAGGTTTTGGTCAGCTTCCCATCAACAGTGCGGCATTCAAGCTGCTGAACACCAGCGAAAGACGGGACGCCTGCATCAATACCACCTGGGACCCGGTTATTGGTGTACGACCCGAGTTGGTAATTCCACTGCCTGCTGAAGGGCAGATGCACCACGACATTGTCGCCCTTGCCCCGGAACAACGGGTACGGGTGATCAGCGCCCCCCATGCCAGCCAGGTGGGGAAAGTGGTCAAGCTGTCTGCAGGGATCACCCAGTTGCAAAACGGCGTCCGCACCCCAACCGCAGATATTTTGCTGGAGGGCGGCAGCGAACCTGTTTCCATTCCCATTGCAAACCTGGATGTGCTAGAATAAGACCATCTGCAATCATTCAATCCATCATCGGAGGAGAAACCCCATGGCATTTCAAAATATTGACGATGAAGAATCCAACGGTCAGTTTGAAGAATTCCGCGAAGTGGAAATGACACCGGAGGAGACTCCCCAGGAGGAACCCGCTCCTGGCGGAAAAAGCCCCTTTGGGCTGATCCTGGGAATTGTCGGCGGTGTGATCCTGGTTGGCTTGCTGGCATTCGCCCTGTATTACTTCCTGCTGCGACCGCAAATGACCGCCCAACGGGAAGCAAAAGCCTTGCAGGTGAATGCAACCAACACTGCCATTGCGTTGAACGCCACCCAGACCGAGCTGGCTGTTATTCAACAGCAGACTCTCGCTGCACTGCCCACTGCAACCAAGGCACCCACCAATACCCCGGTGGTTGCCCCCACCAGCACCCTGCGCCCCAGCAGCACCCCGGTGCTCCTGCCGGTTGCCCAAACCCAGACGGTGGTGGCATTCCAGACCCAGGCAGCTGCCACCCTCACCGCGTCGGCGCCCGGCATTCCCACCAGCACGGCACTGCCCCAGGGCGGTTTTGCCGAGGATGTGGGCTTGCCCGGAATGCTGGCAATGGCTGCCCTGCTGATCGTGATCATTATCCTGGCACGACGGCTGCGCTTCTCATCCACCCCGCGGTAGACCGACCATCCATCCACCTGCACGCTGCAGGGGTTTTCCTCCAGGCTGTGTACCAGTCACAGGGGCGGGAATTCCCGCCCCTGTTTGATTCCATCTGGAAATACAACCGTGAAAATTGAACCAGTTCAGGAAACGCTGGCAGCCACCTGTTCGCCATAGCCAAGCAGGTCTTTCACCATCTGCTGGGTGCGACCTTCGGCATAGACACGCAGGACCGGCTCGGTGCCGGATGGACGGATCAACAGCCAGGAATCATCACCCATGATGTACTTAACTCCATCCATCACGCTGACCTGGGCAACCTTTTCCCCGCCAATTTCCGCCGGAGCTTCCCTGTACAGCCGCTCGGACATTTGATCCTTGGACACAGGGTGATTCAGGCGCAGGTCGGTGCGCTCGTAATAGGCTGGTCCCACATCGTCCAGCAAGTCCTTAACCATCTCGTACAGGCTTTTTCGGGCAGCTGCCACCATTTCCACAATCATCAGTCCCATAATGACCCCGTCCCCTTCCGGGATATGCCCCTTGAAGGAGATGCCGCCGGATTCCTCACCGCCAATCAAGACATCCCCGCTTAACATGTGATCTGCAATATGGTTGAAGCCCACCGGGGTTTCAAACACCGGCAGCCCATAGCGCGCCGCCAACCGGTCCACCATGCGGGTGGTGGATACGGTTCGGACAACTGCGCCGCTCCAGCCGCGCTTTTCCACCAGGTAGCGGAGTGCAAGCGCCATGATCTTGTGGGGATCCACAAAATTTCCGCGCTCGTCCATGGCTCCAATCCGGTCAGCGTCCCCATCCGTGGCAAGCCCAAAATCGCCCAGCCCGGTGGAGATCGCGCCTGCCAGGGCACCAAGATAGCGGGCAATCGGCTCGGGATGCACCCCACCAAAACCGGGGTTTAATTCGCCGCGGATTTCGGCAATTTCGCAGCCGGTTCCCTGCAATGCGCCACGAATCCAACCCCGCCCGGCACCAAACATCGAATCCACTACAATCCGCTGGGGATTGTCGGCGATCAAGTCAAAATCAATCAGGCTGCGAAGATGTTCGTAGTACGCCAGGGTGGGGTTGAAGCGCTGAATCAATCCCGCAGTACGCGCCAGGTCAAAATCCATCAGGTTGGGACCGCGCGCCTGGGCTTCATTGTCATTCAGATAGACTTCCACGCGGCGGCATTGCTCCGGGAGTGCGGAACCGCCATAGGCAGCCTTGAGCTTGACGCCGTTGTAGCGCGGAGCATTATGCGATGCGGTAATCATGATACCGGCAATGGCGTTCATATATTTGACTGCATGCGAAATTGCCGGGGTGGGAGCATCCGCCTGCGCCAAATACACGGTAAATCCATTGGCAGCCAGCACCCGTGCGACTTCCTTGGCGTACCGGTCGGAAAGGAAACGGGTATCAAACCCAACCACAACCCTGTGCGAATCGATGGATGAGGCAGACAGGTTGCCGTTCAACCACGCGCCCGAGCCAACAGCATCTGCAATTGCCTGGGCAACCATGCGTAAATTGGAAAAAGTGAACGTGTCCGAGATGACGGCGCGCCAGCCGTCGGTACCAAAATGAATGGGCATGTACGTCTCCTAGTTCGGGATTTTATTAACCAATTACCACCGCGGGGAGGGAGTTGCCGTGGCAAGCAGTGCTTGAACCATCCAGCCTTCCAGCCCGGTTTCCGTCCGCACTTTCACCCAGGTCAGATTATCAATCAGGAGCGGGTCCGAAATCACCTGCACCAGGCTGGTGTTTAACAGGCTGGTCAACAAGTCGCCATCAAAGCCGGGCTCCGAGCGGACATAGGCACCATTGGAATCCGGCGCCCAGACCCGGGCATAAATTGGGGTGGGCTGAGGGGTGATTGTTTGCGTTGCGGTGGCGGTCGGCACCAGGGTGGGCGTGGTCGTCAGGGTCGGGGTTGATGTGCGGGTCTTGGTCGGCTGGCTGCCTTCCACCGTGGGAAGCAGCGGGGATGGAAGCGTATCGGTGGGCAGCGGGGAGGAAAGGGGAATGGGAGCGGCTGGAGGAGGTGAAAGCGAAATGAAACCAAAAATTGCCAGCACCCCCAACACAGCCAGCAGCAGCCATCCCAGGGAAATGACCACACCGCCAGCAGTGCGCGGGCGGAAGCGCATCAACAGTAAAACCAGTACGGCAACAACCACCGCCACCACCAGGTGGACCAAAAACACCAGCATACCGTCTGCAAAGAGACCCGGCTGTCCACCCGTTAAACCAAATCCTGCCAATCCAACCGGCAGACTCAGTTCATACGCCAGGGCAACTGATGCCACCTGGGGGCGCTGCCGCGGGTTGCGCAGCATCAGAAATGTCATCAATGCCGAGCCAATCACCACCAGTGCCAGGTCCGGGATGGAAAGGACGGAATGATCCTGCACCTTCTCCAGGGGAGCCTGCAACCAGGCACTGGCGCCCAGCCCTGCCAGCAGCCCCCAACCAAAAAAGATCAATACATGAATCAGGAATGCCCCCAGCGCCAAACCCAGAAACCGCATGGATCCCAGCACGGATCCCAGCGCAATTCCCGGAACGGGGGAAAGGAACGGAGCCAGCAGCACCACCAGGATGTACAGCGCCGGTGAATCCAGCAGGATGGCAGCCACCATCACCAGACCTGCCAGCAGGCTGAAAATATAAAAATCCAGAGATGGGGTTGCCAGATGGGCTATCTCTGACAGATATTCCGTGCGTTCCTGCAATCCGGCATGCGCAAAATCCAGGCGTTTCTGCCTCCGGCGGCGGGCGGGCGGCAGGGATTCTTCTTCAGATGGAATGGGTTCGCTGGTTGGAAATGTCATGGGGGTTTCCGGTAAGTTTGGCTTGAAGCTATTATAATACACCCACTTCAATGCGTGAACCGGAGAACCGCCCTCCCAACGCGGGTTCCGGCTGAACAGGTGAATGGATGAAAAGATTACAACAATTCCTGCTGGTTGCGTTTGTCCTTCTTATGCTGGCTGCCTGCACCACCAGCCCAACCCCAATAACGGGGGATACGCCTGCGCCTGGCGGGACAGTGAGTCCCACGCTGCCGCCCGAAACACCAACGGCAACCAGCATGCCCCTGCCGGGCAGGTTGATCCTGGTAACCAATGCATCCCCCCTGGAAGCAGAAATCCACACTGTCCTGGAGACATACACGGCAGACCAGGGATGGCAGCTGGTTTCCCAGCCGGGTTTGGCAGCATCGGACCTGGGGGAGGATGTGAAAATCGTTCTCCTGCTGGAGCCGGATTCCGCACAGGCTGCACTAGCAGAATCCAACCCTGGCATTCCGTTTGCAGCCATCACCAGCAGCAACCTGCCAGCCACTGCCAACCTGAGCGTTTTACGCCTGCGCCCGGCAGACGAATTGTTTGTTGCCGGTTTTGTCACCACCATCATTGCACCCGATTGGCGTTCCGGCGCGCTCCTGCCCGCCGATTCCCCACTGGGTGAGGGAGCCGGGGATGCTTTTGTGAACGGCGGTCGGTATTTCTGCGGTCGCTGCGCCCCCGCATTTGCCCCGGTTGTCCTCTTCCCGGTCACTGCCCTGCTGCCTTCCAGCAGCACGGTGGCGGAATGGCAGGCGGCAGTGGATGCCCTGCAAACCAACCGGCTGGAAACCCTCCATCTCACCCCGGCGGCGGCAAGCCCCGACCTGCTTTCCTGGCTGGCAGGCAAGGACATCATCCTGGTCGGCAGCCAGACTCCGCCCGCGGATCTTTCCCTGCGCTGGGCTGCCACGGTCCGTGCGGACCCTGCCGCCCTGCTTCCCGCCCTGCTTGCGGACTTGTCCGCCGGAAGCGCTGGAACAGAGGTTGCCGTTCCCATTACCCTGGCGGATGTGAACCCGGAGCTTTTCAGCCCGGGTAAGCAGGAGTGGACGCAAACCGTGATTCAGATGCTGGCGGATGGTGAAATCAACCCCCTGAGCGTTCCCGCCCAGTAATTTTCACGCGGAATCGGATTTTCCCCGGAATTCCTCCGCCGTTGCCTCGCCTGGCTGGGTGATGCCCTCGCGCTTCAATGCTTTCCAGACCGTCATCGCCAGGATGCGGATGTCCAGCCAGAGCGACCAATGGTCCACATACCAGACATCCAGCTGAAATTTTTCCTCCCACGTGATGGCATTCCTGCCATTTACCTGCGCCCAACCGGTAATGCCGGGCAGAACCTCATGCCGCCGCATCTGTTCGGGGGAATATCGCTCCAGGTAGGCAACCAGCAGGGGACGCGGACCCACCAGGCTCATTTCCCCGCGGATCACATTCCAGAATTCCGGCAGCTCATCCAGGCTGGTGGCGCGCAGGAACCTGCCCAGCCGCGTCAGCCGCTGACCATCCGGCAACGGTTTCCCGCTCTCATCAACCTGTTGACGCATGGTGCGGAACTTAATGAGGGTGAAAATGGCTCCATGCAGACCGGGGCGGGACTGGCGAAAGAATATGGGCTTTCCATCCACCAACCAGACCAGCAATGCAATCATCCCCAGTACAGGCGAAAGCAGCAGGAATGCCGGGATGGTCAGCACCAGGTCGAAGAACCGCTTGGATGCCGGAACCCCGGCAGGAAGGAAAGCACCGCTCATCCATTCATTTTACCAAAAATGGGCTATAATTCGGATGGGCAAAGCGCACGGACCTGCCCTCCCCATTCCAGGAGGATTCCCATGCTGCTCAAGATCACAATCGAGTACTGTGCGGTTTGAAACTATATGGATCGGGCTGTCGGTCTGGCAGCCGAACTGCTTCACAAGTGCGAGGAGAAAATCGAGTCCATCACCCTGGTTCCCATGGATGACGGCAGGTTTGAAGTGACCGTAAATGGCATTTTGCTCTTCTCCAAGCTTAAAGAGGAACGTCACGCAGAACCGGGCGAAATTTGCAAATTAATCAAGCAATTCTTACAGGAAGGTAAATGATGAGTAAAAAAGGTCGAGTCTTTTCAGGAGCCCGCCCCACCGGTCGCCAGCACCTGGGCAATTACCTGGGCGCCATGCAGAACTACGTTGCCCTGCAGCAGGATTATGATTGCATCTACTGCATCGTGGACCTGCACGCCCTCACCACGTTGGAAACCACCCAGGAATTGACCCAAAACACCTATGAGATGGCACTGGACTGGCTGGCAGTGGGAATCCGCCCGGAAGAATCGATCATGTTTGTCCAGTCGCATGTCCCACAGGTGACGGAACTGCATACCATCCTCTCGATGGTCACCCCGTTGGGCAAGCTGACCGACCTGCCAACCTTCAAGGAAAAAGCCCGCCAACAGCCCCAGAATATCAACTATGGGCTGGTGGGATACCCTGTATTGATGACCGCTGATATTGTCCTGTACAAAGCCGGGCTGGTTCCGGTGGGCGTGGACCAGGCGCCCCATCTTGAATTTGCAAGGGAAGTGGTTCGTTCATTTAACTATCGCTACCAGACAAATGTATTAATTGAGCCCGCCATGAAAGCCACCGAGGTTCCCAAGGTGATTGGAATTGACGGGGTGAACAAGATGAGCAAAAGCCTGGATAATCACATTGAACTGGCATCCACCCCCGAGGAAACCCGCCAGCGCGTGATGATGATGGTGACCGATCCGCAGCGCCAGCGCCGATCCGATCCGGGGCGACCCGAGGTGTGTAACGTCTTCTCCCTGCACAAGGTGTTCTCCAGCCCGGAAGAAGTTGCCGAGATTGATCGGGACTGCCGCAATGCCGGAATCGGCTGCGTGGATTGCAAAAAGAAACTGGCTGCCAACCTGAACGCTCACCTGGAACCCTTCCGGACGAAACGCTCCGCTTTGAATGAGAACCCGGATGCCGTATGGGATATCCTGCATGAAGGTGCCCGGCGCGCCCGCACCATTGCCGAAGAAACCATGGTGGAAGTTCGTGCTGCAATTGGTCTGCCCAAATAAAACCGCATGAAAGCAGTGATTCAACGGGTAACCCGCGGCTCGGTGGAAATTGATGGACGCCGGGTGGCGGAAATTGGTCCGGGACTGGTCATCCTGTTGGGAATTGGACCGGGTGACACCCCCGGGGTTGCCGCAAAACTGGCGCGCAAGATTGCCATGATGCGCATTTTTGGCGATGAAAACGGGAAGATGAATCTTTCCGTGCTGGATGTGCAGGGAGCAGCAATTGTGGTCTCCCAGTTCACACTGTATGCCGATACACGCAAGGGACACCGTCCAGCATTCACAGACGCAGCACCGCCGGAAATTGCCAGCCCGCTCTGCGACCAGTTTGTGGCTGCCCTGCGGGAAGCCGGCATCCCCACCCAAACCGGTGAATTTGGTGCACACATGGTGGTGGATATCCAGAACGATGGTCCGGTGACCATCCTGCTGGAACTCTAGTTCAACCTTCCATCCAACCGCGCCACAAAACGGCATCCAGCTGAACGGCAGCCGCTCCTGCCGCCAATACGGCTTCGGCATGTGCCTGTTGAAACAGCCCTGCCCCGGCAATCAACGGCAGATTGATGCGCCGCGCACTGCGGACTGCTGCCAACACCTGTGGGAACAATCCGGGACCCAACAACCGCCCGCTGACCAGCCTGCCATCTGGCACAGGCAGGGAGCCACGCGGCGCGCCCAACGTCAGTCCGCTGACTCCGAGAGCCGCCAGCCTGTCCAACCAGGGTTCATCTGCCCGGTCAAAAGGGATCTGCACCACAACCGGCAATTCCCCCAAGGCAGCGGAGGCAAGTGCCAGGGCGTCCTCTCCGTTCGCCGTGGGGGCAATCCCCACCTCCAGAGCGGCAACACCCTCCAGCCCCTCCAGTGCCCGCACCATTTCCGCCAGTTCCGCCGGGGAATCGGCAAGCAGGTGTACCCAAACGGGCACATCCGCCCGAGCCCAACGAACGCCAGCCTGCCGCAGGACCGCGCGCAAGCCCGGGTTCGGCAAGCCAGTGTGGAGCAAACACCCACCCGGGTATGGAATGCAGGTCCGGTTTTCCGCCGGAGTGCGGGGCTTGCGGCTGATGGGATTGGTGACAAATGCCCCCATTGGATGGGGAAAGGGCAGCCTGGAATCCGGGGCAAAACCCATTGATCCGGCTGCGTTCATCCAGGGAGAGGCAAGCTCCAGTCCGGGCGGCGGAAGAATCACAACGCCTCCAGTTCGTGCAGGTCAAAGACAGGACCATCCTGGCAGGCATGTTTCCATCCCCGGCGGGTGCGCACGCTGCACACCCCACATTCCCCCATTCCTCCGCAGGGCATGGGAAGGTTCACCAATGCCTCAGCCGCCACGCCGGGAAAAGCCAGCCGGGATTTCCATTCCAGCACCTGCGGGAGGGTGCCATCCAGAGCCAGGTATTCCGCCCAACCGGAAACATCGGGCAGGGATTCCAGCGGCAGGACTTCCACGGCATCGGGCAGGCTGGCTGGAATTCTGCGGGTGAACAATGCCACTTCTGCGCCCTGCACCAGAGCCTGGTTCCAAAGCAGGCGCAGCCGCGCCGTTATTCCATCCAGCGCAGCCAGGGCAACACGGCGCACCACCGGCAGCCGGAATCCCCTGCCCAGGGGACCCCGCAGGTGGAGCAGCGTGCCTGCCAACCAGGCGGAAGGGAGCGGCGGAGCAAGATCCAGCCAGCCACTCCCCCGACCTGCAGGAAAAATCACCGCGGGAAGCACCTCGCCCAGCTGGCGGGTGGAAGCAAGGAAATACTGCCCTGGTGACGGTACAAGCACATCCGGCACCCAAACCCGTCCGGCTGGCTGACCATCCTCCAGGTGCAGTTCCACCAATTCTGTCTCTATCTCCACAATGATAATCTCCACAATGCCATGAGATGATTGTAGCGCAGCCAGAATGGACAGGCAAGCCTGAAACCCATCCCTGATTTTTTCAGCCATTCTCATTATTGTGATAAGATTCTTTTATGGCTGAACTTCCCCCCTCCCCCTCTGGAAAACAAATCCGCCTGACCAGCCTGTCCAACTGTGCTGGTTGAGCATCCAAGCTCAATGCGGAAACGCTGGCGCACGTGCTGCGCCCCCTCACAGATACTTTCGATCCTGCCGCATATCCAGACCTGCTGGTGGGCATGGACAACGCCGATGACGCGGCTGTCTGGCAGATTGATGCGAACCGCGCCCTGGTGGTGACAACCGATTTTTTTACACCAGTGGTCGATGATCCGTATGATTATGGCGCCATTGCTGCCGCCAACAGCATCTCGGACGTGTACGCCATGGGCGGCATCCCCGCACTGGCGCTCAATATTGCCGCCCTTCCTCCCAACCTGCCCGACACTATTTTGACGGAAATTTTTCGCGGCGGAGCAGAAAAAGCCCGCGAAGCGGGCGTGGTGATTGCCGGGGGGCATACCGTCCAGGACAAGGAACCCAAGTACGGGCTGGTGGTCATCGGTTTTGTTGATCCCCAGCACATCCTGACCAAGAGAGGCGCCCGACCGGGTGACCGGCTGGTGCTGACCAAGCCGCTTGGGTTTGGCGTGACAACCACGGCACTCAAGCGTGAACAGGCAGAGGAAGCCGATGTCGCGGAAGTTGTACAGTGGATGAAACAGTTGAACGCTGGTGCCGGTCAACTGGCGCGCGAATTCCACCTGCGCGCCGGGACGGATATTACCGGCTATTCCCTGCTGGGGCACGGTTGGGAAGTGGCATCCGCCAGCGGGGTGGGATTCCGGTTGTTTTTTGACCAGATCCCCTTCATCTCCTGCGCCCGCAAATATGCTGAAGCCTGGTGTTTTCCGGGTGGCGCCAGTGACAATGCCTTGTTCTTCAACCAGCACCTGGATTTCGATCCCCGGATTGACGAAGCCAGCCGCATGCTGCTGTTTGACCCACAGACCTCCGGCGGGCTGCTGCTCTCCGTCCCGCCCCACCGGCTGGCTGAGCTGTTGGACCGCGCCCGCGGGATCCACCAACCCGCCTGGGTGATTGGCGAGGTGGTGGAAGGTAACCGCATTGCAGTGGTCTGAACTGGCTGCCCCCTGGCAAACCTGCTGGCAGGAAGCCTGGGAAGCCTGCCGGGTGGGTTGTGTCCCCGTTGGCGCCGTCATCCTGGACGAAAACGGCAGGGAGATCAGCCGCGGGCGCAACCGGATTGGCGCGGATGCGCCACCCGGTCAAATCGGTCACAGCGACCTGGCGCACGCCGAGATGAATGCCCTTATCCAGGTGGACCGCACCCGGATCAATACCCACACCTGCATCCTCTACACCCTGCTGGAACCCTGCCCGCTGTGCATGGGCGCCATTTACATGGTGGGTGTGCGGACAGTTGCCTACGCTGCCCGGGATGCCTTTGCCGGGAGCATCAACCTGCTGGGAGCAACCCCCTATTACTCGCGCAAAAAAATCCGCGTGATTGCACCGTTTTCACCCGCGGTGGAAGCGGCTGTGGTTGCGCTAAACACCGCCCGGCATCTTGCAGCCGGGTTCAGCCCCGTGAAGTATGCCGACCTGTATACCGCCTGGGAGGGTTCCTCACCCAACGGCTACCGGGTGGGTGTTGCCCTGTATGAAAACGGCACACTGGCAGGCTGGCAGCAAAATGCCCCGCCAGCAGAACAGATCTACACAACCCTGATCAAGGCAGTTACCCAATAAAAACATGGAAACCATCTCCTTCTCTTCACGCCGGTCCCCGGTATATGCACTTCATGGCATGGCAGCCGCCTCCCAACCCCTGGCAGCCGCTGCAGGTGTGGAAATTCTCCAGCGAGGTGGAAATGCCGCGGATGCGGCGGTTGCCATTGCCGCCGCCCTCAACGTCACCGAACCAACCTCCACCGGTCTGGGCGGGGATTGCTTTGCACTGTATTATGATGCTTCCAGTAAAAAAATCACCGCCCTGAACGGCTCCGGGCGGGCACCGGCTGCCCTGACCCTGCAGCGGCTGCAGGCGGAAGGGCTGGGGGAAACCCTGCCCCCGTACCATCCGCACACTGTCACCGTGCCGGGTGCCTGCGCAGGCTGGTGCGACCTGGTGGAGCGGCACGGCAGGCTGCCGCTTGCCCAAACCCTGGCTCCAGCCATCCGGTTGGCGGAGGAAGGCTTCCCGGTGGCGCCAATTACATCCTACTACTGGCAGCGCGGCGCCAGCGGACAACTCAGCCAGGCGGTGAACGGGCGGGAACTGACACTGGACGGGCGTGGACCCAACCCCGGTGAAGTATTCCGCAACCCGGGGCTGGCGCGCACCCTGCAAACCATTGCCGGGGGTGGAAAAAAAGCGTATTACCAGGGCGCCATCGCCGAAGCGATTGTTGCCGTGCTTGCCAGGGCAGGCGGATGCATGTCCATGCAGGACCTGGCGAACCATACCAGCACCTGGGAGGAACCCATTTCGGTTGCCTATCGCGGCATGCGGGTGTGGGAATGTCCGCCCAATGGGCAGGGATTGGCTGCCCTGTTGGCGCTTGCCATCCTGCGGGGGTTTGACCTGCAAAGCCTGCCTGCACTCTCACCGGAACGTATGCACCTGCAAATCGAAGCCATGCGCCTGGCGTTTGCCGACGCCTTCCACTACATTGCCGACCCTGCGTTTGCCCCCGCCCCGCTGGAAAGCCTGCTTTCCGAATCTTATGCCGCGGAACGGCGCAGGCTGCTGGATCCGCGGCGGGCTAACCCGGAAATCCTTCACGGAACGCCGCCTGCCGTCAGTGATACGGTCTATTTTTGCGTGGTGGATGGTGAAGGAAATGCTTGTTCCTTCATAAACAGTAATTATATGGGTTTCGGTACCGGGATCGTCCCACATGGTTGGGGGTTCAGCCTGCAAAACCGCGGCCACAATTTTTCCCTCGATCCCCATCATCCCAACGCATTGATGCCCGGCAAACGCCCCTACCACACCATCATCCCCGGCATGATGACCCGGGAGGATGGCTCCTTGTACGGCACGTTTGGCGTGATGGGCGGATTCATGCAGCCGCAGGGACATATGCAGGTGGCAGTGAACCTGCTGGACGATGGCATGGATCCCCAATCCGCACTGGACCTGCCGCGCTGGTGCATTGAACCCAACCGGGGGCAAGCACCCAGCCCCAACCAGGCAGTGATTGCCCTGGAGGAAGGCATCCCGGCGGAGACGCTGGCGGCGCTGGCAGACATGGGACATGCCGTCCAGCCCGTCCGCGGGTGGGGACGCAGCCTGTTTGGGCGCGGGCAAATCATCCTGCGGCATGAAGCAAGCGGCGTTCTGTGCGGCGGCAGCGATCCGCGGGCGGATGGGTGTGCGCTGCCGAAGATTTAATCATTTCCGATTCATGGAATCGGTGTATTAAATTTCAAAATCATGAACCAGTTTTTATATCAGTCCAATGTCTGATTGTTTTTTGGACAAGAATGACAATCCAGCAGATGTTGCAGCTTGACTTTTACAACCGCCCCATGGGCAGCGAAGAAAAATTTCCAGCAATCTTTGGGACAAACACACTGCCGGGTTGATTGACTTGCAACATTAAGATTGCTATAATTTAATAACGAATTTATTGTTTGCGTTTGACGGAATTTGTTCTACAGGCTCCGAACGGGCAAACCCATCGTGAGATGGGGACGCAAAGCCACTGGATCTCCAAGAATAGGGGGAGATTGCCTGGTTACCGAAAAGCCTGATGAATGCCATATATTAATTAAAAAGGGAATTGTGTGGGAAAGATATCTGATGCTTCCAGCCAACCCACAAGGCAAATCTTGCCAAAAGTTCCAACGCAATTCAGAATGAAAGGGGATCCATTGTGAAACTTCGGAAAATATTGATTTTTATCCTGACCTTTGTCCTGATATGTAGTTCATTTTCATCCACAGCAAAGGCTTTTCCACTTGCCCAGGCATCTTCTTTGAACCAGACATCCATTGTCCTGGTAAATTCGGAAAGCACTTACTTCAGCGATTATCAGCATTACATCCAGCCTTACCTGGATCATTTTGGAGTCGCATACGAAGTGCTGGATATTTCCATTCAGGAAATTCCTGCCCTGGTTGGTAATCATGCGCTAATTATTATCGGTCACCGCTTTCTGGATCCAAATGATGAGTACCTGGATGCAAATGAAGAAAACTTGATTCTGACCAGCGTCTCCACAGGGACCGGTTTGATTAATTTTGATAATCATCTGGCAGATGACACAACTCCTCTGTATATGTTTGTTCAAAATTTATTTGAATTTGAATATGAGCCTGTAGCATCTGCCAGCGGGGTTTTCTTCCCATCGGTGGCAACAAATGCCGGCTATATTACATCCCAGCACGAGACCAATTCCAGCATTATCACAGGAAGCATGGACCTGGCAGGGATTCACAGCTATCCATCAGATGTTACGGCTGTGGCACTCAGTGGAGATCAGCCCCTGGTTGCAGCAACCCAATATGGAACCGGGAAGGCAGTTCAGTTTGGTTCCTATCAATGGATGTCTTACGACATCATCGGTCCCATGTACGGATTGGATGATTTGGTATGGCGCAGCCTGGTATGGGCGGCACGAAAACCGTTCGTTTTACAAGCAATGATGCCATTCCTTACCATGAGAATGGATGATGTCTCCGGTCCCTTCACCTGGATCGAGACTGCCAATGAGTTTGAAATTATTCCCTGGGCTGGTTTGTTTTATGGCAATATTGATGAAACCGAAGCAAACTGGCTGCTTGATCTGGTAACCAATCACCAAGCCACCGCGTCAGTTCATGCTGTGGATGAAAACACTTTTTTCTATTACAACCACGCCGGGGGGACAAGTTTTAGCAATGAAATTATGGAAGCTAATTTTGCAGATGCAACCACCTGGTTTCAGCTACATGGGATTCCCATGAGCAAGTATGTTGTTCCGCATTACTATGAATTTGGAACCAATGTATTTCAAGGATTGAATGACTGGGGCATTGAGTTTATCGGTATTCAGATGAATCCTGGGACAAATTACGGTTCCCCCTGGATTATGAACGGCCCTTTTCGTCATTATGAAGTGGACGGCAGCGCTTCCATTATCCCAAATTACTATGCCGATTTTGTTAACATACCTGGATACGATAATCGTTTTTTTAACTGTGTCACCGAGATCCGGGATAATGCTGGATATGAATGGTATCCAAGCAATGATGTGCCAGGAAGCATTGATCGGGGTACACAGCAGCTAAAACGCGCTCTGGATGCAATGGCTTTACCAACCCTGTTCTCACACGGATACTATCCTGAACAAATTACTGCACAAAACTGGAGGGATATCCTTGCAGGAATCACGACCAATCTGACTGCTTACAATATGATCCCGGTAACGATGGATGAAGCCTGTGAATTTGCCCGCAATATCCACATTTCCAATATATCATCCATTACCTACGACTTGGATACCCGCCTGTTAAGCACAGAAATTGAAACAATCCCTCCTGCAACCGCGGTCACAGCACCTACCAAGCTGCATGTATTCACCGAACATGAAGGCGAGATCCAACGGGTCTATTTGGATGTACCCGCATTTATCTCCAATACAATAGTTGATTACACGATTGCCGGACCAGTTGCCAGTATCATAATCCTCCCAAACCACGGAGAGGTGGCAGCGGGCAGCACATATCAATTTTCAGCATTTGCTGAAGACGCTGAAGGAAATCCAATTCCAAACCTGCCATACAACTGGTCCATTCTGAATGGCTCCGGCAGCATTTCTTCAAGCGGACTTTACACCGCCGGACTGAATCCGGAAACCGTGATGATCCAAGCTGAATATGAAGGCATTACAGCCACTGCAACCCTGGATGTATTTATACCCGAACTGGATCATTTTCTAATTCAAACCATTCACAGTCCCCAGTACAGGAATGCACCTTTCCAGGTGACCATTTCCGCGCGGGACAGTTCCAACCGCCTGCTGGTTTCCTATGTGGGATCCGTTATGCTCAACGATTCCACTGGAACCATCCAACCAGTTACTACCGGTCATTTTACAAACGGCACCTGGATTGGGTATGTCACCATCAACCAGATAGCAAACAATGTGACCATCACGGCAAACGATAACGGAGCTACAGGAACCAGCAACACCTTCAATGTCACATTGGCTCCAGAATATTACACCGTTACATCTCCAGGCTACTACTATCTTTCACAGGAACAATTCCCTGTGACTGTTACGGCATATATGGGGACAACCATCAATCTATGGGAAAATAATCATCAGGTTCCGGTATTGGAAACCACGACCGATATCAATGATAACCAGCCGGATGATGGTATTTGGACTGAGTTGTTATACACAATCGACCGCCCTTACCCAACCATATTGGCTGGTGTGGATGAAGATGAAGATCATGCATTACAAGACATTCGCTTCTATGCCACTGGCATCCCCAATGGTGACTACGATTTGACAGCTAACCTTTACGATGTCTCAGAATTAACCTATTATTGGGGAACAGAGCCGGGAAATCCTTATCAGCATTCCATCACCACGGCTGGGGGAATGACAGGAACCGAACATCGGGAATATCCACTGGGAAGAATTTCTATCACTGATGGTGAATTTGACATTTACGTTGCTGATGCCGACTTAATTCTTGGGGATAATCCATATTTCGGTTGGGCATGGATCCGCCTGGACCCCGTTTCAAGGGGCATTGTGATCAATGCCTGGGAAGATGAGCACCAGGAACCCATCCTGGAAACCACGGAAGAGGTGGCGGATTTGCAGAACGACGATGATCAATGGACCGAATTTTTGCTGACATCAAACCGAACCTATCCTTCCGTCATGGCATCTGTCAATGAAGATCCACCCATTCTGCGGATTTACGATACCAGCATCCCGAACGGTACCTATGAAGTCGTTG
>ENA-UOWE01002392-UOWE01002392.1-activated-sludge-metagenome-genome-assembly--contig:-NODE-2392-length-20721-cov-13.576309_pt1 | contig 20721 bp, 23 predicted proteins | sample MGYA00249841_ERZ761562 | MGnify/ENA primary metagenome ERZ761562 (study PRJEB28883, sample SAMN05720200) | activated sludge metagenome | isolation source: Anaerobic digester | place: Japan... | reverse complement strand
CAGGCCTCGGCGTCGATGACCGCCTGCCGGCGGCCGCTGAAGTCGTGCTCGTCTCCGAGCTCCGGTCGCAGCACGAGGTGGAGGTCGGCGGCGTCGACGTCGCAGTCGGCGAGCACGGCGCCGCCGGCGAGGGCGGCGAAGGCGGCGACCATGCTCGTCTTGCCGGTGCCGCCTTTGCCGCTGATGACGACGAGCTGGCGGGGAGGCGTCATGAGGCTGCCCTCCCCGGTCTCTGCGAGGGGACCGCCGCGGCGCTGACGATGCGCTCCCACGCGGCCGCGAGCGTCCGCTCCAGGCCGTCGACCACGTCGATCAGCAGCTCGCCGCGCGCGTACGCCTCGGCGATACGACGGTCGTTCGGCAGCTCGAGGACGATCTCGATCCCCTCCTCGGCGCAGAAGCGGCGTACGCGGTCGTCGCCCAGGTCAGAGCGATTGACGGCGACGACGCAGGGGAGGGACAGGGCACGCACCATCTCGACGGCGAGCCGCAGGTCATGCAGACCGAACGGCGTAGGCTCGGTGACGAGAACGACGAGGTCGCTGTGGCGCACCGCCTCGATGACGGGACACGAGGTGCCGGGAGGAGCGTCGACGAGGATGATGTCGGCCTCCCCTTCGGCGGCGGCCATGGTCGCCCGCGTGGTCGGCACGGGCTTGGCTTCGCCGACGGTCAGCACCCCGGTGACGAGCGAGAAGGGCCGGCGCCCGTCGAGCCGCACCGTGGCGTGCTCCACCCGGCCCGTCTCCCGGCCGACCTCCGTGATCGCCTTCTCGGGGCAGAGCAGACTGCAGGCGCCACACGAATGACAGAGCTCGGGGAAGACGAGCACCGTCGTACCGATGACGGTGATCGCCTTGAACGCGCACACCTCGGCGCACACGCCGCAACCGGTGCAGGCCGCTTCGTCGACCTCGGGGATGAGCACGTTCACGGGATCGGTGCGCTCGAGCTGCGGATCCAGGAACAGGTGGCAGTCCGGCTCCTCGACGTCCGCGTCGAGGAGCCGGACTGCCACGCCGCGTGCCGCGAGCAGCGCCGCGAAGTTCGTGGCCAGCGTCGTCTTGCCGGTCCCGCCCTTGCCGCTGGCGAAGGCGATGCGCATCGCGTCAGGTCTCCGTCAGCTCGAAGACGCCGTTCGGGCACTCGGTCACGCAGGCCTCGCACCCGTTGCAGCGCTCCTCATCGATCTTCGCGACATCGTCGACGGTGATCGCGTCACGCGGGCACACATCGACGCACGATCCGCAGGCGGTGCAGTCTTCGGGGCGCGCGACGACGGCAACGGAGCGGAGCTGCGCCCCGGAGGGCGCGGCGCCGGGCGGCGCCGCGCAACTGCCGTCGCGGCGGCGCAGTCCGGCGCCGCGTCCGCCGCCCATGCCGCGTCCGGCGCCGCGGCCTTGGCCCGAACCGGGACCGGCGCCACGGCCTTGGCTCGGGCCGCGCCCGGCGCCCATGCCGCGTCCGGCGCCGGCGCCCATGCCGCGTCCGCCGCCGGGCCCGCGTCCGGCGCCGCCCTGTCCCCGGCCAGCCATCACGGCTTCGCCGCTGCTTCGAGGCGGTCGAGGCGCTCGAGGATCTCCGAGACGCTCTGCTCGAGGCGTGCGAGGGGATCGCCCTCGGCAGCCTCGGTCGCGACCGGCGCAGCCTCCGGCGGCACGGCGCTCGCTGTGGGCACGAAACCGCCCGTCCGGCGCTGCCAGCCGGTCAGCCCGGTGGCGTAGTACTGGTTCCTCCAGCCACGGCCTGCGCCGCGAGCGCCCCACGGTCGTGGGACCGCTCCTGCGCAGTAGCCGCGGCCGCCGCCCGTGAGCGGACCTTGTCCCCAAGGCCCTGTACCATCAAAACCTGGCATCGTTGCTCCCTCCATGCGTGTCACCGTGGCTTCCATACCACGATAGTTATGAGCATATGCTCATGATATACCCATTGTCGCCGACTGCAAGCCCGGGTGCCGCATCGGACCGCTCCGCTCAGGTCCAGGTACGGTAGAGTGCGGTCTTGGATGGCGGAGGGGAGAGGGGATGGACCGATGGGAAGGGGGCGGCAGGATGGATGCCGGCGACGTGGGTGACTGGATCCAAGAGATCAAGGCCGAGCCGGGCTCGGCGGCCGTCGGCATGATGTTGGTCCACCAAGGCGTCGTCCGTGGCACGAGCCGCTCGGGCTACCCTGTGCGCGGGATGGTGCTTGCCGCCGATCGCGCCCGGCTCGAGCGGGCGCTCGACGAGGCGGCGGAGTCGCCCGGGATCTTCGCCGTCCGTGGCTGGGTCAACGAGGGTGAGCTCGCGGTCGGCGACGACATCATGAAGCTGCTCGTCGCCGGTGATGTCCGTGAGCACGTGTTCGCGGCTCTCGAGCGGCTGGTCACGACCGTCAAGCGCGAGGTCGTCACCGAGACAGAGCTGCGCTGACGGGGGCAGGAGCCCCGGGAGGAGGAAGAGGATGTTCACGTGCGCCGAATGCGGCGTCGTCGCGTGCGACTCAGGCGAGAGCACGTCGTATCCGCGCGGCTGCCCGTCGCTGGAGCCGGACCGCGACGAGGTCCTCGCCCTGTATCGTGAGGACGACAACAGGAGGCTTGCCTGCAACGCGGCCCTCGTGGAGGCGGGTGGCTACTGCCGGCTGACGCGCCTCGAGGAGACCGTCGACTTCGCCCGACGCTGCGGCTTTGCGCGGCTCGGTCTCGCCTTCTGCGTCGGGTTGCAGAAAGAGGCGAAGGTCGTGAGCCGCGTCCTGCGCGCCCAGGGCTTCGCTGTGGACTCCGTGGTCTGCAAGAATGCCGCCCTGCCGAAGGAGGAGCTCGGTCTGACGGACGACGAGAAGGTGGCGCCGGGGGAGTTCGAGCCCATGTGCAACCCGATCGGGCAGGCGCGGGCCCTGGCGCGCGCCGGTACCGAGCTCAACCTGCTGCTCGGTCTCTGCGTCGGCCACGACAGCCTGTTCATCCGGCACTCCGTCGCGCCGGTCACGGTCCTCGCGGCCAAGGACAGGGTGCTCGGCCACAACCCGCTGGCCGCCGTGTACCTTGCCGACAGCTACTACCATGACCGGCTTTTCTCGGGTGGGGGCGAACCGCCGGCCTGAGCGGCCCCGGCTGAGGAGCGGCCGCAGCGGCGCCGCCGCGCGGGGAGCGCGGAGGCGGCCGGCGGCGATCTGAGCCCCTAGCGCTCGTCCCGCCGCCGCGTGCCGCGGCGCCGGAACGTCTCCTCACTGACGTTTTCGGTCCATCCGCCGCGCGTCCCCAGGCGCAGGTCGAAACCTTCGACGTAGGGTTTGATGTCGAGGAGCGGTGTCCCATCGAGGACGTCAAGGTCCTCGACGATCAATTCCGCGCCGCGGCGCTCGACGAGGCGCACCAGGCTCAATCCCAGTGGGTTGGGGCGCCGCGGGCTGCGCGTCGCGAAGACGCCGCGGGGCACGTCGTCCAGGTACGGGACCACCTTGAGGGCCTGGCCCTCCGGGAAGGGACGCAGTCGTTCGGCGCGGTGGAACCAGTAGATGAGGTGCAGGTGCGAGAAGCCCTCCACGCCGTCCAGCCCCTCGTTGTACTGGGGAAAGACCTCCACGCGACCGCGCGTTCCCTCGGCGCAGACGGGCTGGATCGGGGTCGCGCTCTCCTCGGTGTGAGGGCTGTGGATGATGCCGATCGGTTCGAGTACGAGCTTGTCCATGTACGCCTCCTTCTCACTCGGAGGGACGATACGCCGCCGGACGCCGCGCCGCACGACGCAGAGTCCGCGCCGCACGACGCGGCGGCGGGCGACCCAGCCTGGGTGGCGCGGCATGCGGCGGCGCACAGGTCTGTGAATGAGCGGACGGGCCGACGGGGCTCCCGCGTCCGATGCGCTCGCGCCTCGGCGGGGGAAGGAACGGGTGCGAGCAAGGGGCGCTTCGCGGGTGCTAGAGTCGGGGCGACGATGCGTGCCGGGATGGACAGATGAGTGCATCCTCCGAGCCTCCGCCTACCGCCCGCGCCCCCCTGTTCGCCCTTTCGCTCGGGCACGGATGCGCCGACCTCAGCAGCTCAGCGTTGTTCGCTCTGCTCCCTTTCCTTCTTGTCGAGCGGCACTACAGCTTTGCGGCGGCAGGCGTCTTCGCCCTCACCGCCGAGGTCGCGGCGGCCGTCTTCCAGCCGCTGCTCGGAGCCCACGGCGATCGTCGCGCCGGCTTCTGGCTTATGCCCGTGGGGCTCGTCCTCGCCGGACTGGGGATCGCCGCCGTCGGTCTCGTCGAAGGCTACGCCGCGACGTTGGCCGCCGTGGTCGTCACCAGCGCGGGGTCGGCGGCGTACCATCCCGAGGGCGCCCGCTGGGCGCGGCGCATCTCGACCGGCAGAGTGAACGCCGACATGGGCGTCTTCTCCTTGGGCGGCAGCCTGGGGTACGCGCTCGGCCCGCTGGTTGTGACCGCGGCGCTTGTGCCGCTTGGGATGAGCGGCACGCTCGTCATCCAGATCGCGCCGTTCGCCGCCGCCGTGGCCATCCTGCTCGTCCTCCGCGACCGGCGCCGCGAGCTGACGGCGGCGGCGCAGGCGGCGCGCGCCGTCGTCGCGCGGGCATCGCGCTGGGGGCCGTTCGTGCGCCTCCTCGTGTTCACGTCCGTCGCGAGCTCCGTGCAGACGGCGCTGCTCACCTACGTGCCGCTCTTCCTCGTCGACGAGCGCGGCACCAGCCCGGGCGCGAGCAACGTCGCGAGCAGCGTCCTGCTCGCCGCCGCGGCGGGCGGGACGCTGCTCGGCGGCCTCGTCGCCCAGCGTCACGGGCGCCGGCTCGCGCTGATCGTGCCGCAACTTGTGCTCGTGCCCCTGATCGCGGCCATGCCGGCGCTCGGGTTCGTCGCCATCCTCCCCGTCGTGGCGCTCGCCGGGCTCGCCATGAACGCCTACATCAGCGTCACGCTCGTGCTCGCCCAAGAGTATCTGCCGGCGCACATGGGGCTGGCTACAGGGCTCACGGTGGGACTGACGAGCGGCGCGGCCGGGCTCGTCGTCACGGCGCTCGGCCTCCTCGGCGACCGCGCCGGCGCGGGCGCCGTCATTCTCGCCATCGCGCCGCTCGCCCTGCTCGGCGCCGGCCTCGGGGCCCTGCTCCCCGAGCACAGCTCCCCGGCCATGGAGACTCGCGCTCCCGGAGCCGCTTGAGGAAACGTGGGTGAATTCCGATGATCTGCACTGACGCCGGCAATGTGGCCGCATGTCTGCGGCGGGCGACGCCGACGGCACGCGTACATGACGGGAAAGGGTGACCAGTGCTCCTCCAGGGCAGCCTCAAGGAGTTCAGCCTCCCGAACATCTTCCAGCTCGTCAAAATGAGCGCCAAGACCGGCGCGCTCACGATCCGGCGCGAGCAGGAGTGGGGCAAGATCTACTTCAGGGACGGCCTCATCCATTACGCCTTCTCGGTCCCCCAGTCGCTGCCCCTGGGCGAGCGCCTCGTCCGCGCCGGTCTGGTCACCCCGGCCCAGTTGAAGCAGGCGCTCGCCACGCAGAAGAAGGCGCCCGAGTCGGGACGCATCGGGACCATTCTGCTCGAACTCGGCTACGTCGATCGCGAAGGGCTGGAGGTCGTCGTTCGCGACCAGATCCACGACACGGCCTTCGATTTCTTCTCGTGGCCCGACGGCAAGTTCGAGTTCAGCGCCGACGAGGTCGTGGCCGACCAGGATGTCCTCGTCGAGATGAACGTCGAGAACGTGATCATGGAGGGCTGCCGGCGGATCGATGAGTGGGAGCTCATCTTCGAGCAGCTCGGCTCGCTCGAACGCATCCCGCACCTCGCCTGCGACGCGCGCGTGGACGAGCGCGGCGAGGTGCGGTTCACGGCCGAGGAGTGGCGCGTGATCGTACACATCGACGGGCGTGCGGACATCAACTCGATCCTGCGCGAGTGCGGGCTCGACCGCTTCCATGGGGCCAAGGTCATCTACAGCCTCTTCTCCAGTGGGCTGATCACTGTGAGCGACGCGGTCATCGGCGCCATCGGCCGTGGGCCGGCGGTCGCCGTCCGGGGGCCGATCGACCTCTACAACGAGGTGTTCCTCACCACGCTGACCGACGCCAACGTGACGAAGCAGCTTCGCGTCGAGATCATCGACGACAAGGAGATCGAGATCCCGATCGTCGCCGGCATGCTCTCCCTGGCGACCGTGGGCGGCGACGCCGACGACGCGCAGGGCGGCGGCGACGCCGACGACGCGCAGGCGACCGGCGGCGAGAACGAGGCGCTCGTGTTCACGGCGAGCGCCTCGTCGCCGGAACAGGCCTGGAAGCGTCTCGGCGGAGAGAGCTCCGCCTTCGTCATCCTCGCCAACGCGAACGACGTCGACAGCCTGCGCGCCACGCGCCGCGACCTCGACTTCGTGCACGCCTTGGGCGACGTGCCGACCGTGCTCGCGACCTACGTCTCGATGGGAGACGAGTGCGTCCCCGCTAAGCAGGTGGCGAAGACGCTCGGCATCAACGGGGACGTCCCGGTCCTCCCCTGCCGGCTGCGCGACCGCGATTCCGTGATGGCGGTCGTCAAGCAGGCGTTGGCGCTCGTCAAGTCGTGACGATGGGGGCGCCGTACGGCGCCCCCCGATGACGGCGAGCGACTCGTCCGCGCTTTCCCGTAGGCCGGTGGCGCAGCGTCCACGGCGGGCGGGGCGGCTTGTCACGCGCCGACGGCGGATGGAAGATTGCACGGCCGTTCCGGCCGAAAGGAAGCGAACCATGTACTACCCGAGCTACCGCATGCGTCGTCTGCGCCGCACCCCCGCGATCCGCCGCATGGTGCGCGAGACGACGCTCGCCGTCGACGACCTCATCTACCCGCTGTTCGTCATCGCCGGCGAGAACGTCAGGAACCCCATCGGTCCCATGCCGGGGTGCTACCAGCTCTCGATCGGCAACCTGCTGCCCGAGGTGCGTGAGGTGGTCGGGCTCGGCATCCCGGCCGTCCTCCTCTTCGGCATCCCCGCCCACAAAGATCCCGCGGCCTCGACTGCCTACGACCCCGAGGGCGTCGTCCAGATGGCCGTGCGGGCGATCAAGGACGAGTTCCCGGACCTGCTCGTGATCACCGACGTCTGCCTGTGCGAGTACATGGACCACGGCCACTGCGGCGTCGTGCAGGACGGCGAGGTGCTCAACGACGTGACCCTCGAGCTGCTCGCGAAGACGGCCGTCACGCATGCCGAGGCGGGCGCCGATGTGGTGGCGCCCTCCGACATGATGGACGGCCGCGTCGCCGCCATCCGCAACTCGCTCGACGACGAGGGCCTCTACGACACGGCGATCATGGCGTACTCGGCCAAGTTCGCCTCGGCGTTCTACGGGCCCTTCCGCGAGGCGGCGGAGTCGGCGCCGGCGTTCGGCGACCGCAAGACCTACCAGATGGACCCGGCGAACGGGGAAGAGGCCGTGCGCGAGGCGCTGCTCGACATCGAGGAGGGCGCCGACATCATCATGGTGAAGCCGGCCCTGCCGTACCTGGACGTCGTGCACGCCGTCAAACAGGAGACGCGCTTCCCCCTCGCGGCGTACAACGTGAGCGGCGAGTATGCGATGGTCAAGGCCGCGGCGGCGAACGGCTGGCTCGACGAGGAACGCGCCGTGATGGAGGCCCTGACGGGCATCAGGCGCGCCGGCGCCGACCTCGTCATCACCTACCACGCCAAGGACGTCGCCCGCTGGCTCGCCTAGCCGGGCGGCGGAGGGGCGCGGCGCGGTGGACTGCGTGACGAACGGAGCGCCGCTCGCGTCTGCGAGCGACCGCGGCCTCGAGGCGGCGGACGCCGTCCGGGGCGACGACCATGTCGCGCGCAACCGTGCCGCCTGGGACGAGTGTGCGAAGGACTTCGTCGGCCTCGGCGAGCTCGCTTGGGCGGACGAGGAACCGACCTGGGGCATCTGGAGCGTGCCCGAATCCGAGCTTCACGTCCTGCCCGACGACCTTGAGGGCAAGGACGCGATCGAGCTCGGTTGCGGCACGGCGTACGTGTCGGCCTGGCTTGCGCGCCGGGGCGCGCGACCGGTCGGCATCGACCTGTCGCGCGCCCAACTCGCCACGGCGCGCCGGCTGCAGGCCGAGTACGGCCTCGAGTTCCCGCTCATCGAGGGTGACGCGGAACAGGTACCGTTCCCCGACGCGAGCTTCGACCTCGCCATCAGCGAGTACGGCGCCTGCCTCTGGGCTGACCCGTACCTGTGGGTCCCGGAGGCCGCCCGCCTGCTGCGTCCGGGCGGCCGCCTGATCTTCCTCACCACCAGCACGCTGTCGATACTGTGCACCGGCGATGAGGCCGGCGCGACGGCCGGTCGGGAGCTCGTGCGCGACTACTTCGGGATGCACCGTTTCGAATGGCCCGACGAGGACTCGGTCGAGTTCCATCTCGGCTGGGGCGACTGGGTGCGGCTGCTCGGGGCGAACGGGTTCCGGGTCGAGGACTTCATCGAGGTGCGGCCCGGGCCCGGCGCGAAGATGCGCGCCCGGTTCCTCGAGGAGATCGTCTCGCTGGACTGGGCACGACGCTGGCCCTGCGAGGAGGTCTGGAAGGCGCGCAAGGAGGGCTGAGCGGCCGGCGCGGCCGCGACCGTAGCGGTCGCGGCCGCGCCGGCCGCGTTGCCGTGGGGGCCCGTCTCTGGCACACTGGAGCAGGTTTGCACCAGCCGCATGCGCAAAACACGCAGCAGCCGGACGCGCGGCCCGGCGGCGCCGCCGGCGCCGCGCCGCCGCGCGTCGTTGCCTGGGAGGTCACGCGCAGCTGCAACCTCGCCTGCGTGCACTGCCGCGCCTCGGCGATCCACGGTCCCTACGAGGGTGAGCTGAGCACCGAGGAGTGCTTCACCCTCGTCGACCAGATCGCCTCGTTCGCGCGCCCCATCCTCATCCTCACCGGCGGCGACCCGCTGATGCGCGCCGACATCTTCGACATCGCCGGGTACGCCATCGGCAAGGGCCTGCGCACGGTGATGTCGCCGAACGGTACACTCGTGACACCGGAGGTCGCGCGCCGCATGCGCGACGTCGGCATCGCCCGCGTGAGCGTCTCGATCGACTTTCCGAACGCCGCCGGGCACGATGCCTTCCGCGGCGTGCCGGGCGCGTTCGACGGCGCCGTGCGGGGCATCCGCACCTGCCTCGACGCCGGCGTCGAGGTCCAGGTCAACTCGACGATCACCAAGCTCAACGTCCACCATCTGCCGGCCCTCCTGAAGCTGGCCGAGGACCTCGGCGCGGTCTCCTTCCACCCGTTCATGCTCGTCCCGACGGGGCGCGGCAAGGACCTCGAGGAGCAGGAACTGCCGCCGGACGAGTACGAACGCGCCCTGGAGTGGATGTACGACGCGCAGCAACGTAGCGCGCTCTTCATGAAGCCCACCGACGTGCCGCACTACTGGCGCGTCATGCGCCAGCGCGCCAAGGCACAGGGGCGTAAGCTCGAGGTCCACCCGCACAGCCACGGCGGCATGGACACACTCAGCCGCGGCTGCCTCGCCGGCATCGGCTTCTGCTTCGTCGGCCACCGCGGCGACGTGCAGGGCTGCGGCTACTTCGACAAGGTCGCCGGCAACGTCCGCGAGCAGCCGTTCCTCGAGATCTGGGACCACTCGCCGCTCTTCAGGGAGCTCAGGGATCTTGACAACCTCAAAGGCAAGTGCGGCGCCTGCGAGTTCAAGCGCGTCTGCGGCGGCTGCCGGGCGCGCGCCTACGAGGCGACGGGCGACTACCTCGCCGAAGAGCCCTACTGCGCCTACGTGCCCAAGGGCTGGTGTCCGCCGGGCTGAGCCCGCTCCACGTGTTCCACCACCGGGTCCCGTGCGTCGACCCCGCGAATCACCAGGTTCACGCGTCGTCCTCGCGGATCGCGAAGGTCAGGCGTCGCTCTCCAGGTGCTGCTCGAGCAGCAGCGTCTCGTCGACGAAGCCCAGCGAGCGGTAAAGGTGCATCGCGCGCTCGTTCTCGAAGCCCGTGGAGATGCTGATCTCGGCGACGTCCTGAGCCTCGATGCGGGTCAGGGCCTCCGTGAGGAGCGCCCGCCCGATACCCCTGTCGCGGAAGGCGGGCGCCACGGAGGCCTCCTGGACGACGGCCGACTTCTTGCCGTGGAAGAGGCCGCGGACGAGCGTCCAGGTGACGACGCCGACGACCTCGCCGTCGAGCTCGGCGACGAGAGCGGAGAAGTCGTCGTCGCCGAGGCATTCGACGATCCAGTCCTGGGACACCGTCGTGTGCCCGTCGAAATCCTCGGCGAGGAAGACGATGAGGGCGGCGATCGCCGCCTTGTCGGCGGCCGTCGCCGCCCGGACCACCGGCGCCACGGGCGCCATGTCGTCGCCGTCGGGACCCATTCTCACTTCCGTCCGTCCTCACCCCCGGGCGGACGAGGACCGTATCCCTCTGTGAGCGGCTAGTATATGCGCGAGTCGCGAGGCACGAGTGGTCCGGAGGAGAGCGTGGACACGAGCACGTCGCAACGCCTGTACGAGGAGGCGCTCAAGTACATCCCCGGCGGGGTGAACTCGCCGGTGCGGGCGATGAAGAGCGTGGGCATGCCGCATCCGCTCTTCATCGCCCGGGCGCGCGACGCCCACATCTGGGACGCCGACGGCAACGAGTACGTCGACTTCGTCTCGTCATGGGGGCCGATGATCCTCGGCTGGGGCCATCCCCAGGTCCTCGGCCGACTCCACGAGGTCCTCGAGGACGGCACCAGCTTCGGCGCCCCGACCGCGCTCGAGGTGGAGCTGGCGCGGCTGATCTGCGCGGCGGTGCCGTCGATCGAGCTCGTGCGCATGGTCAACTCGGGGACCGAAGCGACGATGAGCGCCGTGCGCGCCGCCCGCGGCTTCACCGGACGCGACAAGATCGTCAAGTTCGTGGGTTGCTACCACGGCCACGCCGACGCCTTTCTGGCAGCGGCCGGCTCGGGCGTACTTACGCTGTCGTTGCCCGACAGCCCCGGGGTGACCAGGGCGACAACGGCCGACACGCTGCTCCTCGAGTACAACGACGGGGAAGGCCTGGAGGAGCTCTTCGCGGAGCGCGGCGAGGAGATCGCGGCCGTCATCGTCGAGCCCGTGGCCGGCAACATGGGCGTCGTGCCTCCGCGCCCCGGCTTCCTCGAGACGGCCCGCGCGCTGTGCACCGCGTACGGCGCCGTGCTGATCTTCGACGAGGTCATCACCGGCTTCCGCGTCGCCTGGGGCGGCGCTCAGGAGCGCTTCGGCGTCGTTCCAGACCTCACGACGCTGGGCAAGATCATCGGCGGCGGTCTGCCTGTCGGAGCGTTCGGCGGGCGGCGCGAGCTCATGGAGACCGTCGCGCCGCTCGGCCCGACCTACCAGGCGGGCACGCTCTCGGGGAACCCGCTGGCCATGGCGGCCGGGGCGGCGACCCTGAGCGTCCTCAGCGAGCCGGGCACCTACGAGCGGTTGGAGGCGCTCGCCGACCGCGTCGCCGCGGCGCTGCGCGACGCGGCGACGCCGGGCGAGCGCCCGTTCACCCTCAACCAGGTCGGCGCCATGATGACGCTGTTCTTCTGCGATGGGCCCGTCGAGAGCTTCGCCGACGCGAGGCGGGCCGACACCGCCGCCTTCGCCGCCTTTTACCGGCACATGCTGAAGCACGGCGTGTACCTCGCGCCCTCGCAGTTCGAGTCGACGATGGTGTCGCTCGCCTTGACCGCGGACGACCTCGCGAAGGCGGCCGACGCCGCCGCGAGCTTCTTCGCCCGCTGACCGGGAGACGGAGATGAGCAAGGACGAGAAACGGCACGTGCCGGCCGCGACCGTGCCGCGGCTGACGCTCTACCTGCGCAAGCTTCGCGAGCTGCAGGCCCGCGGCGTCGAGCGCGTCTCGTCGCAGGAGCTTGCGGCGATGATCGACCTGAACGCGGCGCAGATCCGTAAGGATCTTTCGTACTTCGGCGGGTTCGGCACGCGTGGCGTCGGGTACGAGGTGTCGCGCCTGATCGCGGAGATCACCCGCTCGCTCGGCCTTGACCGCGACTGGAACGTGATCATCGTCGGCGCCGGGCTCCTCGGCACTGCACTGGCGCGCTACCGCGGGTTCGCCGAGCAGGGCTTCCGCGTGGTCGGTGTCTTCGACAGCTCGCCGACGGTGATCGGGGCCAGCTTCGGCGTCGGCCGCGTGCGCGCGGTCGAGGACCTGGAGGCGTTCTGTGTCCAGGAGCAGGTCGACATCGCCCTCGTCACCGTGCCCGCCGCCGAGGCGCAGAGCACGGTCGACAGGCTGGCGCGTGCCGGGGTCCGGGCGGTCGTGAACTTCGCACCCGTGAAGGTCACGGCCCCTTCGGGAGTGACGGTCCGACCGGTGGACCTGTCGAGCGAGTTGATGGTCCTGACGTACCGCCTTGTCGGTGGCGAGGGCCAAGGTCCGCGACCGTGACCGCGGCGGCTGTCGAAGCCAGCCTAAGGGCCGTCGCGACGCCGTTCGTGGCCGGGACGGCGAGCGAGGGCCATGGCCGTGGGAGTGACGGGACGTCGGACGGCCGGGAAGGTGGTGGCGTCGAGCTGCGCTGGGGGCCGTTCTTCGCCAGCCTGGACCGGCGCGGTGACGATGAGTACGTGGAGGCCCTCGAGCTCATCTACGAGGGTTACCTGCTCCACTACCGCACGGGTCGCCTGGGGATCGTGAGCGCAGACGACCCGCAGACCGCGCTCCTCGCGGGCGATGTCTTCTACGCTCGGGGGCTCGACCTCATCGCCATACGGGGCGACGTGGCCTCAGTCGCGCTGCTCGCCCGTCTGATGTCGGCGTGCTCGTGCCTGCGCAGTCTGGCGGCGCCGTTCAGCGACGACGATGCCGTGTGGGCCTATACGGTCGCCGCGCTGGCCGCGCTCCGCGCCGGTCGTCCTGCGGAGCGCGCCGGCGCGTTCTTCGATGAACTGGATGCGATGCTCGCCGAAGGGGCGCCGGCCGCCGTGCCGCGCAGAGCGGCCGCTGCCGCGGCCGCTCTCGGCTTGCCCGATCCGGCGCCCCTCGCGGCCGCCTTCGCCGCGCCCGACCGTCCGGCCGACCCGAGGTGATCATGGACCTGCGGAGCTTCATCCATCTGCTGGAACGCGAGGGCGAGCTCGTCCGTGTCCGGGCCGAGGTCGACCCGTATCTCGAGATGGCCGAGATCGCCGACCGGGCGAGCAAGGCGCACGGGCCGGCGCTGCTGTTCGAGCGGCCCGTGCGCCGCGGCGCGCCGGGAGGCGCGGCGGCCGGCCTCGGTCGCGTGTCCGCCTGGGATGCGCCGCTCCCGCCCGTCCTCATGAACCAGTTCGGCTCGTTCCGTCGGCTCGAACTGGCGCTGGGCGCGTCGCTCGACGAGCTCGCCGGCCGCCTCGCCGGCCTGCTCGAGCTGGATCTGCCGAGCGGCCTCGCGGCGAAAGTCCGGGCGCTCGGCGAGCTCAGGGAGCTCGCGTCCTTCGCTCCGAAGACGGTGAAGAAGGGCGCCTTCCGCGAGGTCGTCGTCGAGCCGCCGGACCTCACGCGCCTGCCCGTCCTCACGACGTGGCCCGGCGACGGCGGGCCCTTCATCACCCTGCCGGTCGTCGTGACCAAGGACCGCCAGGGGCGGCGCAACGCCGGCATGTACCGCCTGCAGGTGTACGACGAGCGCACGACCGGGATGCATTGGCACGTCCATCACGACGGCGCGGCCAACTTCCGCGCCGCGGACAGGCGCCTTGAGGTCGCGGTCGCCCTCGGCACCGACCCCGTCGTGACCTACGCCGCGACGGCGCCCCTCCCGCCAGGCATCAGCGAGTTCCTGTTCGCCGGTCTCCTGCGCGGCGCCCCCGTCGAGCTCGCGCCCTGCGCGACCGTCGACCTCGAGGTGCCCGCCGACGCCGAGATCGTCGTCGAAGGGTACGTCGACAAGGACGAGACCCGCCGCGAAGGCCCGTTCGGCGACCACACCGGCTACTACTCGCTCGCCGACGAGTACCCCGTCTTCCACGTGACGGCGATGTCGCACCGCCGCGACCCCGTCTATCCGGCGACGATCGTCGGTCGCCCGCCGATGGAGGACGCCTACCTCGGCAAGGCCACCGAACGCCTCTTCCTGCCGCTGCTCAAGCTCGTCCAGCCCGAGATCGTCGACATGGACCTGCCGATCGAGGGCGTCTTCCACGACTGCGCCATCGTCGCGATCCGCAAGAGCTATCCCGGGCAGGCGCGCAAGGTCATGAACGCGGTCTGGGGGATGGGGCAGATGATGTTCACCAAGTTCGTCGTCGTCGTCGACGAACACGTCGACGTGCACGACTACAGCGAGGTGACGTGGCGCGTGTTCAACAACGTCGACCCGCGCCGCGACTGTGTCGTCGTCGACGGCCCTCTCGACGTGCTCGATCACTCGAGCCCGTCTCCCCGCTACGGCGCCAAGATGGGCGTCGACGCGACGCGCACTTGGCCCGAGGAGGGCCACGGGCGCGAATGGCCGGCGGAACTGGCCCAGGATCCCGACGTCGTGCGCCGCGTGAGCGAACGGTGGGCCGAGCTCGGCCTGCCGTTCGCGTGAGGCGTGAGCCGGCGGGAGGCGTGGGGCGGCGGCGGGCGGCGCGTCCCGCGCCGCCCGCCGCCGCCCCACGGTTTACGGGGGCGCAGGGGCCGCCTAGACTTGCCCGTACAGCGTCCGCGTCGCGACGTGGAAGGAGGCGCCGGTGCTGCACGGCGACATCCATCGGGACCTGCCGATGCTCTCCGTAGCCAACTGGGTGCTCGCGATCGTCTGCTGGAGCGTCAGCGCGTACCTTGGGATGGCCGTCCCGTCGAGCATCATCGTGTGCGCGGTCCTGTTCGTCGTCGGGCTGTTCGCCGTCGTCGTGGCCCTGGCGGCGTATGTGGTCCCCGACTTCGGCGTCGCGCCGGCGGCCGGCTCGGACGCCGGCGCCAATGCCCCGATCGAAGCCCCCACGGCCGACGTTCGGACGGTCGGTCCCGACGCCACCTGACCGGGCGCGCCTGCTGATGAGCTCCGTCGCCAGCGCCGCTGTGTCCCGACCACGCCTCTTCGCGCGTCTGGTCAAGATCGAACACAGCGTGTACGCGTTGCCCTTCGCCTACGCCGGCGCGTTCCTCGCCGAGCGCCGGTTCCCCGGTTGGTCGGACCTGCTCTGGATCACCGTCGCCATGGTGGGGGCGCGCAGCGCCGCGATGGCGCTGAACCGGCTCATCGACGCCGGCATCGACGCGCGCAATCCGCGGACGGCGTCCCGCGAGCTCCCCACCGGGACGCTGCGTCGCAAGGACGTGTGGCTGTTCACGGTCGTGTCGATCGCTCTGCTCGTGATCGCCGCCTTCGAGTTATCGCCGCCATGTCGCTACCTCTGGCCGATCCCGCTCTTCGCGTTCATCGCCTATCCGTACACGAAGCGCTTCACGGCCCTGTGCCACTACGCCCTGGGCCTGACCCTCGGGCTCGCCCCCGCAGCGGCGTGGATCGCCGTCACGGGCCACGTGTCGCTCGAGGCGGTGATGCTGTTCTTCGCCGTGGGCCTCTGGGTCGGCGGTTTCGATGTCATCTACGGCATCTTCGACCTCGACTTCGACCGGCGTGAGGCGCTGCGCTCCATCCCGGTGGCGCTCGGTCCTCGCCGCGCGCTCCTGGTCGCCTTGCTCTCGCACGTCGCCTCGGTCGGCCTGCTGGCCGGCGTCGGGTCGCTGCTCGACCTGGGCGGCGTCTATTGGGTGGGTCTTGCCGCCGTCGCCGCCGTCCTCGCCTGGTCGCACATCGACATCGCCCGCAGGGGCCTCGACGAGGTCGGCATGGGCTTCATGGGCATCAACGGCGTCGTCGGCCTGCTGTACGGCGGCGTCGTGGTCGCCGAAGTGCTGCTGCGCTAGTCTGGCGGCTCTCGCCGGCGCCGCCCGTCGTCGCCCTCCGGGGCGCATACCTGGGGCGGTCACCCCCCGCGTGACAGCTCGCTCGGCTACGCGATGGCGGCCGAGTCCGCAGCGACGCACAAGCTCACGCCGGTCCTGGTGCCGGCATGAACGACTGGACGACGATGACCGACACACGGAGGCTCTACCACTCAGAGCTGTACTGAACTTGGGGGCCGACCACACCGGGGGATCAAAGACGGTCTCTTAGGTCGCAAGCATCAGTGAACAGGCTGCCAGGCCGCGGACGCGGGTCGAGTGCCTGTGCTTCAACGCCTTCTACCGATCGAGACGAAGCACGCCCCAGCATCGTCCTCGACCTGGCGCTCGTCATCCCCTCCGACGAGGCGCTGTTCGCGACGGAGGTGCTCTTCATCTTCGTGCACTTCTGCAGCGCCCACCTGCGGCCTGAGTCGTTCCCTCTCGACAGGGTGGTCTTTACCGGTCCGCAACCAGTCGAGGACTACAAGGCGGAGTGGCCGCTGGAGTATGCTCGACGCGTGCGCGAAGGGACGCTCGACGAGGTCCTCGTGGAGCGCCGCATCGCCTGGTGGATCCAACTGGCCGACGCCGTCCGGGGGCTGTTCGCCGCAGTCGCGGGTCAGTCCGCCGTGCTGATGACGGCGTTCATCATCTGGAAGGTGTCCGACTGAGGGTCAGCGGGGACAGGAGAGGCGCGATGAGGAAGTCGATCGTGGCGCGCCGGGTCGCGCGTGCCGCGCGATGAAGCACGCGGTGGTCAAGGTCGGGGTCGCGCGCACCACGTGCCGCTCGTGTCAGAAGGGCAGGTGTCACCGCGCCGTCGTCCACGATCGCACGCCTTGACCGGGATGGCGACGAACGAAACATGCGCCGAAGGTGTCGCCCCCAGGGCGAGGAGCGCTCGCCCGTGAGGTTCCACCTGGCGGAGCGCGGGCTGACTTTCGCGGCCATCGTGCTTGCGGCGATCGTCGTCATCGGCGTCAGCCTGACGGCGACGTCACTGCCGAGCTTCTGCGCCACGTGCAAGAGCCACAAGCCGATCGTGGCCTCGTATCACAACGCTGCGCACCGCGACGTCAACTGCGAGCTCTGCCATTCCAGGCCGGGGCCGTTCTGCTTTCTCACGGTGAAGATGGAGGCGCTCCAACGGCCCATCGCGCAGGTGACGGGTGACTGCGAAGAGCTGATCCTGGACTCAGTGCTCGAACAGTCGTGCCGCCAGTGTCACCAGAACGAGAGGCTCTTCGGCACGATCACGGCGCAGGGGATCGACGACTGCGGCGAGTGTCACAGCGAACCGGTGGGTGATTGACCGTGGCGCCATGACCATGGGACGTTGCGAGGGAACAACGGGAATGAACGCGACGACCCCGAAGAGCGTCTTCCTGGGAATGACGGGGGCGAGCGGCGCCGCATACGGGCTGCGCCTGCTGGCGGCGCTCGCCGCCTGCGGTTGCGACGTGACGCTCTGTGTGTCGGACAGCGGCCTGCTGGTCGTGCGCGAGGAGCTGGAGCTGGTGGTCGAAGGCCGCGAGGCCACGGTCGCGGCGCTGCTGGCGCGCGCCGGCGCGCCGGCAGCGGTGCGGGTCGTCGACCCCGCCGACATCGGTGCGCCGGCGGCGAGCGGCAGCGCCGCCCCCGACGCCGCCGTCGTCTGCCCGTGCACCATGTCGAGCGCGGCGCACATCGCTCTGGGGACCTCGCGCAACCTCATCCACCGGGTCGCCGACGTCGCCCTCAAGGAACGTCGACCGCTCGTGGTCGTCCCCCGCGAGACGCCGCTCTCGGTCGTCCATCTGCGCCGGCTGCTCGAGCTCGCGGAGGCCGGCGCCATCGTGTTGCCGGCGATGCCGGGCTTCTACGTCCGTCCGACGAGTGTCGACGACCTCGTCGACCACATCGCCGGCAAGGTCCTGCAGGCGCTCGGTTTCGAGCAGCACCTCTTCCGACCATGGGACGGGGGTGTGCGCTGAGTCTCACGGCGGAAGAGGAGCGCCGACGGAGTGTGGGTGCGACGCCGGTCGACCGCGATCCCGGCCGCATCGCGGCGATGTTCGGGCGCATCGCGTCGCGGTACGACCTCATGAACCGCCTCATGACGCTGGGCCTGGACCGGCGCTGGCGGGGGCTGGGCGCCGCCGAGGCGCGCTTGGCACCCGGCGAACGCGCCCTCGACGTCTGCTGTGGCACCGGCGACCTCGCCTTCGCCTTGGCTGACCGCTGGCCCGGCGCCGAGGTGACCGGCCTCGATTTCGCTCCCCAGATGCTGGCGCTGGCGCGGCAGAAGGCGGCCCGGCGTCTGGGCGCTGGCGCCCAGGTCCACGGCCGGTCTGTCCAGGGAGGCGCCGTCTCGGACGGCCGTCTCGCGGGCAGGACTCCCGACTTCGTCCAGGGCGACGTCCTCGCCCTTCCGTTCGAGGATGGCGCCTTCGCATCCGTGACGGTGGGCTGGGGTATCCGCAACGTCCCGGACCTGTCACGCGCGCTGGCCGAGATGGTCCGGGTGACGCGGCCAGGCGGGCGCGTCGTCTGTCTTGATTCGACGCGCCCGCCGGACGGCTTCGGTCGCCGCTTCCACCGGATCTGGTCCGACCGCCTGGTACCGCTGCTCGGCCGGGTCGTGGCCGGCGAGGGCGGCGCCTATGAGTACCTCCCAGCGTCGGTGCGGGACTTCCCGGATGCCGACCGTCTCGCCGCGCTCATGGTGGCCGCCGGTCTGACGCGTGTCCGGTACCGCCGGCTGGGTCTTGGCGCGGTCGCCCTGCATGTCGCCGAGAAGCCCGGCCGGGCGCCAGGAGAAGCGGCGTGAAGCCCCGCAGCGCATCTGGAGGGGCAGGGTCAGGGCGGACCGACGGTCTGGAGGGGCAGGGTGAGGACGGACCGGTGGTCCGGAGGGTCGGGGTGACACTGGGTCGGGTCCGTGGGGGCGTGGGGTGATGGCGCATCAGGACCTGTCGTGGCGCACCGTCGTCCAGAGACGCCGCTACAGCGACGGGCTCGATGCCGTCGAGGAGCGCCTGAGCACGGTCGCGGGGACTTACGCGGAGCCGCTCGGGTCAGCGGCGCGGAGCTTGCTCGGCGCTGGAGGCAAGCGCGTCCGACCCCTGCTCACCTTGCTATGCGCCTCGCGCCGCGCGCCGCTTGCGGCTGCCGTCGTCCACGCCGCCACGGCGGCCGAGCTGCTGCACATGGCGACCCTCGTGCACGACGACGTCCTCGACCGGGCGGAGTTGCGTCGGGGGCGCGCCACGGTGGCGCACGAGTACGGCGTCGAGACGGCGGTCTCGACCGGGAACTTCTTGCTGGCGCGCGCCTTCGCCGAGCTCGCCCTCACCGGCGACGGTGCGGCCGTCGCTCTGCTCAGCAAGACCGCCGTCGGGCTGTCCGAGGGTGAGGTGCTCCAGCGACAGGAGGCATACGACGTGACGCTCGGCGTCGACGCCTACAGGCGACGCTGCGAACGCAAGACGGCCGATCTCTTCGCCGCCGCCGCTCGGCTCGGAGCGTTGCTCTCGGGGATCGGGGAGCGCCAGCAGCTCGCTCTCGGCGAGTACGGGCGGCTCCTTGGCCTGGCCTTCCAGGTCTTCGACGACATCCTCGACCTGGACGGCGACGAGGACCTGACCGGCAAGCGTCTTGGCGCCGACATCCGTGACGGCACGGTGACACTGCCCTTGATCTACGCGCTCGAGACGAGACCTGACCTCGGGCCGCGCCTGCGGGACGGCGGTCGCCTCGACGAAGCCGGCGTCGCGGCGCTGATCGCCGAAGTGCGCGCGACGGGCGCGATCGCGCGCGCCCGCGCGACGGCGACAGGGTTCATCGAGCGGGCGCAGCGCCTGCTGTCCGCTTGCTCGGACGACGTCGAGCGCGACCTCCTCGGGGAGGTCGCGCGCTCCGTCGTCGACCGCTACGCCTGAGTGGCCTGCTGCGCCGGCCTGCCGCGCGCTCCCGCCGCGCCGGTCCGCCCGCCGCCCGCCGCTGCGACACGCAGCGATGCCCCCCCGGCAGCACCGAGTGTCCGGGGGCGTACAATGGGGCCATCGCGGCGCGTGCGAACGATGTCGTGTTCGCAGAGCGTCGCCGGGCGGTCATCGATGGCCGGTTGCGTACGCGCCGCATCGACAGGGAGACCTATGGACACCGCACTCATCGACGCCCTCGCGGTACGAGCCGACCTCACCGGAATCTGGGGGAAGGTCGCCGACGGGCGACGGATGAGCGAAGCGGACGCCGTCGCCCTCCTCCAGAGCGACGACCTGCTCGCCATCGGCGCGCTCGCCGACTTCGCCCGCTCGCGCGCCGTTGGCGACGACGTCTACTTCATCGCCAACCGCCACATCAACCACACCAACGTCTGCCGCAACCGCTGCCGCTTCTGCGCGTTCAGTCACGACGAGGGCGATCCCGAGGCGTTCACGCTCACCGTGGACGAGGTCGTCGCCAAGGCGCGCGAGACGCTCACCGCCGGCATCAGCGAGATCCACATCGTCGGCGGCGAGCATCCTGACCTGCCGTTCGACTACTACGTCGAGCTGTTGCGCGGTCTCAAGACGCTCGCTCCCGACGTCCACATCCAGGCGTTCACGGCCAGCGAGGTCGCCCATCTCGCCAAGGTCGCCGGCCTGTCCGTCGAAGACACTCTGCGGGCGCTCAAGGACGCCGGCCTGGGCTCACTGCCCGGCGGCGGCGCCGAGGTCTTCAGCGGGCGCGTCCGTGACCTCATCTGCGAGCGCAAGATCAGCGGGCAGGAGTGGCTCGACGTGATGCGCGCCGCCCACGGCGTCGGCCTGAGGTCGAACGCGACGATGCTCTACGGGCACGTCGAGACCCCGGCCGAGCTCGCCGACCACATGGT
>ENA-UOWE01002382-UOWE01002382.1-activated-sludge-metagenome-genome-assembly--contig:-NODE-2382-length-20753-cov-4.722147_pt1 | contig 20753 bp, 17 predicted proteins | sample MGYA00249841_ERZ761562 | MGnify/ENA primary metagenome ERZ761562 (study PRJEB28883, sample SAMN05720200) | activated sludge metagenome | isolation source: Anaerobic digester | place: Japan... | reverse complement strand
TTTTCAGTGGAATTATATTTACAGTTGAACGAAAAACCTGGTTATCCTTTGTAATAAAAGAAAGGTTTAAATTTATATATTTTGCATTGGGTGTTTCTTCAAAAAATCTTTTATCAAATTCAAATTTACTATCTTTTATAAAATAAAAAATTCTTCTTTCTATAATTTCTTCAACAGAGTATTTCAATTTATCGATAATCATTGGACTAAGAAAAACAGTTTTATAATCATTATCAAATAACCATATTCCTTCATTAATAGAATCAATTATACCTTTATATCTTATATCACCTAATAATATTACTTTTTGAAGGTTCTTTTTTTCTGAAATATCTTTGATATATAAGCACAATACATTTTCTGAAAAAAGCTTGTTATAAAAAATAGATAATTCAGCAGGGAATTCTGCACCATGTTTTTGTTTACAAATAATCTCTTGTTGCAATACTTTTTCACTTAAATCAATTTTACCTGATAAAACATCCAATACAGAATCTAACATCTTTTTATCCTGCAAAGGAGCAAACAACTCAGATGGGCTAATTGATTCAACCTCCTCAGGTTTGTATCCAAACATATTACAAAAAGCATTATTACAATATACTAAAGTATCATTTTTCCAGATTATTAATCCATCTTGAGTTGAGTCAGATACAATATTGCTAAGTTGTTGGATATAATCTAATTTTGATTTTAATTCAATTTTTTCGGTTTCATCATAACCCAACAAAAGGATTTTATCAGGTAAATTATCCTGCGTAATAATAGCAACTTGCAAGTAACAGCTTTTTATTGAAGATGCTTTATCGATTATTTTTACTGATAATTTATTTATAACTTTCTTTCTGCTACTCTTTAAAAGTTTTGTTATCTCTTCACAACTTTCTTTTGTAAAAAATGTTTCAATATCTTTATTAATTATTTCTTCATACTTATACCCCACCAGAGCTAAAAACCCAGAATTTGCAAAAACTATTTTTTTATCTTCTAAAACCAATAAAAAAGAAACATCAAATTCTTTAAGAGAATCAGTAAATTTGGTAAGATAGTTATAATCATTATTTTTTTGTCTATCTTCTGTTATATCTTTTATATAAACAAATAGAATCTTTTGTCCATAAAAGTTCTCTGAAGGGATTAAAAATAATTTGTAAAAGCGTGCAGGATCTTTAAGAGAATTAATAATGGTATCAACTATTGAACCATCCTGAAGGGATTTGTTTATATAATCGATTATTGGTATTTGGTTAATTATTTCTTGTTCTGGTAAATAATCCCCTTCCTCAATATTACTAAATAATTTTAAACTGGAATAATATACTTCTTTTACCAAAAGATTACTATCTATTTTAAAAAGCACACTATTATCATTGGCAAAATAATTCTTAAAAAATTTACTTATATTTTGAATTTTATCTAAAGAGACAGAATAATCAGTAATGTCTTCAAATAAAGCGCAAAGTTTATAATAATCTTTAGCTTCTTTTTGTAAATCATATTTTATCTTAATTTGTTTTACTAAACCGCTATTATGTTTTAAATTGATTTCTTTTTCATTAGAATCTTTAGCATTTTTAATAAAATCCTTACAAGAACTACAACCAAACAACTCTTCATTAACTTTTGAATTTAGCTCTAATGCTTCATCAACAGATATTCCCAAAATTTTTTCTATCCCTTTACTCACAAAATTAGGCTTAAAAACATTACCAGCTATGTAACCTTGCCAAATAAAAAATTTACCTGAATCATTAATTATATTAAGACGTTCTATATTATCTTTTAACGAATTCTCGGTTTCTCTTAGCTTTGAAATGTTTTCTAAAGCTATTATAAAACCATGAATTTCACTTATAGTGTTTCCAATAATACTCAAAGATATTTTTACATTGCCTTCTATATAAAATGTGGTTTTGCCAATTTTCTTACACTCGTTAAGTGCATTCTGAAGCAAGTCATAATCCCCCTCGTTAAACAATTCCGAAATATGAGAACCATTGTAATTTTTTATCCCTTTACCAAGAATCAAAATGGCTTTTTCAGAAATATCAACAATTTTATAGTCAGTATCCAACTCTATGAAACCAACATCAGCAGCATTATAAAATGCATTACGCCTGATACTTGAATCAGTAATATTTTTTTGCAATCTTATAGTATCAGTTATATCTTTGTAGACAAGAAAAAATGTTTCAGGTGATAATTCGGATGGTATAAAAATTAAATCATAATATTTTTCTTTTTCTTCAAAGGTAAGCTTTTGGATATTCAGAAGTACGGGTTTTCCTTGAAATATTTTACTGAAGTTTTCTTTAACAGTTTGGAACTCTTTTGTTTTTGTGAGGTATTCTTTAGCTGTGGAGCTAATACTATTTAACAATTTTGTAAATTGTGGATTAGAATATAATCTTTTCCAGTTAAAATCATACGCTTCAATTGGGAATGGTAAATAATTAAATAATACATCTATTTCTGTTTTTAATTTTTTTGTTGTTTCTTCTTTTCTTTTAATTTCAGTTACATTTTTTACTACACCCTCATAATATACTGAATCGTTTCGTAAATCGATTTTTTTATAAAAAAATACTTCAAACCAAAAGTCAGAATTATCTTTACCTTTACAATTAAAAATAAAACTTATTTTTTTATCATAGTTTTCATTATTTTTTACATGCTCTTTAATTTCATTGAATAAATCTTTAAAAATTTGACTCAGTTCAAATTCAGCATCAAAACCTAATAGTTTGATAAATTTATCACTTATATAATCTACCTCTCCATCTTTAGAAAATCTAAAAAAGCCATCATTTATTTCTTCAGATATTATATCATTAATTTCTCTTAAGGAACTAAGCTCTGAATATATAAGATAGTTAATTAAAGCTCTTTGAATAACTTTTTTCAAATTGAGATAGGTTTTATCTTTTATTACAAATCCTTCTGCACCTTGATAAATAGCCTTCATACCTACTTCTACCTCGTGCTGCCAGATCATAATATATATAGGTATTGTATCATTAACCGAAAGTATCTTTTTAATTTCTTGCAAGCCTACGGAACTACCGGCAGCATAATTCAGTAAAATGAGATCGAATTTATTCCCTTCTAAAAATATTTTCCAATCTGTAACACCATTTCTTGCTACAACATCGATGTTTTTATAATCTTTAGATACCAACCTCTGAATAACTTTAAGGTCAGTTTCGTTATCATCAATTATTAAAAGTTTAAAATTTCTTGTTATTGATATCATTTCCCTTTTGAACGATTAGTTATACTAATACAATGATAAAAAAAATAAACTAAAATGTCAAATTTATCTTGTTTTGAGTTGAAATAGAAATAAAAAAATATTAAATTGAAATGAATTCACAATCTATGAGTTTTTTATGAATATTGGCATTCTTAAAGAGGACCTCACAAAAGAATGGCGAGTGGCATTAACTCCTGCCGGGGCTCAAGCATTAATAAAAGATGGTCACAAAGTATTTGTAGAAAAAGATGCTGCAAGTATGTGTCGTTTTACCGATGAAGATTATGAAAAAGTAGGTGCAAAAATTGTTTATTCCAGTGATGAAATAATTGGTAGATCAGATATAATACTCAAAATAGCACCTTTGACCGAGAACGAAATTGATAGAGTAGAAGATTCAAAAATTGTTTTTGCTTTCTGGCATCTAGAAGTTATCGGTAAAAAGATATTTGAAAAAATACTTGCAAAAAAAATTAACACAATTGGTTATGAAATAATTGAAGATGGTAAAGGTAACCGCCCGGTATTAGAAGTATCATCTGAAATTGCTGGTCAACTTGCAATTCCTATTGCACAAAAATGTTTACAAAGCAATTATAATGGAAGAGGTATTCTTTTAGGAGGTATTCCTGGAGTTCCACCAGCCGCCATAGTTATATTAGGAGCAGGCGTTGTAGGTAAAGCAGCTGTAAGAAATGCATTAGGTGTTGGTGCGCATGTTAGTGTGTTGGATATAGATATAGATAAATTAAGAAAATTAACAGAAATGTATCCGGGAAGAATAACAACTGCAATAGCCAACCAATATAATATTGAAAGGGGAATAAAATATGCAGATGTATTTATTTCTGCTGTAAGAATAAGTGCTTCCAGAACACCTCATATAATTTCTGAAAATATGATAAAATCAATGAAAAAAGGTTCTGTTTTTTTGGATATTTCAATCGACCAGGGTGGTATATCTGAAACAAGCAGACCAACTACACCACAAGATCCTATATACATAAAACATGGAGTACTTCATCATTGCGTACCAAATATTCCTTCAGCAGTTGCTCGCACTGCAACTTATGGTTTAACAAACACAGCTTTACCTTACATTAAAGCTGTTGCTGATCATGGAATAAATGAAGCAATCGAAAATGTACCCGGCCTGATAAATGGTGTTTGCACGCTTAATGGTAAATGTATTAAAGAACCTTTAAAAATATTATACAATATTTAAAGATATTTTTATGAATTGGATTGATAATTATAAATCAAAATTAACTACTGCTGAAGAAGCTGTAAAATGTATAAAATCTAATGATAATGTCTTTGTTCATTCGGGTTGTGCTGTCCCGGAATTACTAATTAGAGCTATGGTCAAACGAAAAGATGAATTAGAAAATGTTACCGTAGCACACATACTTACAATTGGTGAAGCACCATATACTGCTCCCGAAATGGAAGGACATTTCCGTCATAAAGCTTTTTTTATTGGATCAAATGTTAGAAAATCAATAAATGAGGGAAGATCAGATTTTATACCGATATTTTTATCAGAAGTACCTTTACTTTTTTACAAAGGTATTTTCCCTATAGACGTAGCCCTCATACAAGTTTCTCCTCCAGATGAACATGGCTTTTGTAGTTTTGGTATAGATGTTGGGACTAACAAACCAGCGACAGAATGTGCAAAAATCGTCATAGCGCAAATAAATAAACAAATGCCAAGAACTCTAGGAGATAGTTTTATTCATATAAATAAAATTAAATACTGTGTTGAATGTGATATACCGCTTAACGAATATAAACAACAAAAAGAAGCTACAACTCCTAAAGAAGAAGAAGTTTTCCAAAAAATTGGTCATAACATTGCTGATATAATTGAAGATGACTCTACTTTACAAATGGGAATTGGTGCAATTCCAGATGCTGTGCTTTCATTCATTACAAATAAAAGAAATCTTGGAATTCATACAGAAATGTTTTCCGACGGACTGATAAAACTTGTTGAAGATGGGGTTATTACCAATGAGAAAAAAACTTTACACAAAGGAAAAATAGTTGCTTCTTTCGTGCTTGGCACCAAAAAGGTATTCGATTTTATTCACGATAACCCGATTATTGAATTTCATCCTTCACATTATGTAAATGATCCATTTATTGTAGCCAAAAACTACAAAATGGTCGCTATCAACTCCGCATTACAAGTTGATCTAACAGGTCAGGTTTGTGCAGATTCAATTGGAACAAGGTTGTTTAGCGGTTTTGGTGGCCAACTAGATTTTATGAGAGGTGCATCAAAATCAGAAGGAGGCAAACCCATAATTGCTCTTCCTTCTTCTGCAAAAAATGAAACTGTCTCTAGAATTGTACCAACTCTATTACCCGGCTCTGGTGTAACAACAACAAGAGGAGATGTACATTATGTTGTAACAGAATACGGAGTTGCTTATTTATATGGAAAAAGTGTAAGAGAAAGAGCTTTAGCTTTAATAAATATTGCTCATCCAAACTTTAGAGATGAGTTAACGAAATTCGCCAAAGACAACAAATACATTTAAACGGTATATACATAATTATTAACAAACTTTAGCATTATCCTCAGATTTCCATCTTACTATACGCGCAGGATGACCCACTACAGTTGCTCCTGCTGGAACATCCTGCAATACAACACTTTGAGCACCAACTTTAGCATTATCTCCAACATAAATAGGACCCAATATAGTTGCACCAGCTCCAATTAATACATTATTACCTATAGTTGGATGTCTTTTACCTTTATGCTTTCCTGTTCCACCTAGAGTTACTTGATGGTACATTATAACATTATCACCAATTTCTGCGGTTTCACCTATTACTACACCCATACCATGATCAATAAAAATTCCCTTACCTATTTTTGCACCGGGATGTATTTCAAGACCAGTAAAAAATCTTACAATTTGAGAAATCAATCTTGGTAGAAATGGAATTTTTAATTTATAAAGAGGATGACAAATTAACTTATGAATAGTAACTGCTTGCCAACCCGGATATAAAATAAATTCAATATTCTTTGCCGCGGGGTCATTCTTATATATAGCTTTTATATCTTCAAACATAATATACTCCTTATTATTCTCTTACATGAGCAAATAAATCTGTACTCAAATATCTTTCTGTAGTACTTGGTAAAATCGTCAAAATTTTATCTTCTTTGTTACCCTTTGCTAACTTTATTGCTGCAAATAAAGCTGCACCAGATGAAATTCCTGCAAGTATTCCTTCTTCTCGAATTAATTTTCTTGCTGTTTCAAGTGCCTCTTCATCTTTTACTTTTATAATCCCATCATAAATATTTGTATTAAGAATAGATGGTATAAACCCTGCACCAATACCCTGAATTTTATGAGTTCCAGAAATACCCTCAGACAAAACAGGAGATGAATATGGTTCAACAGCTACAATTTTTATATTTGGGAAAAATTTCTTCAATTCCTCACCAATGCCTGTAATGGTACCTCCCGTACCAACCCCAGAAACAAAATAATCTAATCCAATATTTTTAAAATCCTCAATAATTTCCTTAGCGGTTGTTAATCTATGAGCTTCTAGATTGGCTAAATTATCAAATTGTTGTGGCATAAAATAACCATATTTCTGTACAAGTTCATTTGCTTTCTCAACTGCCCCCCTCATTCCTTTTTCTTTTGGTGTTAATATTACTTCTGCCCCAAGTATTTTTAACATCATTCTTCTCTCGATACTCATACTTTCAGGCATAACGAAAACAGCCTTGTATCCTTTTGCTGCTGCAACCATTGCTAAACCAATACCGGTATTACCTGAAGTTGGTTCAACTATAACAGTATCTTTATTAATTAAACCCCTTCTTTCAGCATCTTCAATCATACTTCTGGCTATTCTATCCTTAACAGAACCTGCAGGATTAAAAAACTCACATTTTACATATATTTCTGCATCATTATCTGAAACCATTTTATTTAATTTTACTATAGGTGTATTACCTATTGTATCGATTATATTTTTATAAATAGACATAGTTTACCCTCCTTATTTTTTAACATAATTTTATAAAAGTTAGTTCCTTAAGTGAAAAAGAAATATGACAATTTCCAAATAGAACTATAAAGCTAGTTATAAATTATATTTCTTAAAAAAGCTTATGAAGTAGATATGAGAGTATATCTTTTTGACCTAGAATTATGAAAGAAAGTAGAAAAATAAACGTAAGAAAAGTTAATAATATTTATTGAAAAATTTAATTAGAATAATTTCTGAATAAATCACGATACTCTTTTTTATTTAACCTTTCAATTATAATATCTGCCGATTTTTTTACTTCTTCAGTAATCATCTGGTTAAGATTAATATCTTCAATTTGAATACCTATAAAAAATAATTCTACTAAACTCAAAGAAGGTTCAATTTTTTTCATTATTTTTAAAGCTTCAAGCGCAGAAATTTGATGAACCGATCTTGTAAGATCATTAAACTTAAACAATCCCTCTTCTTTGAGACAAATTATTGTTCCGGGTTTCAATTTTATGTCGATTGCATCAATTATTATTATCCTTTTGTGATTATTTAAATAATTCAAAATTCTAAATGCATCCGGACCACAATCATACACATCATAATATTCATCTTTTGTAATTTTATCAGAGATGTATATTCCAACACCATCATCTTGCATCAACTGATTTCCTAATCCAACAATTAACGTTTTCATTTTTCCCATTTACCCATATAATAAGAAGGTGTGTGATAATTATTTCTTAGCAAATCTAAACCAAATTTAGCCCCAAGTTTATTCATTTTTTTATCTCTTTCATCATTATACCCTTCGAGACTAAAAAAAGCTTCTCCTAACTCAATTAAATTACCAATAATTTGTGATAACAATCCTGTATCAGATGAATAACTTAAAAAAGAGGAACCAAAAAAATGAGGTAATTTATCTTTATCGCCAAATTTATCAGTAGGTGAATCCACCAAAAAATGTGATGGAAGGTTATCAAACCTTTTCTTAAAATTATAGTCACTCTCCAAAGAAAAATAGAACATTACATCAAAATTAATAACAGGAAGTTTAGCAGGTGTTTTCTTATATGGTAAAGTTGCTATTGAGCTAATAAAAAGAGACTGAGAAATATCATTATCAGTTATCCATAAAGCATATTTAAAAATTTGATCAATAGCGGCTCTATCACCATATTTCGTTTTGTAATTTGCAAAAAAATCACTGCTAATAAAGTTTCGTAACCTATAGGTATTAACAACTGGTTGCGGTAAAAAACTATCTGCTAAAAAAAATAATATATTTTCTTCTTCAGAATATTCGTTATTATATCTCCCTACATTACCGCAACCATATAGAAAAAAAACGCAACTGATAATAAATAATTTTTTCCAAAGAACCAATTTTATTTAAGATCCTTTTCACCAAAAACAATAGCAGTAAACTTAAGTATCTCTACACCTGGCTCTTTATAAGCATTATCATGTAAACCAGCTTTTCTGCATAAATGTTTCAAAAAAGTTTCTCGATCCCAACCATATTCGGTTGCAACCTGTGGAAGTAAAAGACCGTGATACATATTTTTTGAAATCATCAACCCATGTTTACCAACCTCAATTTCTCCAATATTTTTTATTTTTTCAAACGGAGATAAAACTGAAATTTCTAAATCAATATCCGGGTATTCCTCCATTTTTAGGGGATAAAATCTTGGATCTTCAAAAGCAGCTGCAATTGCCATGTTTTGAATTGTTTTGTATAACATGTCAATCGGTACAATCTGTCCAATACATCCTCTTAACTCTCCTTTCTTATGAAGAGTAACAAAAGCACCACATTTTTTCTTTAAAATTTCATGTTTAGGTTGATAATTTTCAATTTCTTTACCATTAAGCCTATCAAGAATCGTTTTCCTTGCTAGTTCCAACAATTCTTTTTTTTCTTCAATAGATAAATCAAAACCTACTTCGGAACCACTTTTTTTAGAATTTTCTTGATACGAAATTCCAGACATATAACCAACTACCCTCCATTTATCGCCTTCTGGAACATCTCCAGAAGTAGCATATTTAAGAATTTTATTTTTATTTGCACCTAATTTTTTTGAAGCTAACATCATTGTATAAATAGGACCAGCTCCGCATGCATCACAGTTTAAGATATCATCAATATTACCTTTTTCAAATGATTCTACAGCAAACTTATCTATTTTGTGTGCATCCTCATAAGAATTATAATGAGATAAATCCGAACTTGCCACAATTAATGCATTTTTATCCTTTAAAACTTCTACAAGTTTATCAGCTAAAAGAGTACAATTTTTTTTATTCTGTTCACCAATAACTATAGGAACTAATTTAAAATCACCTAAAACAACTTGAAGAAAAGGCAATTGCACCTCAAGTGCATGTTCTCCCATTGTTCCTTTTACAGAGTGGCCACGAGAGCTAAGATATATCTTATCATTATCATTAGCAATTGATTTCGCTATTTCTTTATCTACTTTTATCAGCCCTAAAGGAGTTTCATAAGCATCACCATCAAAAACAGAAGAACCACTAATATACTCCCGATGACTTGGCGAAATAACTACAACAACATCATATTTTTTACCAATTAACAACTTATAAGAAAAAGCGGCAACTGGGCCTGAATAAACATATCCTGCATGAGGCGAAACTATACCAATAATTTTACCATCTACATCTTCGGGTGCAGCGGTATCTAAATATTTTTTTATCTCATCTTCTAACACCCTTTTATCAGCAGGGTAAAACATACCCGCTACAGCTGGCTTTCTAACATATAACATATTTATATCTCCCTGATTTTTTTCCTGTCCACAAGCACAGCAAAATATAACAATAAAAAATATAAAATAAAAAAGTTTCATAATTAATTAAACACCCCCGGGATATAATTGTTGCAAAATGAACAGTGATTATTTTTGATTTTGTTAGACCTTATAACGTAACCCGTCCTTTCAATCAAAACATTTTTGCATTTTGGGCAATAAGTATTTTCTCCAGGGTTACCAGGTACATTTCCAACATATACATATTTTAGACCTTCACTTTCAGAAATTTCTTTTGCTAAATTCAAAGTTTTAATTGGTGTTGGTGGTAAGTTCATAAGCTTATACTGCGGGTAAAACCTTGTGAAATGAATTGGAACATCTGTACCAATATTTTGTTTAATCCATTTAGATAATTCTTTAAACTCCTTTTCACTATCATTCAAAGTTGGGATAACAAGATATACAATTTCTAACCAAACATTTGATTTCTTTATGAGATTAATTGAATTCAAAACAGGTTTCAGTTCACCATTAACGTACTTTTTGTAAAAACTTTCTGTAATAGCTTTAAGATCAATTTTTATTGCGGATATAATTTCACATAACTTTTTCAATGGTTCAGTATTAATGAAACCATTACTTATCATCACGCTTTTCAAGCCGATTTTATTACCAGCTAATATTGTATCATACATATATTCATAAAAAATTACAGGCTCACTATACGTATAAGCAATTATTTTACAATTGTTCTTTTTTGTACTTTCTGCAATCTTTTCAGGTGATATATAATAATTTTTAGTCTGTTCTGGTCTAATTTGTGAGATTTGCCAGTTTTGACAAAATTTACATTCTACATTACATCCTACAGTTGCAAAAGAAAAAGCTTCTTCTCCGGGAAAAAAATGAAAGAGGGGTTTTTTCTCAACAGGATCAACATGAAAAGTTACAGCTTGAGAGTGAACTAAAGTATAATATACTCCTTCCCTATTTTCTCGAACCCCACAATATCCTCTTTCAAAATTATCAATGGTACATTCTCTTGGGCATAATTTACATTGAATCTTTTTATTATCAAGTTTATTATAATATTTTGCTTCCACCAATGATTCATTATTTACAAAATATTTATTTTGCTCAGTTGTAATATCAAACATGTCTAATAAAAAAGGAGCTGTACAAAAAGACAAACCTTTTTTAAAAAAATTTCTTCTGTTAGTATTCATAAATCAACTTTAACAAAATTAATTTTATCATCACTTGCAAAACCAAGATTATGATCACTATCTGCAGCAGTAAAAATATAATGAGGGTATCTACCAACCTCTTTTAATGATTTTAAAGAATTTACTCTACGCTTTTCTTCAATTAACTTTAACAAATAATAATCAATTGCAACAGGATCCTCTGAAATAATAATGCTATTAAAATTTTCACAATATTTAGGAATAAAAGGAGGACCTCCTTCATACTGGAGTTTAGTTGCATCACATACATGTAAAATAACTTTGCTCTTTATTTCTGATATTGAGTAGACATCGGCAACATAGGGATCGCCAACGTTAATGTGATACTTATTAGGGTTATGTATAGCACCAAACATATTTTTCAAACATCCAGATAGACCGACTATTCCATGATCTTTTAACACAGGAATATTAATAATAACATCACTATATTCTGTAACAATTTTACTCAACAACGAACCGGCTTCTCCGAAAAAATAAACATCATCCGTATATCCAACGTAATCATTACCAAAACACTTAATCCCTTTACCTGTATTAATTTCATACCCTGCTCTTTCTAAATCATCACTTAATCTATCCCAAATTATTATGCTATTTTTTTCTAATCCAAATTCGTTAATTAGCTTTTCTGCAATAAAGTAAGCTAACTTCTTTTCCGTTGATAAACCCTTTCCAGCAAGGCAATTTACCTTAATTGATACCCTAGTGTTTTTATTAATTTTGGCACCTAAAATCTCTTTAGTTTGATTATTAAAATAACTATTAAAAGCTTTATCTATTAATATATTAAGCCTTTCTTCGATAATTTCATTATTAGAATCTCTCAATTTATTATCAGAGCAAATAACTACTTTAGATTTTGAACGAGTATAAATTGCAGATTTTCTTTCATTGTTTTCATTCTTAATTTTACAACCAAGAAAAGCCAATCCTGCAAATGAAAACAATTTTTGTAGAAAACTTCTTCTTTCGTTTATTCTCATTTTCCTCTTAGAAAAAATATCTTTATTTAAAATTAATAAATAATATTTACTAAAACAAGGTTAGATTAGATAAATTCAAGTTTTAACATTATCACAACATATTGACTCTTTTTAATACCTTACTATCAATTTTTGACACATCATTTCTTATTTTATAGTAATATTTCTTATTATTTACACAAAAATAAAATTAGAAAAAGCATACAACTATTTTATTGAATTTTAACATCTTGTAAAAACAGTAATTGCTTTTATTGTATAATATATTTCTGGCACAATAGTTGAACTATAGTAAATATAGAATGGAGGGTTTAAAAAATGCAAAGTAAAATGAAAATAAAAGCTAAGGTATTTATGAAGGCAAAAATCTCATCGGAAAATTTTCCCTTACAAACAGAAAGCCTTTTAGATATAAATCTTTTTTCACTTAATTTAGAAATATCAAATTTTATTAAAAAAATAAATAACAATATCTTTAATTACAGATGGCTTTTACAGGGGAGAGCCATCTAAATTTTTAAAGGAGGTTTTATGTGGATTATTTTATTGATACTGGTTGCAAGTTATTGTATAGCAATTTATAACTTTTTTGGTTGGATATATAAAAAAGATAGATAAAAACTTTAGCCTGGAGGCCAATTAAATTTTCTACCACCTATAAGATGTAAATGAATGTGGTATACTGTTTGCCCGGCATCTTTATTACAATTAAAAACCAATCTAAAACCATTTTTGCTTATATTATATTGTTGAGCAATTTCACCCGCTTTTAAAATCATCTTTCCAATTAGTTTTTCATCTTCTTCTTTTATATCAAGTATAGTAGGTATATGCTTTTTGGGGATCAACAACAGATGAGTTGGTGCTTGAGGATGAATATCTTTTATACAAGCAATATCATCATCTTCATAAACGAACTCCCCTTTAAGCTCTCTATTCAGAATTTTACAAAAAATACAATTTTGCATCTATACCTCCAAAACTCAAAATTTTATTTCTTTCAGGCATTTTATTAAAATAAAGAAAATGTGTTCCGCATTTATTTTTGCAGTCTGATGAACCAAAACCAGGAATAACAATAACACCTCCTATTCTTTTAAAAAAAAGATTGTTCTCACATTCGGTTTTGTCTTTAAAAAGGAAAATTTCTTTTGGTGTCACAAATCTTTGTGATGAAAAGTAGTCTATATGCCATTTTAATTTTTTTTCTTTTTTTAGATGTCTTTCTACTCTCTTCAACAAATTTTTCTTTCCACTTCCAGAATATACATAAAATCCAGCTGTAAACTCTTTTGTACCGAATCTCGGTATAAAAACTTTTATCTTCTTTTCTAGAAAATATATTATTGAGTATGAACCATTATCAAAAAGATATTCCAATTAAAAAGTATATTAAAATATTGTATTATATTTTTTCAATCTCGTTCATAATTGCAGAAACAAATTCGCTTTCTGGTATTTTTTTAATTATCTTGCCTTTTATAAATAAAATACCCTCCCCTTTACCACAAGCAATTCCAATATCTGCTTCTGCAGCTTCACCAATACCATTTACAGCACAACCAAGAATAGCAACACTTATTGGTTTTGTGATATTTTTGACTTTTTCCTCTATTTCATGAACAATAGGAAAGAGATCAACTTCTAACCTTCCACAAGTAGGGCATACTATTAAATTGACCCCTCCTTGTTTTAGATTTAAAGCTTTTAAAATTTCTTTTCCTACCTCAACTTCTTTTTCCGGTTCATCTGTAAGAGATACTCGAATAGTATCTCCAATTCCCTCTGCTAATAATGTACCTATTCCAATGGCAGACTTAATTGTTCCAACTCTTGTAGTACCGGCTTCTGTAACACCCAAATGTAATGGGTAATTAGTCTCTTCCGAAATATATCGATAGGCTTCTATCATAAGTTTAACATCGGTAGACTTTACAGAAATAACTATATCATTAAAATCATATTTTTCGCAAATTTTAACATGCCTCATTGCACTTTCATATAATGCTTCTGCTGTAGGATAGCCATATTTTTCCAAAATATCTTTCTCAAGGGAACCAGAGTTAACACCAATTCTTATAGGTATTTTTCTTTCTTTTGCTTTTGTTAATACTTCTTTTATTCTTTCTTCATTACCAATATTACCAGGATTTATTCTAACCTTAGAAACACCTGCATCAATTGATTTTAATGCAAAAATATGATTAAAATGTATATCTGCAACAACAGGAATATTAACACTTTTTACAATTATTGGCATAGCATCTGCAGCTTCTTTATCGTTAACTGTAACCCGTACTATATCACAACCAACTGACTCCAATCTTTTTATCTGTTCAATAGTAGCATTATAATCTGATGTTTTTGTCTTAGTCATAGATTGAACAGAAATAAAGCTACCTCCACCAATAGGTATTCCACCAACATTAACTTTTAATGTATTTTTTCTTTTCATAAAAGTTTCTTTCATTAAGGGACTAGTCTAAATGTTTACTCGCTTCAAAAAGGATTCTTTTTTCTTCTGGTGTAAGGCTTTGATAGCCGCCTTTACTTATTTTATCGAGTATTGCATCTATCATTTCTTGTGTAATAACTTCACCACGATCATTAACAAAACGATCATCAATAGTATTATGGCTATTTATTTCATAAACATTGGCTTCTTCGATTTCGTCATCATAATCTCCATAACGCGAAAACCTTCGTGGTTTCCTATGATGACCAAACCGACGTTGAAAAGGGAATCTTCTTGTCTCATACAAAAGAAAAATATAACCGGTGAATGCTCCACCCAAATGAGCTAAATGTGCCACCAGATCATTGCTGCCTACTGCAAAAATTTCTAATAAAATATACATTGCAACAAAATATTTCGCTTTTATTGGGATAAGGAAATATAAAAAAATAAGTCTATCAGGGAATAAAACACCAAAAGCTAACAAAACACCGTAAACAGCACCAGAGGCTCCAATAGTTGGAGCTGGATGAGTAAACGATGGTCCTAAAAGTAAATGAGCTAATCCTCCACCTATTCCACAAGCAAAATAAAAAAATGTAAATTTTCTTGAACCTAATACCTGTTCTAACTCAACCCCAAACATCCACAAAGCAAACATATTAAAGAAAACATGGGTAAAATCTGCATGCAAAAACATATATGTTACAAGTTGCCAGATTTTAAATCCGTAACCTAATGGTATAAGGGCAAAATACTTAATTACATAATGTTCAAGTGGAATATCATCTATTGTATAACTACTTAAAAAAATTTGTAAAATATACAAACCTATATTGGTAATTAATAACATTTTTATCACAGGAGGGAATAAACTGAAACCCCCAAAACCTCTAGGACTATAATATTCATTACTATTGTAATAACGCATTTAAATACTCTTTGTTTATAGAAACACTTTAAAATATACTATTTTATATTATTTGAGTCAAGCTATTAAAGATTGGGTTTTTACACTATAAATTTACAAATTGGATCTTATTTAGAATTTTTCATAATAACATCTAACTTATTTGCAAGGTCAATATTTAATTCTTTTAAAATATTAAATTCCTTAATTGCTTCATTTTTCTTACCAGTTAACAAATATGTTTCTGCAAGGTTAAAATGTGCTTGAGCTAAATTCGGGCTGATTGAAATTGCTTTCAAAAATTTATCTAAAGCTTTTTCATACTCCTTGTTATTTTTCAAAGCCAATCCATAATTATTCAACGCTTCTGCATAATCTGGATTCAATTCTAACGCTTTATCTAGATACTTAAATGTTTCCTCTAATTTACCCAATTTACTCATTACAATGCTAAGATTATTATATGCTTCAGGCAAAAGAGGATTTAATTCTATAGCTTTTTTTAAAGCAACTTCAGCTTCTTGAAACTTGCCTAAAGATTTATATGCGTTTCCCATATTGTTATATGCTTCAGGAAGTTTAGGTTTATAGTGAATTGCTATTGAATAATTTTCAATAGCTTCATCATATTTACCGATATCATAGTAAATATTACCAAGATTATTATAAGCCTCAGCGTAATCATGTTTTAGTTTAATTGCTATGGTTAATTCTCTAATTGAATCCTCAATTCTACCAAGTACTTTATAAGTGCCTCCTAAGTTATTATGTGCTTCGGGAAAATCAGGTTTGAGATCTACAACCTGTTTATAAGCGATTGCGGCTTCTTCATAATTTTTCATACTATAATATATAATACCTAAATTATAATATGCAGGAATATAATATGGATTTAATTTTAAAATTTGTTTTAATGTTTCAATTACTTTATCTGTTCTACCCAGGCGACTATAACAAATGCTCATGTTATTATAAGCATCCAAAAAATCATTTCTTTTTTCAATAGCTTTTAAAAAATAGAATATAGAATTTTCATAATCCTCTAAACTGAAATATGAAACTCCTATATTATAGTAAATATCTGCTCCTTCAGGATCTATTATAAGAGCCTCCTCATAAGCTTTAATAGCTTCAATATATTTACCCATGTGAAAATAGTCATTGCCCATTTGAAAATGATCAACACTCATAGCCAACTCTCATTATTTGTTGAAAGATCTCCTATTTTTAATTAAGTAGTTTTCATTTTAAAAATCAAGAAAAAAATAATACTATGAACTTAAAAGTAACTTACTATTTTTTCTAAGTTAACTTTTAATAAAATTTAAGAATATTTTCTTTTTTCTCTAAATTTTCGAATAAGTAATGTTTTAGTTTATTATTATTTTTTTAGTTAGAATAAACAATTTTATAGATTATTTAAATAACTATCTTAAATATGTAAATTATATCAAGATGTGTTATTAAAATTTAATTATAAAATCATAAATAAGCAACTTATTATTTCTGGGAACCCAAAATTTATGTCTGAATTTTAGGTTCCCGGAACAAAAAATTTTATTTAACTAATGATGAAGCTACAATATTTGCAACATCTTTTCTTAATTGCATGATTTCCCCTTTACCATCAGGGTGAACTCTATTAGAGAGTATAATTAATTGAGTTTGAGAAAATGGATCAACTATAATAGAAGTTCCTGTAAATCCAGTATGGCCATAAGAACCAAGTGGGAAAATATCTCCTCTTTGACCCATATAATCTGAAGCTATATCCCAACCAAGTCCTCTACCAGATTTTTTTACAGGTTCATATATTGTTGTCATCAATTTAACAGTAAGTGGAGATAAAATCCTTACTCCGTTATACTCACCACCATTTAAATACATTTGAACCATAACTGCAAGATCATCAACATTTGAAAACAAACCCGCATTACCAGAAATACCATGTTGCAATCTTGCTAAAGGGTCATGTACAACACCACATAATATTACCCCATCAGTTTTTTCAGTAGGTACACATTTTTTCTTCATTTCTTCATCAGGAACATACCCAATATGTTTTAACTTTAATGGATCAAAAATGTATTCCTTATCAAAATCTTTCAATGACTTACCTGATACGATTTTGACAATATTTGCTAATGTGATAAATCCAAGACAACTATAATCAAATTTAGCTCCAGGAGGGTTGTTTTTACTTAACCTTGCAATATAATTCATCAAACTATCACCTGCTAACTCACCATACAACATTTTTACAGTATCAGCATTAGTATATGGAGGCAACCCGGAAGTGTGTGTAAGAAGATGATAAATTTTTGCATGCTCCATTTTACCATCTTTATCTATATAAGGAGCAAAATCCGGTATATATTTTCTTACCTCATCAGTTAAGCGAAGTTTTCCTTCTTCAACCAACATCATTACAGCTGTTGCGGTTCCAATTGGCTTAGATACGGAAGCGAGATCGAAAATCATATCATCAGTAAGAATTTTTTTCTCTGGTTCAAGGCTTGCATAGCCAAAAGCTTTTTTATATACAACTTTTCCTTTTCTTGCTACCAGAACAACAGCTCCAGGTATCTTTTTCTCATCGATAGCTTTTTTAACAACAACATCAATTCTTGATAATCTTTTTGAAGAAAAACCTAGTTCTTCAGGTTTTGCTTTTGGCAACGGTTGAGCTAATGAATTTTGACTTATAAAAATTACGATCAAAAAAAATAACAGTTTTTTCATTATATCACCTAATAAAATTATTTAACTAATATTAATTTTTTAACTTCTCTATAATCATTTGTCTTTAATTCATAAAAATAAACTTGCGATGGTAAATCTGACAAATTTACTTTGACATTGTGTAAACCTTCTTCATAATAATTATCAACTATTGTTTTAATCTTTTTACCTAATACATTATATATGGAAAGTTCAAGTTTTGTTCTATAAGGTAAATAAAAACTTATAGTGGTTTCAGGATTAGATGGATTGGGGTAATTCTGAAATAAACTATAACGATAAGGATAAAGTTTAAAATATATGTTTTTCTCTGGGGTATATTTTGGTTCATTATTATCATACGTTCTTATTCTGTAAGTATAATAACCAGCTTCTTTAGGAAAATCAAGAAATGTATATAATCCACCTAATTCTCCCTTTGATGGAACGTAACCTATTTGTAAGTAATTCTGGTTATTGCTTTTTTTATCAATGAAAAAACCATTGTGCCTCATTTCATAGTTTGTAGTCCACTTTAATAATATTTTATTGTTTTCCTGTGTTATATCGAAAGATTCATAGTTAACAGGTTTGTCATTAATTTTCATTATTGAAAGATCTTTTTGATAAGGTAATCCATTATAATTTAACATAAGCTTGTATTTAGCAGTATATCCAAAGGGTGTGTTTTTCTTAAAGCTAATTCTATAAAAAACTGTATCGCTAACATTAAAAGCTTTTATGTGATTAACCATCAACTTATTATTTATGAGTATCAAACTTGTATCAGTAGTTGAAATCTGGATAATACAACTATCGACTTCTCTCAAGCCACCATTCATTAATTGTATAGCTACAATAGATGTATCATTACTACAAATAAAGTTTTCTCCTTTAATACAAACAGAATCAATATATGCCCCGGAGTATAAACAAATAAAATTATTAATACACATAGCTTCTTCTGCTATCGGTTCAATTCTATCAATAGTAGCCCAAAAGTAATCTGTAGATGAACCAAGTTCAGGAGAAAAAGCAAATATTTTATTCTTACTTTTATTATCACCATATAACCAATCATCAGAATCCCCGTTCGTTTTGTAACCTACGGTTTCATAGGCATTACCATATTTGTAATTAATTTTCTTCACTATTTTTGAGGATATATATCTATACCAATTAACATCTGGAGGTTGTAAGTTTGTATAACCCCATGGATAAACTATAAGATTTCCGTATGTATGGTAATTTATTGCAGAAACAAAGCTATTAGAATCACATAATTTTTTTATTGCTTTTGTTTCATTTTCAGAAAAAGGTTCAGGTCCTCTATAAGTAATATAGGAGGGCTGAGAGCTTGAACCAACTTCATCATAACCCCACATATACCCGTAGTTTCTATTTAAATCTACACCGAATTCGTTACCATAAGGAGTTCTATTTTTTCTCCACATTCCCCCACCATCAGGATTGGTTAATTGGTTATATGCATAACCATCTGGGTTTAGCATAGGAATAAAATAAAATTCCTTGTTATCTAATAAAAATTTTATTAAAGAATCTCTCTCATAATTTTCTAAAATGTAAAACATATAATATAATAATGAGGTAAGAGAAGCTCCTTCCCGAGCATGATGTAGACCGGTAAACAAAATTTTATCTTTTTCTTTATTATTCTTATAATTTGATATTTTAATTAAATAAATATCTCTTCCTTCGTATGTTTTACCAATACTTTCTTTACTCTTTACAAAATCGGTGTATAAACTAACCATCGTATCAAGCATAGAAATGAATTCATTTATCTTTGGATATCCCCCCATAGAACCATAAATGAAACCTTTGGGTAATTCACTTTTAGTTTTATAAAATACTTGTTTTGATTGATTGTTTTTATTTAAAAACCACCCGACAACGTCATCTATTACTTCTATATACTGAATTCCTTTTTTCTTTATCAGTTCATATTGTTTTTCATCAACAATAAGTTCCATTGAGTTGTCAAATTTATTATAATATGTTTCTTCCAGAGGCAGCCCAGAACATGCTAAAAATTTGATAGTTTCATCTGTAATGTTTAGAATCTTTAACTTACTATACACCTGAGAAAAAAGAAATTCTGGAATTAAAAGAATAAGTAATAAAATATATATTTTAAATATTTTCACAACTAAAGTTTAATTTTATTCTGCTTTCCAAATAGTAGATCCATCCTTTCTATCTTCAAGCAATATTCCAATCTCCTTAAGTTCATTTCTAATTTGATCAGCTAAATTCCATTTTTTTGATTTTTTTGCTTCTTTTCTTATTTCAATAAGATGATTAATTAACTTTGAGATATTTTCTGAGTCGTAATTTTCAATTTTTTGTTC
>ENA-UOWE01002373-UOWE01002373.1-activated-sludge-metagenome-genome-assembly--contig:-NODE-2373-length-20806-cov-7.805118_pt1 | contig 20806 bp, 17 predicted proteins | sample MGYA00249841_ERZ761562 | MGnify/ENA primary metagenome ERZ761562 (study PRJEB28883, sample SAMN05720200) | activated sludge metagenome | isolation source: Anaerobic digester | place: Japan... | reverse complement strand
GCCCCAAAAATTTGATGCATGCGGTCGAGCCCCCGGACATAGTAAATCACGAAATTTGCGAGGCTAAAGTCCCCCCCGGCGGTGCGTATGTTGTCCGGCACGTTAACCCACTCCACAACACCGTAAGGGTCCTGTCCCTGCGGATAAAAATATGTTAGCCAGTCCGGAGCTTGCATCTTGTTCTCTTTTTTGGCAAGTGCAAACGCAAAATCGAGGGCCAATTTTAGCGGCTCGTAGGCTATCTCTTGCACCGCAATCAAAACCACGTTGCCATTCAAAGGCAAATCGGTTCGGTACAAGTTCATGTCCTTGACAACATAATGCGGTTTTTCGATTGTCCCGATTTTTATTTTGTTTATCATCTTACCTCCATTGTGATTTGCCGGCCATAGCCGGAAAAAAAGGGGCAGGATCGATGGCCACTGCCGGCCCCAGTGTGATCCACCTTATGCCAAGTGCATTGTGCAGCACCGGCCGCTTCAAAATGAGCTCAAAGTGCAGGTGCGGTGCGGTGGATCGGCCAGCGCCTTTATCTCCTGGCATGCCTCCGACCTGGCCAATGACATCGCCTTTTTTGATCTTGTTCCCTGCTTTTTTGGCTATGGAAAAAAGATGGGCATAGAGTGACTCTAGCACAAATCCGCCATTATTCCCATGCCTGATGATGATGCAATTGCCGTAATCCCCTCTCAGCCCTGCATAAATCACATGTCCCCCACCGCAGGCATAGACTGGGTGCCTGTAGTCCTTTGTGTCGCCAAGATCGATCCCAAAGTGCGGGGCTTTTCTCCATGCGTACACACCGAATCCGTCGCTGACAGCGGTTGAAGCTATCGGATGCTGGAAATTCCACGCTTCAAGCAAATAACAATCATCTCTTTTTTCAAGAATTTGTGCCATGCTTTTCGTTCTTTTGTACATCTTGCCTCCTTATATACCCGGGGCTGTCGAAATGGCAACCCGGAAAATGTTGGGGATTGCCCCTGCACTTTTGTTCCAGAAGCCCCAAACAGAAAGCCCTTTTGGGCCTATTCTATAACGGTCAATAGGCAAGTAAAGGTTTTGATTCTGGACCGTAACATTTGGATAAACTACGTTATTGTCCTCCCAGAAAGAAATGGGGTGACAGGCCGGATTATGCGGCTTTTCCCAGTGGCCGGTATAGCCATAGCCGGTGATGTCCCAACGAGGCCCTAGCATAGACGTGATTGAGGATCCGCCTGGTGCCGCTTGTGCCGCTTCACCAAAACATATTGACGCCTGGAGCTCATTTGCAGGAGACGTTATAGGCACAACGAGGACAGGCTCAATCATAATGGAAAGACCATAGACCATGGTTTTCTCGCCAAACGCAATCGTAATAAGTTTTTGCCAGGTTTGTCCGACGGTGACACTTGCTTCAAGCCATGTCGGCCAGTTTTCACTTGCGGCCTCGTCAAGCCCCAATGCCCTTCCAACCTGGTCTCCTATCCTTCCCGCTGAACCTTGCACAAAATCGACCATGTCCGAAACTTTTGCTTGTGTCCAGCTTGTAAATGTCGTAAATTTGTCCGTCATTATTTCTCTCTGGACACCCTTCATTCGACGGTATCCGTCAAATGCAGTCTGTACTTCTGCTAGTGCATAAAAGCTAGATATTTTTGATGTATTCATGGCATCACAATCTCCTTTCCGGTGGTCACAATCGCCTGACTGCGTGGGAATCCTGATTCCCAACAGCAGACAAATGCGCCGTAAGGATACGACCAGTTCGGTTGGCTTGGTGGAGCACCCCAGGCAATTTTGCATTCGAATGCAAGGTACTTATAGTCATCAGATCCACCAAATTCTGACGCTATCAAATCTTTTGAGCAACCATGAGTAGAATCCCAGCGGGTATACATTATGCCGTCTGGCTTGATGAAAGTGAGTCCATGCCAGGCATGGCTTGGATTTGAATTCAACCAGACTGGAGGGGCTCCATTGCCTGCATACGGGCCGGCAAAAATCAAAGACCGGTCAGTAACTGCAAACTGAGAATTGACTCGAACCCTGTAATACTCAACGCCTTCTGCCATAAACCCACAAGTCCCGCTAACACTGTGTATTTTTCCGGGACCTTGAATGAGTTTGTAAGTCAACGATGAACCCTGAGCAACAAAACCAGGGCAAATCTCAAAATGTTTGAGCGTTGTTGCTGGATTTTTGGGGCCAATACATTGCACATGCAAATAGGTATTTGCCTGGAAATAAGCGGCCAAGTCTTGCAGTGCTTCAATTTCAGCGTCCACAACCTGCCCTTTTGCCAGCACGAAAATCTCGGTTAGTGCTGTTTGCAGGGCCACCAGTTGTTCATCGGTCCACTTTGCTTGTGAGTTGTTCTGGGTCGAATCGCAGTCGGCCCATGTTTCGGCCACAAACGTTTTAAGCACTGAGCCCATCATTGCCTCAAGTATCATATCCACCCCACTGCGCATAAACAGCCAACAAAATGAGCCGTGTTAGCGTCTGTTTCAACGTTCTGAGCATATAAGCAAATATCGATTGGCCCGTCACCAACGGCAACCATGACCTCAAGTCGTATCCATTTGTCAGCCCAAGCGTGTTGCGGGCCACTTTCAGAGCAGTCAACGAGGCAATAGGAAGGAACGCCGGCGGTAGGCACGACCTGCAATTGCGCCTTGCCACTTGTGCGAACCCAGACGGCCACCGTGCAAGAAGTGCCAAGAGATGCACCAGTGTTAATTGTCTGTTTTAGATATCTGAAACCATCACCGTTTGCCTGAAGTGTCACTCCGCCCTTGCCATTCGGGATTTGGAGCCAGTTAAGCGAGGTTGACGGCTCGGTAAGCGTTGCCGTGCCGGTACCTTCAAGGACCCATGAGTCTGGAACGCCACCAATCCAGTTGGTAAAAAGCCCGTTGGAAACATGCCTTAAACCAACTGCTTGCTCGCTCTCACAAAGGAAGGCATGGTATGCTTGCGTTGGTGGCAGTTCAGCAAAAGATAGGGTGTGCCTTGCGCTTGCCGCCTCCATATATCGGAAGGTGGCACGCACAACAGGGTCATTTTCAATCACAGTGCGGCCGCTTGCATGTGTATATGCAAGATTGGTTGTACATGTGATTTTCTTGTTGGGGCCGTCAATGGAAAGTATGGTTTTGGTCTCGTTTTCGCCGCTCGTTGCACCCTGAATCACAATGAGGTCGCCGGCGGCAAATCCAACAATATCGCTCACATAAAGAATTGCCTGTCCAGAATTTGCTGGTGCGGTCAAAGCGCTGTCACCTTTTATTTTGCTTGTAAAAGTGACCTTGCCAAGGCTATAATCAATAGTAAATCCACTTGAAACCACAGCCCCGTTGACTGTTATTTCTGGTGAGTAGGTAAAACCAAGCGATTGCGGCCTTAGCCAGTCCGGCCAGTTCGACTGGAATACTGTCCAATCCGATGTTGCAAGCCATTCCTCTTTAATTTGGAAGTACACGAAAAGATCAGCCCTGCGGTCGATAATATCGTTTATTGACCCGTCGCCTGCAAGCGTGTTGTCAGCGGCGGCCGTTTCCCACACATCGGAGCGGGCTTCTGAATCCCAACCACAAATACCAAGATAAGTATAAGGGATTGCTTCATGCAAACCGGCTGGTTGTACGGTCACTGGCCCAACGTGTTGCATGACCTGCCCAACAACTTTTGTATCACCCAAAACCATGCGACGGGCAAGGCCGTTCATGTGCTCAGCTTTAAGCAAATCACGGTTGACTCCACCTTTTACAGGTTGTATATGCGCATTTCCAAAGCTCATGAGCCACCTCCAAAAGATATCGCCCAAACCAGCGTCAAAGCATATTCGGTTGTCTTTGGCTCAACGAGGTTTTTTGCGGCGAAAAGGACACCATTTGACAACAACAGGCCGGCCGTTCCCCAGCTGAACGGGGCCTCTTCTTTCATGATGAAGCAAGTACAAATCAAATTTTTGTCAACAACGTCGATTTGTTCAATGGTTCTATAGTAAGGGGAGCCGGACAAAACGGTGTCTGTTGCTTGCACTGGGTAAGCGTCATTTGTGACGCCTAACCTTTTAAGCTCAAAGTTCAAGACCGCACGGGAGCCGGACATGATACCCGGAGCCTTCAAGGCCCGCATCATTTGCCTTAAACCAACGTTCGTTATCAGATTTTTTCCTTGCCAAATACCGTTTATGGCCACTTCACCCCTTAATTTTTTGCGCAGTGCATACCAAAGTTCGTAACCGTCAAGGTCTTTTGTCTCTTTATCTATCTTTTCAAGCCAACTCGAAAGTGCTTGCTCCGTAGTAGAGCTCATCATATCCTCCTTCCGGTTTGACCACAGTTTGCGCCGAACAGGTCTCGATGTCAAGCGTTCCAGTGCTTGTAATGTCCCTTACTGATTCAATCGGAGACCCATCCGATTGCATATTTTCCAGCTTGTTCAGGCGCAAAAGAATTGCACGGTAGTAGTCAAGCAAAAGTGTAGGGCTGGTGTCATGCGTGATAGTCTCTGTCCAGCTATAAGGGGTAATCTCACCAGAGACTTGGTTTATCCTAGCGTTTTGCGTGGCGCCCAAACGGGTCAAGTCTCTGTCAATGAGCCAACCGGTTTTGAGCATTTCTGGGTAGTATTTGGTCCCGTTGCGATAGCGCCAAACTTTCGTAGTTCCTTTATAGGAAGGGTCGGAGTAAAGCATATTGAGATAGTCAGCATACTTCATCACGAGCGACCATTCAGTCAACTGGCTCAAAGAAACTTTGGGCATGTCAATGCGGATCCCATATTTTGTAATGCTGTCCTGGTTTGGAGGCGGCCTGTAATTGATTTTTATCGTTCTTTTGTACTTCAAAAGGAACCCAACGATTTTCTTGCCTGTCAAGGTCTCCAGCTCTGTTGGTTTTTGCATGGTCTCCCAGCCCAAAATATCCACCATTTGGGTTAGTTTGACCAAAACTTCGGTAAGGTAAACCCTTCCACCCAAACTGTCCTCGTATGGAGTATCAATAAACAAGCCGTTGAACTCCGGCACTACGTCAACCCTATAGTTGTTGCCTGGTCTGTAAATGCCCTGCATTAGGCTTGGGTGAGTCCTGAGGAACGTTCCGTCTGGCAACAGTACCCAGGGGGTGTCTTCCTTTGCTTGCGGTATTGAAAACTTTGTTACACCCGCTGTTTCTTGTGCGGCAACATGAATATAAACCTGTTTGGGGCTTGCCGCACCCACATCGACCAGTGCATAAAGTTCGACTGCCTTTGTCTTTCCGCCAACTGGCAACCACAAGGGGTAAGCTGAGGGGTCAATATCTTCACCAAGATTGTCTTTGAGCTGGTCAACCGTGAAACGCACCTCGGTTGCATTTTGTGCCTCGGTTTCACCGCCTTCAATCCAGAATGAGTTGGCAAGAGAGGCTAGGTCTTTGGTCAATGGACTGCAATTTTGCACATCGCAAAGGCTATCGGTCAGATCGTTGACATGCTTGTCAAGAAATACCGGCTCGAAAATATGGTCCTTGTTCTGGTCAACCCTCCATTGCCATTGCGCAAGTCGTGCAAGCTCGGTCAAGGCGTCGAAAACACTTATTGCTTGAAATTTTATCGTGATTTCATCTGTGTTTTCTTGCACTCCGTTGACCGTATGATCAGGAAAATACTTGTCCACTAATGCCTTGTAAATGTCGGATATTGCAACGTTTCTGAAAATGTCGTTGCACTGGCGGAGGGTCGTATCAAATGCGTATGATTTGCATGCACATGAGTAAATGTTTGAGACTGCGCTTACTTTTTTTTGTGGCTCCAGAATGATTCTCCCGCCAAAAATGACATGATTTTCATCATCGATGATCTGGACTGGCATGAAAACCTGCAGCCCGAAGGCTTCGTTTGCATACTCAGGCTTTGTGTCAAAGGTCAAATCCTCAGGCTGGTTAAGCGCCTTCGTATAAGTGATTTTTGTTATTTTGCCAAGCCACTCGGTACCGTTTACCAAGATAGATTTAATGCCGTTTTGACTCATGGCCTGAATCCTACTCCCTGCAATAGGGCGGTTTGCACGGCAATAGCAGTCTCGGTTGCGATTTTCTTTATGATTTCCATGATATTCGAGCCGTCACCTTCGAGCATCAGGTTAAAATTTTGTTCGATTCTGATTCCACCGATGCTGGCCCCACCGCCAAAGTAGGGCTGCGGGCCTACTGGCGGCAAGCCCTGGAGGGTCAGACCTTGTGGGCTCTCCCACATATTTTTTTGTCCCGCAAACAGGCCACTCCAAAAATCTTGCCCGCTTGTGGCCGTGCTTGTGCGATCCAATATGCTTTGAAGGTAATCCATCTCTCTTGCATTCACATCAGCCCCGCCACCGGCCATGCTTTTCAAGTAGGCTTCAAGCAAATTTTGGGCCTCATTCGGGTTTTGGGCGATCCAGGCCTCATCAAGCAACTTGGCAAATGGGGAACCCTTGCCACCATTGCCGGTGGAAAGTTCTGCTTCCCGAAATTTTGTGGCTGCATTTTTGAAGTATATGGCTGCCTTTTCAAAACCGAGGTCCTTAATTTTCTGGACTTGCTCCATGATAATCGTTTCCCAGTCCCCGCCCTCAAGTCCGGCCGCACCCATGGAAAGACTGCCGGCCTTTTCAAAGCCGAAGGCTTCACGGATATTGTTGAACCAATCTTTTATTCCCCAACCGGTTGCCGTTGCACTACTTAGGCCAGTTTGGGACTTAATGATATTTGAGTTCCAGAGTGCATAAATGATATCTTTTGCAGAGCGCTTCGTTGAGGACCCACGGCCGGGGTCGAAAATGTCAAGCCTGCCCTCAGCACCAGACTTGAAAAGATTTGTCAAGGTCTGTAGATTGTAATCAAATCCTAGCCCCAACTCGCCTTTTACCTTTGCAAGCTCGTCCTCGAAAATCTTGCCCTCAGCCCTCTTCTTTTCGACCAATTCTTTTAATGGAAGCAGTCTGTCGTCGCCAGTGACTCCACCCTTTACCCAGCCAAGGTATGGGTTCCACCCTCCGATACTATAATTTTTTGTCAAGTCCTCAAAAGTCATCTTTGGAATAAATGCTTCAAAAAATTTGCTTGATGTAAGCTCGTTGAGTTCAGTAGTGGTCATGCTTTTTTGGCCTTTATCCGCCATTTTTTGGGCCAGTGTGACAAAGCGTTCATAGGCCTGCTCGTTCGAATATCCTTGCGAAGCCTTTTGAAGTTGCTTTTCGATCTCACTCAAAGGCGTCAATAGCCCATCTTCAAAAAGGCCATAAAATTTTGTGGGTTTTGCACTTGTGCCTTCAAAATGGCCAGTCTCAAAAAGCCAACCAAGTCCCTTTTGGCCTATACTTGAAAGAAGCCCTGCGACCTTTTCGACGTTGGCGGATAGTAAATCCGTCACAGAAATTAGCCCCTCCGACATGAGACGCATTAGCCTTACAGTCCAGTTTTTTGGGTCTTCTTTTGAAAGAGGCCCCAACTTTGCAGGGGAATGGACGCTAAAATAATCTGGAAGCATTTGGGCCATGCGGTTAATGGTGGACTCCCAAACTTGCATGCCGTCGTCAAGCCCGCTTGCAAGCAAAGAAGGAATGGAGTTTGTACCGGCACCTTGCGAAGGCGTTGTTTTGAGGTCGATTTTTGAATTCCAACCGGCACTGTACTGTGTGCCGGCTGCCTCACCAGAAAGTCTTGCCTTTGCAATGATTGCCTTCATCATCTCGCCGGATGGATCAAGCAGTTGTGAAAGCCCAGGATTCTTTGTGTCCTCGGAGTCAAGGATTGATTTGAGTTCTTTGACGGCATCCACTCTCAAAGACTGGATGGCTGTTTTCAGATTCTTTATCTCGGCCGTGGATTGCTTGGCCATCTTGTAAAATTGCACAATTCCTTGCGTAAACTCGTCCCCTTTGAGATTGAACAAAATGGATTCAAGAACACTTGCACTTTCCTGCAACGACATGCCACCGGCGGCCGTGTCCTCAAGCACACGCCTAATCGTTGGAGAGATTGACTCAGGAATGCCGGCCATTACGTCATCAATTGATTTTGCACCGTCTTTGATTTTATTGAGAGCCACCACAAGGCCGGCGGCAAGGTCCGAGGTTTTCTGGTCATCCGCCGTTGTGGCCGTGAAAGGTGTCTCATATTGTTTTTTGAGACTGGCCATTGCACCGGTAAGCGCCGGCAATTTTTCAAGCAAAATGTCCAATTTTTGAAAAACTGACTGCTCAATCGGTATGCTAATACCTTGCTTCGCAATGCTTGCCAGTGCTTCATCAATGCGTTCAATCTTGTCCGATAAGGAGCCAATTTTGTCAAGCTCCCCGCTAAGCATGGCCACGCCCTTGGCAGGGTCAGAAAATGCTGATTTAATAAAGTCTCTTAGGTCTGGGTTAGCAAAAAATATTTTGGCAAGGTTGGGAATTTTCTTGTTCAAGCCTTCCCATAATTGCCCAAAATCGGTTATACCACTTTTCAAAAGTGATAGGGCTTCACGCACAACTTTTGCCCTGTCACTTTCGACTTGCCTTGAAGCAATGGTCTTGTCTACGTTTGCTGTCTGTTTGTCAAACTCGCTAAGCAAGCGGGTTGTCTCGGTAGTTAAACCCATGCCTTCAAAAGTCTTTTGAAGCTCAGCACGGATTTGCAAGCGCCTTGCGTTTATGGCCTGGTCGATTTTTGCGGCGTTTTCATCAGTACGGATTGACAGGAAACGTTGAACATCTGCATTGAATTTTTGAAGGGCCTTCTCCATTGCCTGCCCTTGCGGGTCAACAATGCCAAGGACTTCCTCCCAAATTGAACCTTGTTCACCGGCCAGTTTTTCACGTTCCGATTTTAGCTGTCCAATAATGCCCTGGATTTGTGAAATAACGCCGTCGTATTCTTGTTTTGTCTTGTCAAACTGATCCTTTAACAGCTGGATTTGTTTATCGTGTGCTTCTTTTGCCTGTTTCTGGACGGCTTCGTAATAGGCCTTCGAGCTCCGGCCCATGACGTCCCAAATTTCCTTGGCAAGTTCAGGAAATTGCGCAAGGTCGGCCATGAGTTTTTTAACAGCGTCGAATCCTTTTGCGGCCTCCGGATTTAGGGAACGCCAGTAAGTGTCGAGCCAAGCCAGCTTCTTTTGCACATGGTCAAGTGCGGATTGCTCAGCGGCGTCAATGGCCGCCAGTTTGATTTTGGCTTCATCAATGGCCTTTGTTGCCTTTTCCCAACTTGCTTTGAAGGCAACCATGCGTTCAGCACTCAGTTTGAGCCCGTTTAATAGCTTGACGAACATGCTGTCCCAGCCGTCTTCTGTTTCACTTATCACATAGTGAAGCTCAGTTGTGGTGTCCGCAAGGGCATTCACGGCCTTGGTTACGGCCACAATATCACCGCTTGCAATTGCCCTGGCCATTTCGTCAGACCATTCTCTTGCCTTGTCTTTTGCCTCTTTCTGGCTCCTCCCCATATTGATGTAGCCTTCTTCAATCTTTTGAGCCACATGCTCGACTTGTGGGACCATGACTCCAAGCGATTTTGCAGTGTCACTGGCAACATCAATCACGGATGTAAAAGAGGCCTGCAATTGCGAGGTCACATCAACGGTCTTCTCAAGGGCCTTGTTCAGTTCCTGTTCCCGTTTGTAAAGGTCCTCAGTCTGTTTGAGCGTGGTTGCTTCAAGGTCATTGTAAGCCTTGACTTGTGACCGTAAAGTTTCGAGGGTCTTTTTTTCATTGTCAGTAAGCGTCTTTTTTGCTTCAAGAATCTTAATCTCGTTTTGGGCTTGTTTAGCGGCCGCCTTGTCAGCCTCCAATGCTTCGAGCACCGACTTTTTACGCTGGTCTTTTTTGAGGGCCTCAGCCTCCTCAATTTTGCCCAGTTTTTCGAGCTCTCGAATGCGAAGTTCAATAGACTTATCGTTGAATGCCTTATTTTGTGATTCAAGCTTGTCAAGCAAAGACTCGAGGGCGCCCTTTGAAGTCGTGTAAGTCTTAATCAATTTTTGGGCGGCCTTCTCTTGTTCGTATAAGGCGGTGGCCTGATCCCGTGTGAGATTTTTTAGCTCATTGTAAGTGTCGATAATGCCACCCTTGCCGGTGGCCTTGTTCAAAGCGTCAGTTGCGGCTGTTACTTCGGTGAAGTTATTTGCAAGCCCTGCAAGCTCCGCCTTGCTTTGTGCCCAAAGTTTATTGAGAAAATCATAATTAAATGAGGATTTCCACATCTCTTGTTCGGTAACGCCAACGATTTTTGCCATGGCACTACCAACAGTTTGACCATCCTTGACCCATTCTGAAATGAACGCTTCAATCTCTTGTCTGCCTGCTTTTATATTTTTTCCAAAGGCGCTAAATGCCTGTTCGATTTGCTTGCCTATTTCAACCCAGACCTGGCCACCAAATAGGCTATTTTTTGTGTCTTGGTCAATAAATTTTAGCGTGGTAATGAACTCATCACGGCGTTTTTTGGCAAGCTCCAAATCTTTTTGTAGTTCCGTTGAGTCGCTTTGAGCCTTTTGCACAAGAGGTGCAAGCTCCTTCATCTTTGCTTGTGCCTCGTCAAGGATGGCCTGGATTCTGGCCTTGTCAATCTCCGCCTGAGTCCCAAAAGTTTCTATTAAAGAAAGATTGATTGCCTTGGTTTTTTCCGCACCTTGTGCCAACGTGGCTTTGAGCTCGTTTTGCACGTTGTTTAGGGCCTGAGCCATGGCAACCTGAGCAGCAACTGCCTCCTCGGTGGCAATCGTTTGCTCCGCAAGCCTCATTCGGTGAGCCTTCATTGCAGGGTCAAGGTCAGTCAAGAATCTCAACATCGGGTTAAGGCCACCCTCGTTTAGTTCCTGAGCAGCTATTTTCGCCTGTCTGGCTTCTTCTTTTGCAACTGCGAGTTGTGCGTTGAAGGCTTCCTGATCGGTGACAACGGCCAAAAGAGATGATTTAAGATTTGCATTCGCATCACCCAGACCATTGACCAGTGCGACGTTGTCCTCGAGTGATTTGCCCGATGCTTCGTAAGCATCTGCGAGGTTTAGCAGTTCATCTCCGGCTTCACCAGCCGCCTTGACAATAGCGTCTTGACCCTGGACCCAGCTGTCGAACATTTGCACACCCATCATGACGGCCGCACCAATTGACGTTGCACCAGCCATGAGCTTGTCCGACATAGACCCGCCGGCGTCGTTGATTGATTTCATTTGTCCAGGGATGCTCGCAAGGAGCGAACCCATTCCCGTAAGTCCACCGGCCACCTGGCCAATACTTCCGCCGAGGGCTGCCATTGTTGTACCGGCCTGGCCAAGTGTCCCCGACAGTTTATCGAATTTTCCTGATACGCCGTCAAGGGAGCCTCCGATTGATTTCTCCATTGCCTTCAATTCTTGCCCCTGTTTTAGGTAGGCTTCACGTTCTTTTTTGAGGGCTTCGGTCTCCGCCTTCAATTGCTTGTATGCTTCGCTATTGGTTTTGCCGGCGGCGGCCATTTCTTTCAATGATTTTTCATTGTCTTTGACTATATAAGTAAGCCCTTTGATTGCGTCCTCAAAGGCGCTAACCTGGTTGGTCCCGTCCTTCATTTTCTGGCGGGCCTCGGTAAGCATATTGCTAGCGCCCTTTAAGGCCACCTCGTTGGTCTTGAAGGTTTTTGTAAGGCTGTCCTCTGCGTTTTCGAGCTTGTCAATATCTTTTGAGGCGTCAACAGCGTTTTTGCCAAGCGCATTGACGTCCTTTTCAAGGCCTTTGACGGCCCCGGACATATCTTTAATCGGGCCCTGGCCCTTTGTGTCAAGCTCAAAAATTGCTTTGAAGACGTTATCCGGCATTTCCACCTTTCATGGCAATCATCATTTTTATTGGTATCATGGCATTTGCCTGCTGTTGCAAATCATGCCCTTCCTTCAAGGCTTCAACCACTTCCACCAGGCAAACATCCTGTCTGTCAAGCTGTCCATCCCAAGGCCATAATCCTGTCGACAAAATTTTTTTTGCTTGCAAATAAAGCCTGAAAACATAGGCATTATAAGGGCATGCCATGTACTCACCAAAAATCTCTGCAAGCTCTGTATCAATGAGTTCAGCCTTTTCATGGCTTATAGGGTCGGGGTCGGCTCGGAGGTCGTCGAGGTCGCCTGCTCGTTTGGCACATTCTCCGATACACCGAAGCAAGCAGGCCAACCTTTTTTTAAGTCGAAAGGATTTTCGGCAAATGCAACAAGAATTTTGCTCATGAAGTGCGTTGCGCTTTCGACGTCAAGCGCTTCAATGCAGGTAAACCCGGGACCCATGGCAAGCATAGGGTGACGCCATGCAACAATGTTCGACATGAGTTTTGACCAGCGCCTCTTTGCAAATGCCTGCGCTTGCTCAGCTTCGTTTCCTGCAAGCTGGTATTTTGCCTCAATGATAGTATCCACCTTCAAAGAATGCGGATAAATAATGACCTCTACGTCGCCAATCATGGTTTTGATTGGCTCGACAACACAAGGCTGTTCCAACACTTCTTTGATTTCGTTGACCAACCAACCTTCATTTTCCGGGACAAAATCTTTTATGGTTTTCATAAGGCCCTTTCTTTGGGAGGGGTCAAGCCCCTCCCGTTATCGTTTGTTAGTCGTTATAACCCTGCGAGTACCAAGTCGTTTTGCAAGCGTATCCTGCAACCGAGTCGTACTGTGAAGTGAGTGAGAATTCGATTGTTGCCTTTCCAGATTCAGGGACTGTAAGGGTCGGTACAAGCACTGCCTTTGCAAACTCGAGTTTTATTTCGTTCTTTTGCTGTGGTGTTCCGGTATCAAAATTAGCGCCCGGTATAGTGAGAGAGCAATTGTCAAGCTTGACTGTGGTTTCACCAAGGTCATCACCACCCCAAGCGGTGCGGATATCTTGAAGCACATCGCTTGAAGGAAGGAATAGCGTCCCAGAAAGTGATACTGAGTAAGGCCCTGAGTGCTCCACAGTTCCCTTGCGTACACCATCGGAGAGGACTGGTTGCGCCGGTGCTGTTCCAAAGTTATAAGCAATGTTGAGAGCACTGGTTGCGAAGGTGGCCCTTTCGACGTTGGCAATAAGCAATGAGAGCTCAGCACTGGCCTTGTAATATCCAGTATCAACTGGCAATGCAAGTGCCGGTGTTGGCACTTGGTTTATGCTTATGTGAGAGCCAGAAATGCTGGCGTCAATTTCCATTGGCATTCCACCGCCAGGGATCATCAGTCCAAGCGAGGACAGCTGGCAACCATAAGCAACTTTTGCAGTATGTGTTGCGTCACTACCCAGTTTGAGGTCCCATTCAGCTGTGAAAGGCGGCGGTGTAATGCCTGGATTTGTTACCTCATGTTTCCAGACTTCAACCGATTCTTTCACAGCGGCCGCATTTGCATGTGCATAAAGCAACCCGCCACCGGTGCCATATCCCCTGATTGTGATTGTGGTTCCGGCAGGGGCCCCGTCGACTGTGACGTGTTCATCAGCGGCGCTGGTTGCACCTGCAATATGCAGTATATCACCTGAGGCGATTCCGGTTGCGTCGGCAACGGTGATTGTTTTGTCTCCAGCACTTGCACCTGCTGAAAGGGTCGTGTCAGCTCCACCGGCCTTTGCAGAAAGAATGGCTGTTCTTGTTCTTTCACCAAACCAGAGGTGAAACAGCCTGCCAACGACGTTATACCTTGCATATGCTTTGAGAGTGCCGACTGCACCAACGCTGGTTGGAAAATCAGTCAAGGCGCTAGGGTCGCCCAAAGTCTCCGCCAGTTGCTGACTTGTCTTTTCACCGTCAAGATTGAAGGCCCTGAAAACATATTTGTCGGTAGCGGCAACTTTTGTGCCCCTTGCGGCTTCAAGTCCAATGGCCACTTCGGTTTGCGGCAATACGAGTTTATTGCTCATGCTTCACCTCTTTTCTTTCAACAATCTTCTCGATCGGAGGCACGAACTTTGACCTGATGTCTTCAACCTTCACGAAAAGCGGGTTTTTGGGGTCTTCATCAAGGTCATAGATTTTGCACCTATAGACTGGCCCAACCAACTTTCCATTACTTTTTATGTTGAAGATGGCTCCGTTTTGTGTCCCGATATACTTGTATTTGTTCATGGTTTTTCCTACCTTTCTTAATATTTTTGCTTAATCATGTAGACTTCGAGGGTCGCAATGCCGTCAGCAACTTGTGTCCAGTCGCCCAACTCAATCCCAACCGAGGGTCCAAACTCATCAGTAAAACGCCAGCGTTCAAGCGAGTTTGTGACCTCTTCAACGATATAACACAGGTAAGACCTTGCATACTCACTATCAAGGTTCATACTGATTGTGATTCTGAATACGTGCTCAAAGTGCACGGCCTGTGCAATCGTTTCGTTTGAATCGGACTTGTGGAATAGCAACGGTTCTACTGTCAAAAGGATGTCTGGCCCAGTGGCATGTGAAACTGGCCCAACCACAATGCAATCTGCCCATGTCAAAGGCGGTGCGTCTGCACGCCTAAAAGCAAGCAAATCGCTTGGTAGCTCAGGGTCGGTTTTGAGCCTGTTAATGAGGCCATCCATTCCTTTTTTGTAAAGCGAGTCAGCGAACACGTTACCTCCTGTAATTTCTTATGTCATTGCGTCTTGCAAGTCTCTCCTCGAGGCCTGCCCTTTTTTTGCCTGTCAGTTGCTGTGTGTATTCGCCCATTACCGTGTTGTAAGTATCGGTCTTGAAGTCTTTGTTAAACACAAAAATCGGTCTTGCCGGCATATGTTTTGTGCCTTTATGGTGAAGACTGGCAAGGTTCCAATTTTTGCGTCCTTTCACTGTCAAATCGCTGTACACTTCAACTCTTGTGTCATAGACTTTCTTCACAAACGAGTTGCGAAGGTGGCCGGACTTGGTAAGGATAGGCCATGAATAGAATTTCTTTCTTGACCTCCACCCGGGCCCTTCCTTGGCAAATCGCTCGTCTATATCAGAAAGTATCAGACCTCCGATTTTGTCCAAAATTACGGCAACAGTAGGGCCCAAAGGTGGCAACCTTGCAAGCAATTCTGAAAGGTCGGTTAATCCTTTGGTGTCTAGTTTTGCGTCCAGTCCGTTACCTGCCTTCCTATGGAAACACAATCAGTTGTCTCAACTCCTGTTTTTCCAGTTACCTGGCCTTCAAGTGCAACAATGAGCGATTCTATATAACTTTGGGAATACAAGAGGGGCGACTCTTGGTCACCCCCGCCTTGTATGCGCAAGTTCATGAAGGCCCTGCAAGTGTTTGCCGCTTGCATGGTCACAATAGCGGCCGCCTTGTCAGCAAGGGAGCCGGTAAGGTCGACGTCAATGCCCAGCCTGAGGTTTAGGCCGAAACTTAGATTTTTTAGGGTTTCGTTTATCTTTTCGTCCGGAATAGAGAGGGGCTCGGTCCTTGACCTGCCCAGCTCGTCCTTCACCCTTTGAATCGTGCTGTACATTTTTTGCCTCCTTCAAGCAAGCCGCTAACAGAATCAGATTCACTAGAATCCCATGCCAGTCAGTGCATAAGCACAATTGAGGTCAACCCAGAACCAGCCTGGATTATAGCGAACGGCGACGTGCCAATTTTTCAGGTCATCTTCCCATTCAGCTATAAATGGGTTCTGTCCTCCAATATCTTCACGCTCAATCATTATGCAAAGAGTCGATTTTGGGGAGGTGATTGAAGGCGACTGGTCTATGTAAGCATAGTAAAGCTTATTTTCGGGCCAAATGTCTGTCCACGTTGGGGATTCATCAGAGCCAGCGTTGTAATTCGCACTAGCTTCAAGTATCGGAGTGTTGCAGAAGTAGGCAGCAGCTTCGAGATTTTCTTTGAGGACACCAGTTTTGTCGCTTGCAAGCGCCTGTCTTACTGACCAAATTTTCTGGAAAACCGTTGGATTGCACCAGATGAAATTGGGGCGGTGACCAGAAATAGCACGCATCGAGTTGAACGGAGCCAGAATATCATTGACGTTGGTCATGATTTTGTTCAGGTCGTCGAGTGCCCAGTTTGTAGAGATTGTGGATTCATTTCTTTCCTCAACGGTTATGGCCGTTTCAACCTGGGTTGCAAACTGCCATTCAAGAAAACGGTCAATGTTGTCGACGGCCATTCCCGTACGCATTTGCTTTTCAAAATCCAGAGTTTCAGGCCCAAGGTCGAGTATTTGGTTGGCCGTTATCATCTGTCCATCCATGAGCGGCTCGACTGAGCCATAAATTCTTGTGCCGCTCATTTGTTTGAATATCGGATAATTTTCGGCCCTTGCGTTCATGGTTTTATCAAGCTTTATCGTGGTGTCATTTTTGTAAGCCTGAACAAAACCCGATTTGACCTGTAGCTTTGGAACCATTTTCTTGAATACAAATGAGCTGTCGCCTTGCCTGCCAGAAAGATATGCGCTAAGTATCTCTGTTGTTATCATCGTTCGCCTCCTATGCCGGGTTGCTCAGCGCACCATCGATTTTGAGAGTCTGCCATTTTGTGTGCATGGCAATCAAAACCAGTTTTTCATTGGCCGCCGATCCCGTTGCTGTGAATATTTTGTAAAGCCCGTCGATTGCCAGAGCGTCATCCGCCGTGACAATGTTTGATTTTGCCTGTAGTCCCTGGATCACAAGAATTTTGCCGTTGTCAGATTCAACCGGAGAGGCAAGGGTTGCATTGATAGCACTACCCTTATTGAGTGTGCAAAGGTTGTATCTCTTGGCAAAAGTGATTGCTCCATCATCGGTAAGGGCCTGTGAAGCAAACTGCGCCTCGTTATAGCTGGCAAGGGCCGTTGCGAGATTGGCTGTGAAATACTCTCCGATCTGAAGGTCGACATTTTTGTTTAGGTAGTCAACGAACATCGTGTTTATCGTGAGTATATCAGGCTTGAACCAAATGAGAGCCTTCTTGCCGGCGGCGGCCGTTTGTAATGCAATACCGATAATCGTTGCGCCACTTCCGGCCGTCCAATCCTTGACTTTTCCGGCGTCACCAAGACAAACCAGCTTGCCTGCTGTGACTCCGCCAGTGTCAACCATTACATCGGTTGCGCCAGAAACAAGAATCGAACCAAGGGCGTCGCCTTTGTAGTCGATGTCCCTGTTGAACCCGGCGGCTTCGATGGTCCCTTCATCCTGCGGATTGTTGCCCTCAATTTTGGGAAGCAAAATGCCGAAAGGCACATCAGTTGCCGTGCAAATCTTGACCTCTTGCACCCCAGTAAAGCTTTCTTTTATGGCGACAATACGACTTGCGGCAACACAGGTAGCCGGTGCGGTTGCAACGATTTTTGCCGTTATTTGTTCAGCGTTCAAAACTCTATTTTCCATTTGTCACCTTCTTTGTGGCCTCTGCAAAATAGTAGTCCCACGACTTTTTAGAGCCGTCTTTGGATTGCATGTCTTTTGCGAGGTCGAGGATTTTTTGGGCATCACTTCCGCCCTGGCCTCCTTTAGCTGAAAACTGCGCCAGTTTAGGGAGGACCTTTGGGAGCTTACTCAGGATAAGCATGAATTGCTTGTCCTGTTCTGGTTCAAGCTCGAGCCTGAGTTCGACCACCTTCTCAGCAAGTTCCGGAGTGAGAAGCCCGGCAACTGTATCGGTTGCGACGTAAGGGGCAGTCTGTTTTTCAAGCTCGGTCTTGCGCACTTTTCTTTCAAGCTCAACCTGCTTCTTTTCGAGCTCGAGGGTCTTCTGCCTTTCCTCAAGGATAGAGAGCTCGAGCTGTTTCTTTTCCTTGTCGGCAACCAATTTTTGATTACTTATCTCGAGTTTGAGGGTAGCGATTTTGCCCTGCAATTCTTTTGCTTGGCGCTCGAAGTTGAACTGGACCTTGCCAGTTGTCCCAGGTGGCACCGTGATTGTCTTGCCGCTTGTATCGCCACCAGCCTTAGGCGGTTCCTTGCCAGCTTGCGTTACCTCTGGCAGTGCTTCAACGAGCCCATATTCCGAAAGAACAGCAAGCACTTGCTCAGCAGTCCAAACCTCTCCCGGAGCCAAGGCCATTAGCTTGTTCATGACCTCCTCAAAAATGTCCGGTTTTCCTTGCTCGGTAAGGTACTGTTTTATAACGTCAGCAGTATATCCCATGTTTTCTAGCCTCCTTGCTAGTAATTTTTTTGAAGCCAGCACCCTCAGGGGACTAAGGTTTAGTGCGGGTTCATTTGTGAAGGCCAGCCCAGTTAAAAGCCAGCCGTAGTCTTCATCTTCGAAAAGTTCAACTGAACAATCGGTATATTCCTTGTCGCCAAGTCGTTCTTGACCCAAGGGTGTAAGCTCAATAATCGCACTAAGCGTATCATATCCTTCCGCAGGCTTCAACGCAACAATGTGCCCAAGGGCCCTTCCAGAGTCACTATGCTCATGTGTTGCAAAGCAAGGCACTGACCTTGGAGGCCCGTTGGCAATACCCTCCGCCAGTTCCGCACTGGCCAAGTTGTATCTCACATTTGAAATAAAATTTTCGTACACTTCTTTTATAGTTTCTTTTGTGAACACAACAGCTTTTCCGCCGTTAAATCCCTTCGTTGACTTCATAATGTCCATCTCAATAATGTTCACTTTCGCCTCCTACCAAGCAACCAGACCCCAACTTTTTTTGACATAGTTGGGTATGCTTGTAAACTCGTCTTTCAATTGCATAACGGCCGCCTTTTTTGCCGGCACTGGAATGGCGACGGACCTGCAATTGAAGTGAACGTAACCCGGGGTCAACCTTCCGTACCAAGGGGATGTTTTGGGCATGTAACGGCCGGCGGCCCATTTGCAACCCTCGGTTGTAGCTTCATCAATCCACGTATCCCAAATGAAGCCAACAATGTCATTGCTATTCAATAAATCTTGTCTTCCATCAGATTCAGCCCATGCCGTGAAGGTCAAAACCTGCGTTTCCCACTTACCCAAAATCTCGTCTAAATCGCTGTCAATCACACCCTTGAAGGTGGCCTCTGAAACGGCCTCAGCGTTGAACAGTCTTAGGATATCCTGTGAAATGCGCTTATTGATTGTGGTCAAAAGCGAGAATTCCAACTCTTGCTTTATCCGATTTTTAAGCAAAGAAAGACGCCTGTTGTCAATGTCAAGTGAGTAGTCGATTTTTGCTTCCTGTTTTGCATCAAGGAACGCTTCCCTGTATGCAACTTCCGCAATGGCATTCATGGCAGTATCAATACCGGCAAGCGCTGGCGACCAACTCAAAATCTCACTTGACGACTTGTCAAGACATGCGGTGCGCAGTTTTTTCCAGGTCACTTCCTTCGTACGCTTGAACCAATCTCTTAGAATCGCAAGAAATGCTGTGTCGCTTTGTGTAAAACGTCGTTCAATCCTGTTTCTTTTCACGAGTGAAAGAATATCGGACCTGTCAACCGACATTTCGAGCCTTGCAAAAGATGGTTGCTCTGGTTGCGTCAAAGCTTCGAACTCGTCTTCGCTTGGCACTGGCAAACGGCCGGCTTGTGCAATGGCAACTGCGAGCTCATAGTTTGGTACAACCAATTTTTTGTCAACAAGCGAAACTAAAGGCCCTGCCAGCTTTGCGATAATATCCGCTGGCTCCGCCTGCGTTGACTCTGGCCACTCAGCGCTAATCCAACAGGCTCCCGGGTAAATTCCATTAAGCAACAAATATTTGTCAAGTATCCCTTTGTTCAGTTCGAGACAAGCGCTGTCTACAAGGCCTTTTACCCAGCTCCGGAATTCCTCAGATTCAGCCGCCTTGTCATTAAACACCACACCCTTGTTTTCGAATAGACCAAGGGCATTAAACGCACGTGCAATCGTTCTTTCTTGTGTGTTCAGGAGTGCGGATAAATCAGCGATTTTTGCTTCAAGGGATTTATAGTCCAGTTGAACATTTGGTTCATGCCGCACAACACTTCCGCCTTGTGAAGCAATTTGCGTTGCAAGCTCCTCAATTTTTCTGACAAAGGCCTCTTTTGATTCCTTTTCTATCTTTAGGGAATCAAAAGTAATATCGATTGTACCTAAATAAGCTCGTTCGGCGGCGTTGGGCAAAAGCTCGTTGAGGGTCTTTATTGTCAACATACTCAAAGCAAGTGACCAGAAAATCGATTTGCCTTGCGGATAAGACGGGTTGTAGGGGTATGTCACCGAGGCAATCACGTTCCAATCGAGTTCCACCTGCGAGCCTTTAGTCAACGTGTTTGATGAAGACTGCGTCATGCTTTGAATGAGCTTTACCGGCTGTCCGTCAACTGCTTTTATCTCTTTCACGGTCGACGGGTGAATCGGCTGTAAAGCAAAAGGTTCAATCATACCGTTGTAGCCCACACCCCAGACAATTTCGACCGGCGCAAACCCATATCTGACTGCGTCGGCAACAAGAGTCGGTAAAAGCATGTCTAAACCAAGTTTGTCAAACCAGCGGGTTATGGGGTCAATGAGGGTGGAGCCTTCACCATCGGACATGATTTTGTACTCAAGTCTTGAAGCCGCAAGTCGAACTCTTGCAAGGCAGGTCTGTGCAATAGCTGTGGAATCTACGAGTTTTTGGAGCTCCGCTTCATTTTTGACCGACGTGATTCTTGTCGTGTTTACAGCTCCTGCATATCCTCTGAATTTTGCGGCCGGCATAATCAAAATATACTAAAAAAATCATGACATGTCAACTCTTAGCGTCTTGAAATTGCTTGAAAGTCACCTGTGTAATAATCCGTTTGGCCCATGATGAAATTGTAGCACATGCTTAAAGCGTCCACGACGTCATCGTTTTTGCCGCCTGGAAAGGCGCAGACCTCCCTTATGGCCTCCTCCTGCAATGACAAATCGGCAAGGGCCCAAATTACCTTACGGTTTGAGTAAGCGCCGGCAACGGCCATTGCCCTTGTTTCTTTGTTTGTGTACACTT
>ENA-UOWE01002368-UOWE01002368.1-activated-sludge-metagenome-genome-assembly--contig:-NODE-2368-length-20844-cov-11.166627_pt1 | contig 20844 bp, 15 predicted proteins | sample MGYA00249841_ERZ761562 | MGnify/ENA primary metagenome ERZ761562 (study PRJEB28883, sample SAMN05720200) | activated sludge metagenome | isolation source: Anaerobic digester | place: Japan... | reverse complement strand
AGCGCAATTCCCAGATCCTTTAAAATCACATTATTCTTGAATATAGGCACATCAATTTCCCAATAGAATTTGGTTTGTTCATATTTATCCATAATTATATACTCCGCTTGTTTGGTATAAATTGGTAGTGCAATAACGTCAATAACTGAAGCAGATAGCATACAGCAATACCTATTTTTTCAGTTAGCCAATTCCGGAATGATACCTGTCTCACGGCGGAACTTCTCAACGATATCCCGGAGCTCAGGTTCATTAATATTGCTATGCAGCAGTCTTATAGTTTTATACTTTTCTCCTTTACCATAGACCAATAAGATATAATCATGTCCGAGTTCAACTTTTTTCAGGCTGATTCCTTCGGTATTGAATTTAATTATCTTTGAATCAAGCAGAATTCCAAAACATGATACAAAGATTTCAATAGACTTTTTCATTTTGGATTCCGATTCTGTTTCAGCTGCTTCAATATGAATGATTTTATTTTCTATTATCAGCCTTGCAAAGGCATATCTTCTGTATTCATTCAGAGAGAATCCCAAGAACAGGATAGTTGTCACAATCGAGAATACAACAACTATATGAAAATGTACGGCAAAGAGCATTAAGGAAATCAGAATCCCAAGACTGCTCAGCATCATATAAATCATAAGTTTACGCTTAATTGTATTCAAAGTTTTATCCCCCTTTAGGAATAAAGCTCCTCCCCTTTCTCCGGAGAGGAGCATATATTATCCATACTCAGGATTATTCTTCGTATACTATTACTGCTTCCTTGGTGCTGTTAATCCAGTCCACTTTACAGTTGAGGTTCTCTGCTGCAAATCTTACCGGTACAAAGGTTCTTCCGTTCTTAGAAACAGGGGCTACATCCATTTTCTGGCTGACTCCGTTTATTTTTATATCAGTTTTGTCCAACCACATTTCAACCACATTTCCTCTGGCTGTCAGTGTTATCTTACGGGTGTCTTGATCCCAGCCTATCGTGCCTCCCATGGCTTCCACGACGGCACGGATTGGTACCATCGTTCTTCCTGCAATGGTCATAGGCGAGGTGCTGCGTCCCGGGTCCACTTCCTGGATTACTCCGTCCACACTCATATTCGGGTTGTCAAGCTTGAGCATGATGAAGTGCTTAAAGCTTCCGGGCTTGTAGACCTGGCTGCCTGTTGTTACTGTATATGTGGCAATTGCAGCACCCAGTTTTTCATCTATTCCTTCGAAGGGTTTTGCTTCTGCGAGTACCGGCTTTACAGTGTAATAGTAAGTGGTGTTGGCTTCTATATTTACATCAGCATAAGAGGTGCCGGTTATATAAAAGTCAGTTACTGATATGCCAAGGTCACTTTTGGAGGTTGACCTGAACAGCCTGTATCCCAATCCGTCAGCAGGCTGCCACATTATCCTTGATCCGGATTCAAATGTTTCTGCATTGCTTCCTGCCGAATTGGCCTGAGTTGTTGTAATTACAGGTGCAGGAGATGTTGCTGCCGGTTTTGGTGCGGGAATAACCTCAGTAATACGCATGCTGCCATCCCAATTACTCCAGCTTCCTTCTGAACCGTAGCGCCATCTGCCGGTAAAGCTTTTCCCGTCGGCGGACATTGTAAGCTCCATGTCACCGGCATCGGACGGTGGTGAATAGGATGGGGACTCGGACCAGGTACCGGTAAAGACATTTCCGGATATTGTGCCGTTGATTTTTCCGCTGTCGTGGGTATAGGTACCTGTAACAGAAGCACCGTTTTGGGTTATTAACATTTTACCCCAGTTGCTGTCCCATTCCCCTGCCCAGGAGTAGGTACCAAGATAGGTAGTTCCTGATGAAATGGGAGCAGCATTTGCTGATGAAGTTTGCTTCCATTCATAGGTATATCTTACACCTACCGAACCCGGTGAGCCTGCATAAACTCCCATGTATAGGGCATGCTTATCTCCGGGGCGGCCTTCTCCTATGAAGTTTAGGGTCATATCTGCCGTAAAGGATTGTTGTGCCTGTGCATCTTGATTGTATCCTATTCCCGGATACTTTGCCGCGGTACCGTCAGCATAGGTTATTTTAGCAATTACCTTGCTGGCTGTGGCACTTCCGATATCCAAACCTTCCATGTCCATATGAAAGTAAGGATTGAAGCCGATACTGTAATTCCCGTTTCTGTTGCTGATTACATTCTGTTCTAGCTTTAGAGTCACTGTTTCATTTGGCATTATGGTGCTTGGAGGGTTACTCCAGGTATATATTGCGTGCATATTTGTCGGGTTGTCATAGTCCTTAGAAGCATATACACCTAAGCCGTAAGGCCATGCATACTTCAATTCTATAGTGTTACCTTTAAGACTGCCGTAAAAGCTATCTGCTTCAGGTACCGGATATTCGTGAGTATCCACCAGCACCCATGCATATCCTCCCTCCGCTGCCGATACAACCGTTGTAAATCCCGCAGCCATACTAAAGAGGAGCGCAAATGTAATAACTATCGATAACATTTTCTTCATAAAAATTCCCCTTTCTCATATTCAGACACTGAATAGTTATTGATTCAAATATATCCCATATGAGCCAAAAAAGTCGTCACCCGAAATGGGTGATTACGGTGATTTAAATAAAAAATCTCTCACACGATAATAGTGAGAGATATGGAATCTTTCATTAAAAGCATTACAGCTAGGGGGTTTCCTTTTCCGTCAGCAGCTTTATAAGCTCAGTCTTGCTCTGAATGTTGAATTTGGAGTAGATGTTTTTTATATGTGTTTTTATAGTGTTCTCACTGAGATAAAGCTCATCGGCAATCATCTTGTAGGTCCGGCCTTTGAGAAGCAGGGCTGCTATTTCGCTTTCCCGCTCGGTAAGCTGGCCGATGACTGCAAAATTTTCAATTGCTTTTTTCTGTTTCGACGGTTCAATTTCACTCAAGGCCGTCAGGAAAATATGGTTTTTCAAGAGGCCGGAAAGATGCTTGTGCAGCAGCGGAAGTATGATGAGGACTATAAATACTACTACAAGCGCCAATACGGATGAGTCAATACTTCCTGTATTCGAATCGGCGATGGTGCTTCCAATCATCCCGCCGATCAATACTCCGAAAACATTTGCGGAAAGCCCGATACCAAGGATTTTTGCCGGATTATCGTGATAATCCAGCATTTCTCCCAGGATGCTCCACCAGAACAGGTCATATACGCCGCAGGCCCCCAGCATCAGGGTATCTATGATAAGATAGCTTGCGGCAGAACGGTCAAGCATCATAAATCCTACAGATGAAAGGCCTATCATTGCAATGGCAACGTAGAGTATGTAGCTTCTGTTGGCTTTGCCGGAAAGGTTTCTGACAATATATAAGGCTGCTATATAGGGTAAGGCCCAATACCAGCTGACTAGCCACTCATGATGGGCAAAGGCGGGATTGATGACCTGATACATCAAGCCGGAATTAATGGTGATTATGACGATAAACAAGCATAAAAAGGCCAAAGGCTTTATGGGACTGACAGCCTTTATAGGCTGTCTGGTATGCCTTTCTTCAGCTGTATTCTGATCCACAGCCAATTTAGTATGAAAAAACAATGATATTGAAAGCATGAGTATGGACAGTGCAAGCCCCAAATAAGAAGATATAAGGACGGCAGCAGTATTTATAATAACCATGAGGATATTTGAATAGATCAGGACATCGGCTATGATTTTAATTCGTTCATAGGAGAAAGCAAGCATTTTGAAGTAGAAGCCCCAGGCTGCCACACAAGCACCGGACAGGAATGACAATATCAGAAGCGATATATGCCACATTATTGAAGGTACAAAGAAAAAAACTATAGTTCCGAGTATACAAACAGGAATGGAAAAAAGCATTAAACCCTTTGCAGCTTTAATTGATTTTATAAAAAATCCGCAGACAAACAGACCGATAAAATGAGCTGCAATTGATCCGAAGGTCAGCCCATTTATGTTGACATTATTTATACCTGCAATTGTAAGCAGTACCTGTCCTCCGAAGAGGAAGGACAGGAGCCATGAAGAAAAGGATGAAAAGGCAATAACTGTTAGGCTGCGTTTATTCCTCAACAAAAATGGTACCCCCGGTCTTTATATAAATTAATGCTTTATGGATTAATTATACTTTGAAATGTGCATTATTCCAAGAGCAGCATCAGAAAATAATATAGAACACAGGCTGAAATTTTTTACTGTGTTCTATATGGATTTTTATTTCCTATTTTGAATTCTTGTTTTTATTATTAATAATATCCTCATGATTCATATAAGAATTCACCAACTCCTCAGCCTGGGCTTCTTCATTGTCCGGATTATAATTTTCGGGGAACCAGTAGGAATTATATTTACGCTCTATTATGGGATACTTCTCTCCGTTGTACGTTTCATCTATTATATTCATGGCTTCACCTCATTTTCGTTGACATAAAATCTCACCTCGTTTTATTTTTAGCTGTTTTCATTTTTATATTCATTGAAAGCAAAAGGTGCATGGGCTTCAAATGCGGCCATGGCCGCATTTGTTCTTCTCTTTATGGGAAGGATGCTTTATAATAGTATTTAACAAAAGAAACTACCGGAGGTACTGATGAATTATTTGGATAACCTGAACAAAGAGCAGCGGGAAGCAGTGCTGCACACCGAAGGACCGCTTCTGATACTTGCAGGGGCAGGCAGCGGCAAGACAAGAGTACTTACATACAGGATAGCCCATTTGATAGATGAAAAGGGTGTATATCCTTCGAATATACTTGCAATAACCTTCACCAACAAAGCGGCCAGGGAAATGAAGGAGAGAGTTCACAAACTTATAGGTAATACCGATAACATGTGGATCTCCACCTTTCATTCGGCTTGTGTCAGAATGCTGAGAAAAAATGTAGAAAGCCTCAAGGGATATAAGAAGAATTTTGTGATATATGATACCAAGGATCAGGAAACTCTGATAAAAGAATGCCTAAAGGAACTGAATCTCAATGAGAAGAATTTTCCCTTCAGGGTCGTATCTTCTGAAATATCCGCAGCGAAGGACAGGCTGATGACTCCCCGGGAGTTTTATGATAAGAACATGCATGATATCAGAAGAAGGAAGCTTGCGGATATATACATGCTGTACCAGAAAAAGCTCGAGAAAAACAATGCCTTGGATTTTGACGACATAATCAGCAAGACGGTGGAGCTTTTTAAACTGAATCCGGATATATTGGAATATTATCAGAATAAGTTCAGATACATTATGGTGGATGAATACCAGGACACAAACTTCAGCCAGTATACCTTTATCAGGCTTCTTGCAGCGCAGCACAGGAATATCTGTGTTGTTGGGGACGATGACCAGGGCATATACAGCTTCAGGGGAGCGGATATCGGAAATATACTGAACTTTGAGAAGGACTTCCCCGGAGCCAAAGTGGTCAAGCTGGAGCAGAACTACCGATCCACAGAAACAATACTGGAAGCTGCCAATGCGGTAATAAGCAATAATTACGGCAGAAAGAGCAAGAAGCTGTGGACTGACAGGGGAACAGGCCGTTCCATAATATATCACTATGCTTTGGATGAAAGGGAAGAGGCCAATTTCATAATGGACGAGGTTGAAAGGATGATTGCCCAGGAAAATCGAAGACTGGGGGAATTTGCGATATTGTACCGTACCAATGCCCAGTCCCGTGTACTTGAGGAAACTTGCATGTCCCACGGACTGCCCTATAGGATAGTAGGGGGCTTCAAGTTCTATGACAGGAAGGAAGTAAAGGACATCATCGCTTATCTGAGGGTTATCCAGAATCCCGATGAGGATTTGAGCCTTAAAAGGATAATAAATATCCCCAAAAGAGGCATAGGGAATTCAACTCTGGAAGCGATATCCCAATATGCCCGGGCTACGGGAGATTCCATGTTCGGTGCCCTGCTTGAGGTTGACAGAATTGAAGGAGTCGGCACAAAAGCAAAAAAGGGAATCAAGGAATTTGTTAAGCTTATGAGCGATCTTATGGGCATAGCGGAGACTGAAAGGGTATCAATAATTGTAAAGGAAGTGCTGGAACGCACGGGATATCTTGACGAGCTTGAAAAGGACGGAGATGAAGAATCCCTGACGAGAGCTGAGAATATCAAGGAGCTGTTATCTGCGACCTTTGAGTTCGAGGAGTTGAATGAAAGTGCCTTATTGCCTGAGTTTCTTGAACAGATGGCTCTTATGTCCGATATAGATACAGTGGAGGAAGGCAAAGACGCCTTGATAATGATGACCTTGCACAGTGCAAAAGGCCTTGAATTCCCCTTCGTATTCATTTCTGGCATGGAGGAGGGGGTATTTCCCAGCCAGAGGTCATACTTTGAAGACAAGCAGATGGAGGAGGAAAGGCGGCTGATGTATGTAGGTATAACCAGGGCTAAGGAAAGGCTTTACCTGACAGCCGCATTTGAACGTACATTGTATGGAAATACTACCTTTAATACAATTTCAAAATTTGTACGGGAGATTCCGAAAGATCTGTTAGTAAAGGTTTAAGTTTCTAGTTTGTACATTTATTGCATCGCAGCCGGAGCTTCAAAGCCAGACACTTCTAAACTCGTTCCGGGCTGCATCAAAACTCGCTTCGCTCAAACAGTTGATGCAGCTGATCCTCCACTTCGTTAAGAAGTTCTAGTGCTTTTACGCAAGGCTGCTTTTACAATAAATATACAAGCATAATACATATAACTTTACTTCCTGATGTTATTTAGGAATAATAGTATATCATATCGAAGGGAGGAATCCGATTGGGTATAGACAAGCTGGAAAAAAGGGCTGATGAGCTTATTAAGCTTATAAACAAGCATAATTACAACTACTATGTCCTTGACAAGCCGGAAATCAGCGATTATGAATATGATTTGCTCATGAAGGAGCTTATGGAGCTGGAAAACACTTTTCCGGCTTTGAAAAGGGCCGATTCTCCCACCCAGAGGGTCGGGGGAGAGGTCCTTAAGGGGTTTTCTGAAGTCGTGCACAAGACCCCGAAGCTGAGCCTGAGCAATGTATTTGATGAAAACGACATAAGGGATTTTGATTACAGGGTAAGAAAGGCCGTAGGAGATGATGTTGAATATGTTGTAGAATTGAAGATAGACGGACTCACAGTCGTATTGAACTACGAGGAAGGCAGGTTTGTCCTGGGGGCAACAAGGGGCGACGGCATCAAAGGAGAGGATATTACTTCAAATCTGAGGACGGTAAAATCCATACCCCTGCTGCTTGAAGAGGAGGTTGACCTGGAGGTCAGAGGAGAAGTTTACATGTCCAAGAAAGCCTTTGAAGAGCTGAATGCAAGGCGGGAGGAGCAGGAGGAGCCTTTGTTTGCGAATCCAAGGAATGCATCGGCAGGATCTCTGAGGCAGTTGGATACCAAAGTGACTGCAAGCAGGCCGCTGGATATATTTATATTCAATCTTGAGAGCATAGAGGGGAAAAACTTCGATACCCATGTGGAAACTTTGGAATACCTTGAAGAATTGGGCTTCAAGGTTAGCCCTTTCATCAGCGTGCACAAAAGCAGCGAAGAAATAATAGAGAAGTGCAAATACTGGGCTGACAAGAGAGGAGAGCTGCCCTTTGAAATTGACGGCCTGGTTATAAAGGTAAACAGCCTCAGGCAAAGGGAAGCCATGGGGTATACGACAAAAAATCCCCGCTGGGCAACAGCATATAAATTTCCTCCTGAGACCAAGAAGACCAAGGTTAAGGATATCATAGTCCAGGTGGGTAGAACGGGAGCCATAACCCCTACTGCCGAGCTGGAGCCTGTAAGGCTTGCAGGGTCAGTTATAAGCAGAGCAACACTTCATAATGAGGATTACATAAAGGAAAAGGATATAAGAGTTGGGGATACAGTAATGATCAAAAAGGCCGGAGATGTGATTCCGGAGGTCGTGGAAGTGGTCAGGGAGGACAGGGACGGATCCCAGCAGCCCTTTGAAATGCCGAAGAAATGTCCCGTTTGCAAGTCAGACACCATTAGGGAGCAGGGAGAGGCAGTGACCAGGTGTACAAACATATCATGCCCCGCTCAGCTTAAAAGGGCATTGTTCCATTTCGTATCAAGGGATGCAATGAATATAGAAGGGTTCGGGCCCCAGATAATGAGCCTGCTGATGGATAAAGGCTTTATCAGGGATGCGGCCGATATATACCTGTTGAAGAATCACAGGGATGAACTTGTTGAGATAGAAAGAATGGGTGAAAAATCTGTACAGAACCTTTTGGATGCAATAGAAGCTTCCAAGGTAAACCCGCTGAACAGGCTTATCTATGCACTCGGAATAAGGATGATAGGACAGAGGGCATCACAGGTTCTGGCCGGCGAGTTTGAAGATATTGAAGCCATGTTTGATGCGGATTATGATAGATTGACCGGAATATCCGAAATAGGGGACAAAATGGCTGAAAGCATAATAACATTTTTCAAGCAGGAGCAGAATATTAAATTAATAAGAAAGCTTCAGGAATGCGGTGTGAATATAAAGGGGTCAAAAAAGGAAATAAGGGAAAATGAACATTTCAACGGCAAAACCTTTGTACTTACAGGAAAGCTTCCAAACTTTACCCGGGAACAGGCGGCGGAAATAATAGAAAGCTTTGGAGGGAAAGTATCGGGAAGTGTAAGTAAAAAGACAGATTATGTGCTGGCAGGTGAAGACGCGGGTTCAAAGCTTGACAAGGCAAATGAGCTCAATGTGGCTGTTATTGATGAGGATACTTTCAGAAGCTGGGCGGAATTGTAGAAGATAAATATTATCAAAGTTCATGAAAAAATCAATAAAAGTTCACAAAAAGTTCACAATGCTTTGGTATATTAGTAATTAAGATGTATATCAAATATGGATAGATTAGCAGGTTTTAAAGGTATATCTTACAGCAGCATAATCAAGACAGTGTTTCATCTCTGTTAAGACCGGCAATGAATGAAACAGGGTTTCAAAGATTAGTTGTTATATTAGATTACTGTTGAATTTGAACACCTGCTGATTTTTTTAAATAATTATAGGGATATTTCAGGTATATCGAAGTATTTTTTCTATTTAATAACAGATATTTTATATTCATAAAATATTTTCATTGTTGATTTGTCTTATGCTTTTAGCCGTGTTAAGCAAATATTTTTGTTAGGCTATAAATTTACATAGATGCCTAAAATTAAAATAAAGGGGGATGAATTATGAAAAAGTCTTTAGTTTTAGTACTGGCTATGCTGATGGTATTAAGCTTTGCTTTATCAGCATGCGCACCGAAGGCTCCTGCGGAAACTCCCGGAGAAGCTGCTGCAGAACCCAAAATATTGAGGACCAACAATGCTTTTGAGCCTGGTTCATTGGATCCGGCTCTGGCACAAGGAACCCATGACTCATGGGTACTGGACCACACATTTGAGGGGCTCACAAAGAAAGACGTGGATGGCAAGATAGTACTGGGTATGGCAAAAGAATATAAACTTGCCGATGATGATGTAACTTATACCTTTACACTGCGCGATGATATTAAATGGTCCAATGGTGACCCTGTAACAGCATACGACTTTGAATTTGCATGGAAGCGTGCATTGGATCCGGACATGGCTTCAGATTATGCATACCAGTTATATTATCTTAAGGGCGGCGAAGCATACAATACCAAGACCGGTACTGCTGATGAAGTAGGCGTAAAAGCTATTGACGATAAGACATTGGAAGTTGTTCTTGCGTCACCTACCGCTTATTTCCTTGAACTGACATCCTTCTACACATACTATCCGGTTAATAAGAAGGTTGCAGAAGCAAATCCCGATTGGGCAAAAAATGCTGACACTCACGTATCCAACGGTCCGTTCAAACTGACCGGATGGGAGCATAACGCTTCAATAACACTGGCTAAGAACGACAATTACTATAATTCATCAGTTGTTAAACTGGACGGTATAGAATTTACTATACTGAATGATGAAAATACAGCCTGGCAGAAATACCTGGGCGGCGAATATGATTTCCTGACTCCGCTTCCCCAGGCAGTTGTTGCACAGCTGAAGGCTGAAGGCAATCCGGAGCTGGTAATAGGCGGAGAGCTTGCAGTATATTATTATAACCTCTATAACAAGATGGAACCTTTCAATAATGCAAAAATTAGAAAAGCCCTTTCACTTACTCTGGACAGACAGACTATATGCGACAAGATAGCCCAGGGCGGTCAGCTTCCGGCAGAAGGCGTTGTTCCTTTCGGAATGCTGGATGAAAACGGCAAGGAATACAGGGACGGCGTAGGCAAGCTGGTTGAGTACAATGTAGAAGAAGGCAAGAAGCTGTTTGCAGAAGGCTTGGCTGAGACCGGCTACAAGGTTGAAGACTTCAAGAAGTTCTCAATTCTTTACAATACATTGGAAGCCCACAAGATAATAGCTCAGGCAGCTCAGGAAATGTGGAGAACCAATCTTGGCATCGAGCTGCAGCTTGAAAACGTAGACTTCCAGGTTAAGCTTGACAGGGAAAAAGCCGGAGATTATCAGATTTCCCGTGCCGGCTGGATAGGCGACTATATTGACCCGATGACTTTCATCGACCTGTGGGTATCGGACGGCCCTTTCAATGATGCAAAATTCAGCAATCCGGAATATGACAGATTGGTTAAGGAATCAAAAGCAACTACAGACCAGAAGGTTCGTATGGATAACATGCGTAAGGCTGAAAAGATCCTAATGGATGCTATGCCTGTTGTACCGGTATACTTCTATACACAGCCCTATGCTCAGAAGCCGTATGTGACCGGAGTATTCAAGCCATTGAACAGATATCCTTACTTCATATATGCTGATATGAATAAGTAATAATTCGGACATTTATTGAGAAGATCGGCGGGCTGTGAATATGCAGCCCCCGATATTCTTTTATTAATGGCAAAGGAGGTAAAAAATGAAAAAATATCTGTTGAAAAGAATAGCAATGGCTGTAGTTACTATTTGGGCTATTATTACCATCACATTTATACTGATGCATTCTGTTCCCGGAGATCCATTCAGGCAGGAAAGCAAAATGCCGAAGGTAGTGTATGAGAATCTGCATAAAAAATATGGTCTGGATAAGCCTTTAAGCGAGCAATATATTATATATTTGGGGAAAATCATCAGGGGTGATTTCGGTGACTCCATGAAATCAAGGGTTGAAACAGTAAATGATATGATAAAGAGAGGCCTTCCGGTATCAGCCTTCATAGGTCTTGAAGCCTTATTGATAGCTGTTGTATTCGGACCTGCATTGGGAGCAATTGCCGCCTTGAATCAGAATAAGTGGCCGGATTATTTATCTATGATTATTGCAATTATAGGGGTTTCGGTACCGAGCTTTATTATGGGCACAGTATTCATACAGTTTCTTGCCAGAAATATAGAATGGCTGCCTATCGGAGGATGGGGCAGCTTCAGGCACTCGATTCTTCCTTCCATTGCATTGGCGCTTATGCCCCTGGCACAGCTTGCAAGGTACATGCGCTCCAGTATGCTGGAGGTTTTGGGGCAGGATTATATAAAGACCGCCAAATCCAAAGGGATATCCAAAGCAACGGTTGTACTGAGGCATGCTGTCAGAAATGCGATACTGCCTGTTGTTTCCATTCTGGGTACGGTTGCAACCAATCTAATAGTGGGAAGCTTCGTTATTGAGAAGATTTTTGGTATTCCCGGCCTTGGGATGTTCTTTATTACATCAATAAATAACAGGGATTATCCTTTAATTATGGGAACCACAATCTTTTACGCTATTATTTTAGTTATTATGTTACTGATTGTGGATATTGCCTATATGCTGATCGATCCAAGAATCAAGCTTACTAAGGAGGGACGATGATGAAGGCAGGATTAGATGTATCACCTGAATTATTCAATGCCGCAGACAAAGAAGATAAAAACGCCGAAAGAATACGTCGCCCCAGTATAAGGTATTGGCCTGATGTATGGCGAAGGCTGAAAATGAATAAATTAGCCATGACCGGGCTGCTGCTGATATGCATTCTTGGTGTAATGTCCTTCGTAGGGACTAAGATAAATGGATTTACGTATTTTGAGCAGAATTACAGCCTGATAAACTCGCACCCTGACAGTGTTCACTGGTTTGGAACGGATGAACTGGGCAGGGACCTGTTTACAAGAAACTGGTTTGGTGTCAGATATTCTTTGTTTATTGGAATTATGGCTGCATTTATAGACTTCTTTATAGGGGTTTTATACGGAGGTATTGCAGGCATCAGCAACAGAAAAGTAGACTCTGTTATGATGCGTATTGCAGAGATAATTTACAGTATCCCGTATCTTCTGGTGGTAATCCTGATATCGGTAGTATTTTCCCAGGCCGGTCAGGGAAGCTCAATGTTTGTTCTGATTTTTTCACTGTCTCTGACAAGCTGGGTACCCATGGCCATACTGGTTCGCGGGCAAGTACTCCAATTGAAGGAAAGCGAATATGCTTTAGCGTCGGAATCCCTGGGAGCCGACAAGAGCTGGATACTTAAAAAGCATATAATACCGAATACACTGGGGCCAATATTGGTTAATGTTACTTTGGAAATTCCCAGAGCTATTTTTGCAGAAGCGACCTTGGGGTTTATAGGCCTTGGGCTGCAAGCGCCCAAATCAAGCTTGGGGACCTTGGCTAACAGCGGGCTGGCAGGTCTTCCGGTAGGTAATTCATACCAGTTGTTTATACCGGCAATATTTATTTCACTTATAATGTTTGCCTTTAACGTATTGGGAGACGGGCTTCGTGATGCTTTAGACCCAAGGCTGCGAAAATAGAGAGAGGTGAGAACATGAATAATATATTGGAAGTAAAAAATCTGCAGATATCTTTCAAAACCTTTTTTGGCGAAGTTGAAGCTGTAAGGGATATCACCTTCAGCGTCGGCAGGAAGGAGACTGTAGCAATAGTAGGAGAATCAGGCTGCGGGAAGTCGGTTACCGCCAGCGGTATAATGCAGCTTCTCCCTATGCCCCCGGCATTCTTCAAAGGCGGAGAAATACTATTCAACGGGGAAGACCTTTTGAAGAAAACAGAAAAGCAAATGCAGGCAATAAGAGGAAATAAGATATCAATGGTATTTCAGGACCCCATGACCTCTTTGAATCCTACAATGAAAATAGGATATCAGATTGTAGAAGGCTTGGTTAAGCATCATAAGATGAGCAGAGAAGCAGCAGTAAAGAAGTCTGTTGAAATGCTTGAATTGGTAGCAGTACCTCAGCCTGAAAAAAGAATAAACCAATATCCTCATGAGTTTTCCGGAGGTATGCGTCAGAGAGTAATGATTGCATTGGCCATGGTGTGCAATCCTCAATTGCTGATTGCGGATGAACCTACCACAGCTTTGGATGTTACGGTTCAGGCTCAGATTCTGGAACTGATGAAGAAGCTTCAGGAGCAGATGGAGATGTCAATAATCCTCATTACTCACGATTTGGGAATAGTGGCCGATATGAGCGACAGAGTCGTTGTCATGTATGCAGGACAGATATTGGAGGTAGGTTTGACTCATGAGATATTTGCTTCGCCGAAGCATCCCTATACAAGAAAGCTGTTAGCTTCCGTACCTCGTTTGGATATGAGCAGGGAGGAACCGCTTTATTCAATAGACGGAACACCGCCGGACCTGTATGTTCCGCCTAAGGGCTGCTCTTTCTATGACCGCTGCAGTTCGGCCATGAAGATTTGTAAGGATAATATGCCGGAATTTGATGAGCACAGTGCAACTCATCAGAGCCGCTGCTGGTTGAACCATCCCATGGCACAAAAAATGAATTCAATGGATGGGAGGGAAGTATGATGACAGAACCTTTAATCTCTGCAAGAAATATAAAAAAGTATTTTGATGTTGCAGGCGGAAAGCTTAAGGCGGTGGACGGAATAAGCTTTGACATATATCCCAGGGAGACCTTCGGACTGGTTGGAGAGTCAGGCTGCGGGAAGTCAACTGCCGGCAGGACTATAGTGCGTCTATACGAGCCAACGGAGGGAGAGCTTATATTCAACGGACATAACATATATAAGCTTTCAAGAAAGGATATGCAGGAGATCAGAAGGGATTTTCAGATGATATTCCAGGATCCCTATGCTTCCCTTAATCCGAGAATGACGGTAGAAGATATTGTGGCGGAACCCCTTGATATACATCAGGTTTATAAAGATAGATCGGAGCGTTCCGAAAGGGTCATTGAACTCTTGAGACTGGTCGGATTGAATGACGAGCATGCTATGCGTTTTCCACATGAATTCTCCGGAGGACAGCGTCAAAGAATAGGTATAGCAAGGGCATTGGCTCTGAATCCGAAATTCATCGTCTGTGATGAGCCTATTTCTGCATTGGACGTTTCAATACAAGCCCAGGTGGTTAATCTTTTGAAAGAGCTGCAGGACGGGCTGGGCCTGACTTATATGTTCATAGCTCACGATTTGTCAATGGTCAGATATATATCTGACAGAGTCGGGGTTATGTATCTTGGGCATATGATGGAGCTTGCGAAGTCAGATGAACTATACTCGAATCCTGTTCACCCCTACACCAAGGCTTTGCTGTCGGCTATACCCATACCGAATCCAGAAATACAAAGGAACAGGAAAAGGATAATGCTGGAGGGAGACGTACCAAGCCCGATAAATCCAAAAGAAGGATGCAGATTTGTTGACAGATGCCAATATGCCATAGGACGATGTCGGGAAGAAACACCAGTATTTGAAGAGAAAGCAGCAAATCATTTTGCAGCATGCCATGTTGTATAGCTGAAAATTAGATAATGGCGCTGTCGAATATTGCCCGGGCAATATTCGACAGCGCCATTACTCATTATTCACATAGTTTTTATCAGATTTGTGAAAACTAATACCACAAATTATGTAGGAGAGCAATGCCATGACCCTTGAAGATTATTTGGAGGAAGGCTGTGTTTATCATGTGGTCAGTATTGTTGACCTGAAAAAGACCCTGCATGAAGGCATCAGATACGATGATAAGAATACTTATGCCGGTAAATATACCGACTTCCACGGTTTTTTCGACCTCCATAAGCCCAAAGAAATTCCGGATTGGGTGGAGAGGAGGAAGGCCATATTTGCCAGCATCGGGTTCAAGGAAGGGCATAAGTGGCATTCCCACAGCGCCATATTGAGAATAGGGATACTAAAAGACAGATGCTGGATATGCAATGAAAACCTGGCAAATTTCATATATGAGCCCTTTATACTTCAGCATATGGATGGATTCGAGGGCACAAAAGAATTCATGAAGGCTAACGGAAAAGCACTTGCAGAGAAATATTGGCAGAACTCCCTCAGTTGCAACGATAACCTGATCAAAAGGTATGACAAAAGGGAAGGCTACGATGCTGAAGTACTGGTAATGCATCCCATACCTCCCCAGAATATTGAATGCCTCTATATAGTATCAGACCATCAGATAATGAGCTATCAGGAGTGGAAGGAGTATTTCACACCGGGAAGCCCTCATGCTGAAGTTCAATACAACAGATATTTGCAGCCTGACAATATGTCTTCGGCCTGGAAGTATCCCGGCTCGCAGTGATATTTTCTTTTATTCAGCTTGACTTCAAAATACTCGGAAAAAACAGGAGCTGAGCGTTTTTCCGTGGAGCCCAGATTGTGAAGCTCCAGTTTTGTATCCTGCAGTATGGGATAGAATTGGTTGTTGAACAGCTTGCTGCTTATGAATGTTGCACTATAAAATGCGGATAGCTGTCTGTCCACATGCATGAAAAGGCCGGCATCGGTAAGACAGCTGCGAAGCATGCGCAAAGCGGCAAAAACGGCTGCCGTCTCCTTAAAGCTGTATTTTTGCTTGTTTTTTCTCGTGACCAGAAATAATCCGCTGCTTCTGTCCCAATATGAATCAATCCGGTCATAGAGCTTCAGGAATGAGGTTTCATATACAATCAGGTCATTGATCTCATGCAGTTTTATCAGGAAGTTCATGCAGTTGCACAAGGTTATGAAGGAGCTGAAGCTTTCATCGGAGATATTTCTTGCAATATCGCCGGTATGGGACAAACGCTCACAAAGCTCCATGCCTATTACATTAGCTGTACTGTATACTGTTTCTTTGTACATGGCGGTATGCCTTAAAATGGATAAAAGGCTCAGGCCCACTGCTGACAGGTCCCGGGAGCTGATATCATTTATATTCTCTGTAATGTTCTCGCATAATACCGGAAGCACTTCCAAAGCCTTCTTAAGCTTGGGTATTAATTCCCTTGAATATGACTCGTCCCTGTCAAGCAGCTCCAATACCGAAGAAAGGGCTTCCGCAACAAAGAATTGAGTTTTGATATCCGGATTCTCGTTGTTAATGGTAATTCTATATTCACCATAGACGTTATCCCCGGCATCCTCTCCGGAATAATAAAAGTCTCCCAGCTTAAGATAGTCCATTAGGAAGCGGGCCTGTTTAATTGAGCTTATACCAAGGCAGTAGGCAATAAATTCCTTGTTCTCCGGTTGTATTTCACCGTTTTGTATAATAGGTATGAGGGCGGTCATGCTGCATATGGAATGGGCTAATACATTAGGCTCAACGGATTTCTTCATCTTTTTCTCCAGCCAGCGGAAGCTTTTAAAGTCATAGTAAGCTTCCGGGATGGCTGCATATATGGGAATACACTTTTTATAAAGGGAAGACATAAAAGTAATATTTTTGGGCATTCTGATGCTGCCTGCCCCTTTGAGAAGCTTGTATATATGACTTAACTCCTGTTCATCAGGCATCTCTATACTTCCGCAGCCCGAAAGCAGGCAGAAGGATATTACGTTGAGATATGCCATTGTATTGCATTGTTTTATTATGTCAGGATATGAGAATTCAAAGATCATCGAAACACCACCCGATAAAAAATATTGCAATTGGTATATCTATATATGTTTATGCAGCAAAAGGGGTGGATAAAACTAAAAGCTGGTACTTAAATAACAGGCACAAAACACAATAAAGGGACCGCGAGGCTGCTGGATTCCGTAACTGAGGGGGATGATATTGCTGCGGCTGATGACTGGTATTAGTGGTTATGATATAATAGAATATATTTGGTGCTGAAGAAGGTGTTGCATATGAAGGAAGGGAAGATTCCTCCGGAACTGTTGAAAAGCCTGGTATTTAGTAATATCAAGATACGAAATGAAGAAGTAATATTGCGGCCCGAAATCGGAGAGGACTGTGCTGCCATAGACTTTGGAAGCCATGCATGCGTGTTGTCCACCGATCCGATAACAGGAGCCGTTAAGGATGCCGGTGCCCTGGCAATACATATATCCTGCAATGATGTAGCAACCAGCGGGGTAAGGCCGGTTGGAATAATGGTAACGATTCTGGCGCCTCCAAAAACAACAGAAGAGGATATAAAGAGGGTAATGGAGGAGGCGGGAGAAGCAGCCTCAAAGCTGGGAGTCGAGATAATCGGAGGGCATACCGAAGTAACCTCTGCGGTAAACCGTATTGTTATATCCACAACTGCCGTAGGAAAGGTGCAGAAGGACAGAATAGTAAGGTCTTCGGGAGCAAAGACAGGGGATGATGTGATTATGACCAAATGGGCAGGCTTGGAGGGCACATCAATAATAGCCTCGGATAAGGGAAAGGAGCTTGAAGCCGTTCTGACACCGGAGGAGATAGAGTCTGCCAGGTCTTTTATCGATAATATCAGTGTAGTGGAAGAAGGAGTGGCTGCAGGAGAGTTCGGAGCCAGCAGCATGCATGATGTTACCGAGGGGGGGATATTAGGGGCTGCCTGGGAGATTGCAGAAAGCTCAGGAAAGGGTATAGACATATATATAGATAAGATACCTGTCCGGGAGGTCACAAAAAAAATCTGCAGTTTTTATGGAATTGACCCGTATAGGCTGATATCAAGCGGTTCAATGCTTATTACCGCTGCAAGGGGAACTGAACTGGTAAGGATACTTGAGGAGAAGGGCATACCGGCTGTAATAATCGGCAGGATAACCGAGGCCGGCAGAAATATAATAAGAAATGGGGATATTTCTCTTTTGAACCCTCCTGATACGGATGAAATTTATAAAGCTTTAAAATAAACAGGAACAAAATATGTAAATTCACGTCGAAAGATACGAGTATGTCGTATCTTTTTTCTTTTTGAGACATGGGAGACATGGGGACGTTTCTCCTGTCTCGCCCATGTCTCCTGCTTTGAAACAGAAATGAAACATTATGGTAACAGAATTATAATATAAGTGTAAAGGTATTTGGGGAATATGGTCGAAATATATAGTAGAATATGTCTATTTTGACATTGTATAAGATATTCTGCAAATCTTGCTGAACTGCGCATGGATAGAATATCTGAAAAATAATCTGCGAGGAGGAATTATATGAAAAAAGCATTTGTAGTTATAACGGTGCTCTGCCTATTATTGACAAGCTTTGCATGCACCGTATCCGCACAAGCAGCCGAAGCAAAAGCACCTCCGCTGTCAATGCAGATACTGGGCAAGAAAGTGAGCACGGCAAGCCCTCCTATTGTCAAGGACAACAGAATATTTCTTCCTGTCAGGGCGGTAGGGGAAGCATTAGGCTACAAAGCCACTTGGGACGCCAAAACCAGTACCATGGAGCTTAAGGACTCCAAGCAGACATTGAAGATAAAAGTAGGAAGTACAGATGCTTATGTCAACGGGAATAAGGTAAAGCTGGATGCCGCTCCCATAATGTATAAGGAAAGGTCATACATGCCATTGACTTTTGTGCAGAAGTATTTCAACTATACCACTACATATGACAAAACAAAGAACATAGTCTCAATTGACAAGAAAACGGAAGCGGACAAAACAGCCGAACAGACCAAAGGCTTGTATGTGCTGGGAAAAAAGATAGGTACAGATGCCCCGGTAATAAAAAACAACGCTGTTTACATACCCTTGAGGCATGCAGGGGAAGGTATGGGCTATAAGGTCAGCTGGTATGCAGGCCCGGAGACTATGGAAATGAGATTGGGCGACAACTTGGTCAAGGTAACGGTAGGTTACGGCATCGGTGTTATAAACGGCAAAAGCGTTAAGATAAGCCCGGCACCCATTATGTATAACTCACGGTTATATGTGCCAATAACCTTTATTCAGAACAACTTCGACTATGATGTTTCCTATGACAAAGCAAAGAATGTTGCAAGCATAGATAAGAAGAAAGCACCTGCAGCGGAAGCTGAGGAGCCTATAGAATACAAGAAGGCGAAAATTGAAGAGATAATCTATGATGATGATGGGGGATTTCCCCAGTTGAATATAGTTGCAGACAACCCCGTTAAATACAAAAGCTTTACCATGATGAATCCGGACAGAATGGTAGTGGATATAGAAAACGCTGTTCTGAATACCGAGTTTGAAACAAAGGAAATAGGAAAAGGCGGAGTTATAAGGGCCAGAGTGGCACAGTTCAGCAAGTCTCCCGATGTGGTCAGGGTGGTAATAGACCTGGAGAACCAGCAGTTGTGCAAACTGGTGCAATCCAATGACAAGAAGACGATATCCTTGATATATGCCAACATAATAATCCCTGTCAGTTTTGCCAGAGAAGAAGGCAGAGACGTGCTGATGATAAGGGGAAGCCAGGAAATGGATACCAATGCATTCATGCTGGAAAACCCCGACAGGCTGGTAGTGGATATAAGAAAGTCGGTGCTGAGCGAAAAGGGGCAGACGGTGGAAACCAATACACCTTTTGTGAAAGCAATAAGGACAGGCCAGGTGGATGTGGGCGTTGCACGGGTAGTACTTGACGTGGAACCTGGGGTATATTACGACGTTATTAACGAGGGGAGCCTGACAAAGGTATATATTTCCGATGTGCCTTTCTCCTTCTTTGATTACAGTAAATACTACAATTCGGCTTATGTAGATCTAAGCCCCGGTGCGGAAGTGGAGTATCAGCCGATAATAGATAAAGCAAACAGAACGCTTAAGATAATGATACCAAAGGATATTGACGTTGAAGAAAAGGTACATGAAATTAATGACAATATAATAGAAAATGTAACAATCACCAAGGAAACCTACGGAGATCAAATATTCACTGCAGCAGCTTTTAAAATGAAGCCCTCTGTGGAATATGAACTGATTTCCCCCGCAGTTACTAAGCTCGTAAGCTTGAAGTTCAAATATAAGGCTTCAAAAACCGGACAGCTTACTGTACTTATTGACCCCGGACACGGGGGGAAGGATCCGGGTGCAACAGCTATTGATAAAAAGACTTATGAAAAGAGCCTTAATCTGGATGTCGCACTGAGATTGAACAGGATACTGAAGGGCATAGGCTTCAAAACCATTATGACAAGAACTGATGACAGCTATGTGGATCTTGCCAGCAGATCAGGACTTGCAAACAACAGCTTTGTTGACTTTTTCATGAGTATCCACTTTAATGCCTTCAACAGCACCGCAAAGGGTATAGAAACATTGTATTTCCCCAATGAAGTAACTGATGAATACCAGTTGGACAACAGGGAAATAGCGAATATATTCCACGGCGAACTTATCGATGCATTAAAAAGAACCTCCAGGGGAATAACACCGAGACCGGGACTTCATATACTGAACAAGACAAAGATGCCTGCCATACTTGCAGAGCTGGGCTTCCTGACTAACCAAGAGGACTTTGCGGAGATCAAGAAAGAAGAGTACAGGGAAACAGCGGCGCGGGCATTGGCAGTTTCAATCGTGAAATACTTTCAGGATATTGAGAACATAAACCTTGGCATAGATACTAATGCCATATATGCTGCTGATACGCCTAAGAATCCGTACAGCATGGAGCAGGATGTGGCGTCAAAAAAATGATTTAAAGCATA
>ENA-UOWE01002365-UOWE01002365.1-activated-sludge-metagenome-genome-assembly--contig:-NODE-2365-length-20860-cov-7.326796_pt1 | contig 20860 bp, 22 predicted proteins | sample MGYA00249841_ERZ761562 | MGnify/ENA primary metagenome ERZ761562 (study PRJEB28883, sample SAMN05720200) | activated sludge metagenome | isolation source: Anaerobic digester | place: Japan... | reverse complement strand
GACTGCGCCAACATCGTGAGCTTCGCCCACTGGGTCATGGGCAGCACGTCGGTCGGGCTGAACGCCGTCGCGTTCGTGAACGACAGGTACAGGTAGTCGACGAACGAGGGCTCCCAGTCCTTCGGGGCGAGGTCGGGGTTCTGCATCTGGGGGAAGAGGAAGTCCGGGTACTCCCGGATGCCCTCGCTGCGGCGCCCGGGCCCGCCCCGGTCGAACTCCCAATACCACAGCGCGAACGCGATCATGTTGGTCACCCAGATCGCGGCACCCGACACCAACAGACGCCCGGCGTTGGTCGCCTGGCCCCCGACGATGTGGTCGACGAGCCCCCACGCGGCGCGGGCGTTCGCGAGCGTCAACACGCCGATCAGCGCCAGGTTCACCCGCCGCAACGCGCCCGAGTGCCGATCGATGCGGTTCGGGTTCATGAGCAGCGACCAGACGAGCATGCCGAGCTCGATGGCCGGCACCAGCCAACGGTGCGTGGTGAACTCCACCGGCAGGACCATCTGGCACGCGATCGCGATCAGCAGTGCGATCGACGCCGCCCAGCGTGACTCACCCGCAGTCGCCCGCCGCCACGCCGGTTCGGGTTCGGGGTCGGGCACCGTGTCGGTCACGCCGACATGTTGTCAGTCAGGCACCCGCGCCGTGTCGACCTTCGCCTGCGGCGCCGTGTCGACCTTCGCCTGCGGCGAACCTCGCGGCACCCTCACGCGTCTCGCCGGAGCGGACCGTGGCGAGGCCGAGGTCGGTCTCGTGGGCCAACGCGTCGCGGGAGTCGAGCGACCACTGGTCGATGGCGGATCGGCGATCGCTGCGCAGACACGTCTGTGGGAGCGCTGCCAGTTGGTGCGCAAGATCGACCGCCGCGGCGAGCGCGGTGCCCGGAGCGACGACGCGGTCGACGAGGCCGATGCGGTGCGCCTCGTCGGCACCGACGCCTCGACCGGTCAGGATCAGGTCCATCGCCCGGCCGTGGCCCACCAGGCGGGGAAGCCGAACCGTACCGCCGTCGACGAGCGGCACGCCCCAACGCCGGCAGTAGACGCCGAGCGTGGCGTCGGATGCGGCGACCCGGAGATCGCACCAGACTGCCAACTCGAGTCCTCCGGCGACGGCATGGCCCTCGATGGCGGCAATCACCGGTTTGGAGAGGTCCATCCGGGTCGGTCCCATCGGACCGGCGAGGTCGATGTCGGCCTCGATGCGGTTGCCGGTGCCCGACGCCACGGCCTTGAGATCGGCGCCGGAGCAGAACGTGCCGCCCGCACCGCTCAGGATCGCCACCGACAACGAGTCGTCGGCGTCGAACGAACCGAAGGCGTCGACGAGCCGGTCAGCCGCCGGGCGGTTGACCGCGTTGCGCACGTCGGGGCGGTCGATCGTGACGATCATGATCGGACCATCGGTCTCGACTCGGACCTCGCTCATGCGCGGACCCGTTCCTCGCCGGACCGGGCAGCGCGCCACAGCGTGCGGTAGTTGCGGTACTCGAGCTCGGGGACGACCCAGCCCGCGGCCACGAGCTCGGCGTGCAGCTTCGGGAGGTTGCGCCACGGCACCCCCATGTCGACATGATGCGCCAGGTGCCACCCGGTGTTGAACGGGACGATCCAGAACTTGGCCGGGAGCGACTGGTGCACGTGGTGGGTGGTCCGCCGACGGTCGCGGCTCGCTTCCATGCCGCCGTGCTCGGCGATGGCCCGGAGCCGGTTGACGACCCGCCACGACGTCATCCACGGCAGCAGCCAGAGGAGCAGATACAACTCGGGCCGACCGATGAGCAGGAACACGGCGAACACGGCGACCTGGGCGTACGCGATCGGCGCGGCGAACGGGCGCGACGACGACTTGCCCAACGCCTTGAGCAGCACCTTCAGGTTCTTCCAGCCGGAGATGCCGACGGTGTCGCGCACGAGCTTGCGACGCAGGCTCCGCCGACTGACCGGGTAGCCCACGTAGAACGAGAGGTCGGGTTCGTTCGGCCCGAACTCCTCCTTGTGGTGGGCGAAGTGGCTGCGCCGGTACAGCTTGAACGGCACGAACGCCGGCGAGGCGAGCAACCACTTGCCGACGATGTCGTTCGCGCGCTTGTTCGTGAAGAGGAGTTTGTGGGCCGCCTCGTGACCGAGGATGGCGAACCGGGCGAACACCGGCCCCATCAACACCACGGCGGCGGCGTACGCGAACGGGTTGGCGAGCCGGACGGCGAGGCCGATCGTGAGGGCGGCGTGTGCCCAGCACAGCACGACGCTGCCCACGTTGCGGACGTCGTCGATCCGGCGGAGCTCGACTCGGAGTTCGGGAACCGGCATTGCCGACACCGTGAGGCGATCGGTGGGCAACACGGCGGGAAGGAGGTCGGGGTGCGGCACCATGTTGCCGCCGCCGAGACGCGGCGCTCCCATCACCGTCGACGAGATCGGACTTGCCATGCACCCCATGCAATACGAAACTCAAACACGTGTCAACAAGTCGTAACGGCCAACGCGCGCTGACGGCTCGATCGGTGTTGTTGAGCGTCCTCCTCGGCAGCGACCCGCCTCGCCTGCCGACCCAGCTCCTGGTGCGGACGACCGAGCTGTTCGGCATCGCCGAGGGCACGACGCGCACAGCGCTGTCCCGCATGGCGGCAGCGCGGGAGGTCACGGCACACGGGGCGTCCTACGAGCTGACGGGGCCGGCGCTGCTGCAGCGACAAGCCCGCCAGTCGACGAGCCGCGCCGGCCGGACCGCCCGATGGGACGGGACGTGGAGCCAGGCGGTCATCGGCGCCGACGGTGCCCGGCCCGCGCCCGACCGGGCCGCGCTTCGCCAGGCCCTTGTCACGTTCCGCCACGCCGAGCTGCGGGAGGGGCTCTGGTTGCGGCCCGCCAACCTCGGGCCCCAACCCGAGCTCGAGTACGTGCGTTGGTTCACGGCGACACCCGCCGGCGACCCGAGCGAACTCGCGACCCGTCTCTGGGACCTCGTCGACTGGTCGAAGGAGGCGAACGATCTCCGGCGTCGCATGACTCGACTCGTCGGTCCACTGGAGGCGGGCGACCGTTCCGCACTCGCGGACGGGTTCGTGCTCAGCGCCGCCGTACTCCGCCAGTTCCAGTCCGATCCCCTCCTGCCCGACACACTGCTGCCCCCCGACTGGCCCGGCATCGCGTTGCGGTCGGAGTACGACCGCTACGACCGCGCGTACCGCGCCGTGCTGCAGGAGTGGTTCCGCGAACAGACCTGACGGCCGGGCACCCCGAGCCCACCTCAACCGCTGCGCTCACCGGACCCGGCGTAGGTCGCGACCAGCTCGGCGCCGATGGCGGCCAGCAGCTCGGTCAGCTCCGGCGGCCCCGTGAGCTCGAGCGAGCCGCCCCATCCCGCCAGCTCACCGGCCAACGCCCGCAGTTCGAATCCCGAGACCTCGACCTCGACCCAGCCGTCGCTGGCGCGGGCCGGCCCGATCTGCAGCCGGTCCCCGAACAGACCCCCGAGCCGCCCCACGATCGACGGGGCCGCGAACCCGGCGGCCCGCAGCGTCGCCCACCGCTCGGTCGCCCCGTCGACCAACTCCTTCCACGTCGACGCGAGATCGAACCCGGCCGGCCGAACCACCGGATCCACGGTGCGCTCCACCGCCGTCACCCGATCGACGCGGAACGTCCGGAGCCCGGCGTCGGTGTCCGCGACCAGATACCAGTTCGTGCCCTTGGCCACGAGACCGAGGGGATGGACGAGTCGGGTGCTCGGGTCGCGCCTCGGGGTGGCGTACCCGAGGTGCACTTGCACACCGTCGATGACCGCCTGTTGCAGGTCGTCGAGCAGCGGCGGCGTCCAACGGTCACGGGTCCGCTTCCCCCACGCCGACGGGTCGATGACGAGCGCCGAGGCCGCCGCCTCGGCATCGGTCCGGAACGACTCGGGCAGCGCCCGCATGAGCTTCCGCAACGCCGCCTTGATCTCGGGGGTCGCCGACGACGACGGCCCCGCCACCAAGAAGAGCGCTCGCGCCTCGGCCGCGGTCAGCCCGCTGAGATCGGTCCGGGCACGCCCGAGGAGTTGCCACCCTCCGTTGCGCCCCTGGCGCGAGTACACCGGCAGACCGGCCGTCCCGAGCGCCTCGAGGTCGCGACGTGCAGTGCGCTCGGAGATCTCCAGCTCGGCCGCGACCTCAGCCGCCGTCACCTGCGTGCGGGTCTGCAGGAGCATGAGGATGGCGACGAGCCGATCTGCGCGCATGAGGCCATGTTCGCACGACAAACCGGCCAAGACATGACCGGTTCAACCTCGGTCCCCCGGTTCGGGGATTCCCGGTTTGGGGGACCCCATGGTCGGGCACGATGTGGTGTGCCGAACCGAACCGCGTCCACGCTCCTGTCCCTCCTCCTCGTCATCGTCGCTGTGGGATGCGGGACCGCCGACGAGGACAAGGTGGGCCTGATCGGCGACTCGATCACCGACTTGTCCCGCGAGCCGCTCACCCAGGCGCTCGGTGAGGATCGTGTTGTCGAGATCGTCGGAAAGTTCGGAGCGCGTTCCGACCAGGTCATCGAGGACGTCAAGGTGATCGCGGCGTCCGAGCCCGCAGCGGCGATCATCAACATCGGCACCAACGACGCGTTGCAGCAGGTACCCGCCGCACAGACGGCTGCGAACATCCAGCAGATCCTCGACCTGCTCGGCGATGTCGGCTGTCGCTACCTGGTGCAGATCAACACGGGTATCACCGACACGGCCACCGGCGCGGCGCGCCAGGCCGAAGCGGCGGCCGTCAACGACCAGCTGGCCCAACTCGCCGAGCTCAACGACGGCGTCGAGGTCCTCGACTGGAACCGCACGATCGCCGACAACGGGGGCAACCCGGCAATCACCTACGACACGGTGCACCTGAGCGAGAAGGGCGTCGTGCTCATGGCCGACGCCTACCGCCAGGCGCTCGACGACTGCTGAGGCGCCGCAATCGGTCAGGGGTACCGAACCGTGACGTCGCCGTTGTCGGACCGGGCGACGATGCGCCGCCGCGCCGACGGATCAGTCCGGATCGGCGTCGCAGCGTCGCCGTTGTCGGTGGTCGCGTCGACCGCGTACAGCTCCGAGCCACGGGGCACGATCACCACAACGTCGCCGTTGTCGCTCTCGGCTCGCACCGAGCGCGGCGCCCGGGCCATCTCCAGCTCCACATCACCGTTGCTCGAGGATCCGACGACATCGTCGCTCGTCAGGTCGACGCCCTCGACGCTGCCATTGTCGGTGGTCAGCTGCGCCTCCCCTCCCAATCGGGTGCCGGTGACGTCACCGTTGCTCGACCCTGCCGTCACCGCACCGTCGACGTCGCTCGCGCCGACGTCCGCGTTCTCGCTCCGAGCGACGACGTCCAGGCGCCGGGGCACGTGCACCTCGTAGGTCGCCGAGCAGAACGGCCCGCTGAACACCGGACACGCGGCCGACAGAACCAGCCGGTCACCGTCGACGCGGGCAACCCGCTCGATGCGCGACCATCCTTCCTCCAGACGGATCACGACCCGCACCGACTCCTCGTCGTCGCCGACGACCCGGATGCTGCCACTGTCGGACGTCACCTCGACGAGCGACAGTCCGGCGCCGGGGAACGACTGCCGAACGGTCGACTGCTCACGGGCGACGAACCCGATCGCCTGGACCATGCCGAACCCGAGCGTGACCACCGCGGCGATGCTCCCGACGATCACCCACGCGCTCCGGACCTTGGTCGCATTCATCGGCATCCCCTCACGCCTCGAGCCAGCGCAGCACGGCGAGCACCCGACGGTGGTCGCCCTCCGCCGGTGTCAGCTCGAGCTTCTGGAAGATGTTGCTCACGTGCTTCTCGACCGCGCCGTCGCCGACGACCAACGCCGCGGCGATCGCACCGTTGCTGCGACCCTCCGCCATCAGCGAGAGCACCTCGCGCTCGCGGGGCGTGAGCGTCGCGATCGGGTCGTGCCGCCGCGACCGGGCGAGGATCTGCGCCACGACCTCGGGATCCAGCACCGCGCCCCCGGAACCGACCCGGCGCACGGCGTCGAGGAAGTCGCCCACATCCGCGATCCGGTCCTTGAGCAGATACCCGATGCCGCCCGTGTCGCCGGCCAGCAGCTCGGACGCGTACCGCTCCTCGACGTACTGGGAGAGCACGAGGATCCCGACGGCGGGCCAGCGCCGGCGGATCTCGAGGGCTGCACGCAACCCGTCGTCGGTATGAGTCGGGGGCATCCGGACATCCACGACGGCGAGGTCGGGACGATGCCGCTCGACGGCTTCGACCAGGGCGACGGCGTCGCCCACTGCCGCGACGATCTCCTCGCCGCCCTCGGTGAGGAACCGAGTCAGGCCGGCGCGCAACAACACGCTGTCCTCGGCGATCACGATCCGCATGGCACCTCCACCATCAGCGTTGTCGGACCGCCGACCGGACTGACGACCTGCATCCAGCCATCGATCGCCGCGACCCGATCCGACAAGCCCTGCAACCCAGTGCCCCTGGACGGATCAGCACCACCGATGCCGTTGTCGGCGACGGCGATCGTGAGCCGGTCGCCGCGCCGCGCGATCTCGACGGTGGTCGCCGTCGCCTGCGCATGGCGCACGACGTTGACCAACGCCTCGGAGACGATGAAGTACGCCGCACTCTCGACCGCCGCGACGGGACGTTCGACGACGTCGACCCGCAGGTCGACGGGCACCGAACACCGGGCGATCACCGCGCTCAACGCGGCGTCGAGGCCCCGGTCCTCGAGGATCACCGGATGGATCCCCCGGACCAGGTCCCGCAGTTCCTTGAGCGCCGACTTCACCTCGTCGTGGGCCTCGCCGACGAGCAGACGGGCGGACTCGGGATCGTCGTCGAGCCGCTGACGGGCGATGCCCAGGCTCATGGCCACCGCGATCAGGCGCTGCTGGGCGCCGTCGTGCAGGTCCCGTTCGATACGTCGCCGCTCCGCCTCGGCGCTGTCCACCGCGCGGGTCCGGCTCGACTGGAGGTCGCTCACCCGTTCCTCGAACTCCTTCCGCTCACTCCGGCCGAGAAGCGCCCGACCGATGATCCGGTCGAGCTCGGCCAGGGCCACCGTCGTCCAGGGGGCGGCGACGAGCAGCCCCAGGAGTCCGACGAGGGCGAGCAGCCACGCACCGCCCGAACCGATGGTGATGCCGGCGATTCGGACCGTCCCGTCGGTGAGTCCGGCGACGATCGCGGGCATCGCGAGGAGTGTCGCCGACACGCACCACGCGCCGACGGCCAAGCTCGTCGTGATCGCCCCCAACGGGTAGTGGACGAGAACGTACGCGACCTCCTTCCACCGGCTCGCCGAGCCGAGGCGTTCCTTGTACCGCTGCCACGCCGTCGCTCCGACCAACACCGGCTGCGCGTCGATCAGCTCGACGTCGAGCAGGGCCGAGAAGCGCGTCCGCTCGACCCCGGCGAGCGCGTGCGCCGCGAGGAACAACAGCCACGACGCGACGATCGCGCCGGGCAGCACCACGATGAGGCTCACCGACACGACGGCCAACGGGAACGAGATCGCGAACATCACGCCGCCGACGACGACGTCGAGGGCGAGGTGCGACAGCTCTCGCCAGGTGGCCGAGCGCCGCCAGGGGCGGAAGACGACGTCGACGAGCGAACCGATCACGGGACTCACCGTAGGCAGTGGCGGCGCCGACCACCATGGCGTCGACCACCGGACCGACGGTGGGGTTGTCCCCCGGTCGAGAACGCGAACGGGGCCGCCCCGGAGGGCGGCCCCATGTCGTGAGAACCCGAACGACGCAGCAGCGTCAGCTGATCGTGGTGCCGTTGTCCCAGGAACGGAACAACCCACCGTTGGGACCGGTCGCACCGGCAGGGCCGTTGTTCCCGGGGTTGGCGTTGCCGCCGTCGGCGCCGCCACCGCAGCCACCGATGAGCGCACAGTTGCCCCGGACACCACCGACGCCGCCACTGGCCGCCGCCGAGAACGCACCACCGGTGCCGCCCTGGGCGGGCGTGACCGGGCGGAACAGCGTGTTGGCCGTCGGAGTGTACGAACCGACACCGACGTGGAAGATCGCGATCGACGGGCCGCCGGCACCGCCACCGGCACCGCCACCGCCACCGCCGGCGCCACCGCCGCCGCCACCGCCGCCGCCACCGGCCTCGCAGCACGACTTGTTGCCGCCGTTGCCACCGGTGCCACCGTTGCCACCGCGGCCACCGGCCGCGCCGGCACCGCCGTTGCCACCGGCCGAGGAGGTCACGACCGACGACGAGACGTTGATGCTGGCGTTGGCGGCGTAGATCCCGAAGGAGCCGCCACCCGACGTGCCGGCCACCGAGCCCGCAGCGCCGCCGTTGCCGCCGGCGCCACCGCCGCCACCACCGCCACCGTAGGCACTGGCGGACTTGCCGCCGCCACCGCCGCCGCCACCGCTGCCGGCCGAACCGGCCGTGCCCGCCGTGCCGTTGGTCGGGGTGTAGAGATCACCGGCGACGACCGCCGGGTTGTTGTTGCCCGCTGCGCCCGCAGACCCGGCCGCACCGGAGCCACCGGCGCCGCCGCCGTCGGCCTCGTCGCCACAGCCGAATGCGCTGCCGCAACCGCCGGCGCCACCGCCACCGCCGGCCGGGCCACCACCGCCGTTGCCGTTGCCGCCTGCTGCGTAGAAGCCACCGCCGCCGCCACCGCTGCCGCCGGCGTGGGTCGTGCCACCGCCGCCACCGCCACCGGAGCCGCCGCTGTCCTGACCCCTGCCGCCGGTTCCACCGGAGGTCGCCTGGCCGGGAACGGTGCCCGGGGCGCTGGTACCGGCGACGCCCGGCTGCGCCGTGACGTCGGACAGGGTGACGTTGACCACCGAGAGCCCGAGGGCCCGCACGCCGTAGGCGCTCTTGCCGGCGCCGACGGTGGAGCCGCTGTTGACCTTGGCGTAGACCACGCTGGCGAGCGAGCCGCCCGTGACGAGGATGCCGGTCGCGTTCGGCCCGGTACCGCCACTCACGATGGTCTGGGCGTTCGCTGCGTCGCCCACCGACACACCACTCGAACCGCCGGTGATCAGCACGCCGACGGCGTCACCGCTCGTGCGGGTCACGCCCTGGAGGCTCACGGCACTGATCTTCGAGCCGGTGACACCACTGAACACTGCGGCCGGCGACGTCGCGGTACCGAAGATCGTCGTGACCTCGGCCGGGTCGGTGTCGGTGAAGTTCTGCTTGTAGCCGCCGACGATCTCGAGGTTCGAGGGGACGTTCACGGTGCCGGTGAACGAGCCGCCGGCGACACGGATGGCGTGGATGCCGTTGGCCGATGCGTTGGTGACGGCCTGCGTGATCGTCGAGCACGGGTTGGCGAGCGGGCCGCAGGTCGACCCGGTGCCGCCGGTGGTGCGCACGTAGTACTTGGGGTTGGGGTCGACGTTGACCTGGATCGGGATGTTGGGCGACGTCGAGGTGCCGGCCGAGTTCGTGAGCGTGAGCTTGGCGTTGTACGAGCCCGGCGTGTTGTAGATGTGTGTCGGAGCGATCGAGTTGTCGACCGGCGAGCCGTCGCCGAAGTCCCAGGCGAAGGTCAACCCGGTTCCCGATCCGGCCGTCGAGCCCGACGAGTCGAACGTCACCGTGAGCGGTGCGTCGCCGATCGACGGCGAGGCACCGGCGACCGCAACGGGCGGGCCCGGGTCGATCGTGGTGGTCGTGGTGCCACCACCGCCCGGGGTCGAAACCGGACATGCCGTGGCGACCAGCGCCAGCAGACCGAGCAGGGGTACGAGCGCGCGGCGCATCGTCATCGATTTTCTCCAGCCATGTGTTTGGTTCGCAACCATCGAACCGTCCCTCGAATGTGAGCTTATATCGCTGTGACTCATGCCACAACGGTGTAGATCGTCCCGGCAAGAACTCCCCGGACGAGGGACCGGGCGGTGGCTCGAGGCCACCGCCCGGTCCACTGTCAGTAGACGGGGCAGTTGATGACGCCCGGGAGCACCAGCTTCAGCGCCGGCTTCATGAGGAAGCTGCCACCGGTGATGTCGACGTGGTCACAACCGCCGGCGGGCGTCAGGTAGAAGTCGCCCTCGAAGTAGAAGTTGATGCCGATGATGTTGAAGTAGAAGCCCATGCGGGTCGCCTTCATACCGACGCCCTGCGACAGGGAGACCCGGGCGCTGGCAACGTCGATGGAGGCCAGGCGGACCCGGCCGTAGCCGTTGAGCGACCAACTCGGGTTCGTCAGCTTGGACGTGAACGAACCGTTGATGGTGATACCGAGCGGGAAGTTCGACGCCAGGACGGCGCCGCTGCCCGACAGCGTGACCTGCTCGGAGCTCGCCAGTACCTGGCCGTTGAAGTTGACGGTCCAGCCGTCGAGGCCGAGCGTGCCGTACACATCGCCGACGAGGCTGAGCAGCGTGCCGTTCGGGCCGAACGTGGCCTTCAGGGCGCCGGTGACGCTGGCCTTGGACCCGACCTGCAAGCCGCCGTTGAACGAGACGTCGAGCGGGCTGCCGTATGTGCTCCGAATCTTGAGGCTGGCCCCGGTGAGCGTGAGATCGCCCATCTGGATGGAGCCGTTGACAACGGCGTCGAGACTGATCAGCTCGGCCCGACCGTCGGTGATCGTGACCGCACCCGAGAGCGAGGCCGAGAAGCCGGCCCCGACGAGATCGGCGTTGATGTCGAGGCTGGTCGTCGGCCCGGCAATCGTCACGCCGGCCGAGCCGTGCAGCTTGAGCGCACCCAGCTTGAAGTCGCCGTTCAGCTCGGTGCGGACCTGACCGCCGACCGAGATGACGCTCAACGTGCCACTGGCAGCGAACGTGGTGCCGTCGTCGAGCGTGCCGGAGATGTCGCCGCCACCCTCGAGCTGCAGGAACGGCGTGTAGGCGGTGATGCCGTCCCACACGATCGTGCCGTCGAAGCGGACGAAGTTGCCGCCCTGGTTGACGTCGAGCTTGCCGACGAAGGTGGCCTTGTTGGGCTGCAACGTGAGCGAGCCGTTGGCCTCGTTGACGTTGAGGTCACCGACGACGCCGCTGGCCTTGAACGAGGCGACCGTCTCCTTGCCGTTGCCGTCGAGCTTGACCGAGCCGATGAGGTCGACCTTCTTGCCACCGGCCATCGATCCGACGAGGTGGGCGTCGATCTGGGCCTTCGCCGAGACGAGCGCACCGGCCTTGTCGAAGGCGACGTTGACGGTGCCGCTGGCCGTGCTCGGGCCGATCTTCAGGCTGCCGGCGACCGTGGCCGACACCCCAGTGACGGGTGATGCGTTGAGCTTGAGCGTGGCGCCGGTGACGCTGACGTCGCCGATCTTCACGGAGCTGGCGAGCGCGGTCATCGACAACGACGGAACGCCGTTGACGACCGCGAGCGTGCCGTTGAACGTGACCGGGGAGGTGGTGATGCCGGGAATCGTCAGGCCGGCCGACGACAGGTTGATCGACCAGTTGTCGAGGTTGGCCAGCGTGCCCACGAAGCCGATGGTCGACGTCACACCCGAGAGGCGGACGGCGACGTTGCCGCGGACCGTGATGCCGTTGAGGCCGATCTCGGCGGAGAGCGTCTGGACCGACAGGTTGTCGAGGACGGGCTCGCCCGCAGCGATGGTGTCGCCGGTGACGGCGGCGACCGGGTCGGAGGTGGTGTTGCCCTGCTCGGAGGGGACCTCTTCGCCCTCGGCGAGGGTGGCTCCGCTCAGCGCCACCTTGGCGTTGGACGCCGTGCAGCTGGCGCCGGTGACGGTCGCTGCGTCGGCGAGGGCGACCACGTCGTCCTTGACCAGCACCGCGTTGTTCTCGGTCGGCGGGGCGGACTCGACCTTGTCCCAGAACTCGCAGAACTGCTGGGTCGTGTTCGTGCCGCCGCCCGACGAGCTGTCGGGTGCGCACGAGGTCGCCATGCCGGCGACCAGTGCGAATGCCAACGCGAGGGTTGACAGCCGACCCGTTGCGGTCCGCCGTTTGGACGTGTGATGCATGTAGCCCCCACCAATTTCGGTCGCGCGGTGCCACCCGCGAGACGCAGCCTCAGGTCAGCATACACATGAGGATGTGCCGAGCGTCACGTCCAGATGCGACGGATGGGTCCCGACGATCGGCGCTGGCGGGCCGGAGCCGGTGATCAGATCGGGTCCGGAGCGACGATCACGCGGCCCTTGCCGCCCGCCTTGGCCTGGTACAGCGCCTCGTCGGCGCGTCGGATCAGGCTCGACCGCTCCGACGGGTGGGACCCGAATGCGATCCCGACGCTGGCACCGACCGTGACGGGTTGACCCCCCACACTCACCGGCCGGCTCACCGACTCGACCAGACGACGGGCGATGTCATCAGCGACGTCGGCGTCGGCGAGATCGGGGCACAGCACCGCGAACTCGTCGCCGCCCAGACGCCCGACGGTGTCCTGGTCCCGCACGACGGCGCGAATGCGTCGCGCAACCTCGACGAGCACGGCGTCGCCCGCCTGGTGGCCGAGGCGGTCGTTGATGCCCTTGAAATCGTCGAGATCGATGTACAACAGCGCGCACGAACCCGACGACGCACTGACCTCGGTGTTGAACCCGGCACGGTTCCGCAGCGCCGTCAACGGATCGTGGCTCGCCTCCCAACGCAACGCCGACTTCGCATGGTTCTCCACGATCGCGAGGGACGCGAGCCGAACCGCCTGGTGGATCGGCTGTTGAGGGCCGGTGACGAGCGAGAGCGGGAGACGGCACCAGACCACGAGGCAGCCGACGACGAGGTCGCGGCCCGGCGCTCCGATCGGGAGGACCCACACCGCGGCGAAGTCGGTGTCGATGCCGGGGTGCGAGACCAGTTCGATGCCGGTCGACACCTCCATCTCGCCGGTGCGGAGGACCGCGGCGACGAGATCGGCCGGAGGGCTCGGGAGCTCGGCGGCGTCGGGCGCCGAGATCACCCAGTCCGACGTATCGTCCCACCACATGACCTGCGCCCGGACGCCGTCGATGGTGCGGTCGACGAGGCGGGCGACGACCGGCAGGACCTCGCCGAGCACGGCTCCGCTGCCGAGGAGGTCGATCGCCAGCGCCATGTCACTGCGATCGTCGGCGAGACGACCGCTGGCGAGCAGCGCACCGATCACCGGATCGCCGAGGTGGTTGAACACCGACACCTCGCAGCGGACCCACCCACCGTTGGCGTGGGCGACACGCATCGTCGTCACGTCAGGACGCCACGTTCCCTCGTAGCGCTGGTACTCCGCAGCGTGCTCGGAGTGATAGTCGATGCCGGCGAGCACGAGCTCGAGGTCCTCGGGGTGCACCAGGTCGACGACGTTGCGGCCGACCACGTCGGTCCAGCCGAAGATACGGGAGAGGGTCTCGGAGCCCCAGATCACCCGGAACTCGTCGTCGAGGAGCAACGTGAAGTGCCCGTACGAACGCGACACCGCCGTCACCAGCCGCACGAGCGCGTCGGTGCCGACAGGATCGGCGCCGGTTCCCGGCGTCGTCGTCTCGCGGCTCGTGAGGATGCTCATCTCGTTCGATATCGACCGCCCGCAGGAGGCGCTTGAGATCTCACGGGCGTGACGTGTGGCGGGGGCGGGATCGGCGCCCGCCGGCGACGCTCAGGCGGTCGGGTCGAAGGTGAGGTGTCGGGAGACGTCTCCCCACCGCTCGGGGATCATCCGGCGCCGCGCGAACCTCCAGCCGTCGGCGCCCCGGACGACCCGGTCGACGTAGCGGCCGATCACGATCGGTTGCAGCGGAAGTCCCGGTGCCGCCTGGAACACGGTGAAGCGTGATCGAAGCTCCAGTTCGTCGGAGCCGACGGCCTCGACGATCACGTTGGTGATCACGTGCCCGGTGAGCGGCGTCCCGTCCTCGTGACGGCGCGTCGTCGCGGCGAACAGGGCCGCGACACCGACGGCACCGGACGTGATCTCGTTGCCGACGGCGTCCTCGATGGTGGCATCGGCCAGCAGCGCGCCGACGGCATCGAAGTCGCCGGCGTCGACGGCCTCGGCGTACCGGGCAAGGAGCTCCGTGGCGAGGGCGCGGTCGGTCGGGTCGACGGGGATCAGCGGCATGAACGTCATCTCAGCACGCGCGGTGCCATGCTCGCGTCCTGTGTCGAGGTCACCGGGATCGAACTCAGCGGTCAGGACCCAGTTGGTCGGCACGATCTCCTCGTGCGGGTTCGAGTCCGGGGACCGGTTCGTCGTCGGGCGTTGGGACCGTTCGCCGGTCGGCCGCACGATCGACGTCATGTGGGCGCAACCCGACGGCCGGAGGGTCCTGCTCGCCCCCGACCAACGGACCGCCGACTTCGTGACGGCCGTCTACGGATTCGATGACGTGCGGGTCGTGTCGTTCGAGGAGCCGTCGGGTCGCGAACCGAACGAGCTGCACGTGGTCGCCGGGCCCGTGGCACTGCGGTTCGTGGGCGGGCGGCCGTGGCTCCTCCTGCCCCCGCGACCGCGCTGGTTCACACGCCGCGTCGAGGCACCGATCGCCGCCGCCCTCCTGGGTGTGCACACCTGGGGTGTCAGTCCGACGGGGGTGCAGGAGTGGTACCAGGCGCGGTCGATGCGGTTCGTCCGCACGGCCACCGCGTCGATCGACGGCCGCGACCTCGGTGCCCGCCGACCGCTCGACCCCGCGTGCGGCTTCGGCTTCTCCGAGGCACCGAGATGGCCGACGATCGTGGCCGTGCGGCCGACCCTCGAACGGCCGCCAGGCGCCCCGGCCTGGTGAATGGCGCTCAGCCGACTGCGACACCGTCGGCCTGGAGCGCGCCGACCACCTCGAGCGGCCGGCGGGACAGGATGTGGTCGACGGCGCCGTACTCGACGGCCTGCTCTCCACGGATGATGTAGTCGCGGTCGAGGTCGGCGACGATCCGTTCGCGCTCCTGCCCGGTCGCCGCCACGAGGATGTCGACCATGCGCTCGCGCATCTCGACCATCTCGCGCACCTGGATCTCGATGTCGACCGACTGCCCCTGGGCGCCGCCGTGGGGTTGATGGAACAGCACCCTGGCGTTCGGGAGGATGTAGCGGTGGCCGGGCTCGCCGGCGGCGAGCAGGACGGCGGCCGCCGAGGCGGCCTGCCCGACGCAGATCGTCGCCACCGGCGCCTGGATGAACTGCATCGTGTCGACGATCGCGAAGAACCCGGTCATCTCCCCACCGGGGCTGTTGATGTAGAGGTTGATGCGCTGGCTCGGGTTCTCGGCCTCGAGATGCAAGAGCTGGCCGACGACCAGGTTGGCGACCTGTTCGTCGATCGCCGAGCCGAGGAACACGATCCGGTCCGACAACAGACGGGAGTAGAGGTCGTAGGCCCGTTCTCCCTGGGGGCTCTGCATCAACACGGTGGGGATGATCACGCGGGTGCTCCTTTGTCGGTCGGGCCTGCGTCAGCCGAACCGGTCACGTGCAACCATTTGGTTGCTTCTCGCATGGTAGGGGTGGTGATCCGAACACGCAACCGCTACGTTGCACATATGCGTTCCGCCAGTGACCCCGACACCGAACCCACCATCGAACGGACCGTGCTGCTCGACGCCGACGTCGACCGGGTCCTCGAAGCGCTGTCATCGCCCGACCTCCTCGCCGCCTGGCTCGGCGAGTGGACCCAGACCGACGACCACAGCGCATCGGTGATCACCGACGACGGCGTCCGCCGCAACGTCGAACGCGTCGCAGCGGACCGGGCCGACGAGGTCAGGTGGCGATGGAGCCCCGCCGACGACCCGTCGCAGTGGAGCGACGTCCGGTTCACGGTGACGACCGAGGGCCAACGCATCCGGCTCACCGTCGTCGAGACCGCCGCCACCCGAACCGTGCCTGCATCGGCCTCGGCGACCGCCCCCGCCGTCTCGTGGCTCGGCAGCCTCATGGCTCTCGGCGCGGTCCTGGCCGTCGGGTCGCTCGTCGCGGTCTGACGCCGGTGCCCGACCCCGCCGGCACCGACGCCGTCTTCGCGGCGCTCGCCGACGGCACCCGGCGCGAACTCCTGCGCGCCATCGTGGCCCAGGGTCCCTGTACCGCCACGGAACTCGCGTCCGACCGGGACATCACCCGCCAGGCGATCTCGAAGCACCTGGCCGTCCTCGGCCAAGCGGGCCTCGTGTCGGGCCATCGCGACGGACGCGAGGTCCGCTACCAGGCCGACCCGCGCCCGCTCGACGTGGCGACCGAGTGGATCACCGACACCGGCGCCGCGTGGGACCGCCGGCTCGGCCGCCTGCAGGACCTGCTCGGCCGGCGCCCGTCGAAATAGCCGCTCCCCCACCGACGTTGCACCGGCCATGGCCATCACCCGACTGAACCACGCTGTCCTCTACGTCCGGGACGTCGCCGTCACCCGCGAGTTCTACGAGAACGTGCTGGGGTTCGAGACCCTGATGTGGATGCCGGGCCGAGCCGCGTTCTTCCGTGCCGACGGATCCACCAACGACCACGACCTCGGCACGTTCCAGATCGGGTCCGACGCCGGGCCCACCACCGCCGGACGGACATCGGTCGGCCTGTACCACCTGGCGTGGGAAGTCGACACGCTCGCCGAACTGGCCCGGCTCCGTGACGTCCTGGCCGAACGCGGCTCGCTCGTCGGCGCCACCGACCACATCACCACCAAGGCCCTCTACGCCCACGACCCCGACGGCCTCGAGTTCGAGCTGAGCTGGCTCGTCCCCCTCGACCGCATCGACGACGAACTCCGCGCCGAGGCATCAGAGGTGATGGGACGCCCGCTCGACCTGGCGAAGGAGATCGAGCGTTACGGCGCCGAGACCCTCGGCGGCATCGGCGTGTCGATCCCGGCGTAGGTCGTGACGCCCCCGCGGCCGGGCAGGTGGCGCAACGCCCAGAACCCGTAGCCGGCGGCGGCCACCGTCGCGACTCCGCCGAGCGCCACACCGGCCCGAGCGCCGAACCAGTCGCACACCAGCCCCACGATCGGCCCGCCGATCGGTGTGCTCCCGAGGAACACCATCGCCTGCAGCGCCAGCACACGACCCCGCATCGCCGGGTCGGCCTCGACCTGCACGATCGACGTCGATGCCGTCATGAAGCCGATGCTGGCGGCGCCGAACACCACCCCGACGGGGAAGGCGAACCAGAGGTTCGGGGCGATGGCGAGCACCAGCATCGCGACGCCGAACACCGCCGCCGACACGACCACGTCGTGGATCGACACGGCGCGACGCCGCGCCGTGTAGAGCGCACCGAACAACGACCCGAGCGAGATCACCGAGAAGAAGATGGTGAAGGTCGCGTCCGAACCGTGGAACACGTCCTTGATGAGCAGCGGCATGACGACCGTGAAGTTGAAGGCCAACGTGCCGATGATCGCCATCATCAGCAGCGGGATGCGCAACTCGTCCTTGCCCATCGCATAACGGAGACCGGCACGCACCTGCCCTTTTCCGCGTGGCGTGACCGGACCGGCGTGGATCTTGGTCGGGTCCATCATCCGGTAGCCGATGATCACGGCGACGTAGGAGACCGCGTCCACGATGAAGCACCAGCCGTAGCCCACCGTCGAGATGAGCAGGCCGGCGAGGGCCGGGCCGACGACGCGGGAACCGGTCATCAGCGCGCTGTTGAGGCTGACGGCGTTGTTCACGTGCTCACCGTCGACCATCTCGACGACGAACGACCGCCGAGCCGGATTGTCGAACGCCGTCGCCACGCCGCCGAAGAACGCGATGGCGTAGATCGCTCCGACCGGCGGGCGGTCCATGAACGCGAGCGCCCCGAGTGCGAACGACTGCGCCATGGCGAACATCTGCACCCGCATGAGGAGCTTGCGCTTGTCGGAACGGTCCGCGACCAGGCCCGCCCACGGACCGAGGAGCAGCACGGGCGCGAACTGGAAGGCGGTGAGCAGTCCGACGGCGACGCCGTTGCCGGTGATCTTGAGCACGAGCAGCGCCTGGGCGACCAGCGTGAGCCAGTTGCCCACCTGCGAGATGGACTGGCCGGCGAAGAAGAGGCGGAAGTTGCGGATGGAGAGGGACGAGAAGGTTTCGGAGGACAGGAGTCGGAGGCGTGTCATGGGTTCGTTCGTTCGTGGTTCGTCGTGGGTGGTTGCGGAGGTGTCACCAGGTGCTCGAGCACCAGGGTGACGTCGTGGAGGCGAGCGACGTCGTCGGCGGGGAGCTCGCGGAGGCGAGCCGACAACCATTCGGTGCGGCGGCCGCGGATCTCCTCGATCTGCTCGATGCCGGCCGGGGTGATGGCAACGCGGGTGACGCGGCGGTCGGCGGGGTCGGAGATCCGCTCGATGAACCCCCGCTGCTCGAGCTTGTCGACGAGCTTGCTGACCGTCGGCGGGGTGACCTGCTCGTGCTGTGCGAGATGGCCGAGCGTGAGGGGCCCGTGCTTCCACACCGACACCATGGCGGTGTTCAGCGCGGGCGACATCCCGCTCTGGTCCTGCTGGCGCAGGAGTCGGGCCAGCCGAGCGATCGACATGCGCAGGGACGCCGCGACCTCGTCGATGTCGGGAGCGTTGCTCTCGGAGGCACCGGGGTTCGAGATCGTGGGGGTCGTCCTGGGCATGGATCCCACGATACCCGCATTAGTTAGCCAGGGAAACTAACTACCTTGGGACAGCGGCCACAGGCGGCGACGGCCGCTGTCGGGCACAGGAGTCCGTCCGCCCGACATCGGCGCGGCGATCCGCGGCATGATCGGCGCCATGACCACGTCACCCTCCAGCAACTTCCCCGCCGACGAGGTGGAGGCCGCCCTCGCCACCTACGTCGAGCTCCGCGAACGCATCGGTCGGCGCGAAGCCGACTGGACCGACCTCGGCGACCTCTTCACCGACGACGCCGTGTACATCGACCCGGCCTGGGGTCGACTCCAGGGCAACGATGAACTGCGCCGCTTCTTCGACGAGTCCATGCGCGGCCTCGAGGACTGGGACTTCCCCATCGAGTACACGGCGATCACCGGCGACACCGTCGTGATCAAGTGGTGGCAACAGCTCCCCGGCACCCGGCCCGACGGCACCCGCTACCAGCAGTCCGGTATCTCCACCCTCGTCTACGCGGGCGACGGAAAGTTCTCCTACGAGGAGGACCTCCTCAACATGACCCACGTGCTCGAGGATCTCGCCGCGAGTGGCTGGCGCCCCGGGAAGGGCTTCATCGCGCCCCCGGCCCAACCCGACCGGAACTTCGCCCGCCCTTGAGCCAGGCTGCCCTCATGGCACTCGACGACGAACTCCTCAACCGCGTCACCTGGAAGATCCCCAACGCCCTCGCGCTGGTCGGATCCGCCGCGGGCGGTCGACGCAACGCGATGACCACGAGCTGGATCACCCAGCTCGCCCAGGAGCCGGTGTTGATCGGTGTCGGCGTCGACAACGACTCGGTGACCGTCGGCCTGATCCGCGACGGCGGTTCGTTCTCGATCAACCTCTGGGACGCCGAGAACACCAAGGTGTTCGTGAAGTTCTCCAAGCCCGCCGTCGACGAGGACGGCACGCTCAACGGCCGCGCCGTGACCACGGCGACAACCGGCGCGCCGATCTTCGAGGAGGCGATCGCGTGGATGGACTGCGAGGTCCGCCACACCCTCGACCTCGGCAGCCACACGCTGTTCGTCGGCGAGGTCGTCGCTGCCGCGATCCCGAACGACGAGGCCCGCCCGGCGTCGATGAGCGACACGCGCATGAAGTACGGCGGCGTCCGCCGCCACTGAGCCGTGGGGCCACGCTCGCGGGTACCGTGAGCGCAGACGCAAGGGGGACGATCATGACCGACACGACGACCACCGTCGGCAAGCTGGCCGACGCCACCGACCGGGTGCCCGGTTCGGGGCTCGCGGCGATGCGGTTTCGCATGGAACCGTTCACGGTCCAGGTCGGGCCGACCACCCACCTCGCGGCCGAGAGCGAACGACTCGCCGGCCTCACGTTCGAGCACTTCGATGTCCGGCGCATGGGCGCCACCATCGGCGCCGAGTTGCACGGCATCGACCTGACCGACGATCTGCCGCAGGGAGCCATCGACGAGATCGCCACCGCGCTCGCCGAGTTCAAGGTGATCTTCTTCCGGGATCAACCGCTCACCGCCGAACAGCACGTCGCGTTCGCTCGCCGGTTCGGCGACCTCGAGATCCACCCGTTCATCCCGGCCAACACCGGCCAGCCCGAACTCGTCCGGCTGGCGAAGTCGGCGGAGATCGGCGGCTACGAGAACGCGTGGCACCACGACGTCACGTGGCGCGAGGCCCCGTCGATGGGCGCAGTGCTCCACGCCGTGCAGGTGCCCGACGTCGGCGGCGACACCCTGTTCTGCGACATGTACGCCGCGTACGAGGGCCTCGACGCGGCGACCAAGGCCGAGATCGATCACCTCGACGCCGTGCACGACTACATGCGCACCTTCGGCCACTTCATCCCCGACGACAAGAAGGCCGAGACCCGGGCGAAGTACCCGCAGGTCACCCACCCGGTGGTGTGCACGCATCCGGTCACCGGGCGGCGGCACCTGTACGTGAACCGCAACTTCGTCGACCACGTCGCCGGCGTCACGCCCGATGAGAGCACGGCGCTGCTCGACCGGCTGTGCCGTCAGGCCGACTACCCCGAATACCAGTGCCGCTTCCGCTGGGAGGACGACTCCGTTGCGTTCTGGGACAACCGGGCCGTCCAGCACTACGCGTCGAGCGACTACTGGCCCCACGTCCGGGTGATGGAACGAGCGTCGATCATCGGAACGCGCCCGGTGCGCTGAGCCGCCCGGACCGCCGTGGAGCCGCGGGCTCCGCTGACCTATGCCGAGCGGTTGGCGGCGAGTCGATCGCCCAACCCCTGCAGTAGGGTGGTGTTGAACGCGTAGGCGGCGTGGATCTCGTCGATGACCCGCAGCCGCTCGGCCTCGTCGAACGGGACCG
>ENA-UOWE01002362-UOWE01002362.1-activated-sludge-metagenome-genome-assembly--contig:-NODE-2362-length-20908-cov-28.003549_pt1 | contig 20908 bp, 17 predicted proteins | sample MGYA00249841_ERZ761562 | MGnify/ENA primary metagenome ERZ761562 (study PRJEB28883, sample SAMN05720200) | activated sludge metagenome | isolation source: Anaerobic digester | place: Japan... | reverse complement strand
ATGACCTCAATATTCTCCATATTCAGAATCAGCTTCCGCAGCTCCTCGCAGTTTATGGCATGCTTGAACTCGCTGCACATCTTCACCCTCTCGGAGAGATCCACCAGCTCTTCATCCTTCAGATAGTAGCCCATCCTCTGGGTGATGTACTTGAGCGCCTTGGAGCCGGTGTGCTTGCCTATGATGATGTGCCTTGCTGCGCCAACCATCTCCGGGGAGTACAGCTCATAGGTTCTGGGCTCCTCCAGGACGGCGGCGACGTGAATTCCTGACTCATGGGCAAAGGCATTGGTCCCCACCACCGCCTTATTTCTGGCCACGGGAACCGCCGAGTAGCTCTCCACCAGCTTGGAGAGATCCTTTATCTTGGTCAGATCGTATCCATCCAGGCCGTAATGAAGGCGCAGGGCCACCAGAAGCTCCTCCAGTGGGGTGTTGCCGCTGCGCTCGCCTATGCCGTTGACCGTGGTATGAAGCTGCTTTGCCCCCGCCTCCGCTCCGGCCAGGGTGTTGGCCAGGGCCAGTCCCAGGTCGTCATGACAGTGCATGCAGATGGGAATTCGCACTGCCTTTCTCAGCTCGCTGATCATGTAATATGTGGTGCGGGGGTTCATGATCCCGACCGTGTCCGCCACGCTGATATAATCGGCATGATACTCCTCTGCCTTCTTATACAGCTTCTTCAGGATCTCAAAATCGGTGCGCGTAGCGTCCTCTGCCGAGAAGCGCACTATCAATCCGTGGTCCTTGGCATACTCCACCGTCTGCAGGGCGCAGGATATGGCCTCGGGACAGCTCATATGCAGCTTATGCTTGAGATGAAGGTCGGAGGTGGCTATGAAGACGCTGATCATATCCACGCCGCAGTCCAATGCAGCATCCACATCCTTTTTGACCGAACGGGAGAGGGCGGATATCCTGGCATCCAGACCCAGATTGCAGACCTCTCGCACCGCATTCATCTCTGCAGCGGAGACCACGGGAAAGCCCGCCTCTATGACCTCCACTCCGATCTCATCCAGACGCAGGGCAATATCCAGCTTCTCGTCCGCCCTGAAGACCACCCCCGGCATCTGCTCGCCGTCGCGAAGGCTCACATCGCAGATCTCAATGTCCAGGGAGGGCGTCCCGGCCATAGCCAGGAACTGATTGAGGGAGTAGTCAGCCATAGCATCCTAGTTGTGAGGATTCATTACATAAATCGGTTTCGTAGGAAGATCTCTTCCGGCTGGGATGCTTGCTGATATAATGGGGAAATCAATATCCTGGAAGGTTGGCAAATCGCTCCAGTATCCAGCGGCATCTCACCTCAGGATGAAATAAAAGGCCGAAGGTGGGTCGGATTGGGTGCCGGAAGGCCATGGGGGCATCTCTGCTGCCTGCCATAAGAACAAATCCCTCCGGCAGGCTGGCAGCATGATTATGAAGCTGGTAGACCTCCAGAGGCCTGGCCTCTCCCAAAAGGGAGCTGTCCTGGATGATATCTATCTCCGTCAGGCCTATGGCTGGGCAGGGGACAGTCGCTCCTCCATATATGGCGGAGATGACCTGCATCCCGGCGCAGATGCCCATCAATGGCCTTCTGAAGTCTCTTATCCAGGATAGTTGCGATAGATGTCCCAGATATTCATCGTCCTTAAGAGCCGTTCCGCAGAGGATGATTCTTTCAGAGGCATCTATATCCTGGGGCGTCAGCTCGGTATAATGCAGTATTCTGGATCCGTGCCCGCAATCCTTGAGAGCGGCTCTGACGGGATGGACGAATTCGTATTGGAACAAGCTGTCTGGCCTGGCACACAGGTCCACCAGGAGGATGCCGCCGCTCTCCGGCCTGGGTGAATCCTGCCGGATGGGGCAGATGCCCTCCGGCTGGCTGCACGGCTCGGGCCCTCTTTTCTGATCTCTCTTTTCCGCCAGGCGGGCTCTTTCTATGAGAAAACGCCCCCGGTGATTGGCATAGATCTGTGATGCCCTGAGTATCTCTATTCTCTGGCGAAAGAGGGGACCGTCAAGGACGAATGTCTCCAGCTCTCCTCCCTCTCCGGAGGGATTGATCTTATACTTTTTTTGAAGAGACTGCAATATCTGGATCCTCTCCCAGCTCAGAGCCTCACCCAGCCATGATTCATCAAAGGGGTAGGCATAGACCCCGGAGATGATAACCGAAAAGCCGCAATCGAGCAGAAGCCGGAGATAATCGATCTGATTGGCCTGCCAGAGCGGAGAGCAGCACCAGAGGTCCAGGTCCCGGCAGATCCTCTCCACCCGGGCCGCCTGATAGACCGACTCTATGGCTCCGGTGACTATTCCCTCGATGCCGTATCTATCTCGGGCGGTGGATATGGCTGCCGCCAGATCCTCCAGCTCCTCTTCTTTCCTGCCCGCCGTGGGCCAGAGGAGGATGGGAATTTCCATAGCCCGGGCCTGCAGATCTGTGCATCGGATATTGGGGGTATGAAACATATAGCTGTCAGGATTTTCGGAGAGGAGGGTTATGAGGCAGGAGACCTCGTCCTTCTGCCTGGCCAGATGGCAGGCGAAGACGGAGTCCTTGCCCCCGGAGAAGAGCACGCCGAGTTTCATCCTTTTCGAAGAAGGATTGAGGCGGATAAAAAAGATGTTGGGCCCTGTCTCCAGATCAGTCCAGATCCAGCATTTGATAGATCTTCTTCATGTCCAGATGGGCCTCAGTTGCCCTTGCCAGTCGGTCAAAGCCGTCTGATTGCAGTGCATATCCCTCTGAAGCTATTGCATCGGATTGAATTTGAGGCCGACCGGTTTCACTTGATTTTTCGACCTCATGCATGCTCTTTTCCTTGTTCTCTTTTTTACCCTCATCCCTCTTCTCCTCCTTGCGGCGGCGAAGAAAATCGAGAAAAGCAGCCCGGAAGTTTTCGTTGTCGAATAGGCCATGCAGATAGGTGCCGATCACAATTCCGCTGCCTGAAACCGCCCCGTCGTCTCCGAAGGCATGCTCTTCCGCCGGGCTGGTCTGGCCCATATGAATCTCGTAGCCCTTTACCCTCTGGCCCTGTATGGGCTCCAGAATGGGACCGCTGCCGGTGACAGTCTTCTCCACCTGCACCGTCTTCTTCTCATAGAGGTCGAAGCGGGTTATCGCATCGAGCAGGCCCAGGGCAGGTATGGAGCCGACTGTGTCCTCAATGCCGCAATCTACAATCTCCCGGCCCAGCATCTGGTAGCCGCCGCATATGCCCAGAACCGGCGTGTTCTCCAGGGATTTGATCTGCCGGTCCATGCCCTTTTCCTGCATCTCCCGCAGGTCGGAGACGGTGTTCTTGGTCCCCGGTATGATCACCGCATCCGGATGGCCCAGGGGCTCGGACAGGCTGACATATCGGACATGGGCCAGCCGCTCCAGAGGCTCGAAATCAGTGAAATTGCTTATGCGCGGCAGGCGGATCACCGCTATCTCCAGGCTTTCCCCCGCCGGGGCGGATCTCTTGTCCCCCAGAGAGACCGAGTCCTCGGAAGGCAGATCCAGGTCGAGGTAGGGCAGGACTCCCAGAACCGGCACGCCAGTAAGCTCAGTGAGCTTGGACAGGCCGCTTCCCAGTATGGCCGGATCGCCGCGGAACTTGTTTATCACCAATCCACGAACCAGCGGCCTCAGGTCCTGGGGCAGCAGCTCCACACTGCCGAAGAGGCTGGCGAATACCCCCCCTCTCTCGATGTCGCCCACCAGGATAATGGGCGCCTGCAAGAGCCGGGCCACATAGATATTGGCTATGTCCCGGTCGAATAGGTTTATCTCCGCTGCGCCGCCTGCGCCCTCCACGATGATGTAGTCGTATTCCCTCTCCAGCTCCGCGATGGCCCTGTCCACCACCTCTTTTAGGGGCTCCATATCCTGGTAATACTCCGCCGCAGACCTGTCCGCCACAGGCCGGCCCATGACTATGACCTGAGAGGTGCGGTCCCCTTTGGGCTTGAGCAGTATGGGATTCATCTGCTCGGTGGGCTCCACCCTTGCCGCCCAGGCCTGAACCGCCTGGGCTATGCCCATCTCCCCGCCGGAGCGGGTGACCCAGGAGTTGAGGCTCATGTTCTGGGACTTGAAGGGAGCGACCTTCAGGCCGCGGTCGGAGAGCAGCCGGCAGATGGCGGCGACAAGAGTGCTCTTGCCGGAGTGGGAGGTGGTGCCCAGGACTACCAGAAAGCGGGACATGCTGGTAGGGGCAGTGTGAAGGTTTATTTGCCTTTTGGAAGGTGGGGTTTTGTTGTAGAGGCTCCAATTTCTTCCATTTTCGCACGCCGCGATCCATCTTGAATTCAACTGCTGCTTTAGACCTCACTTCATTCCTTTCGCTGAGAATGGGATGGAGGAGAAGAGATTAAAGGAGCAAGAGAGATGAGGATTCTCTGAAAGCAATTTGTATCTGCAAAGGACTACTGCAATGTCTCTCATCTACATCAGCCGCGAGTCGGATATCCCCCTGGTAGGCTGCCTCTACTTCGGAGTGGTGGACCGGGGCAGCAACCTCCTCCAGATCCGGCCCAGCTGCGGCTGCAATTTGAGCTGCCCCTTCTGCTCTGTGGATGCCGGCCCCAATTCCCGCACCAGGATAAACGACTATCAGGTGGAGCTGGACTATCTGATGGAGGCGGTAGAGGAGATCGCCCCATTCAAGGGGCGGGGGGTGGAATGCCATATCGACTCTCCGGGCGAGCCCATGCTCTATCCCCAAATAGTCGAGCTGGTCCGCCGACTCAAGCAGATAGAGGAGGTGTCCGTCGTATCCATGCAGAGCAACGGCACCCTCCTCTCCCGGCCCCGGATCAGTGAGCTGGAACAGGCCGGTCTGGACCGGATAAACCTCTCCATCCACTCGCTGCAGCCGGAGAGGGCGGCCTATCTGGCCGGATCGATATGCTTTGACATAGAGAAGATCAGGCAGGCGGCAGAGGATATAGCCAAGAGCAATATAGACCTGCTTATAGCCCCGGTGTATATTCCGGGCATCAATGACGAGGATATACCGGATCTGATCCGCTTCGCCCGGGATATCGGGGCGGGGAAAAGGTGGCCGCCTCTGGGCATCCAGAAGTTCGAGCATTACCGGCTGGGAAGAACTCCGGGCAAGGTCCATTCCCAGAGCTGGTGGCAGTTTTATAATCGCAGCATGGCCGGATGGGAGAAGCAGCTTTGCCTGCCGCTTCGCCTCAGGCCCCAGGACTTCGCCATAGAGAGGCGTCCCATGATTCCCATCGTCCTGGAGAGGAAAGAGAAGATCTGGGTGGATATCCGGGCGCAGGGGTGGGTTCAGGGCGAGATGCTGGGAGTGGCTAAAAACAGGGTGGTCTCGGTGATGGACTGCCCGGAGGATCTGGGCCGGGTGCATGTCCAGATTGTCAGCAACAAGCACAACATCTATGTTGCCGTCCCATGCTGATGCCGGAAGATATCTTTCCAGGCTATCCAGTCGATATCCAAGGGCGCCGGCTCAGACGATGTTCTGCCATCAGCAAGGAGGGAAAATATGACGGGGAAAAGCTTAACAGATCAAGGAGCAACGCATCAGGACGTGCCCGATGTCACACTTGTCATCCCCACCAAAAATGAGGCAGAGACGATATGCGAGTGCATCAATAGAGCCAGGCAGGTCTTCGCCGATATGGGCCTGGAGGGTGAGATCCTGGTCTCGGACAGCTCTACCGATGATACCCCCGATCTGGCCCGCTCCTGCGGGGCGAGGGTGATAAAGCCGGACAAGCTAGGATATGGAAACGCCTACCTGGCGGGCTTTGAGCAGGCCCGGGGCGACTATATCGTCATGATGGATGGGGATCTGACATATGATCCGGCCGATATGGCGAGCATGATCTCCCTTCTGCAAAGCGGCAGCTATGACCTGGTTATGGGCTCAAGGCTGAAGGGAAAGATCATTCCCGGGGCAATGCCGGCCCTGCATCGCTATATAGGCAATCCGGTCCTGACCTGGATACTGAATAAGCTCTTCTCCACAAGCATATCCGATGCCCATTGTGGACTGCGGGCCATAACCAGGCCGGCCTTAAAGAGCCTGGGCCTGAGATCAGGGGGGATGGAATTCGCCTCCGAGATGCTGATTGAGGCGGCGGGCATGAATCTGAGGATCTGCGAGGTTCCCATAGTCTACAATCCCCGTAAGGGGGCCTCCAAGCTCAACTCCTTCACCGATGGTTGGAGGCATCTTCGCTTTATGATGCTCTACCGTCCCGGACCCTTTCTTCTCTTTCCCGGCCTGGCGGCCATGATCCTAGGCCTGCTCTTGGCGGCGCAGGTTTACCTGAGCGGCGGCTCTAGGATGCACTCCATGATCCTGGGAGGGCTGCTGGTGATCATAGGCTATCAGATGCTGTTAGGGGGACTGTATTTCAGAGCATTCGCCGCCTCCTACAGGCTGCACCGGAAGGGAAAAAAGGAGCATTTTTTGAGCTACCATTCCCTGGAAAAGGAGCTGCTTTTGGGCATTTTATTGCTTGCAGCAGGGATTGTCATCGGTGCCCGGGTCCTTTTGAGCTGGGGCGCATCCGGCTTCGGAGCCCTTTATGCGGCTCAGAGCGCCATGATGGCCATGATCCTTTGCATCCTGGGAATTCAAACCCTGTTCTCCGGGACATTCGTTAGTCTGCTATTGCTTGAGAGCGGCCAGCAGGACTAGAAAAAATAATCCTTGCAGCTCGAATTTCGCCCATGGGAATGAAGATAGGCTTTTGTGAGGACTGCTTTTTATGGGTGCTATATTCATCCTAAATGCGGCCTGAGAGAGCCATTGGGGCTTCGGACCGGTGGGGCTCGATGCATCCGGTATTGGTCGGAATTCTCATCTGCCTTCCGGCTTACAGCAGCCCCTGCCACCAGCTCTTATTATCGAGGTACCATTGGATGGTCTCTTGAAGGGCTTCATCGAATTGATGCTCCGGCCTCCATCCCAGTTTTCTTATCTTGCTGCAGTCCACAGAGTAGCGCCGGTCGTGGCCCGGCCGGTCCGCCACATGTCGGATGAGGCTTTCCGGCTTATTGAGCAGAGAAAGAATGCGCGAGGTTATCTCCAGATTGGAAAGCTCGCATCCTCCTCCTATGTTGTAGATCTCCCCCGGCATTCCCTGATCCAGAACCAGATCTATGGCCCGGCAGTTGTCCTCTACATAGAGCCAGTCCCGGACATTGCCTCCCGATCCATAAACAGGAAGGCTTTCATCCTTTAGGGCTCGCAGCACGAAGAATGGGATCAGCTTTTCGGGATACTGGAAGGGCCCGAAGTTGTTTGAGCTTCGGGTGATGACCACGGGAAGGCCGAAGGTGATGAAATAAGAGCGGGCCAGCAGATCGGCCCCGGCTTTGGAGGCGGAATATGGTGAGGAGGGACTGAGGCAGTCGGACTCCCGAAAGGAGCCCTGCAGGATGCTGCCGTAGACCTCATCGGTGCTTATCTGAACGAATCTCGCCAGATTGGCCGATCGGGCCTCCTCCAGAAGGACCTGCGCTCCCAGCACATTGCTGCGAATAAATGCCGAAGGCTCGGAAATGGAGCGGTCGACATGGGTCTCGGCAGCGAAATTGACTGCTGCATCACATCCCTCCATGGCTTTATGCACAGCAGCCGGCTCGCAGATATCCCCTTTATAAAAGGTTATATCCCCCAGACAATCTTCCAGGCTCTCTCTTCTGCCGCAATATGTCAGCGCATCCAAGACCACGACCTCGCACCCAGGCCGGGCTTTAAGAATATGCCGGACGAAGTTGCTGCCGATAAAGCCGGCGCCGCCGGTAACAAGAAGCCTCATCCTCGACCTCAGCCGTGCTTTTTCCCCGGCTCGAGCAGCCAGTCGTAGGGTATCAGATCGCTGTCCGGAGACAGTCTGAACTCGTCCGGCTCCCGGTAGTCATAGGGATGGGTGGGCACGCTGAGGAAGTAGGCCGTCTCCTGGCCCAGGGCCTTGAAGCCGTGATAGACCATGGGAGGCACACTTATGAGCAGGGGATTTCTCTCCCCCACAAAAAACTCGTTTACCTCACCCCTGGTGATCGATTCTTCCCTGCCGTCATAGAGGGCCACCTTCATCATCCCTTTTATGCAGGTGAAATTGTCCGTCTGCTTCTTATGATAGTGCCAGGCTTTGACCACCCCGGGATAGGCGGTGGTAAGATATACCTGGCCGAAGCGCTTGAAGATCTCGTCATCGCAGCGCAAAATCTCCATCAGCCAGCCACGCTCATCAGGAATCACCCTCAGGTTCTTGGTCTTCACCCCCTCGATCATATCTTCACCTCTGATCCATCCCCCACAATAAAGCGGTAGCCGACGGGCTTTTTGGAGCTTTCTCCTATCTTGACCCTGGTGCCTATAAGGCTGTCCACGATCTTGCCCTTAAAGTCGATCTCCGTCCCCTCCATCACAATAGAGCCCTCGATCTCGGAGTTGCGAATAACACAATCGCTACCGATGCTGGTATAGGGGCCGATATAGCTATTGGATATGCTGCAGTTCTGCCCAATTATGGCCGGGCCGCGCACAGTGGAGTGCTCGTCCAGGACAGTCCCTTCTCCTATCTCTACCCTTCCCTGCACCTGGGAGCCGCCCTGGATCAGGCCGGAGCAGGAGTAGGGAAGGCTGTCCAGGATGAGGTTGTTGGCGCTGAGTATGTCTCCCGGCATGCCTGTGTCCTTCCACCATCCGCTTACCAGGGAGGCTTTAACACGATAGCCTTTGTCTATAAGCCATTGTATGGCATCGGTTATCTCCAGCTCGCCGCGCCAGGAGGGCCTGATCTCCTTCACCGCCTCAAATATGGCCGGAGAGAAGAGGTAAACACCCACCAGTGCCAGCCGGGATGGCGGGACCTTCGGCTTTTCCACCAATCGCAATACCTGTCCCTTTTCGTCCAGCTCAGCCACGCCGAACCTCTCCGGTTGATCAACCTCTGTGAGAAGGATGCAAGCATCATCTTCTCCCGACAGGAAGAGGCGCACATGCTCAACTATGCCGTTGCAGAGAAGGTTATCTCCCAGATACATCACAAATGGCTCTCCGGCTATGAAATCCTGGGAGATCAGAACGGCATGGGCGAGCCCCTGGGGCTCCTCCTGGTAGATGAACTGAATTCTGGCATCCCACTTCCGGCCGGTCACAATCTTCTGGACCTGGTCCCGGTTGGGGCCGACGACGATTCCTATCTCCCTAATGCCTGCCTCAATCAGGTCCTCTATGGCATAGAAGAGTATGGGCTTGTTGGCTACTGGTATGAGCTGCTTTTGCTGCGAGTATGTCAGAGGCCGCAGCCTGGTCCCGTGACCACCCGAAAGGATCAGACCTTTCATCTATGATCAATCCCCGTTTTGGGCTTCATCATTATCGCTCTAGAGACCGCCTTGCCCATTTAAATGTTTGCGGATGAGAGAATGGAAATGGACTTCGGGCCACGGTGATTATGGTGCAAAAATGGTATCTACGCCGCTCTCCTGTCCTTTCCTGACAGATAATAATTGAGCTGGTCGGAGATTATATCCCTCAAGCCGGATTTTATGCTGCAGCCTATAGCCCTGATCTTTCTGGCATCGGATAGGAGTATGGGAACCTCAGCCGGCCGGAACCTATTGGCATCGAAATTGACCTTGATCTCTCCTTTATCGGTATGAACAATTATACCCCCATCTTCCGGCATATACTCCAGCTCCTCTCGGAGCATCAGATCGTCAATCCCGGTTCTTTCAAAATTCATTCCAAAGAGGAGCGAGTCCTCCTTGATGAGCGGATCAGCCACGGCTTTATCTCCGGAGAAGGCATTGATTCTCTTTATCTCATATCCGGCCCCTTCCAGACTCAATAGCAGAAAGCTGAGGACGGAGTTTGTTCTCTCCGATCCCTGGTTATAGACCTGGCCATATTCTCCCTTCTCTCCCAGAGTGATGTAGCCTTCGATTATATCCGAGACATGGCTCCAGTCCCGGAAGGCATTCACATTTCCTATGCTTAAGTGGTTGATCTCGCCGAATTTGAGTTTCATCACCTGGCTGGTTATGGATGAGGTCACAAACATGGCTCCCCGGCCGGCTCCCTCATGGTTGAAAGCTCTGGAAACAATGGTCTTGATGCCGTATGAGTGCCAGTAATTTCTCATCAGGTAGTCTCCGTATACCTTGCTCACGGCATAGGGAGACATCGGTCGGAGGGGATTTTCTTCGGATATGGGAATCTCAGGTATTCTCACCGGCTCCGGAAAGACCGATCCGTAGCGGCTCTTGGCCTTTTCATATTGCTTTTCGGAGGAGATGACCAGGCCATATTCCTCGCTGCTTCCGGCAAAGACGACAACCGGATCGGCGTCTTTCAGGCGGATGGCCTCAAGAAGATTAGCAGTGCCGCAGCAATTGGTGCCCATGGTCTCCAAAGGATCAGAAAAGGATCTGGGAATGAAGGACTGTGCACCGAAGTGAAATATCATATCCGGATTGCTTATGGAAATGGCATTTCCCAGGCTGGAGATGCTCTCGAGATCTCCCTCAATGAGGTTGATGCCTCTCTCGATCTTCTGCCTCTTGATATTATGTGGAATTATCCCATCGCAGCGCCTTCTCACCAGGCCGAATACATTTGCTCCTCTGTCTATGAGCTCTCTGGCCATGAGGGAACCGACAAATCCGCTGATTCCGGTTATCAGTATGTTCTTCTTCTCGCAGCCCATGTTCATTCTATCCTACTCTATAATAATATTAACATAATACCAAAATGAATCAGAGCCGGGGCAGCTTCTGCCCTCTGATCCATGTCGCATATTATCGCTATTCCACGCTGAAACAGGATTTAAAGCTAACCCCTGCCGGCAGTCTTTTTGAAATCGATTCTCAGTGATCGATGAGAGAAATGAGAGCAGGTTTATAAATAATCCTGCTGAAGAGTGCATTGATATGGCAAGGAGACTTGCGGCCATGGAATTGACCGAGATCATAGAGATGGAAAAAAGCCGTCTGCAATGAAGATATTGCATACTCCGGTCCGGCTTTATGCTACGGGAGGAGTGGAGAATTATGTCCTCAATCTCACCAGATCCCTGGCTGACCTGGGCCATGAGGTCAAGGTCATCTGCTCCGAATCGGCCAGGGACATGGACTGCGACGCAAGGATATCGGTCCGGACTCTCGGAAGCATTGGCCGGATAGCCAATACCAATATCACCCTCGGGCTTCCTCTGGCGCTTTCGAGGGAGAATTTCGATGTCATGCACACTCATCTTCCCACTCCATGGAGCGCTGACTGGAGCCTTCTCGCCTGCCTGGCCAAAAAGAAGCCTTTGATATTGACCTATCACAATGACATTGTGGGAGAGGGAATGGCCGGGCATCTGGCCAGGCTTTACAATGCCAGCGCCCTTAATCTGCTACTCAAGAGATCGGCCAGGATTTTGGTGGCCCGGCCCAGGCATGTCTCGGACCGCCTGGAGCCCTTTATGGATAAGGTCGAGTTCGTGCCGGTGGGAGTGGACACCCAGTTCTTTTATCCCCTGCAGCAGCAGTACGAAGGGGACATATTCTTCTTGAGCGTTCTTGATGCCTTCCACAGCTACAAGGGGCTGGATGTGCTTCTCCAGTCGCTCAAGGCAGTCAAAGAGCAGATCCCAGATGTAAAGCTGGTAGTGGGAGGTGGAGGAGAGCTGCTGGATCATTACCGGCAAAGTGCCAGAGATCTCGGCCTGGAGAGAAATGTGAGATTTGAGGGCCGCATCTCTCAGGAGAGGCTCCTCCAGATTTACAATGGCTGCAAGCTCTTTGTTCTTCCATCACTCTCTGCACAGCAGGAGGGCTTCGGAATTGTTCCTCTGGAGGCTATGGCCTGCGGCCGTCCCGTTGTGGTCACCGATATTGTAGGTGTGGCTGAGGATGTTGCTAAGAGCGGAGCTGGAATCGTGGTCAGGCCGGAGGATCATGATTCCCTGGCCCGGGCTATGGTCTCGATCATAGCTGATGAGAGGAGCGCAGCCAGGATGGGCAGGGCGGGAAGAGATCTGGTGATGGAGAAATACAGCTGGAAGACCGTGGCTCTCCAGGTGGAGAAGATTTACCGGGAGGTGATAGAGAATGCCCAAGATTAGCGTCATTGTGGTCAATTTCAACGGAAAAAAGTTTTTAGATGACTGTCTCAACTCCCTTGCCCACCAGACCTATAGGGACTATGAGGTGATAGTGGTGGATAATGCCTCCCAGGATGGAAGCGTAGAGCACATGAGATTTCGCTTTCCCTGGACCAGGATAGTCGAAAACAAGGTCAACCTGGGCTCTACGGGGGGAAATAATTCCGGAATTCGCGAGGCTGGGGGGGAGTTCATAGTCACCCTCAATAACGACACCACTGTGGAAAAGGATTTTCTGGATCTATTGATTGAACCCATGTCCGATTTGAGCGTCGGTATGTGCGGCAGCAAGATGGTATATCCTGATGGCAGAATCAACTCCACCGGCCTGTGCCTCTCCCGGAGCGGCGCCTCCTGGGACCGGGGAGCATCGGAGGAGGACCTGGGCCAGTACGACCGGCAGGAGGAGATCTTTGGGGCTTGCGCTGGAGCTGCTCTCTACCGCAAGAAGATGCTGGATGAGATCGGCCTCTTCGACGAGGACTTCTTCATCTTCATGGAGGATATCGATCTGACCTTGCGGGCCCGCCATGCCGGATGGAGATGCATATATGTCCCGAAAGCCGTCGCCCATCATCTGCATGGGGCTACCGCGGGAGTGGGATCGGACCTGGCAGTATATTACGGCAACAGAAACATCATGTGGCTGCCGGCCAAGAACTATCCTTTGCCATTTTTAATCGCCTGCCTTCCCTGGATCCTGGGCCGGAACCTGATGGTCCTGCCCTACTACGCCATGAAGGGCAAGGCCAGGGTGGTGCTCAAGGCCAAATGGGACGGGCTGCTGGGGCTGCCAAAGATGATCGCCAAGAGAAAGACCATTGCCCGAAAGGTCCCCTGGGGGGAGGTGAGAAGATTCATCGGCACATGGGCCGGCTCCAGGCGGGGCTGAAGATCTGCATCTGCGGCTATAGTGGCGCAGATCATCCCTGTTTTAGATGTTCTCTCCCTGATATCTTCCGGAATACACCTTTTCCGCCTCTTTTTCCAGCCGGAGAAATAATAGCTGCATCATCCGGGCGTTCTTCTTCAGCCTCAGTCCGGCCGGATTATGGACCACCAGCAGGCTCTGGCTCCTGCCCCGGTAGCCCGGATCCCATAGAGCTGTCTCCAGAGCCGCTCCGCAGCGCAGCAGGGTGGACCGGGCCCGGGCCAGAGCGGCCGCATTCCTGGGAATGCTCACAATCTCATTGAAGGTCACCAGGTAGGCCCCTGGGGAGAGGCTGATCCAGCCGTCAGAATCGAAATCCATATGCTCTGTCTGCGGCAAAATCCGCTCTTTATTATCAAAGGCCAGAGAGCCGGAGGAGGAGAAGCGCTCGATCTTCTGCAGCGTCAGCTCCAGGCCGCACATCTGGGTCTGGGAATCCTCATCGATCATGCCTTCTGCCAGGCCCTTCAATTCTTTACCCGAGATTATGCTCATATCAAACTTCCTCCAATCAGCAGCTTCGCTTCTCCTCCAGCCTCTCAAAGCAGGCGCACTTATAGGTGGCTACAAATATACTATGGCCCTTTCTGCTGCAAAGAGCTCTGATATGCCTTCCAGCCCGGACACCATCCGGTATGCCAGCGCCAGATCCGATCCACCAACGAACCGGGATGCCGCTCGGAGTATCTACGCAGAGGGCACAGCTCACACATGGCCTTTTTTTCGGGCATAATGCCTGATAATTAGCTGCTTGCAGCATTTATGCTTATCCATGCCGCTCCGGGAATGGGCATCCCGCTCCGGGGAAAAGATATAATTAGGCGAAAACGACCTTCGGTAACTGAATGTGTGAGGAGAAAGAATGTCGGAGGATCTGAGAGATATCTATAGCCGCTCACCGGAGATCTTCAAGAGGCTCCGGAAGGAGATCGATAAGGTTATCGTGGGCCAGGATGTGGCCATAGAGCAGCTCTTGGTCTCCATACTGGCCGGAGGTCATGCCCTGCTGGAGAGCAACCCCGGCCTGGCCAAGACCCTCCTGGTCAAGACCACTGCCTCCTGCCTGGGCCTGGACTACAGCAGAATCCAGTGCACTCCTGATCTCATGCCTGCGGATATCACCGGTACCACAATCATTGATGAGACGGAGAAGGGCAAAGCCTTTCGCTTCGAGGCGGGGCCGGTCTTCTCCAATATCGTCCTGGCCGATGAGATCAACCGGGCCTCTCCCAAAACCCAGAGCGCACTTCTCGAGGCCATGCAGGAGAAGCAGGTTACAGTGGGCAACAAGACCTACCTCTTGGACCGGCCCTTCTTCATCCTGGCCACCCAGAATCCCATAGAGATGGAAGGTACTTTTCCTCTGCCCGAGGCTCAGCTGGATCGGTTCCTGCTCAAGATCCTGATGGACTATCCGAAGCGAGAGGAGGAGATGGAGATACTGGAGAGGTACACCATCCGGAGCGAGCCGGATGTGGAGACGGTGGTCAGCAAGGAGGAGCTTATCGCCCTGCAACAGCTCTGCCGGGACATCCCCGTCTCCGATGAGATCAAGTCCGCCGTGGTGGAATTGGTTTTGGCTACCAGAAGCTGGCCCGGGATAGCATATGGCGCCAGCCCCAGGGCTACCATCGGCCTGATCCTGTCCTGCAAGGCCAGGTCCTTTCTGCAGGGCAGAGACTATGTCTCCAAGGAGGATCTGCATACCATGGCCTATCCCGTTTTGAGGCACAGGATAATTCTCGGTTTCGAGGCAGAGAGGAAAGGGCTGACCAGGGATCAGGTGGTCTCGGATATCCTCAAGAGCCGGTCCCTCTAGAATAAGAGATGGGATAAAGTCATGGACACTGAGTTCTTCCAGGAGCTGGATCGGTTCTCCTTGCTGGTTAAAAAGAGGGTTTCCACTGCCTACAGCGGCGGCAGAAAGTCTCTTCGCTTCGGGCATGGCATAAGCCCCGTGGGCTACCGGGAGTACCGAAGGGGAGACGACTTCAAACTGGTGGACTGGAAGGTCTACGGCAGGACCGAGAAGCTCTATATCCGGGAGCATGAGGAGGAGAGAAGCCTGGTGGTGCATATACTGCTTGACGGAAGCGCCAGCATGGACTGTGAAGAGAAGTTCTCATTTGCCTCACGCCTGGCAGCCGGATTCGCCTATCTCGCCGCGGCGGAAAATGAGAAGTATGCCATATCCCTATTCTGCAAGAAGCTATATCCCGGCGAGCCCAAGAGAGGGCGCAAGAGCCTCTTTCAGAGCATAGAGGTGCTGGATGCCATAAAACCGCGAGGGACAACCAGCCACAGAGCAGTGGCGGACCAGATGGACTCCCTGCTCAAATCAACCAGCCTGGTGGTGCTCATATCCGACCTGCTGGGTGAGACTGAGGACGTTTTATATTCCATCTACCGGCTGGCCGGCCATGAGCTGGTGGTGATCCAGGTGCTGGCCGGCTCGGAGATGGAGCTGGACTATGGGGGAGATATCAAGTTTGTGGACCCGGAGGGAAGTGAGCCGGTGATCACTCGCATAACCGATGCGGAGAGAGATGAGTATCTGAAACGGCTGAGCCAGCACAACAACCGAATCCAGGAGGCCTGCAGCCAGGTGGGGGCGGACTATTTCCTATTTGCCTCCGACCGGCCTGTATTCGATGCCTTCTCCGAGATGCTCAGCCGGGCGGTGGTCTGGAAGGCATGAGCATTATGGTCGATGATAGATGGGTCAAGCTGGGTTTCGGTCAGGGCTTTCTGAAGCTGATGCTGGATGAGGGAGCGGAGGTGGTGGCCGAGCAGGAGCTGTCGGCTGCACCGGATGGCGAGATCGAGAGATCCCTGGATGAGCCCCTGGGAAAGAGTCTTGAGGAGCTTGCCGGCTGCCGCTCCACCTCCATTCTGGCCAGCGACATAACCCGGCCCGCCCCCAGCCACATTCTCCTGCCGCCTCTTATCCGCAGGCTGAAGGAGTTGGGGATCATGGACATAAGGGTGGTCTTCGGCCTGGGAACGCATCGCAGGATGACGGAGGATGAGGTGAGGCGGCTATTGCAGGGCTGCATAAAGGTGCCTCACATGCAGCATGATACCGGCAGATGCGTTCATCTGGGAGAGACCGTCCGGGGAACCCCGGTGGAGATAAACGAGACCGTGGCTTCCTCCGATATGATCATAGCCACGGGAAACATCGAGTATCACTATTATGCCGGATATTCCGGCGGGGCCAAGGCGGTGCTGCCCGGGGTCAGCTCGGAGAATTCCGTGATCAGAAACCATGAGTTGATGAGAGATCCGCGCTCTGCCACCGGGAGGCTGGACAGCCCGGTTCGGCTGGACATGGAGGATGCTGCGGCGGTGGCGGGGCTGGATTTCATATTGAATGCGGTCTTGAACGGAAGAAATGAGATCGTCCAGGCGGTGGCAGGTGACTATATCCGGGCGCACAGGAGCGGCGCGGCAACCGTCGATCGCATGTACCGGCGCAGGGTTGAGCCGGCAGATATAGTGGTGACCTGCGCCGGAGGCAGGCCCAAGGACCTCAACTTGTTCCAGGCTCAAAAGGCCCTGGACAATGCCAAGAACGCCGCCCTGCCCGGGGGGAGCATCATCCTGGTGGCGGAGTGCTGCGAGGGGCTGGGTCATCCGGTATTCGAGCGCTGGTCCCGGGAGGCCTGCTCTGCGGAGCAGTGCTGGGAGAGGTTTGGAAGGGAGTATGAGTTCGGCGGACATAAGGCTGCCTTCCTGGCCAGGGAATCGCTGGAGCATCATCTCATCCTGGTGTCTTCTCTGCCCAATGAGATGGCGGAGATGTGCTTTTTTGCCGCGGCCAGGACTCTGCCGGAGGCATTGGAGATGGCCAGAGCCCGGCAGGGACGGGATGCCAGGATGCTGGTAATGCCTCATGGGAATCTGACTCTGGCTGTGGCCAATTAGCTGAACCTTCGGTCGCACCTCTCTCTTTTTTTTGCATTTACTCCATAATCGCATCGCTCATTTCGCGTCGCTCATCTTGCATCGACAATTATTCTTTCTGTTAAACATAGAAACTCATTGTCTGCCCTGGCTATGCTCATGGACATGGACAATCTGTCCCTTAAGATGGGGGCTTATTTATATCAGACCTGATCTACCCGGATTGCTCAGGACATGGAATAGGAGGAATGAATTATATTCAAAAATGACGGGAAAAACTATGCCAAGATAGTGCCCTGCCTGGATGTCAAGGTGGTGGACGGAGTGCCATCCGTGGTCAAGGGAGTCAAGTTCGTTGACCTTAAGAGACAGGGCGATCCGGTGGAATTCGCCAGACGCTATCAAGAGCAGGGTGCGGATGAGCTGGTGTTTCTGGATATAACCGCCTCTCACGAGGGCAGAGAGACCATGGTGGACGTAGCCCGCAAGGTTGCCGATGCGGTTGATATTCCCTTTGCAGTGGGGGGAGGAATAGGAAGCCCGGAGGCAGTTAAGCAGATACTGGATGCTGGTGCGGACAAGGTGGGAATCAACACCGCTGCGGTAAAAAATCCTGATTTTGTGAAAGAGGCTGCGGCAGCATTCGGCTCAGGACGGATCACCCTGGCCGTGGATGCCCGCCGGAATTCTGAGATCATCCCCGGCGTCAACGTCTACGAGATGGAGGACGGCAGACGGGCCTGGTTTGAGCTGGTCATATACGGCGGCAGGAAGCCTATGGGAATAGATGCCATCGACTGGTGCCGCAAGATGGAGCAGTACGGTGCGGGCGAGCTGCTTCCCACCAGCATGGACCGGGATGGGACCAACATAGGCTATGACATCCCCCTCACCCGGGCTATAACTGATGCCGTGAGCATACCGGTCATAGCCAGCGGCGGGGCCTCCACTCCCCAGCATATACTGGAGGGATTTACTCTGGCCAAGGCCGACTCGGCCCTGGCGGCGGGGATGTTCCACCGGGGAGAGTACACCGTGGGGCAGGTCAAGGACCATCTGGAAGCGGCAGGGATTAGAGTGAAGCGGTGACCTCTGAAGAAGAGGAAGGCTATAAAGGCTCGGAAAAGACCTGGAATTGAGGCCTTTTCCTTTTCTAAGATATTGTCATTGCTATTGTCATTGCAGGATGCTGCCGATTGTGACCAGCGCTTGATCCGCACCGCGAAACGAGTTCTTGAAATGCACCGCTATTTCTTTTCCTGAGCCTTTTTTCTGGCAAAGATATTTCCGCTTCTGGAGGGCAGGAAGCTGGCGGCCATCGAGAGCATCGGACCTATGATCAGGCCTGATCCGGCCAGAAGGGCAATTGTGCCTATGACGGCAAGAAGGGCTCTCTGCAAGATGCCCGCCTCACCCCGGGCCAGGCGAATGGCGGCCACCCCCAGCAGAGCATGGAATAGGCCTATGGCCAGGGTGATGTAGACCTCCGGGCCCAGTGGGGCCCGGGTGAGGGAGAAGACCATCTGGTTAAAGACCGAGGCGCTGGTGGCCAGAAATAGGAATCCGGCCAGGAGCCCGGCCAGGGAGAAGGAGGTGCGCCGCGATCCGCGCCAGAAGAAGAGAAGGGCAATGGCCTCCGCCAGGAGGTAGGGAATCAGTATCATGCTCAGGCTCTGCCCCTCCCAGAGATAGACCGATATGAGCCGCAGGGGGGTGACGAAGCGGTCGGTGAAGCTGAACTCCTCTTTATAGCCCACCGCCAGGCCGTAGTGGCCGCTGCCCCCGGCTCCGGCGGAGATATTGTTGCCTGGCAGTTTTAAAGCATTGCTGTATACCGCGGCATAATAGCGACCGGCATCCGGAGCAGTGATGTTGATCTCCGCTAGCTCGATAAAGCTGCTGGGGCCGAAGGGCTCATATGTGGCAGCAGCGGCAGTCTTCTCTTCTGCCTGGTGTACCTTCAACTCCAGCGCACCCGGCGGAAGGGCCGGCCAGTGATCCGGCTCTATGGCCTCCTCTAATCCAGGACCGATGAGCTGAAGAGAGGGATGAAATCGGCTCTCCCCAGGATCGGCGGTCCTGAAGAGCGACAGATAGATCTTCTCCCCTTCCTTTCGGTCCAGGCTGTAGTAGTGTGCCGCCTGCTCCGGTAGCAGGCCGTAGACCGCCCAGGACTTGTCTCCATCGGAGATGTGCATAGCCCGGGAGATGTTATCATTGTCCCCGGCCATGAGGGGGACATGAGCGCAGGCGGGGGAGGAGAGAAGGAGAAGGCTCAGCAGAAGCATCGAGCAGAGATCAAGGTGGAGATGGGTGGCTTTCACAGCTAGTGCCAGGGACAGATTGGTATTCAAGATTTCGGCTAATTCCTAAATCCTTGATATAATCCGCCTCCAAGATTTTGTTTATCATTTAAGGCTCCGGGAGTCTAAAATATAATTAAATTAATATAAAATAAATAAAAATTGATGACAGAAGATCTGACTAAATGGCCTGGATCTCCTCTTTAGTGGCTATCTTGACCTTCTTCTCGCCGAGAACCCGCCTGGCCTTGGCGATGTCGTCCACCCGCAGGATGAGCATGGCCTTCTGGGCTTTGGCGGTGACAAAGGCATAGGCATAGTCCACATTGACCTCATTTTCTCCCAGGGTGTTAACGATCTCGTATAGCCCACCAGGAGTGTCCTTCATCTCCACGGCCAGAACATCGGTCATGGATACGGTGAAGGCATTGTCCTTCAGCACCCTGTAGCCCTTCTCCGCATCATCCAGAACCATGCGTATGACTCCAAAGTCCCCCGCCTCGGCTATGGTGAGAGCCCTGATGTTCACGCCTGCATCTGACAGGGTCTTGGCGACCTTGGCTGTTCTGCCCGGCCGGTTCTCCACAAAAAGGGATATCTGTTTGATCTCTGACATATGATTAGCCTCCTACACCTTGCGATTGTCTGTGACTCTCTTGGCTTTGCCCATGGAGCGTGGTATGGTGCCCGGCTCGACCAGATCCACCTCGGCGGCAATGTTCAGCACGCCTTTCAGCTCCTTGGAGACCTTTTTCTTCAGCTTCATCAGGTCTCCTATCTTGTCCGAGAAGCCCCTCTCGGTCAACTCTACCCTCACAGTCATCATATCCAGGGGCCCCTTGCGGTCCACCAGTATCTCCCAGTGGTCGCCGACCTCGGGGATATTCATCAAAACTGACTCCACCTGGCTGGGGAAGACGTTGATGCCCCGGATGATGAGCATATCGTCCGTCCGGCCCAATATCTTCATGATTCTGGGGTGGGTGCGGCCGCAATCGCAGGGCTCGCTGTCCATGATGGATAGGTCTCCGATGCGGTAGCGTATGAGGGGCAGAGCATACTTATGGAGCGTGGTGAAGACCAGCTCTCCTCTCTCGCCGTCTTCCACCGCCTCCCCAGTCTTGGGATCTATGACCTCGGTCAGGAACATATCCCCCCAGACGTGAATGCCTTTCTGGACATAGCACTCGGTGAATAGGGGCCCGGAAATCTCGCTGGTGCCGTAGATGTCGTAGGCCTTGATGCCTGTGGCATCCTCAATCCTCTTTCTGGTCTCCAGAGACCAGGGCTCAGCGCCGAAGACGCCCGCTTTGAGCAGGGTGTCGTTCTTGATGGAGACCCCCATCTTCTCCGCCACCTCCATGATGTGCAGGAAATAGGAGGGGGTGCAGGCTATGGCCGTTGTGCCCAGGTCCTGCATCAGCTCAATCTGCCGCTCGGTATTGCCGGTCCCCACAGGCAGCACTGTCGCGCCGATGCGCTCCGCACCATAGTGCAGCCCCAGGCCGCCAGTGAACAGGCCGTAGCCGTATCCCACCTGGACCACATCATCCCGCCCCAGGCCGATGGAGGTCAGAGCCCGGGCCAGGGACTCGGACCAGGTCTCGATGTCGCCTTTGGTGTAGCCGACCACAGT
>ENA-UOWE01002359-UOWE01002359.1-activated-sludge-metagenome-genome-assembly--contig:-NODE-2359-length-20922-cov-74.443523_pt1 | contig 20922 bp, 24 predicted proteins | sample MGYA00249841_ERZ761562 | MGnify/ENA primary metagenome ERZ761562 (study PRJEB28883, sample SAMN05720200) | activated sludge metagenome | isolation source: Anaerobic digester | place: Japan... | reverse complement strand
CTGGTCGCCCAGGTGGCCCTCGGGGTCGTTGCGCGAGACAGGCGGGAGGCTCGGGAGATGGCCCGGCTGGCGTGGCTGGAGTCCAGGTGGCGACCGGAGGCCGTGTCCCGGGCCGGGGCCTGTGGGCTGTGGCAGGTGATCCCGAGGCTGCATGGCACCACATGCAAGGCGTTGCAGACCCGGCCCCTCCACTCCTTGGGCCACGCCCTGCGGATCGCCCGCTGGTGCCGGGAGCACCGGCCCGGGTGCTGGCAGAGGTGCTACCAGCGGGGGCCGTGGCACAGGTCGGTCCTGTCATGCGCGAGACAGACGGGGGGTGGTCGATGAGGCGGTATCGCACGAGTTATTGGCTCGATGGGCAGGACTACTTCGTCATTCCACACGAGGCGGCCTCGGTGCAGGAAGCCATCGAGTCGGCCTGCGACGCCTGCTATCAGGCGATAGCCCGGCTGGAGGAGCAAGGGGTCTCCCTCCAAAAGGCGCTGGTCTGTATCGAGACCCGCCATGACGGGCTCGGGTGGGCGCCGTTTGCCGCCTTCCGGTTGGACCTCTACGGCGACGAGTGGGTGCGGCGGCAGGTTGTGCTGTCCGGCTCCGCTGCCTCCGAGGTGGCGGAGGGGATCGCCAACGCCTACGAGGAGGCCGCCCATCGCGCGCCCTCTGAGGATGCCGAGCCTGCTGCCCGACGCGCCATCAGCGCGGCAAGTGCCGGTGACTGGATGGCTTCGCTGGAGGCTGCCGAGGAAGCAGCCTACGTGGACCAGAGAGAGCCTTGGGCTCGGTTCGCCCGGGCCGTCCGGGAGGCGGTGCGGGGTCTTCTGGATGAGGTGAGGTGATATGATATGACGCCCCTGGGAACGCCCCAAATCGCCCCAGGAAGGCCGGTCATGGAACCTGGAAGGGTGAATGGCTTGCCTGGGCGGTCAAACGCCGGGAATGGGCAGTTTGGGGCCTCAGAAGCAAAAACCGCGTTGTTGCGCGGTCTGGAGGGTTGCGCATGAGCGGAAAAACATGGCTGCATCACCTGGCGCGGCTCCGGGCAGGGCGGCTGGAGACTGGCGCCGGCTGCCGCTGCGCGATCTGTGGCGAGTCACCGTATCGTCCAGCAGGCCCAACGGCGCCAGTCCTCGGCCCGACGTTCACCGATCACGCCCTCCTGGTGCCGGCGCCAACGGTCTGCGTGGGCTGCGCGGTGCTGCTGGCGGGGAAGCCTGGTGACGATCCGCCGCCACTCCGCCTCGGGAACCTGGTGGCCGGTGAGGACTGGATCGAGTATCCTGATCGCGCTGGCCTCTACGCCCGCATCCGCAACCCTGGCGGGGTCGTGGTCATGTCATGGGCCGTGTCGCGCAAGAAGCATCATTGGCTCCGCGCCGGCCCGTGCAGCCCCGATCGCCTCCTGATCGGGTCCGACGACGCGACGATCGAGTATCGCCCAGCACGCGATGCCACACTGCTCGACGCAGTCTCTGGTCTCCTCGCCTCTCCGACGGGGACAGGCTCGATCCTGTCCAGGGAGGCGATCCGGACTGGGAACTACCACCCTGACGCTGTGCGGAGGTTCGGCGTCAGGCGGTGGCAGGAGCTGGAGTCCGTGGTTGCCCGCTGGCGGCCTTCCGGGCTCCTCGATCTACTCGTAGCGGTGGTGCCGCTCTCAGGCCCACCCATTGCCACGGAGGTGCTTGCGATGATCGATCTCATCGAGGACCGCGCCGCGACGCTGCTGGGCCGGATCGCCACGGCCAGCCTCGTCCGCAGGCGCAACGGCAAGGTGTTCTGGGACGGCTTCTACCGCCACAGGATCGAGCGGTTCAAGCATCTGCCGCTCCCGGACATGGTCTCGCGGCTGATGGAGGCTGTGGCTGCGCCGCCCACCGATCCATCGACGATGCTGGTGGTCCATGATCTGGCCGGGATGAGCGAGGAAACCATGCGCGAGGTGGCACGCTGCATCGAGGAGCGCGCCGCTCTCGTGCTGGCGATGGCGTTCGACAGGCTGAAGACTCTCGAGGAGGGCTGAAATGGAACTGAAGGTCGTCATGCACTGCTTGTCTCCGCTGGCTCATGGGGCGTTCGAGGGCGACGCCGGGAACGCCGTCCCGGTCCGCCGGATGCGGGTCGTCTCGCTCCCCGGCAGGCCCCGTGTTCCGGTCGTCTCGGGAAATGCCCTGCGTGGCATCCTGCGCCGCATCGTGATGCGCGACCTGCTCATCGATCGTGCCGGCCTCGGACCCGGATCGCTCCCTGGCGGCCAGTGGGACCGCCTCTACGCCGCCCTGGCGAACGGGGGGCATCTGGAGGGCGAGTCCGAGGGCAGCATCAAGCCCGACGACGTGAGGGCGCTGCGCGAGTCTCTGCCGCCGCTCTCTGTGTTCGGTGCTGCCCTCTACTCCTGGCTGCTGCCCGGGCACATGTCGGTCTCGATCCTCTGGCCACGGTGCCGCGAGACCCTCCAGGCTGGCCTCGTCGAGACGGCTCCGGACGTGGCTGCCGAGGACCTGGTGGACGAGGTCTCCCTCTGTCGCCATGTCGATCGGGAGCTCCAGGATCCCGAGGCCTCCGGTGTGACGCCGATGCCCACCACCGTGGAGGTCCTGGCGACAGGCGCGGTGCTGGAGGGCCGCATCGTCTTCGCCCGATCCGCCTCCGACGTGGAGCGCGCCGTGATCGCCTACGGTCTCCGCTACCTGCGCAACATCGGCGGCAAGTCTGGCGTCGGCCTCGGCCTCGTCGCCATTGACGGCGACCTGGACGACGTGCCATATCTCGACTGGCTGGCCGCCACGATGGACCTCAGGGAGCGCCTCGTGACCCTGGCGGCGCGGCTGGAGCGCAAGCCGGGCAAGGAGAAATAGCGATGCCGACATGCATCGTCACCGCCAGGCTGCTGTCTCCGGTGGCCGCTTACCACCCGTTGCATCTCGACGGCCTACTGGCGGCTGTCGCCCACGGCGCGTCGCACCATCTCTGTCGCTCATCTCCAGCCACCGACATCGCCATCCCACCGATCCCGATCTACCATCTCGACGTCCTGGGATCTGGGTGCTACCTCTCGTCCGCGTGGCTGTGGCCGGAAGGCGCGGCACGTGGCCGCGAAAGGTTCACGAAGAAGAAGGACGCAGCGGACATCGAGTTGAGGGACCGCGCCTGGAACCACAAGAGCGGTCCCGAGAAGGCCTACGACGTAGCGATCCCGACGATCGAGAGCCAGACGGTCTCCTGGGTCGCAGTAGGCTCCAGGCGCGGCCTCATCGAGGCCCTCCGCTACGTCAGGCAGATCGGGATGATGCGCCGTCATGGCTACGGCATGGTCGGTGACTGGGACGTGTCGCTGGCGCCAGAGCAGGACCCGATCCAGACCCTGATCGACACCTCTGGCCGCGCCGCGCGTCATCTACCAGCGACCTGGGCCAACGGGGAGACGGAACGAGGAGCCTACGAGCCTCCCTATTGGCACCCAGCGCGCGCCGCCGATGTCCGTGTGCCGATTGGCACACTGTGCCAGTTACGGCCGGAGGTCATGGCTGCTGTCCGTGGCGTGAGGTGATCATGGGACTGATCCGCGTCCCAAGGCATACAGCGGCCGATATCTCGGCGTGGGAACGCTGGGAGCGCCAGGACGCGGCCTGGTCGCGCACTCAGGCCTTCCGTGATCGCTGCCGTGAGGCCATCGATACCATCGTGGCGTTCGCTTCCGGCGGGCCATGTTGGCTGTCTGTCTCCTGGGGCAAAGACTCGACGGTGCTGGCTCACCTTGGCTGGTCTGTCCGCGAGGAATACGGGATCGATCTGCCGATGGTCTGGATCGTCTGGACCCGCAGCCAGAACCCGCATTGCCCGCTGGTGCGTGATGCATTCCTGTCTCGGTGGCCAATGCCATACAGCGAGCAGATCGCCGACTGGACTGACGACGTTGAGGATCCGGAGGTCGTCTGGCAGGAGGCGATACGCGCCGTCCATGCCGTCCATGGACCGCGCTGGATCGGTGGGATGCGTGCCGATGAGAGCGCCATGCGGCGGCGGCGGATGGCTCGCGGGCTCGTGGTCTCTGGCTCCTGCCAGCCGATGGGCCATTGGGAGGCCAGGGACGTGTGGGCCTACCTCTACGTCCACGATCTGCCCGTCCACCCAGCCTACGCGATGACCTTTGGCGGGGCGATGGATCGTGACCGGATCCGCGTCGCCGCCCTGCTGCGGCAGGAGACACGGCGTAACCCGGCGTCGTATCGGATGGAGCTGGAGGAGCGTGGGACCGGGATGGGTCGCGCCTACTGGGAGGCGGCCTACTACGGGGATGAGCCATGATCTACCTCGCTTGTCCATACTGGCACCAGGACCCCGAGGTTCGCGCCGCCCGGGTGGAGGCAAGCCGGCGCATCGCCGCCAGCATGGCCGAGCGCGGGCAGATGGTCTTCTCGCCCCTGGTCCACGGGCATTCCGTTCGGGCAGGGACCGAAGACTACTGGCGGGAGCACGGCCTGGAGATGCTCAGGCGGTGCAACGAGGTCGTCATCGTCGCTATGGACGGGTGGTGGGAGTCTGTTGGCGTCCGCGCGGAGATCGCGGAGGCGCAGCGGCTCGGACTCCCCATCAGGATGATCGTGCCGAGGGAGAGGGGGCAGGGTATGGTCGGGTCCTCCGGTGGCGGTGCGGGGGGCGGGTAAACCTCGCGAGCGCGTTCCGTCGCCAGACACCGGCCCACGGGATATTGTCAAGAGGCGGCATGACCACCAGGTCCAAGCCATCAACGCGCCAGGACCGTGAGCGGACGCGCCGTGAGGCGGCAGCACTCGGCGTCACGATCCGGCAGTATCGCTACCTGCGGGATACCGACCGCCTGATCCGGCGAGAGGATGGCGACCTGGACGTCGAGGCGACGCAGCGAGCCATCCTGGAGTCCTCCGCGCTGCCCGGTGACCGCGGCAGGCCATCAGAGGCGGCGATGCAGGCCGCGGCAGCGACATCGGCCATCGCAGACATGCCAGCGGCGCGGCTCCGGCAGGTCCAGATCGCCATCGAGATCGCCGAGATGCGCCGCGACGAGATGAGGCGTGCCCTCGTCCGCCGCGAGGAGGTCCAGACCGCCATCGAGTCGATCCTTGTCGGCCTCCGCGAGCGCCTCCTCGCTGTCCCTGCGCGTGTCGTCGGCGCCTACGCTGTCGCTGGTGAGGGCGCTGACCTCGGCCTCATCGTCGATCGGGAGGTCCGCGCGGCCCTGGAGGATGCCGCCAGGGCTCTGGAGGGTCTCGCCGGTGAGTGACCTACTGCGCCACGCCAGCCATGCCCTGCGTCCACGCCCCCTGGTTTGGCTATCGCAGCAGCCGCCGATCTACCTGCCGCCAGGGGTCTCGGCGGAGCCCGGGCCGCTGTCCCTGGACCGGACGCCCTACCTCCGCGAGCCCCTCGATCGCCTGTCACCCCTGGACCCGACGGAGATTGTGGCAGTCTGTGCCGCAACGCAGCTGGGCAAGTCCACGCTCGCCATGCTGGCCTGGGCGGGGTGGGTCCGCACCGCTCCAGCGCCGTGTCTCTGGGTCACGGACACCGACGCAAAGGCCGAGGAGTTGGCGAAATACCGCGTCGAGCCCGTGATCCTCGCGACGCCGGATCTCCTGGCGCTGGTGCCACCAGGCCGCAGCCGCGAGAAGGGCAACACAACGCAGCTGAAGGCCTACCCTGGCGGCTACACGCGCTGGTCAGGGGCGCAGACGGTGAGCGGCCTGACATCGATGCAGGCGCGGTATGCCATCCTTGACGAGCTTGACGACCACGCCGCCGCCACGCTGGGTGACACCGTGCGCCTCGCCCTCGGTCGGACGACCACCTACGGTCGATCGCGCAAGGTGCTGGCGGTCTCCTCGCCATCGGTGGCGGGGCAGTCGCAGATCGACGCCTGGTATCGCCGCGGCGACCGTCGCCGCTACCTGGTCCCGTGCCCCCATTGCGGCCATGAGCAGCCTCTGGACTGGCGCGATCCTGACGGTGGCCGCTACCGCCTGGTCTGGGAGCCCGGCAGCCCCGAGACGGCGGCCTACCTGTGCGCAGGCTGCGGCAGGCTCATCGAGGAGCGGCACAAGCCCGCCATGCTCGCCGCAGGCCGCTGGCAGCCTACAGGACAGGCCTCCGATCGGTCCGTGACCTCCTACCACCTCTCGGCCCTCTACGCCCCCCTTGGCTGGTTGTCCTGGGCGCAGCTGGCCGCAGAGTGGGAGCAGGTCTCCGCCGGCCTGCGCCGCGGCGACCAGCGGGATCTGAAGGTCTATCTCAACACCCGCCTGGCCGAGACCTGGGAGGATCGGGGCGACCAGACCGACCCCGGGACGCTGGCCGGGCGTGGTGAGCGGTGGGGCGACCGCCTGCCGTCTGCGATCCGCCTCATCACCTGCGGCGTGGACGTCCAGGAGGACCGCCTGGAGGCGACCATCCTCGGCATCGGCCCAGGCTGGGAGATGTGGGTGCTGCGCCACGCGATCCTCAGGTCCGACCCTCTCGACGATCGCACCTGGGGAGACCTCGATCGCATCCTGGCGACACGCTGGGAGACCTCCGACGGCCGGACCCTCGGTGTGGCACTCTGTGCCGTTGACGCTGGCTACCTGACGTCCCGCGTCATCGACTACGCCCGTCGCCGGTCCGGGATCATGGCTGTGCGTGGCGTCGCTGGCGCCGGCAAGCCGATCTGGAACCCTCGCGCGAAGGTCACGCGCCGCTACTCGTCTGCAGCCCTGCGCTACCACTGGGTCGGCACGGACGCTGCCAAGGACTGGCTGTATCAGGTCCTCCAGGTCGCCGTGCCAGGCCCCCGCTACCTGCACGTCCCGCTGGATCTGCTACAGCAGCACCCGGACTGGCCAGCGCAGGTGGCCTCGGAGCGCCGCGTCAAGGTGACGCAGCGTGGTCGGCAGGTCTGGGCCTGGCGCCCCAAGCCCGGGTCGCGCCAGGAGGCCCTCGATTGCCTGATCTACGCCATCGCCGCCGCTCATGCTGTCCTGCGTGACCGCCCTCACTACCTGTCGCCTGACGAGCCCGCCGCACCGGTGCCGCAGCAGGCCCAGCCGGACCCGCAGGTCGGCAAGCCTCGACCAGCACCGCGCCGTCCATCGTCCGCTGGTGGTGGCTGGCTCACTGGCAGGGGTCGCCTGTAGGTCTGACTGCCATGGTTTGACGCACAATGTCAAATCCGATACAGTCAGGCTGGAGGTGGGGCATGACCCGCGCCGAGCGCATCGCCGCCCTGGAGGCTGCCCTGGCGGCAGGGGTAGTGCAGGTGCGCTACTCCGACGGCAGGTCGGTGACCTACGCCTCGATGGCCGACATGCGGGCCGAGATGGAGCGCCTCCGTGCCGAGGATGCTGCCGCTGCTGGACGCAGGATCAAGGCCGGCGTCATCCGCTTCCGGGGGTAGGCGATGGGCCTGCTTGCGTGGTTCCGGGGCGAAAAGCCGCAGCAGCCGGTAGCACGCAAGCGCCGCTACGACGCCGCCCAGGCCGACTGGGCCGCCTACTGGCGCGCCAGCACCGCCACGCCCCACCGCGAGATCGCTCACGATCTGGACACTCTGCGAGCCCGCGCCAGGGACCTGGAGCGCAACAGGCCCTACGGCCGCCGCATCCTCGATGCGATGGTTGATGCGCTCGTCGGCACCGGCATCCGTCCGACCGTGGACGGTGCGCCAGCGGCCATCTATGACCTCTGGACTGCCTGGGGCGGAGCCTGCGTCTCCGGTGCGCGGATCGGCTACTCTGGCGCGATCGCCCTCGCTGTCCGCACGTGGCTGCGCGACGGCGAGGTGCTGATCCGCCTGCGGACCCGCTACCCGACCGACATGCCTGGCCTGCCTCCGCTCCAGCTCCAGCTGATCGAGGCCGACCACCTGCCGGTGGACATGGATCAGGATCTGCCTGGCGGCAGAACGATCCGCAGCGGCGTTGAGTTCGACCCGATCGGGCGCGTCGCCGCGTATCATCTGCTGCGCGAGCATCCCGGCAGCGGCAGGCCATCACGGGAGACGATCCGCGTTCCCGCCGACGAGATCATCCATCTCTACCTGCCAGAGCGCCCCGGCCAGATCAGGGGTGTCCCGATCCTGGCCTCGGCCATCCTGCCGATCTGGGACCTCTCCTCGGCCCTGGAGGCGGTCCGTGTCTCGTTTCGCGGCGCATCAACAATCGTCGCCACCGTCGAGGGCGGATCGCAGGAGGCCGGTATCGCACCAGACGGCATCGCCGAGGAGCGCGACGGCCCCGATCCTGTCACCGATGCAGCAGGCCGCGCGATCGAGGGGCTCCAGCCCGGACTGATCCTCTACGCCCCTGATGGCCGGCAGGTCCGCATCCACCAGCCGCAGCCCCCACAGGGCCTGACCGACTACTGCCGGGCGATGCTGCGCGAGATCGCTGCATCCGTCGGCCTCTCCTACCACGTCCTGTCAGGAGACATGTCGGACGCGTCATTCGCGCAGGCGAAACTGGGCCTCCTGGCGCAGCAGCAGCGCATGGATGTGCTGCGGGAGACCGTGATCGTCCCGTCCCTACTGGACCCGATCTGGTCGGCATATCTCGACCATGCCCAGGCAGCTGGTCTGCTGCGTGTCCAGGAGCCCTGGAGGCGCGTTCGGTGGTCTCGTCCGGCCTACCCAACGGCCGACCGCTACCAGGAGGCCCGGGCGACGTTGCTGGAGATTCGCTCCGGCCTGCGATCCAGGGCCTCAGCCATCGAGGCGATGGGCCGGGATCCCGACGAGGTGGACGCCGAGATCGCTGCCGACGCCGCGCGGGCCGACAGGCTCGGCCTGATCCTGGACTCCGACCCGCGCCGGACCACGCTGGCGGGATCCGCCGCGATGCATGAGGAGGTGACGCAATGACGCACGTGCGAGGTCTAGCCAGACCCGAGACGCTGCGGAGCGACGGCCGGATCGATCTGGTCGTCGCCACTGATGCGCCGGTGGACGTGTGGGGACTGCCGGAGGTCCTGACGATCGGCCCTGACGCGATCATCTCGGGCCGCCTCGACGCCGGCCTTCCGGTGCTGGTGGACCACGATTGGCGCGCTGGCGCCATCGTTGGCCGGGCGGTCCCTGGCGAGTGGCGCATCGAGCCGTTGCCCGACGGCAGTAGCGCTCTGGTGGTCACGGTCCAGCTGGATCTGGAGCGACTTGACATCGTGCGCCAGATCGCCGAGGGCTACCTCCGCGACGTCTCGATCGGCTACCGCGTCGAGGAGTCGCGCCGTGAGGGCGACCTGGTGATAGTGACGCGGTGGGAGCCGCTGGAGGTGTCCCTGGTGGCCGTCCCGGCAGACGACCGGGCGACCGTGAGATCGGCAGTCGCCGCCCCGAGCACGGAGGCGGTCCAGGAGCCCGGGCCTGTGCCCGGGGTGGTGGCAGTGGAGGGCCGAGAGGCCCCGGAGGAGGAGTCCATGGACGAGAAGACCCTGGAGGCCCGGGCCGCGAGCCCGGAGGTGGTGGTCACCCGGGACGAGACGGTGACCGCGGTGGCGCGGCGCGTCGACGACCTGGCGGACCTGATGCTGGGCCGAGGCCGTCGCGGAGCGAGCCCCCGTGAGGTGCTGGCGCGGCACTACGGCCTGGATCATCGGGACGTCGAGGGCATCCTCCGGGCCGCGGCGGCCCACACCACGGCCGATCTGCCGAACATCACAGTGAACGCGCTCAACAAGGTGCTGACGACCGCCTGGCAGGAGGCTGCCGATATGCGCTTCTACGAGCGCATCGGCCGCCGCCAGGACTTCGACGACTACAGGCTCGTCCCCCTGATCTCCTGGGACGGCTTCGGCCTGCTCCCCGAGGTGCTGGAAGGCGCCGAATACGAGGGGACGACGACCACCGATCGCCGGGAGAACCTCGTGCCGAAGAAGCACGGGACCGAGTTCCGTGTCACGGACGAGATGCTGCTCGCCGACAACCTGTCGGCCCTCGGTGGCGTGGCCGCGGAGTTCACCCGCGCCGCATCCAGGACCGCCTCGGTCAAGGCCGACGCGGCCCTGACCACGCAGGTCATGGCGGACGGCAAAGTCCCGGTCCACGCCGACCACGCCAACAAGGCGAGCACTGGCGCTGCACCGACCGCGGCCACGATCGCGGAACTGGACGCCCTCCTGCGCACCGCGGTGGACGGCGTGGGCAACCCCGTTGGCATGCCCGCGGCCTACCTGCTGGCCCCGCCGAGCCTCCGGCTGACCATCGAGGGGCTCTACTCCGATCAGCGGCAGGTCACTGACCCCGAGGACGCGATGACGGTGCCGCTGCCCGTCGACGCGCGGATCTACCCGCCCGCGATGACGGGGACGGCCTACTACCTGATCGCGGCCGATCCGGAGGTCCTGGTCTATGGCTACCTGCGGCAGGACGGCGGCCCCGTGGTGACCGATTACCCGGCCCCGCAGGCCGACGCGGTGATCTATCACGCCCGCTTCGCCTTCGGCGCGGCGTGCAACCGCTACCAGCGCATCGCTGGCAACGCCGGGGCCTGATGGAGGTGACTCATGAAGGGCTACTGCAGCGATGACGCGCTCGTGACGCGCACCGTGCCGTCTGGCGCGACCTGGGTGGCGGATGTGCCGGTGCACCTGGGCGACGAGGTCCTGGTGCCCATCTCCGGCGGCACGGCTGGCCAGCAGGTGCCATGCGTGCTGCACGGGGAGGTCCTGTTGCCCATCGTGGACGGGGAGACCCTCGCCGAGGGCAGCTACTGCTACTGGGACCCCGCCGAGGGCGGCATCGTGGCCGCTGCGGCCACCGGGACCTTCCTCCTGGGCACCGCCGGGCCGACCTCTGGCAGCTACTGCCGGGTTGCCCTGATCGGCCGCATCCCGGCGGCCCAGGAGGCCGGCCTGGCCAGTGTCGGTCCCGGCGACCTGGAGCCCCTCGATCCCGGCGGCGGCGTGCCCTACGTCCTGTTGTTCGGGTTCGACGGCGGCGCGGGTGGCGAGTCGCTCAACTACGCGGTCGCCCAGGAGTCCGTGATCGCCCAGGTGGTCGTCGAGATCACGACCCCGGGTGCCGAGTCCAGCACCATCGACATCGACATCGGGCCAGAGGAAGGCCCGGCTGCGGAAGCGGCCACGATCCCGGCGGACGAGGCTGACACGGACATCTACATGGCCTCGTGGTCCGTGACCGGCACGCTGATCAGCGTCGAGGTCCCGGCGTCCTGCGTCGGTCGGATGGTCATCACCCTGGTGCCCTACGAGGGAACCTGATGCCTGCTGAGTGGGACGAGATGGTTGGGCGCCTCCAGGCTGCCTGCTGGCGGCTCTGGGGCGACTCTGCCACCTATGTCCCACCGGCCAAGGCCCCGACCTACACGTGCCGGGCCATCATCACCTACTCGGTGCCAGATCCGTCGGTGGAGGGCAGGCCAGACCTGGAGCCACCGCCGACGGGTCCGCGCGCCGAGGTGCTGCGGTCCGACCTGCCCATTGATCCGGAGCGGGGAGGGCAGATCATTATCGGCGCGACCACCTGGGACATCCTGGCGGTGCGTGACACCGGAGCGGGCTCTTGGCTCCTGGACGTGGCGGAGGTGGCGGCATGACCAGCCTGCGTGCAGCCACCGTGGACCTGCTCCAGGCGACGACCAGCCTGGCTGGCTGGACGATCCGTGACTCCGATGCAGCGATCCCGGAGGGCCGCCCACAGATCGTGGTTGCCTCCGCCTGGGACCGCCTGGACCTCCAGGCTCCGCCGTATCCGGGGATGCAGCGGGCTGGGACCCTGCGCCTCCTGGCCTCGTGGCCTGTCGAGACTCAGGCCGCCTCCGGCTCCTGGGCCACCACCTGCGACGCCCTGGAGGCCCTCCTGTGGGATGCACTGGTGCATGATCCAGACTGGCTGGCCGCGGCGGCCCCGGAGTCCTGGGAGTCCTCCGCGGGCCTCGACCGCCTCGACAGGGGCCTTGTGGCTCGCCTGGAGGTCTCGATCCGCTGCGTCCTGCCGTGGGGCACCGAGCGCCCCGGCGAGGACCTGCTGACGGCCGTCGGGGCGACCGTCGATCACGGAGAGCAGATCAGGGCCGATGTGGTCCTGGAGGAGGAGGAGTGACATGGCGATCCCGACGAGCATCCGCCTGCCTCTGGTGTGGGTTGAGGCTGTGGAGCGTGCGCGGGCCTCTGACCAGTCAGCGGAACGCGGCCTGCTGATCGGCCCCGCCTCCACGGCGACGACCGGACCCTACCTCGTCCAGTCCGTGGACGCCGCGATCGCTCGCTGGGGCCGCGGCACCCCGATCGTCGAGATGGTCCGGGCCGCCTTGGATGCGCACCCGAAGGGCGAGTGGTGGGCCATTGGCCAGCCTGATCCGTCCAGCGGCTCCGCGGCCTACTGGACCTCGACCCTCTCCGGATCAGCCACCGCCAGCGGCACCGTGCGCCTCTGGATCGGTCGTCGGCGCTACTCCATCGCCGTCGCCTCCGGGGACACCGCCGCGACCGTCGCCACCGCCATCCAGGGCGCCATCGAGGCTGACTCTGACGCACCCGTGACGGTCTCGGTCGCCACGGCGACGATCACCCTGACGGCCCGCGTCAAAGGCGTCATCGGCGGCAGCCTGCGCATCGCCTGGGACGAGGCCACCATCGCCCCGACGGGCCTGACGCTGGGCGACTGGTCGGCCACCGCCGGGACCGGCGACCACGCCTTGCCGAGCCTGCCGCCAGTCCCCTACAACAAGATCGCCATCGCTGATGACGCCCTGATGGACGACCTCGGCGCCGTCCTGGACGCTCGCTGGTCCTACTCCTCGATGCTGTGGGGCTGGGGAGTCTCCTGCGTCCGCGGCGAGGCTGACACGCTGGCCACCGCGGCCCTGGCGGCGGAGTATCAGTATCGGCATATGACGCGGTGCGCCATCGAGACGGCCTGCCGATCCTCGCCATGGGAGGTCGCCGCAGCCGTCTGCGGCGTGGCGATGCTCAAGTCGCAAAGCAAGCCGGGCATCACCGTCTCGGGCGATTCCCTGGCCCTGGAGGGGCCTGCGCAGGCCTCCTGGACCGGAGCCCAGCAGGACACGCTGCTACGCTACGGCGTCTCGCCCGTGGTCGGCCGGACACTGACGATCGCCCGCATCACCACCACCAGGTGGAGCGACGGCAACGGCGGCCGGGACGAGCGCTCCTACCAGGCCCCGCAGATGTGGGCGCTGGAGGTCTTCCTCCGTCGCCTGACGGCCGCGATGCGGGCGACGTTCCGGGGCCGCCGGCTGCTGGCCGACAGCGACTACACGCCGCCGGACGCTGCGACTCCGGGGACGATCAGGTCCTGGATCGAGTCCTGGCTGAAGGCCCAGGCCGCGGACGGCATCATCGAGTGGCGGCCGGACCTGCTGGAGCAGATCACCGTCACCAGGTCTGAGGACGATCCGTCCAGGGTGGACATCTATTTGCCCGTGGACCTGGTGGACGGCCTGGAGGTGCTGGCGGCCGAGGTGGCCTACTGACGGAGGTGCGTCATGCGTATCGGAGGGTGGGTCCGGGTCACGATCGACGGTCGCCAGATGACGCTCAGCGGCGAGGTCACCGACTTCGTCCCCGGAGGCACGGTGCGCGAGGCCGTGTCCGACGCGAGCGGCCGCAACGTCGGCTACCTGGAGCGCGTCCAGAGCGGCAGCCTCAAGCTGACGTTCGTCCACAGGCCAGACGGCCCGAAGATCAGGGAGGTCCAGGCGTGGAGCGGTGTCCCGGCCAGTGTCGAGCTCGCAAACGGCCGCCGATACATCACCGGCTCGCTCGTGACACAGAGCGTCACAGCGATCAACGCCACGGCGGGCACGTATGAGGTGGAGTTCTTCACGCTGGACCCCTTCGAGGAGCAGGCATAGATGAGACGCGCCAACGTCGCGGACTGGATCGCTCTGGAGGACGCCGGCCTGCTGCATGAGGGCCAGATCCGCCCCGAGGCCATGACGCGGGCCGCTGTCCTGCTGGTGACGCGGTGCAGCGGGCGCCAGGAGTCCGAGATCCTCGCTCTGGACCCCGCTGACCTGTGGGGGCTCCTCGGAGAGTGCGTCGCCCCTTTCCCCGGGCCGCAGGAGGCCCTAGGCGGCTAGCCGCGGCCCTCTGCTTGGCCTATCACTGGCCGCTCTCCGAGGTCCTTGGGTTGGCACCGCTGGAGGCAGCCTCCTGGCTTGCCGCGTGGTCGGAGGTGCTGCATGGCGAGTGACTCCGCGCGCAACGTGGCAGTCGGTGTCACTGTCGAGGGTAGAGACTCATCGGCCCCCGCCCTGCGTGCCCTCCAGCGTCTGCGGCAGGCCGCCATCGGCACCAGTATCTCGATGCGCGGTCTCCGTGACGCTGCGCGGTCAGTCGCCAGCGTCACTGGCGCCGTCACAGGGGTGGCAGTCGGTGCCGCTGCTGCTGTCGGCCTCCTCGCCAGGACGGCCTACCGCAGCATCGACGCGTGGGCCACCGGCGCCGATCACTTGGCCAAACTCTCGCGTCAACTGAGGGTCAACGTCGGCGACCTCCAGGCGTGGGCCTACGTCGCTGAGCGTGAGGGTGTCGAGGCCTCGGTGCTGGAGGGCAGCCTCCAGGGCCTCTCTAGGGCCATCGGGATGCTGGCGCTGCGCAAGGGCCGGGGCTACGCCCTCCTTCAGTCCGTCGTCGGTGGTCCTGACCTGATCCGCCGTCTCCAGCAGGCCCCCGACACGCTGGCAGCCCTCCGCGTGTCCCTCGACGCGCTGCGCCGTGTCGCCCCGAAGTATCGCGCAGCCCTCGCGGCAGCCCTGGGTCTCGATCCGCAGATGCTGCGCCTCGTCGAGCAGTCCCAGGCATCCCTGGACGCCCTCATCGAGCAGCGTCGCCGCTACGGGGTGCTGACGGCCCAGTCTGCCGCTGCCGGCGAGGCCTGGCGGGACAGCCTGACTGCCCTGGATGCGGCCCTGGAGGGCCTCAAGACCAAGGCCTTCCCGGGCCTGATCCGCGCCGCCCTGCCATGGATCGACCGCCTCACTGAGTGGATCGCAGGCAACGACCGCCTCGGTCCACAGATCGAGGCCGTCGGCAAGGTGATCCTCGACACCGTGGCTGGCGCCGCGATGGCTCTGCGGGACGTCGTTGGTCACCTGGCCGACATCGACCGCATCATCCGCACCCTACGCACCGGAGGGGGCAAGGCCGAGGTGCGTCGCAGGGGCCTCCTGGTCGAGTCTCCAGCGCAGGCCGAGGCACAGGCAGAGATTGAGCGTCTCCGTGCGCTAGGGCTGGTCTCGGATCAGGAGGTGGCCGCAGCGATGGCCCTGGGTCGCCGCGACTGGAGCAGTCAGGAGCGCGCGACTATCGCCGCGATGGAACGCCTCCAGCGCACCGCGTCGCTGCGTGGCGCCGTCACGATCCAGGTCGCCGCTGCGCCAGGGACCACAGCAGAGGTCTCCAGGGTGGACGGCGACGCTCTGGAGGTGGTCCCGCTCGGCGGCATCCCGGCTCTCGGAGGTGCCCGATGATGTGGTTGCGCTGGCGCGACGTGCAGGTGCCTGTGGCTGAGGTCCCAGAGGTCTCGGCGCGCTACAGAGTGGCAGAGCATGCCACGATCGGTGGCGCGACCCAGCAGGAGATCACCGGCACCGAGGCCATGGTGCTGGCCGCGCGCATCATCCTCGCCGGCCCCTGGCGCGACACCATCCCCGACCTGGACGCGGCCCTCCGGGAGCCCGAGGGTATCCTGGAGCACCCCACCGAGGGTCGCCTGCGGGCCATCCTGCGGTCCATGGTGGTGATCCGACATGCAGACGGGTCCGCCGACTACCGGATCGAGTGGGGGGTCCTCGGAGAGGTCGAGGAGCCTGCCGAGCCAGCACCACCGACGACCGCGACGCTGGCAGATACCGTCTCTGCTGGTGCCGCCTCCGCGATGGCCCGTCTGCGCGCCATGTCCAACCCTGTCCAGATGCTGGCGGGCATCGAGACAGCCAGATCCGTCGTCGCTGCGGCGCGGCAGTGGGCCGGCATCGCCTCGCCTGCGACCTACAACGTCGGCGCCATCTCTGAGGCCCTGCGAGCCCTGGATGCCGAGGTCTCCCTGGGCCTCTCGGACCCTGCCGCGACGCTGGCGGCGTGGCGCGACACGCTGGAGGCTCTCGGTGGCCTCCTGGAGCGCGCCTACTGGAGCATACCGCTCCCGCCGACGCCCGGGACCTACTCCTGGGCCGTCTGGGACGCCCTGGCTACCACCGCAGCCCTCGCCTACGCCGCTGCCGCCACCGCTGGCAGCGTGGCCCAGGACGGCGCAGAGCAGGCGCTGACGGCGGCCATCGCGCGGGCCGAGGACCCCCTGATCCAGGAGGCCCTCTCGGACTACCGCAGTGCGTGGCGCGCGATCATGGCACAGCGTGCCGCATCCGCGATCCGCCTGGAGGTGGGCGAGTCGGTGATCGAGGCCGCATACCGTCTCGGCGTGGGCCTCGATGTGGTGCTGGCAGCGACTGTCGGCCTCGATCCTGCGTGGCTGGAGGCTTCCGATGCCTGACATGCGCCTCGCCATCGACGGGACAGACACCGGGCCGCTGCTGGCTGTCTCGGTGGCCCGTAGCCTGCGTCGCGCCATCTCGACAGCCGCCTGCACCCTGCCCCTCACCGAGTCCCTGGAGCCTGGGGCGGAGGCCGTGATCCGTTACGGCACCACGACCATGCTGACTGGCTGGGTGGTGGCCCTGACCGACGACTACAGCGCACGGACGACCCAGGTGGACCTCCTATCGCGGACCTGCCTTCTGGAGCACCGGTCCCTCGGAGACACGGCCCGCTGGCGCGGTATCTCCGTCGGAGAGATCGTCCGCCAGGTCTGCCTCTGGGCCGGGGCCTCTGTCGTTGTTGATGCGCCAGACGGGCCGCGCATCTCGCTGGATGGCGCGCCCGAGGACACATGCTGGGACGTGATCGGTCGAGCCCTACAGGGCCAGGGGCTCGCGGCGACTGACACCGGAGACGGTCGTCTGCGCATCCTCGATCCGTCGCGCCTCACCGCCGACCCGATACGTGTCCCTGCGACCGGCTGGGCCACGTCGCGGACCCGCACCAGGGACATCCGGGAGCGCCGGTCATCCTACCGCCTCCAGGCCGTCACCTGGGCCGATCAGGGCGCGTCCGCCCGCCGTGCCGACTCCTGGATGGAGGGCCTCGGCTGGGATCAGGTGCTGCGTGCGCCGCGCCACGTCTCCCGGGCCGACGCCCAGGCGCTGCTGGAGGCTGAGGCTCTCCGTCGCGCCGGCGAGTCCGTCACCGTCTCCCTGGTCGCCCCTGGCTGGGAGCGTGACGGCCACCTCCTGGCGCCATGTGACTGGCTGGACCTGGGCGACGAGACGCTGCTGGTCCTCGACTCCACCTGGAGCGCAGGCCCCGGCGGCACCACGTGGCAGGCCACCCTCGGCTACCCCGAGGCCCTCGGGACGCGGCCCCGGGTGCAGGCGCGTGGCGGCAGGGCAAGGCCGAGGCTGCTGGACATCGGCCTGGGAGGCTAGCATGAGGCCAGGGAGACTCGCCGGTGGAACCGACAGCAGAGGCCGCGCGACCGTGGACGACGGGGCCTCGCGGACCGCCTCTGTGGTCCTGCCCTGGCCACTGGTCGGCAGGCCGCCGTCCGGGACCAGGACGATGGTGGTGGACCTCCTCGCCGGCGATGACGCGGCGATCCCTGTGGCCCAGGCTGGGCAGGGGAGCGCTGGCGACGCCGGCATCCGCTCCGCCCACGGCTCGCAGGTCGTCTGCCGCGACGGTCGCATCGAGGCCTCTGATACCGTCCGCGCCCCCGGCTACGAGTGCGGCCAGCAGGCTGGCGTCTCCGGCACCCTGACGATCACCGCCTCAGATCACGCCGTGACCATCACGATCGCAGGCGGTATCATTGTGGCAGTGACTGCCAGTGGCACGGCGGTCTGGACCCCTGGAGGCTGATATGGCTGAGCGGACGTGCACGATCGCGGACCTCCAGGCCACGGTCAACGCCTCGGACCCCGACGACGTCATCACCATCACCGACGCCGGGACGCTGATCAGCGCCGTCACTGTCGGCGTCGCCAACCTGACGATCCAGGCCTCTGACGCCGGGATGCCAACGATCCAGGCCGGCACCAGCAGATGCGTCGCCCAGCAGGCCGATGGCTTGACGCTCCAGGGCCTGCGGCTCGTCTGCATCGCGACAAACGGCTCCTGCGTGTCCCCGTCGAGCGCGGCCTACTCCTGCACGCTGCGTGACTGCGTGCTGACTGCCGCTGCTGGCGGAGTCCGCTACTCGACCGCCACCAGGACAGGCGCGACGGTGCTCGATGGCTGCACGGTCTCTGGAGCCTACCTGATCCGTGACGGCGGCAGCACCGGGACGCTGCTGATCACTGACAGCACCATCTCGGTCACATCGAGCACTGTTGCCGCGATCCAGGCCAACACGATCGCCCTTGACATGCACCGGTGCCAGGTCTCCTGCGCCCGGCTGCTGGCGGGCCACAACGACTTCTCGCCGATCGTGACCGGACGCATCGAGACCTCGCTCCTCACCATCGGCAGTGCCACAGACCCCGGCATGGTGCTACGTGGCGAGTCGGATCTTGCCATGGTCCGCGATACCGTGGTCCTGTCTGGCCCGCTGGCGGCAGTCTATGCCGGAACGCTGACGCTGGAGGCCTGCGGCCTGCTGGGCGGATCCGTCGCCTCGGTCGCTGACGGCGTAATCGCGTTGACGCGGTGCGGCAGGTGGAACTGCACCGTTCTGTCGGGCATCACCGACACCTACCCGGTGACGGACGACCCGCTGATGGGCGAGGGCTACCGTCCGGCGCGGCTGTCGCCCTGGCGAGACGCCGGCGGCCTGCCAGACCTCGCCGAAGACCTGGACCTCGATGGCAGGCCAGCGCTGTTCGGGTCCGCGCAGGACATCGGCTGCTACGAGTGGCAGGTCTCGGTCCCGATCCTCCGACCCGACCTGGACGGCTGGATCGTGGCGGTGGACGGGACCCCGCTGGCGGCCCTGCCGCTGCTGCCCGGCGACGGCGGAGACCCCGAGGGCCTCGATCCGAGGCTGATGCTGCTGTCCAGGGTCGCCATCTCGCTGATTGCCCACCGCGGCCACCCACTGCATGACACTGGATCAGACCTCCACCTGCTGCGCACCGATCCGCGAGAGGCCGCGTCCCGCGCCGCGCTGATGGCCCGCGAGGCCCTCCGGTGGCTGGAGGCTGAGGGGGGCAGGATCGACAGCATGACGGCCACGGTGGACGGCGGATCGCTGCGTCTATCGGTTGCGCTGACGCTGCCGGGCTACACCGCTACGCTGGAGGGTGCACCATGATCGCGCTGCCGCAGTCTCTGGCCGAGTCGATGCTTCGGGTCATGGCCAGGTTCCGCGACGCCGGCCTGATCACCAGCACCGATCGCCAGTCGTATCTCGCCCTGCTGGCCAGGGCCGTCGGTGCTGCTCAGTGGACCCTCTGGCAGCGAGTGGATCGCCTGGTCTCCGACCTGATCCCCTCGACGGCCACCGGGACCGCTCTGGAGGCCTGGGCGGCCTGTTTCGGGCTCGCTCGGCAGAGGGCCTCGACGGCCACCGGCGGCATCGTGGTGACCGCGGAGGACCCCTACCACACCGATACGATCACGATCCCCGAGGGCACGGAGTGGATCGGCCCCCTCGGCGTCTCCTACCTCTCCACCGCCGAGGCAGAGATCGCCCCCGGAGAGGCCACCGGCGCCGTCACCGTGGCCGCCGCAGAGCCAGGCGGCTCGGCCAATCTGCCACAAGGTGCCACGCTGGCCCTCGTATCATCGCTGCCCGGCATCCTGACCAGCGCTACGGTGTCCGGCGACGGCATCACTGGCGGCGCCGACGAGGAGACAGACGAGTCCCTGCGGACCCACGTCCTGGAGGCCCTCAGATGGCCCCGCGGCCCTGGCAACGTGGCACACATCGAGGCCATCGCCAGGGCAGCGGACCCGTCGATCCGGGGCGTCCAGGTTACGTCTGGGGGCGGCACTGCCAGCATCTACCTAGACACAGCGAACGGCTACAACCGAGTAGTGTCGGTGTCGGCATGGGGCATGGCCTCGGCCGCCATCACCGCCGCGGTTCCCGCTGGCATCACGATCAACGTCTACATTGCCACGCCCCAGGCCATCCCTGTCGCGATCCGTGGCGTCTCCGACGACGCGACGACCCGCAGGGCGCTGTCTGATGCCGTGGCGGCATACCTTGGCGGCGTCCCGCGGAACGGCACCGTAGAGCGCGCCGGACTCCTCTACGCGATCCGTGGCATCGCCTACAGCGCCGATCTGGTCGATCCCGCGGGGGACATTGAGTGCATCACCACAGCCCCGCAGCTGCCGCACGGAGGCGTGATATGGCTCTGATCCGTGACTGGGGCCGCTGGCTGGCCCGCCACATGCCACACGGCATCGACTGGCACGCCGCCACCACGGCCCTGCTGGACACGGTCGGCGGTGCCATCGAGGAGCAAGCGCAGGCCCTCGACGAGGCCCGTCAGCAGGGCATCTGGCCGCCGACGGAGCGTTGGGGGTCCGCATGGCGGTCCTGCTACGCATGGCCCTGGGCCTACGCCGTGACGGTGCCGGACGTCGTAACCGTCCTCGGCGGCGACTGGGGCCTGACCGGTGAGGGCGCAAGCACGGAGATACCAGCGATCGCGGCCTACTGGGGCCTTGAGGCCTCGCTGATCGGCACCGGGAGGGGAACCCTCCTGATCGCCCTGGAGGGCGTGCGTCGGCTGCGCGCCGGCGACCACTGCGGCTCGCGGCTGGTCGGGTTCCAGACCGACGCGTCGCGGGCCTGCGCGACGTGGCTGGATCACTGCGTCCCCGTTGGCGTCGGCATCATCTACATGGAGGCATAACATGGACCTTCCGCGCATCGACTCTGTCTCGTCGCCACCGACCTACACGGACAGTGGCACGCCAGGCTACTTC
>ENA-UOWE01002358-UOWE01002358.1-activated-sludge-metagenome-genome-assembly--contig:-NODE-2358-length-20937-cov-31.947802_pt1 | contig 20937 bp, 19 predicted proteins | sample MGYA00249841_ERZ761562 | MGnify/ENA primary metagenome ERZ761562 (study PRJEB28883, sample SAMN05720200) | activated sludge metagenome | isolation source: Anaerobic digester | place: Japan... | reverse complement strand
TAAAGCACGCTCTTCGCAAACCTCAAACTCATCTGTATCTGCTTTTTCACATCCCTGCCCGTGATCTCCATATGCCCGGGGTACATGATCTCCACATCCAGCCCCGTCAGCCGCTCAATTGAGGCCACCAGATCGGGGGTGCTCCCGCCGTACATGTCTGTCCGCCCGATGTTGCCGTCCGGAAATACGGTGTCCCCGGAGAAGAGCACCTTCGCCCGCGGCTCGTAGAGGCACAGGCTGCCCTGGGAGTGGCCTGGCGTCTCCATTACCTCCAGCTTCCACTCCCCGATGTCCAGGACCATGCCCTCTTTCAGCGTCTGATCCACCTCATACTGCGGCGCCTGCTGGCCGAAGAGATAGGCAACCGATGCCAGGTCGTCTCCCACCGCCCCCACCTCCTTCTCGCTCAAAAGGAGCCGGGCGCCGGTGGCCGCTTTCAGCTCCGGCGCCGCCCCGGAGTGGTCGTGGTGGCAGTGGGTAAGGACGATTTTTTCTATTTTCGCCGGATCGATGAGCTTCTTGATGTTCCTCAATGTCGGGGCGGCCATCATTCCCGCGTCGACCAGGATGGGCTTCTGGTCCAGTATCAGATAGACATTGCCGTCGAAGGCAGCACCGCTAACCTTATGCACTTCCACCATGAAATAAACACCAGCAAGAGCAAAGCAGCTCTTACGATATATCTGTTGGTATCAATGACGCTGATTGAAGAGGCAAAGAGGGGGCAGCTGTCCCCGTTGATAGAATGTGTGGCCCGGCGGGAGAAGCTGGAGCCGGAGAGGCTGGCCCGGTTGGTGGCGGCGGGCCGGGCGGTTATACCCAGAAACATCCGGCGCGAGAGCCCTGCAGATATGGCCATGGGAGTGGGTGAGGCTCTCTCGGTCAAGGTAAATGTAAACGTGGGCACCTCCCAGAGCCTGGACTCCCCGGAGGCCGAGGTGGAAAAGGCCCGCGCTGCGGTAGCGGCCGGAGCGGATGCGGTCATGGACCTTTCCACCGGGGGTGACCTGGATCTGGTTCGCCGACGGATCCTGCAAGCGGTCAGCGTTCCTGTGGGCAGCGTCCCCCTCTACAATGCAGCAGTGAAAAAAGATCTGACCAGCCAGGGCTTCTTCAATGCCCTGGAAAAGCACGCCAAGGACGGGGTGGACTTTGTCACCGTCCATGTGGGCGTGAATAAGACCAGCCTGGAGCGGCTGAAAAACGATCCCCGCATCATGGGCGTGGTCAGCCGGGGGGGCTCCTTGACCATGAAGTACATCAGCGAGACGGGGGAAGATAATCCCTACTATAAGGAGTACGACTACCTTTTAGAGATGGCTCGTGAATACGACCTGACTCTTTCATTGGGCGATGGTCTGCGGCCAGGCTGCATTGAGGATGCCTCGGACCGGGCCAAGTACATGGAGTTCATCATGCTGGGCGAGCTGGTGAAGAGGGCCCGGGAGGCAGGAGTCCAGGCCATGGTGGAGGGTCCGGGCCATGTGCCCGCCGACGAGATTGAGACTTCCGTCCGGGCCATGAAGCACCTCACCGACGGAGCGCCGCTCTATTTGCTGGGCCCGCTGGTGACAGATGTCGCCCCCGGCTACGACCACATCACCGCAGCCATGGGGGGAGTCATCGCTGGCATGGCCGGAGCCGACTTCCTCTGCGCCACCACCCCCTCAGAGCACCTGGACCTGCCCACCAAGGAAGATGTGGTGGAGGGAACATATGTGACCCGCATCGCTGCCCACGCCGCTGACCTCACCCGACCGGGAATGAGGGAGCGGGCGAGAGACTGGGATCTGCAGATGGCCCGGGCTCGGGCCGATCTGGACTGGCAGGGGCAGTTCCAGGCAGCCATAAATCCGGACCGGGCCAGGCAGATCCGGCACCGCAGGGGGGTGGAGACTGACACCTGCACCATGTGCTCGGAGCTATGCGCCATCCGTCTGGCCAGAGAGGCCATGGAGAAGGGCCTGGATGATAAGGGCTGAGTCTCTCTCCGGGTCAATATTTTCTATAGACACTATTGGCGAATTTCTATATAGTGCCTTTTCTGGCATTAGGCATCAGGAGCAGACTTATTAACCGGACGGAAGAGATGGCGCATCCATGAGGTCCTTCTCCCCGGTCATGGCTGCAAGAGCCCTCTGGCAGATGAGGGTCAGAAAGAGGCCTTTTGTGCTCTCTCACGGCATAAGCTCCCGCTGCAACCTGCGCTGCGACTTCTGCAGCTACTGGAAGCATCCGGGCGGGGAGATGAGCACCACTGACATTCTCAAGATGCTGGACCAGGCCGGCGACTATGGCATTGGCGTCTACAACGCCTGGACCGTGGAGCCGCTGATGCGAGAGGAGCTGCCTCTTATCCTGAGCCACGCTAAGTCCAGGGGCCTTGTCACCTCTCTGATCACCAACGGCCTGCTTCTTAGACACAGGATTGAGGAGCTGAAGGATCTTGATATGCTCTCCGTATCCCTGGATGGCATCAAGAGCTATAAAGGGTTGAGAGGGATCGATCCAGCTCAGGTCCTGGATGGAATCCGGGCGGCAAAGTCAGCCGGGCATGATATACTGATCAATTGCGTCATATCCGGCAAAAACATCAACGAGCTGGCGGATCTGGTGCAGCTGGCCCAGTCTCTGGGCTGCTGGATCTCCTTTGAGCCCATGCACTCCTCGCCGGAGATTAGCCATGAGGTCTGGGCCGATCTGGCGGTGGTGGATGTTCCAGGCTTTGAGGCGGCCATAGAGAGGCTGATAGAGCTGAAGAAGAGCGGGGCTCCAATCATAAACTCGCTGACCTACCTGAATATGATAAAGAGATCCCAGCGGCGCAGCCGCAGCGACTGCAGACCCGGATTTGCCTGCCATGTCCCGGAGATGGTCATGCATGTAGCAGCAGACGGAGCTGTCAGCGCCTGCCGGGTGCACCATGAGGCTCTGGGCAACGTGAGATGCGGCTTAGCCCGGGTTTGGGAGGACACCAGGAAGAAGCGACGGCAGATGGCTTCAGAGTGCAGCGGCTGCCTCTTCTTCGGCTATGTGGAAAACAGCCTGCTCTTCGATTTTGTGCCTGAGGTCATGCGCCACTACCAGTGGATGTAGAAGATGCTAGATCCGGAAAAGGGCAGCCGGACATATCCTGTCGTCGAAATGAGTCGGAAGCATAAAGAATCCGGCCAAGGGCATCTGGGAAAGTATAGGATAGCAGCAATGGCGAGCCACAAATGAAGAGCCTTAGCATGCGAATGCTTTCAGCATTGCCGAAGCAAAAATAATAAATATAAAGAGTATACTGTTAAATAAATTTATAATACCTTTTCAGGAGAAAAGCATGCTTGTCCGAGTGGCCACATTCAATGTTGAAAACCTGTTCCAGCGTCCCATAGCCATGAATCTTCCCTCATGGTCTGCCGGCCAGCCGATTCTAGACTCCTGCAATAGTCTGAATAATCTGCTCAATAAAGAGATATACACTGAACAGGACAAGCAAAGCATACTGAATCTCCTGGAAGATAATGATCTGCTTGCAGTCAGGCCTCTAAAAAACAAATTCCTCGAACTTAAAAAAATCAGGGGCCGCCTCTTTAGAATTCCTAAAAAACAACCGCCGGAGATTGTGGCCAATGGAAGAAGCGACTGGGTGGGCTGGGTGGAACTCAAACGAGAAGCAGTAGAAGATCAGGCCATAGCGAATACCGCCCGCATAATCGCTGATGTCAATCCCGATATTCTCGTATTGGTCGAGGTCGAGAATCGATCCACTCTGCAGCGCTTCCATGATCAGGTTCTTCTGCCCCAATTGCAGGTGAGAGGCCATGAAAGATACGACCACAATATGATAATAGATGGAAACGATCCCAGGGATATCGATGTAGGCATCATGAGTCGCTTTCCGATCACTCATATCCGCTCCCATATCACAGACAGAGAAAACGGCAAGCCGATATTCAGTCGCGATTGCCCGGAGTATCTCTTATCTCTAGGCCAAGGCAATGAATTGGTCATCCTTCCAAACCACTTCTCCAGCAAAGGCAGCGATCTACGGGGAAACCGGAGAAGAGTCCAGGCAAAAAAGGTTAAAGATATCTATGAAAAACTGAAAGCAGATCATCAGCATATTATAATTGCTGGAGATTTGAATGATCATCCTGCCGGAGGCTCACTGGATATGCTTCTCCAGGAAAGCGACCTGATGGACGCCATGTCTCTGCCGGCATACCAGGGCTTTCCTGGAACGTATAAACACGCCAATGCAAAAGAAAAACTGGATTATCTGTTGCTTTCTCCCTCCCTGGCTAGGTCGGTTGATCTTGTGGATGTTGATCGCAGGGGCTTTTATGCCCCCAGGAAGTGGAAGTCTCTGGAGAGCATCACAAAAGATACCAAAGATCGCTTTCAGGCCTCCGATCACCACTGCCTATATGCAGATATTGAGATCTAGGGAGGAGCTTTTTGCAGGGACATAATGCAAGAGCATAGGAAGATCCCCCATCCTCTGGCTTTTTCCGCTCCACCTTTCTACGATTATAGATAATGGCAGGGATGAGCCAATCCATAGAGATGGCATAATTATTGAGCATCGAACAGCAACTTCTTAAAGTTGTACGATTTCATACATGAGGAGGTAGACTATGCAATTTGAGCTTTCGGCCAGATATGCGAGATTTAGCCCTTCTGCTCATAATTTTCAAGAGGTCTGGATAAGCTTATGCCATGAATTTTTATCAGCAGTTTTCCCGTCCAGCAGCATCGTTCGCATGGACTCCAATGAATATGGCATTGATCTTCTAGATCAGACAACCGGATCTGCATACTGCTGTCATGCCGTTGATGAGCCGAGCAGGATACCCTTTCAGTCGATAGAACAGTAGCCTCCCTCGAAAAGGCGGCACAACATCGTGATAAACTGAGGTGGCAAAGGTACAGCATTGCTACGAACGCAGAATACTCTAAAGATGGAATGGATATCATTAAAGATCGAATACGTAAGCTTCAAATCGCATCGGAAGAAGTTGGTTTCTTAGGTCCAGCGACCTGGAATCGCCTGTGCTCCGAGTACCCGCGCATTGTAGATAACTGGTTCGAATACAGAATTATCGTCTCGAAAGATGTCGTTAAGAAGGCATTCGAAGATGCTCGATACTACCCGAAGTATGTGGCCGAGTTTGCAGCTCAGATCGATAAGGCTGATTTCAAAGTCGTGCTGACCAATAACCGGACTCCGATCGAGCTCGTACTTCCCTTCGCGCCCCAGCTCAAAGTAAAGAACCTGCTTGATATCGGTAAGGTACTCTTAGATTTAAATTTGGATGCAACGGACTTTCGCGATCTGAGTACCTCCGCAAGTCTGAGTGTTTCTGTTATAGTCGATGATGTTGCCCAAGAATTTTCAACTCAACTGGCCGATGTTCCGATTTCATCAGGCGGTGAAGCGCAAATTTGGATAAAGATCGTCTGGCAAGAAAAGTCATTCGATCAAACAATGCCGAGCGACGGTCTGCCAACCAAGGACCTTATGCTGAGATATATCCGGTTCGAGTCCCCGTCATTATTTGATAAGTGTAGCATGGAGTGGACAAAGGAATTTATCCTTGGTCACACTCCCGGCACTTCTCGGACATTGTCCAAGACAGCAAGCGTGGAAGAACAGACGCTTGCGCGCAAAGAGGCACTCGTTATCTCTGGTATCTGGCAAAAGATTAGAGATTTGCTCCCTGCAGGAGCAATAGTTGAGCGGTCTTTGGACTCCGCACGCAGAACCCCGGTTCGTCTTGGCGCCTCCGCTCCGAAGGCCGTAGCTCCCGGTTCGAGCTTCGCTGCCCATTTTGTCGCTTATCATCCAGACCTCGAAGCTGAGGTGACGAAACAGATTAGCGAGTTGGATCCTAAGGCAATGCACCGACTGGACGCAGTACGCACTAATTGGAAAATCGGGGCTCATGTGAAGGTGAAGGTGTATGGCAATGACTTGATCGTCGATCCCGAAGAGGACGAATTTGAATGGGGAGGAGAGATGCATATTCTCGACTTCCGCGTGAATGTCGGCAATGAGGCGACTGGATCCCGTGACCTTAAATTTGATGTTTATGTGGAGAATCTTCGGCTCAAGCGTATATGGATGCCGTTGGAGATCTCCAGCAAATCCTCCGATGAACTGCAGAAAAGAACAGTGACTTCGCCCCGGACTGCGTTCGCGTCCTATGCGTCGGAGGATCGGCCTCGTGTGCTCGACCGAGTTGCAACCCTAGAGATCCATTGTGGTCTTCAAGTTTTTCTGGACTGCATATCCATGCGTCCGAATGCAAAGTGGCGAGAACTTCTGCCCGAAATGGTGCTGGAGTCCGACCAACTTCTTCTTTTCTGGTCGAAGGCGGCGATGGCTTCTGCTTGGGTAGAAAAGGAGTGGCGCATTGCCTTTAATCACAAGGGGATCGATGGCATCGAGATTCACCCTCTGTGCACGTACAAAGAGGCGAAATTGCCCAAGGAACTGGCATATCTGGTGCACGGTGCCGATCCCTTAATGGTGATTCGGGCACATGAAGAACAAGTACGAACTACAACCAACACACAAGACGGGTTATGATCACAACCCAAGGCTAAGAGACCGAAGGACAAAGGGCTAGAGCGACTGAATGACAAATACGCAGAGCAGATGATTACTTGAAGCTTATGCAGCTTGCAGCCCACTTCAATCCTTAAACAAATAAGGAGAATCGGCTTTCAAGCCTGGATTCTTTTTGATAATTATATCATTGCTATTATAGATCCTCTTTCTGGATGACCACCTCCTCCAAGCTATGAACCAAAAGCTCATCAACCCCTCCTGCCATTGTCCCCACCATGTCCATTCACCCCATTGAATTTCGATACGGAACCAAAGAGATGAAGGCCATCTGGGAAGAGGACTTCCGTCTGCGCTGCCTCTTTCGGGTAGAGGCGGCCCTGGCACGAGCGGAGGAAGAGCTAGGCATGATTCCCGCCGGTGCAGCGGCGGAGATCGCTGCGGCAGCAGAGTCCACCCGCCCGGAGCGAGCCAAGGAGATCGAGGACGAGATCGGGCACGATATGATGGCCACCGTCCTGGCCCTGGCGGAAGAGAGCCCCAATTTCGGGGAGTGGATCCATCTGGGAGCCACATCCAATGACATCCTGGACACAGCTACAGGCCTGCAGATCAAGGCCTCCCTGGATATCCTGGAGCCCAAGCTCAAGGCTCTGCTCTCCCTCTTGCTGGAAAAAGCCCTGGACAACAAGAGCCTGGTCTGCGCCGGCAGGACCCACGGCCAGATTGCAGTTCCCACCACCTATGGCCTGCGCTTTGCCATCTGGGCCTCGGAAATCGGGCGGCACATCGAGCGCCTTCAGCAACTCCGCCCCCGTGCCGCCGTGGGAAAGATGAGCGGCGCAGTGGGCACCCAGGCCGCCTATGGCGAGAAGGGAATGGAGATCCAGACTCAGGTCATGCAGCATTTAGGCCTATTCGAGGTGGACGTATCCAACCAGGTGGTTCAGCGCGACAGGCACGCCGAGCTCGTCTGCTGGATGGCATTGGTGGCATCCAGCCTGGACAAGATATTCGTGGAGATGCGAACTCTTCAGAGGACGGAGATAGCGGAGGTGGAGGAGGGCTTCGGCAAAAAGCAGGTAGGCTCCTCTACCATGCCCCATAAGAGAAATCCCATCAAATCGGAGCAGATCTGCGGCCTCTCACGCATCGTCCGGGCCCAGCTCACTCCCGCCTTCGAGAACATCCCCCTCTGGGATGAGAGGGATCTGACCAACAGCAGCTGTGAGCGCATAGTCTTCCCCGAGGCCTTCATCTTCACCGACCATCTCATCACCCTGGCCATCCGCACCCTGGAGCGGCTGACCCTCCGAAAAGAGAACATCGAGAGGAACCTGACCCTGCTGCGCGGCCTGAATATGGCCGAGAATGTGATGGTGGAGCTGGCCAAAAAGGGCGTAGGCCGCCAGCAGGCCCATGAGATCATGCGCCAGAGCTCTATGATCGCCTTCGAAGAGAAGAGGGAGCTGGCTGATGTGCTCCTGGACAGCAGCATGGTTATGCAGCACCTCACCGCGGAACAGATCTCATCTCTGCTCGACCCCCATCAGTACATAGGAACCGCGGTATCTCAGGTGGAGAGGCTCTACCAGAAGCTGCACCGGCTCTATCTGGACTGAGCCGGAGGAGAAACGAATTCCCCCATTATGCCCGCAGTCTATCTGCTCAAGCCCGGATCGATAAAGAGGGACGAGAATGGCGCAATACTGGACGCCCGATCCTCCTCTACCCTGATCATAAGCCAGGGCTGCAAGATCGTTGTGGACAGCGGCCAGAAAGGCGAGGAGGAGTCTGTCCTCAAGGCCCTGGAGAGGCTGCGGATCAGGCCGGAGGAGGTTGATATCCTGGTCAATACCCACAGCCATGCCGATCACTGCGGCAACAACCATCTCTTCTCCCAGGCCAGGATTCTGAAGGCGGAGGATGGAGAGATTATAGCACCGGGAGTTCTGGCCAAAGCCACTCCCGGCCATAGCCCGGACAGCATCTCATTGGTGGTGCAGGCGGATGAGACAGTTGTAATAGCCGGCGACGCCCTTCCGACTATGGGCAATTTTCTAAAAAAAGTCCCCCCCGCTCTGCATACAGATCACGACCTGGCCCTGGCCAGCATGCTCAGAATAATGGAGATGGCGGATATTGTGATTCCGGGCCATGATAGTCCCTTTTCTCTTCGAAAATATGATTATGTTCCTCTGCCATTTGGCATCGGCTCAGAGGAGCTTTAGTGCAGTCTGCGGTTGGTTGGTTATATTTGGAAAAGATCATCTCTTGATGCTTAGCATATGAAGGATGGATATATCCGAAAATATAAGATTAAGCAACCTATAAATACTTATAAAATGTATATGATATACGAATGCAGCTAAAATTGACATCAAAGGAGAGGTTGGTTCTTTACGGTCTTGCCAGATATCCGGGGCTCAGCGACATAGATCTCGCTTCAAACATAGGCGTTGATCGCTCCACCATATTCAAGAGCAAAAGAAAGTTTAGGGACTGGAAGCTTATAAAACTTCTAAATGTTCCATCCGGAGAGGCTGTCGGTGCCGAAATCCTGACCTCAGTGTTCGTTAAGTACAGTCCGACTGCGCCTTTTGAGGTAAGGCGGCTGTCTCCTCCTTACCAGAGATGGGTCAATCATCCCAATTGCGTATCGCACACTGCTACAGATACCGATTCGGTCTCAACCTTCTACTCTCGCAGCCTGACCGACTTTCGGGTGAACTTCGATCCCATCATCGATGAGTACTACCGCAACGACTTTGTGGAGGATATTCAGTACTTCCATTATCCATTCCAGGTTTCCAGCTACTCGGCTGATGCGGCTATGGCTGTAGACGGCCTCTTCGAGTTGAGCCGATCCGATCTTCCCGTCCAGGTCATGCCGCCTAAAGAGGCCTTGAACGAGGAAGGACGCCTCACAGAGAAGGATAAGCTGACCCTCTATGCCTTTGTTAAATACCCCATGCTCTCCGATCTGGAGCTGTCCCGCCGAACCGGAATATCCCGTCCCACCATCTCTGGAAAGAGGACCAAATTCTTTCAGAGCGGGCTCTTATCTCGGGAGGCATACGTGGACTGGCAGAAGGTCTGCTGTGAGCTGATGTCCTTTTATCATGTGAGCATCAGGCATGGCCACGATCGTGAGGATCTCTCTGCCGTCTATCAGGCATTCCGCAGGATAGGCGCCCCCCTGTACAGCTATCTTCAGCCCGGCGAGATCTTCGGCGCTTTTCTTTCCACAGGCTACCCCGACCTGAAGAGCCGCATGGACAGGGAACTGCGGGCCCTCTCGGAAAAGGGGCTGATCAAAGAGCGGCCCATGCTGGTGATCATGCCTCTGACAGAGATCAAAGCGAGCAAGATCGATTATGCCCCCATGGTAGCCAAGATGCTGGATATCGACAAGGAGATCTGAATATTGAAGGGCGAGATTGCCGTGGTCTGCTCCCGGGCCGACCCGGCAAGCCTCAATATTTTTGAGCGTCTCCTTGAGATGCTGGATTGGGAGGCTGGCAAAGATTACTTATCCTCCGGCCGGTGGCGACTGATGGTCCATGAGGGCAGGCAGAGCAGACTGCAATGCCTGGAAGAGAGGCTGGCCTCACTGGGCCTGGAGCCGGAGTTGATAGTCTTTGCCAGCCGCCATGAAGCAAAATCGGCATTGCCCTGGATGGGAGGCCATTTCACAGGGTTTATGGATGAGGCACGGTTCAGCTTCTCTGCTGCTGCCCCTCTCGCCCTGCGCTCTTTTCTTTATAATTTGCGTCATATGGCCCTTCCAGGCTTTGCTATATCTGCCGAGGCCACCCACCACGGTCCGGCTGATGTCAGAACTCCCTGCTTCTTTGCCGAGATCGGTAGCACCGAGGAGCAGTGGCGGGACCCCCGGGCCGGAAGAGCGGTGGCAGGGGCAATTTTAGCTCTGGAAGAAGAGGCTGCTCCGGTTTTCCTGGGGCTGGGAGGAGGACATTATGTGGCCCGGCAGACCGATCTTTTATTCCAGTCTTCGGCGGCCTTTGGCCATCTCTTCTCCAATTACCAGACTGAAAAATTGAATCTGGATATGCTGGAGGAGGCGCGCCAGAAATCCGGGGCGGCTTATGCCTATCTCGACAGGAAGTCTCTCCGCTCTCCGGAGAGAAGGAGATTGGAGGGGCTATTGGCAGAGATGGATCTTCCTGTGCTCAGGGGCAGAGAGATTCGGGAACGGTACCCACTGGCCTGAAGATAAAATTAAATCAGTTGGATGAAAATTTTAAAAAAAAACTAGCTGTGGCCGCACCCACAGCCCCCGTGGCTGTGATCATGATCGCAGCTATCGTGATCGTGATCACAGGCTTCGGCATTGGCGCAGGAAGAGCATCCGTCTACCACATCCTCCGGACCGCGGATGATGAAACCCGTTCCCAACTCCTCATCGTCGATATAATCGATTATGGTCTCCCCCAGCAGCTCCGCATCCTTGGCGCTCATGTAGATCCTAACCCCCCGGCTCTCAAAGATCTGATCCCCCTCTTCCGCTTCACCCAGGCCCAGGCCGTAAGTCGCGCCGCTGCCATCAATCCCCGCCAAAAACATCTTCAGCACTTTGCCCTCAACCAGGCTCTGCTTGATCATATTAGCTGCTGCTTCGGTGATCTCAATCATAGGCTATACTCCAACTCATATCTACTTCAAGCTGATATTTAAAGATATTATTATCAGGGGGAAGGATGCAGAGGACTTACCATGGGCGTAGATCTGGGCGACTTGCTGGAGCGAAAGAGAATTGAGATCAAGGATCTATCCGGAAGATGGGTGGCGGTTGATGCCTTCAATACCCTCTACCAGTTTCTGAGCATAATCCGGCAGAAGGACGGCACGCCGCTTATGGACCGCCAGGGCCGGGTAACATCCCATCTCTCCGGCCTGCTCTACCGCACCGCCAATCTGCTGGAGGAGGGAGTCAAGCTGGCCTTCGTCTTCGACGGAGAGCCCCCTTCGTTTAAAAGAGAGACCCTCGCCGGCAGGACGGAGATCAGAGAGAAGGCCCAGGCCGCCTGGCAGGAGGCCGTTGCCGAGGGCCGGGAGGGCTTCAAGTATGCCCAGGCCGCCTCCCGCATCAACTCCGAGATCCTGGAGGACGGAAGGAGGCTGATACTCTCTCTCGGCCTGCCGGTGATATCCGCTCCCTCGGAGGGCGAGGCACAGGCGGCCTACATGGCCCGCAAGGGAGATGTAAACCATGTTGCCAGCCAGGACTACGACAGCCTTCTCTTCGGCGCTCCACGGGTGGTGAGAAACCTGGCCATAACCGGCAAGAGAAAGCTGCCCCGAAAGAGCATCTATGTGGAGGTGGAGCCGGAGGTGATCCGGCTGGAGGAGGAGCTGGAGAGGCTGGGCATCAGTCAGAGGCAGCTGGTGGAGATAGGCATAATGTGCGGCACGGACTATAATTCCGGCCTGGATCGGGTCGGGCCCAAGACCGCTCTCAAGCTGATCCGGGAGAAGGGGGATCTGGAGACCATCCTGGCCGGGAGGGAGGAGAGGATCGAGAGCTTAGAGGAGATCAGGGAGCTGTTCCTCCATCCTCCCGTCACAGACGATTATGAGATCAAGATGAAGAAGCCCTGCACTGAGGATGTGGTCTCATTTCTGGTGGAGGAGAGGGATTTCGATAGAGAGCGGGTGGAGAAGACTGCTAAAAAGATAGAGGAGGCATACCGGCGTGGCCAGAGTACCCTTGACCGCTGGTTCTAGCGGTGGCCCTGGCCCGGACGATAGCATCCGGCCAAAATCCAATGGCTGCAAATCCTGTGCCCTAGGGGCGTCGTCCGGATATGACCTGGACCTGGAGAAGGCGCGGCATCTGATCCAAAAAAGCGGGGCGAGAAGGATTGGCCTTCAGGCTCCGGAGGGGCTGAAGCGCTTTCTTCCCGTCCTGGCCAGACAGATCGAGGATCTGACCGGGGCGGAGGTTGTCATATCCGGGGATCCATGCTTTGGGGCCTGCGACCTGGACCTGATCCTGGCCGGCGAGGTTGACCTGATGCTCCACCTGGGCCATGCCGAGCTGGGAGAAGGAGATGAAAAGACGATCTTTCTTGAGGCCAGGATGGACTGCTCTCTCTCATCGGCGGCAAAAAAGGCCGTTTCCGCCCTGCGGGAGAGAAGGATAGGCCTTGCCACCACCATCCAGCATGTCCACAGGTTGGAAGAGGCTCTGAAAGCCCTCCGGGTGGAGGGCATAGAGGCTATCGTCGGTCCGTCCGGAGGCAGGATCAGGCATCCCGGCCAGGTACTGGGATGCTGCTACAGCTCGGTCAGAGGCCTGGATGTAGAGGAGTTTCTCTTTTTAGGCACAGGCCGCTTTCATCCCCTGGGCATAGCTCTGGCCACGGGAAAACGGGTTGTGACCGTCGATCCCCTCACCGAAGAGGTCTCGGAGATCGATGTCGATCCCCTGCTCCGCCGGCGCTATGCCGCCATATGCCGGGCCCGGGAAGCAAAGCGATTTGCCATTTTGGTATCCAAGAAGCCGGGACAGAGCAGAATGGCCCTGGCCCGCCAGCTCAAAGCCAGGGGCGAGGCCAGTGGACGGGAGATGAGCTTGGTTTACCTGGACAACATTGAGCCGGACCGGCTGCTTAATCTGGGAGTCCAGGCGGCAGTCTCCACCGCCTGCCCCCGGGTGGCTCTGGATGATGCAGCCAAATATACCGTGCCCATTCTCACCCCGCCCGAGTTCGAGGTGCTGCTGGGGGAGAGAGGATGGGAGGATTACCGGTTTGATGAGATTGAGGATTGAAGCGGGCCGTTCATCTGCGGCTGGCGAGCCGGCTAATATCTTGGCCAGGGGAGAAGATAGTTAAATAGAATGGAAAAGGTAAACCACATGAGGACAGTCGCATGAATGCTGCAGCCAGTCAACCAGAGATCCGGAATAAAAGAATCCTGCAAGATATAGCAAAAAGAGCCATGCTCCAGAGGGGATTGCGCCCCGAGTTCTCCCGAGAATGCATCTCCGAGCTGGATGGAATTCAGGCACCGGAAAAGCCTGATTCTGCAGCGGATGCCCGCGATCTGCGTCATATGCTCTGGGCCTCCATAGACAATGACGACTCGGAGGACCTGGATCAGCTCACCGTAGCCGAGGCTCTGCCAGAGGGCAAAACCAGGATACTGGTGGCCATAGCCGATGTGGACTCTCTGGTCAAGAAGAACTCGGCCATAGACCGGGACGCCCAGGCCAACACCACCTCGATCTACACCGCGGCCCAGATCTTTCCCATGCTCCCCCTAAAGCTCTCCACCGACTATACCTCCCTTAACTTAAACCAGGACCGCCTGGCGGTGGTGGTGGACATGACCCTTGATCCGGAGGGAAGGCTCCTGGGATCGGATGTCTACCGGGCCGCCGTGCGCAACCATGCCAAGCTGGCATACAACAGCCTGGCGGCATGGCTGGAGGGAGAGGCGGAGATGCCGGCGGCGGTGGCAGCAGTAGAGGGCCTGGCCGAAAACCTCCAGCTTCAAGATAAAGCGGCTCAGAAGATGAAGAGCCTGCGCCACCAGGAGGGGGCGCTCAGCCTGGAGACCATAGAGGCCAAGGCCGTCTTCCAGGATGATCTCATCTCCGACCTGGAGGTGGAGGAGACCAACCGGGCCAAGCAGATCATCGAGGACTTCATGATTGCGGCCAACGGGGTGACGGTGCGCTTTCTGGGGGGGCGGAGCATACCATCCCTGCGCCGGGTGGTGCGCGTCCCACGCAGGTGGGACAGGATTGTGGAGATCGCTGCCTCTCATGCCTTCCGGCTTCCCAAGAGCCCCTCCCCCCGCAAGCTGGAGATGTTTCTGACTATGATGAAGAAGGCCGATCCGCTCCGCTTTCCCGATCTGTCCCTGGCGGTGATCAAGCTTCTCGGAAACGGCGAGTATGTGGCGGAGAGGCCCGGAGAGGAGGCACCGGGCCACTTCGGCCTGGCGGTAAAAGACTATGCCCATTCCACCGCCCCCAACCGCCGCTATCCCGATCTGATCACCCAGCGTTTGCTAAAGGCGGCCATCCAGGGCCGGCCGGTACCCTACAGCCAGGATGAGCTGGAGCGCCTGGCCGATATCTGCACCAGGAAGGAGGATCTTGCAGTCAAGGTAGAGCGTCAGGTGGGCAAGTCCGCGGCAGCCCTCCTGCTCCAGTCCAGGATCGGGGAGAGGTTCCCGGCCATGGTCACCGGCGCAGCGGAGAAGGGAACCTGGGTCCGGTTGCTGGATATTCCTGTGGAGGGTATGCTTAAGATCGGAAGCAAGGGCGTCGATGTGGGAGATGAGATAGAGGTGGAGCTCGTCTCGGTGGATGTGGAGCAGGGCTTCATCGACTTCAAGCGGGTGGGATAGGCAGACAGGCTGATGGAGGGGATTGTCAGTGAAAAGAGGCTTGATCGTTATTGCGATTCTTCTGGCCGCGCTTTTGGCGGCGGGAGGCTGCTCTGCCCAGGGGCCTTGCCTGATACCGGGCTCAGATCTCTTTTTGGTCCAGGATCTGCCGCTGACCAGAGATCTCAATTTCACCGCCAACCTCGAGGATATTCTTGAGAGCTATCGCTATACCAAGAACTATTCCGCCGGAAGCTTCGACTGCATGGATGCCTGCATCATCGCCACGAGGCTGCTGCAGGAGCATGGATACAATCCCGGCACCATGGCCCGCTTTGCCCTCAAGGGCTGGGATGGGGATTCCCATATGTGGCTCTCAGTCTCCGACGGCCTGGGCCGATTTGCCTTTATTGAGACCGGAGCCTTCGCCTCCGGCCGGCCGGTCATAGGAGAGGTGGTGGGGGCGGATGAGAGCGACAATTACAGCAGCGGCTATGTGCTCATAAGCCCCATGAAGGTAATGAAGTGCTTCGGCTACAGCGAGGAGAGGTTTCTCTCAAACCTGGGAGCGGCAGAGAAAATCTCAACCGGGCCCATCATCCTGCGCCCGGAAAAAAGAGATGAGAAGAGGTCGGGCTGGACCTACCGGCAGACGGGACAGATGATGGAGGATAGCTGATAGACGATGAAGGCAGTGCTGATATTCTCCGGCGGACTGGACTCGACCACCCTGCTCTACAGGATGCTGGATATGGGATATGAGGTAGAAGCTCTTACATTCAACTATGCCCAGAGGCACAAAAAGGAGATCGAATGCGCCTCGGCCATAGCCGGGGCTCTGGAGATAACTCACAGAATCGTCGATCTCAGCTCCCTGGCCGGCCTATTGGGCAAGAGCGCCCTTTTAGGAGGGGAGGAGATCCCGGACTGCCACTATACCGAGGAGGCGGCTAAAAAGACGGTGGTTCCCAACCGCAATATGATCATGCTCTCCATTGCGGCAGCCTATGCCGAGGCGGGTGAGATCCCGGAGCTCTTCTATGCCGCCCACAAAAACGATTGCACCATCTATCCCGACTGCCGGCCTGAGTTCGTGGCTGCCCTATATCCTGCCATACTCCAGGCCACCGCCTGGCATCCGGTGCACCTGCGGGCTCCTTTCCTGGATATGAGCAAGGCGGAGATAGTGAGAATAGGGCTGGGGCTGGGAGTGCCCTATAGTCTGACCTGGTCCTGCTATCGTGGGGAGAGGCGGCCCTGCCGAAGCTGCCCCACCTGCCGGGAGAGAGAGGAGGCCTTTGAGGCGAACGGTATCAGCGATCCGCTGCTGGATCCGGCTAATCATCAGGCCGGGGATTAGCAGACACCGGGGCAGAATTGCGGGATTCATCACCCCTATTATGGGCAGGAGGCGCATCTGGCCACGATTTGACACAGGCATAACCGCCTCCAGGATCCAGATGCACAACAACATCTCGGAGATGGGAGCGGATCTGATCGATCCGGTGATGGTGGAGGTCCACGATAAGATCTTTCGCCAGGAGGCCGGAATTATCGGCTCCATCCATGAGGAGATCCGGCGGGAGGTTCCAGAGGAGAGGGCAGGGGTTTATGCCGGGATGATCAAGGAGATCATGGGCGGATTGGATAAGAGATCATCTATCCGGTTGCGGTGTGCTAATTCCGGCGGGATGTCAAATAGCAACGGCAGCAGCGATAAAGCCAAATACAAAGAGCAGGCAATGTTTATGAGGATGAAGAGGCTTTCAGCTCATGTCTCCGGCAGCGTGCAGAAGACCGGCTACAGGGCAAGGGTCATCGATTTTGCCACAATGCTGGGACTTAAAGGAGTCGTGGAGAATCTCGAGGACGGACGGGTTAAGATCACGGCTGAAGGCGATCCGGATAAGTTGAAGTGGTTTGAAGAAGCCATAAATATCCATGACAATTTGATTCAGGTCTCTTCCATCGAGAGAGAATATTCAGAGCCCAGAGGCGACTTTTCTAAATTCTATAAGCTGGTGGAGAAGGGTGAGACGGACTCCCGCCTGGACACCGCTGCGTCTCTATTGAACAATCTGATCGGAGCGGTAAACAATTTAAATAATAACCTTGGCGGCAAGATGGATGTGATGATAGGCTTGCAGACGGAGACCATCGATCTGCAGAAAGAGACCATTGATCTCCAGAAAGAGACCATTGATCTGCAGAAAGAGACCATTGATCTGCAGAAAGAGACACTCAATTCCCAGGAAAACCTGCTGCAAGAGGTCAGGGAATCCAGAAAGGATCTTACGGGATATTTAGAGCAAAGGTTCGAAAAGCTGGAATCTCAAGTTGCAGAGATGAGGGCGGCCATGATGGCGAAGGGAATCATCTGATTCCATCTTATCGGTTAAGGCTAAAGCCGGGCACAGGCTACATAGAGAAATCTTGATTTTTAATACCCGGCCATAATGCAGATCTGCCACCTCTTTTTCAGACAAGACGGCTCTAAATTTCGGCCTTGACGGGTGGAGGAGATGTGCCGGCCTCTGAGCTGTTCTGCTCTCCGCCATCGATCAGGAAGGAGAAGGAGTTGGAGGTCAGGCCCTCTCCGCCAGCCTGGATCTCAAAGCCGGCCTGCATATTGTGCAGGTACCAGGATCTATTGATATAGCCCCGGGAGAGGGAGTCGTCGATGAAATCCTTAAGGTCGAGTTGGACGGAGTCTGTTGGCTCCTCCCTTTCATAGGCGATATAGTTCCAGCCGGTTTTATAAAACCATACATTCCACCAGGCACCACCGATGAAGACCCGGCCGACCTTCTCCCCGGCAGGCTGCAATACCTGCCGGTCGAGCCAGATCATCAGCTCAGCACCGCCGTCGTAGCCGTGGGACGAATCCTGGATGGGGCTGAGCCATGCTTCAGCGGCTGCATTCCATATATTGCCTTCACCTAAGGATCGATTGCTGATGCTCCAGGAAAATGGGGCGCTCTTTACCTTATCCATCCGGAGAGGCATATTGCTGCCGGAAGAGCACCTGCCCCAGTGGCAGCCCTGAAAGATGGAGGGATAGGAGGCCACAGAGCTCTGGTTGTGGCGGGAGGAGGCGATGATGAAATCCGTAGCATTGGAGTCGGGAACGGCCACACATTGGGCGGTGCCCGCTCCCCAGACATTGTTCTGGATGATGTAACGGCCCTCCATGACCGGAAGGATATCGTACTGGCTGCAAATTTCTGCCCCCGGACCGGCCTGGATCAAGAGCAGGGATGACAGCATCACTGCAAATGCTGACAGAAGACACAAGTGCTTGATCATCTTTCCTCCTTAGGATATTTTCGTTCGGACTCTTGGAAGTCCCTCAATATCTCAATTGGGCCACGTCTTTTCAGATATGGAATTGGCATTGAACGGCCCATCTCAGTCTATCCAAGCCTCCCCGGCGTTGAGGGTGGCCAAGGCACCATCGCAGAGGGCCCGTAGGGCCGACTCACGGCGCCCATAAAATGGTCACTAAGTCTGTTAATAATCATTTTGGCCTGGTCCTGAGGCAATGATAAACATCAACGAACTGAATGACAGCACAATCATCCTGGAGATGGATGCCGCCGGAATGGAGAGGATGGCCGAGCAGCTGGTCAAGAAGCTTTAAATTTAAATCGAGATATTGAAGCCCTTCTGGGATTGAAATGGTGGAAAATTCCGGCCAGACGGAAGCGATGCCAGATCTTATTGCGGCCAGCATGGTCAGCGACTACGCCTACTGCCCCAGGCAGTGCTACATCAGGTGGAGTGAGGGGGAGTTCAGGGAGTGCGAGGACAACTCCAATTCTGCTGATGATTCAGACGGCTCCGACGGATCGGCTGCTTCCTGGCCCCTGGCCGGCAGATGCAGGACAGCTCAGCTCTCCGCTCCAAGAATAGGGCTCACCTGCCGCATCAATCTGGTTGATGGGGAAGGCCAGGAAGGTGCCAGGGATGTCGTGCCCGTACTGCTGAAGAAAGGCGAGGCGGCCGGCATCTCGGGAGAGGTTTATGACTCCGACCGGGTGAGGCTCTGCGCCCAGGGCCTGGTGCTCCGGGAGAATGGCTTTCTCTGCTCTGCCGGTCTGGCCTACTTCTTTAAATCGAAAAAATCGGTCTCGGTCCGGTTTGACGAGCCCCTTATAGCAGAGACCAAGGAGATCATCGCCCGGATCAGGGCCATGGCCGGGGATAGACGGATGCCTCCCCCGCTCCCGGATAGCCCCAAGTGCAATCGCTGCTCGCTGGCGGGAATATGCCTGCCCGATGAGGTCAACCTCCTCCGGGAGCAAAAGGCGGGCAGGGGCGGCGTTTGCGGAAGCGATGAGCAGGGTCCGGCGGGGCCGACCAGGGAGCTGAGGATGCTTCTTGCCTCCAGGGACGACCAGGTTCCTGTCTACGTCCTGGATCAGGGCTCCACAGTGCACAAGCGGGGCGACTGTCTGGAGATTCGCTCCCGGGAGGGCAAAGTCGGGACGGTGCGGATGATTGAGGTCTCCCAGCTCTGCCTCTACGGGGGAGTGGAGATCTCCACTCCGGCTGTGGTGGAGCTGATGCAGCGGGGCATTCCTGTCCTGCACTTCACCCACGGCGGCTGGTTTGAGGGAATCTGCCTGGGACACACCAGCAAGAACATCGATCTGAGAATCAGGCAGTATGAGTGGGCCAGAGATAAAGAGAGGTCGCTGTCCCTTGCGAGAGGCATGATCTCCGGCAAGATCAGGAACTGCCGGGTTCTTTTGCGCCGGAATGATCAGGAAATTCCAGCCGAGGCGCTGGAGAAGCTGGCCGATTATGCCTGTCAGGCGGAGAGGGCGGAGAGCCTGGAGAGGCTGCTGGGCCTGGAAGGGGCGGCGGCGGAGCTGTACTTTTCCCGGCTGGGAAGCCTGCTCAAGGTCGATGATGAAAAGCTCTTCTTCCAGGGCAGGAACCGCCGGCCTCCCAGGGACCCGGTCAATGCCGTTCTGTCCTATCTCTACGGCATCCTGGCCAAGGAGTGCTTCGTCACCCTGCTGGCGGTGGGATTTGAGCCATACCTCGGCTTTTACCATCAGCCGAGGTACGGTCGCCCCGCTCTGGCTCTGGATCTGATGGAGGAGTTCCGGCCGATCATCGCCGACTCCACTGCGGTATCTCTCTTCAACAACAAGGAGCTGGCGGTCAAGGATTTTGTGATAACCGAGGAGGGAGTGATGATAGGCAGATCTGCGAAGAGGAAGGTGGTGGCCGGATATGAGAGGAGGATGGACACCCAGATCACTCACCCCCTCTTTGGATACAAGATCAGCTACAGGAGAGTTCTGGAGGTGCAGTCGCGGCTTTTGGCCAGGGCTCTCTCCGGGGAGATTGAGCAGTATCCGGCGTTTTGCACCAGGTGATCGATCTGAGTGGACTGAAGAGCTATGTGGTGAGCTATGATATAATGGAGCCGAAGAGGCTGGCAAAGGTGCACAAGAGCATGATGGGCTACGGCCAGCCGCTTCATTATTCCGTCTTCCGCTGCGACCTGAACTCAAAGGGCCTGGATCTAATGCTCTCTGATCTGGAGAAAATAATCAATCACAAGGAGGACAGGATAATGATCATAGACATGGGGCCGGCGGAAGGCCGGGTGGAGGAGAGGGTCCGCTTTCTGGGGGTCAAGCAGAAATGGGAGAATCACCGGGCCAGGATCTTTTAGAGAGGCGGCAAGGTCTAAATAGAATGAGAGAGAGAAAAAAACCTGGTATAAGCTCTGTAAATCAGGACCCCTGCCGGGCCGGGGCCGTCCAGCAGAGGGATGGATTTGGGCCTTGATCTCCTATGAAGCTGTCAAGCCAAAGCTTTTGTATGAGATCTTTTGCGAGAACCTCATTTATCCCCAATACCCCGGGGGGTGCTCGCAGAGTCGATGCATATTGAAAATGACCCTAAAACAAAGGAATTTAAGAAGTGTTTTGGGGTAAAAAAGGGAGGTGCTCGCAAATAGAGATAAAATCCCATGCAGGCACAGGCCCGAAATG
>ENA-UOWE01002343-UOWE01002343.1-activated-sludge-metagenome-genome-assembly--contig:-NODE-2343-length-21055-cov-5.163524_pt1 | contig 21055 bp, 19 predicted proteins | sample MGYA00249841_ERZ761562 | MGnify/ENA primary metagenome ERZ761562 (study PRJEB28883, sample SAMN05720200) | activated sludge metagenome | isolation source: Anaerobic digester | place: Japan... | reverse complement strand
CGCTGGATTAGCTCAGTTGGTTAGAGCACATTCATGGTAAGAATGAGGTCCTGAGTTCGACTCTCAGATCCAGCTCCATATTTATTATCTACTATTTGACCTTACCCATAATTTCCCATATAATACGCAGTATATTTCCCAATATAGACATTTTTAATTTTGATTTCCGAGGGATATGGCAAAAGTAAAAAGAGATATCATAGCTTTGAAATGTACAGTATGTAATTCAAAAAACTATACAGATTACAAAACTAAGAATATTAAGGAAAAAGTTGAATTGAAAAAATATTGTCCTAAGTGCCAAAAGCACACAGACCATAAAGAAACTAAGGTTAAATAATAGCTCTTTAATTAACTAGGGGCCCATAGTTTCAACTGGTTAAAACCGCGGTCTCCAAAACCGCTATTCCCTGTTCGAATCAGGGTGGGCCTGCCAAATATATATATACAAAAATGAAAATACTAAAAAATATATTAATAGAACTAAAGAAAAGTAAGTGGCCAAAAGGCAAAGAATTGTTGGTTCTTTCAATATATGTCCTAGTATTATGTGGTATAATCACCGCATTAATACTCGGTTTAGATCTTGTCTTTTACAAAGCAAGGGAGTGGTTTTTAAATCTTTAATTAAGAAAATATGACTAAAGAAGAAGTTAAAACAAAAGAAAATCCAAATGCAAAATGGTATGTTCTAAATATTAGGACTGGATACGAGAATAGTATTCAGAAAGAACTCAAACAGAGAATTGAAGCAACAGGAATGGAAGACAAAATTGTAGATATACTTGTACCTGTACAGAAGAAAATCTTTGTTAAAAAAGGTAAACAGGAGGTAAAAGAGGAGAAGATATTCCCAGGGTATGTACTCATAAAAATGGAACTAGACAATAGTACATGGGATTTGGTAAAGAATACTGAAGGTGTAAGAGGTTTTGTCAAAACAGATAGATATCCAAGACCCCTACCACAATCAGAGGTAACAGCAATTACAAAGTTCATGGAAGTTGAACAACCATCATTCCAGAATTCATTTAGTGTTGGTGAAGCAGTAAAGATTGTAGATGGTGCATTCGCAGATTTCATTGGAAGTGTTCAGGATGTAGATACTGAAAAGGGTAAGATAAAAGTCCTCATATCTTTCCTTGGAAGAGAAGCTCCTGTAGAGTTAGATCTAACACAAATAAGTAAACTTTAGTTAAATATATACATATGGCAAAAGAGATAAAAAAAATAATTAAGATAACAATACCTGCAGGTGGTGCAACAATGGCTCCTCCAATAGGGCCAACATTAGCCCCTTACGGTATAAACGCACAGGATTTCTGTGCTCAATTCAATGAGAAGACAAGAGAAAACAACGGAATTCTTACCCCAGTAATATTAACAATCTATGAGGACAGAACATTTTCATTTGAGTTAAAGACTCCACCTACATCAGAATTAATCAGAAGAGAACTAAAGATTAAGGCTGGTTCTGCAAAACCAAATCTTGAGAAGGTTGGGAAGCTTTCTAAAGCACAGATTATGAAGATTGTGGAGGTAAAAATGCCAGATTTGAATACATCAGACCCAGAGCAAGCAGCGAAAATAATTGCTGGTACTGCAAAACAGATGGGTGTAGAAGTAGAACTTTAATTATACATATATCATTGTTATGAAAAGAGGAAAGAAATATACAAAAAGTGTAAAAGGATTAGATAAGAGTATTGAATATACCTTAGTAGAAGGTGTTAAAAAAGTTAAAGCACTCTCCTACTCTAACTTCACTGGTACACTAGAAATGCATGTAGATATTAAAATACCAAAGGACAGAGATCCTAAATCCATAAAAGGTGCTGTCTCTCTTCCACACTCTTCTGTTAAAAAGGAAGTTAAGATTGCAGTATTCTGTACTCCAGATAAGGATGCCCTAGCTTTAAAAGCTGGTGCAGATATTGTTGGACTTGACAACCTAGTAAAAGATATTAAGGCTGGAAAGATAGAATTTGATGTAGCAATTGCTACTCCAGATGTAATGGCTAAGATTGCGATTTTAGGTAAAGAGCTTGGTCCTAAGGGATTAATGCCAAGTCCTAAGAATGGAACAGTTACAAGCGACCTAGAGGGTGCAATTAGTGAATACAAGAAGGGTAAGCAGACATTCGCATGTGATGATTCTGGAGTTATACATCTTAATGTAGGTAAACTAGATCTTGAGGATGAGAAATTAATAGAGAATATACATACTGCAGTAGCAGCATTAGAAGAAATCTTTGGTAAACCATATGACCAGATTGCAGATAGGATGCATATAGCACCAACAATGGGAGCAAGTGTTAAGATAGCTTACAGTAAGCCAGAATAACCCTATTACATTGTAATTAGAAAGACCTCGCAAGAGGTCTTTTTTGTTATATATACTCTTTACAATATATACTCTATGGGATAGAATATATATGTCTTTAGCTCTTTAAATAGGATCACATTACAAAATTCAAGGAGAGAACACATGGCAGTAATTGGCAGCAGAATTGTAATAAATGACGACGAATATGAAGTTTTCCAAAATTTTGAAGACATGCTAGTCCTCAAAAGAAACGATCACTTTTTACTCTGTTTTCCAATCCTAAGTCATCTCTTAATTCCGTGCGGAAAGGTAAAATGTTTTTCCAAAAGGTTAAAGGAAGATGCCGGGAGAGTGTCTTTCAATGGAGTAACGTTCGCGATATGTGGATATGATACCGTATCATATAACACAAAAGATTTATTCCTCAATCTTTCGCACAAGAAATTTGTTTTTCGAATCAAAAAAAACGGCGAATTACTAACAGTCCTTTTGAAATAAATTCTGCAAATTAAAGACAGATCCTAAATAAGAACAAAGACAGAGAGCGAGCTAATAGTAGCTTAATAGGCGACCTTAAGGGCCCATTAGGCTTTTATTTCTATAAATCATCTATTAGCTCCTCTCAGCACCATCCCCATTAACATATTTACAAACTATTTCCCATAGTATAGAATGTCTAGGCAACAAGCTTACCCGCTTATTGCTCATTCAAAAAACATCGACTAAAGGGAGAATACATGAATGCCAACTTACCAAAGAGATTAATGAACTGTAACAAAGTCGCACAAGAGAAAGACGAACCATCCCAAGAAGAAATCCATATCCCAAAGGATACAAAATGTATCTTACGAAAAGCAAAGAAATTTCTTCCCAGAGATGGAGAAGTGTGGATCACCGCAGCAGACAAAAAGGGAAATGTTACCATTCATATCTTGCAAGAAGGCAGAAAGAGAGGAAAAACAATTACTTGTAGTGCAAAACACTGCAAGGCAATTTTACTGAAATACAGCAATTCCTTGCTGGTCGAAGCAAAATTCCGATAGAGTTTTGAGGGTAGCTTGTTGAAACAGGATGGTGGATCTAAGAGATTCTAAAGAAGCTGAGCTCTGCGCAGAGTTTCTTTTAATCGTTTTCTTAGGTCCACCTGCAATTCCCTTGACCATCCCCTATCCTCCTGATATAATCCACCTAGTATTAACCAAAGAAACAAGGTATAAACATAAATCCTTGCGAGGTTAACATATACATTCAATTAAAAAACATATAATTATGTCTAAATCTCGTTCTCAAAAAACAGAGCTATTGGAGAAATATAAAGAGATATTACAAAATAAAGAAGGATATTTCTTAATTAACTCTGACAAAGCAGATACACTAACAACAACTGGACTTAAAATACAGTTAAAAAATGTTGGCGCAAATATAACGATTGTAAAAAACAGTATATTTAAAGTAGCCCTACAAGAAACAGAACAACCTTTAAATACACAAACATTTGATGGACCTACAGCTATTATATACTTCGATGAAGATCCTACAGCTCCTGCAAAATTAATAAAAGAAGTACAGAAAAAAACACAACTTTTTGATGCAAGAGGTGGAGTATATGAAGGAGAATTCTTAACTGCAGAGAAAGTTATGCAGTTAGCAGAAATACCTTCTAGAGAAGTATTACTTGGTAAATTACTTGGGACTATGTCAGCACCAGTATCTGGATTTATGAATGCGCTAACAGGAAATGTAAGAGGATTAACTTTGGTTCTAAAGGGCATCTCCGAAAAGAGTGCTTAACCGAACATTATTTTGTATTTAATTTAAACATATATTAACCATGGCAGACGAAAATACAAAGCTTCCAGAGCTATCTGAGAACTCAAAGAAAGTACTAGAGATAGTAGAGAAGATGAGTGTATTGGAACTTGCAGACCTTGTTAAGGTTATGGAAGATAAATTTGGAGTAAGCGCAGCAGCTCCTGTTGCAGTAGCAGCAGCTCCTGTTGAAGCAGCAGCTCCAGAAGAGGAGAAAACCATCTTCAATATCGTCCTTAAAGAAGCAGGTGCAAACAAGATTGGAGTTATCAAGGTAGTAAGAGAGATAACTGAGCTCGGATTAAAAGAAGCTAAAGATCTTGTAGATACAGCTCCTCAGACAGTAAAAGAGGGAGTCAAAAAAGAGGATGCAGAAGCATACAAGGCTAAATTCGAAGAAGCAGGTGCTACAGTAGAATTAGTATAATTATATATTTAAGAATATATATAAGAAGAGCCACGAAAGTGGCTCTTTTTGTTATCATTAACTCCCATCGACAAAGCAATATCCGAAGAAGTATAATTATACTGAATCTGCCAATATATTAATTTATCAATATATCTAATGGACTACACACCTTTTACTAAATGGGTACTGGACAATGGACTTTCAGAAAGAACCTTGGAATTGCTTGTCGGCATAGCAATAGTAGCTACAATTGTAAGCTTGGCAAGATACCTTTTCGGATCTAAATCCTTTGGAATATATGCTCCAGTAATACTGGCTGTAGCATTTACATATACTGGATTGCGATATGGATTAGTAATAACTGCTATTGTTATAGTATCATCCCTACTTTCTTACCTCATACTAAGTAAAATTAGGATGCACTATATTTCAAGGATGGCTATAAATTACTGTCTCATAATAATGTCCTTAATCATTTTCTTCATAATCGTACATAAATACAATCTTGGATTACCAAATATGTCCTTAATACAACCACTAGCAATTATCTCCATTATTGGACTGTCAGATTTCTTTGCTAAACAACAAATTAAAAAAGGTTTTAAAACCTCCATACTAGTACTTGGAAGTACGCTAGTAATAGCTTCCATCGGTTGGTTTATCATAACTCGAGAAGCTATATCCACCTTCATGATTAACAATCTCTGGTTAATCCCTGCCTTAATTGTCATAAATATCTTAATCGGACAATTCTCTGGCCTTAGATTTAAAGACATTGTGAGATTTAGAACCCTTATCCAAGACAAAGAAAATGTTAAGAAGTAAAAAAATAAAAGAGATATTGGGATTAAACAGACGAAATCAAGAATATATTCGTCCATTGAATTCTTCCTCCTCTAAAAAAATTGCAGATAACAAAATCCTTACTAAAAAAATATTATCAAAGGAGGGAATAAACACACCTGAGGTATACAAACTAATTAGAACTAAAAAACAGCTCCAATTCTTAGACTTTGAATCTTTACCAAACAGTTTCGTTATAAAACCAAACCAAGGAACTGGTGGTAACGGTATCGTTGTGCTCTATGGTAAAAAGAAAGGGCAAACAGCCTGGATAAGACCAAGTGGAGAGATAATGAGTACAAAGGACATTACAGTACACATAGAGAATATCCTTGAAGGAAGATACTCCATGGGTTCAAAAAAAGATATCGCAATTATCGAGGAGAGAGTTAAAACAGATCCATTCCTTAAGCAGTACTCTTACAAAGGTGTTCCAGATATTAGAATAATTGGATACAACGAAGTTCCCATAATGGCTATGATGAGACTTCCAACGAAAAAATCTAACGGTACAGCAAATTTACACTCCGGAGCAATATGTACAGGTATAGATATTAGCTCTGGCATAACCACCTACTCTATGCATATACAGGATAAAAGTTTGATAAGCGACTCATACGAAATGATAGACTCAACACTAGATCTTAAAGAAAACAAAAAGCTTGCAGGTATCCAAATCCCTTACTGGGAGCAAATACTCGAGATAGCTGTTAAGTGCCAGAAAGCTAGCAAATTAGGATATATCGGAGTAGACATCGCTCTAGATGCAGAAAGAGGACCAATTGTTTTTGAATTAAATGCTAGACCAGGTCTTGGTATACAAGTAGCAAACCAAGCAGGACTACGATGGAGGCTTGAGAAAGTAAAAGATATTGAAATTAAAAGTATGAAGCACGGTATAAGGGTAGCTAAAAATCTCTTCGGTGGAGAGGTTGAGGAGAGTATAGAGGCTATTAGTGGAAGGAAAGTAGTAAATATTAACGAAAAAATCTTTCTCTACTATAAGACACCTGTATCTAAGAAGAAAAATGACCCTCAGAATCGTGAAGCCATAAGAGTATTTGTAGATACAGGCCTAATAACCTCTCGTATAAACAAAACCCTAGCTTCCAGAATAGGCTTTTTTGAAGCTATTAAGTACTTCTATTCACTTCCCATTCCAGATAAGTTTGAAAGCTTCAAAGATGCTCAGGAGTACATAGATTCTAACCAAACAACCATTATAGGTCACCCGGACATTCTTAGAGTCGCTAAAATTGTAGAAGAGGGTACCATAAAGATCAGACCCGTCATATGCGTACATACCAAAATAGCCAACGAAGAGAAAGAAATAGAGATGGTAGTAACAGAAGATACCACATATAATGTAGTAATAGGAAGAAACGAACTTAAAGGATACTTAATAGATACATCTAAGACATTTACATAGTATGAAAAAATACGAACAATATTTAAAAGAAGCAGGAAATGTACATTTGGCTTACTATCTAGAAGCTGCAGATGAGCTCGGTATAGAATATGAGATTGTTGTGCGTAGCCTACTTGCTAGATTTACATACCAGGGAAAACATTGGTTCATAATCAACACCGTTACTCCACTAACTCCCTCCCCAGGAACCACCATAGCAAAAAGAAAATACCTGACAAACCTTGTACTTAGTAGAGCAGATATAGACGTACCTAGACAACAAGCTCTTGGCAGTGCTATAGATGCCATCAAATTCTTTAATAAATACAAAAATATCGTCATTAAACCATCACAACAGCTAGGAGGCATTGGTATCACCATGCTTCCAGAAACAGAAGAGCAGGTAATTGAAGCATATGAGAGTGCATTCCAAAAAAGCAATGCAAAAGGAGCAGTAAAAGTGCTAGGCGAAGAATTCATAAAAGGAGAAAATTACAGATTCCTAGTAGTTGGTGATCAAGTCGTAGGAATAGTATGGAGAAGAGCACCAACAGTTATTGGCAATAGTAAAAACACTATAAGAGAACTAATCGATATTAAAAACAAAGAACGCCGAATGCTTGTTCTTAAGCCAATTCCAATAGATACAGAAGTAGAGATAAGACTACGAAACCAAGAACTTACCCTTGATTCCATTCCAGAGGAAGGCAAAGAGATTGTTCTTAGATATAACTGCAACCTAACCACTGGTGGGACTACAGAAGAATGTTCTTCCATCGTCGACCCATACTACAAACAACTTGCAATCTCAGCAATCAAAGAACTTGGTCTTGAATTTGGTGGCGTAGATATCATTGCACAGGATATTACAAAACAAGATAAGTGTGGCATTAACGAAATAAACTACAACCCAGGTCTTAGATTACATTACAAGGTAAATAAAGGCCAAATTGTGAGAGTCGCAATCCCCATAATGGAATACATCAGAGACAAATATATAAATTTAGTCAAATAAATATGGTAAAAGTATTACAAGGATTAAATCTAGAAAACAAAACCTCTGTAATAGAGATTAATGCAATTAAAACAGACAACCTTGAAAAACTTCTCCAATTAATACACTCCTTCCACCCAATATTCCTGGAAGAATACAAATACGAAGAAAATACACTTAAAATCTACTCTAACCTACCATTTCTCTGGGAAGAATTAGGTAAAGTACTAGAACAGGATTTACCATACAACAAAACATTAGAGCAATGCCTAGAAATTATTAAGCTCCGAGTCTCCTCTATGTCCACCATACCCCTACTCTTTGCAGCACACAAGCTTGGCTACGAAACAACTCCAACGATGACAAAGAATGAATCATTAACATACACACCCTCTTTTAACCGACACTACACAGTAGGATGTGGAAAAGGTTCTGAGATTATCTACTCCATATCCTCTTCAAAAGATTCTAAGATTGCAAAAGAGATCCAAAGAGATAAATGGTCAAGCAATCTTGTCATTGAAAAATTAGGACTACCCCTTCCAGCTTGGGAAATCATAGATTCATTTACCGAGATAGAAGAAATCTGGAAACGCTTTGACAAACCAGTAGTTATTAAACCAACTGGTCTAACTGGAGGCAGTGGTGTTTGCATAGGAATTAAAACGATTGAAGAAGCAAAAGAAGCATATAAATATGCCAAACAAGTGATAGATGCCAAAATCAGAAAAGATTGGCAAACCAAAGTAATGATACAAGAACAGGTAAGCGGGGAAGATTACAGGCTTTTAGTTATAGATGGCCATTTAGAAGTAGTCACAAAGAGAATCCCTGCATTTGTAATTGGAAATGGTAAAGACACAATAACAAAGCTCATAGAAGATACAAACAAAGACCCAAGAAGAGATACAACAAGTCCAGCACACACATTAAAACCAATTGAAATTGACCAACCACTAAGAGCATATCTTAAAGAACAAAATCTTGAACTAGATTCAATCCCTGACAAAGATCAAAAAATCCCTGTTAGAAAAGTTGCAAGCATGAGCCAAGGAGGTATAACCGAAGACTTCACAGATAAAGTCGGCCCAGAGATTAAAAGCATTGTAGAGAGCATCGCCTCTTCTATCCATGCCTTTGCATTAGGTGTAGATGTAATGTGCAATGATATTTCAAAACCTCTTACTAAAGATAATGGGGCTATCTTGGAAATTAACACTATGCCGGAAGCATATCTTAATCTCTTCCCAGTAATTGGCCCAGATAGAGGATATGTTGCAGATACATATATTAAAAAGCTCCTCACAAACAACAAAACAAAGAAAATTGTAGTCATAGGTCATTCTTCCTACGATATCCCCACTACATTAAAACAGAAAACACTTCTTTCTTCCTACCTTCGAGACGAAGATACAGTAGGAGAATACAAAGATGGTGAGATAAGAATAAATTCTTTAACATTAAATAAAGGATTGACAAAAAGACAGGGTATGGAATCACTTAAACTCAACGCATCTTTAGATGCAATCATAATTCACCACAGAAATTGGGAGGAAGTGAAAAAAGATGGTCTAGGATTAAATAAAATAGACCTACTAATGATAGAATCTTCCCTAAAGGAGAATTCGGAATACATGAAGATAATAAAAAAATACAAACGAAAAGGATTAATATCTAAAATAAAAATATTCCAATAATGAAATATCTAGTCATAGATAAAAGACCAAGGATTAAAAACATAGAAATACCCACTGCTTCTTCTCGAATATTGGAGGAGTTAAAAAAGAAAGATATACCAGCAGATTTTGTTTACAATGATGAAATAGAGATCCTTTTCATGGATGGTTCCACACAAATCAAGGCTAAGGGAATAGATGTAAAGGAGTACACACACATTATTTTCAGAGGTCATGCACTTCATAACGATAAGCAGTATGCACTCAAAAGATACATAATAGACTACATTGAGCAACATAACAGTGACAACCCAGAAAAAAAAGTGCTCATACAAAATTCCAAAGCAATTAAAAAATTACCATATTACAATAAGATAGCCATTTCTTTGCTATGTTCACAATATAACCTCCCCTATTTTCAGACATATTACAGAACAGATGGTAAATATCTAGAACCAAGAGATATGTTACAAGAGTATCCTCTAATCATCAAGGAGTATGCTGGTATTAATAGAATAGAGATAATAGATGGGGAAGAGAAAATTAAAAAGAATGTTTTCAAATTAGAAAAAGATGAAGATTTTGAACAGGATGGATTGAAAGAACAGGATTTAAGTAATTTCTTTTTACAGGAATTCTCTAGTACCGCAGAGGATTACAGAATATTTGTTAAATTAGGAAAGGTTATTGGTGGATGGAAAAGAACAGCATCAAAAGGATTTATGACAGTAAATAAGGGGATATACGAGACATATAATGAACCAAATGAACAGATGAGAGAGATAGCAGAGAAGATGGCAAATATACTAGAGGCTGATTTTATGGCTGTGGATTTTATGTATATGAATGGTAAACCATGTATACAGGAAATAAGCTTACATCCAGGGTTTAAAGCCTACGAGACAAAGATAAAGGGAGAGCATATTAATATAGCTGAAGCTATAATTGATGCATTCTCAGATTAAATTCCAGCCTTTCTAAATATATCTATCCAGTCATTCTTACTTGGAATCTTACTTGCTTTAGGTATTAACCCATCCTCTACCCATTCACATTGTTTAAAACTAATTTTTCCAGAATATAATTTCTGATACAAAGTTGGATCCTCTTCTAATTTCTTCATAACTTTTCTAAATCCTCTGAAATAAACAACATCCTTTGCATAGATACCAGGATATGAAGTATCTGACAAACCCCTCTTCACCCTATATGCGATATCAAAAGCCCCTAGTTTAGAGAAATTACCTAAAAGAACATTGTAAAGCTGCCTAAATGACAACTCCTCTCCTACATATATAGCCCATGTTAGACCAGCTTTATTCCTTAGTGATTTCTCTGGTAAAAGTCCCATATTATTCTCATTCCATGAAGCCAAACCCTCCTCTACATCCAAATAACTAGCAAGATTTGGTTTACTTATTGCCTCAAACCCACTTTTAAGACCATAATACGAACGAAGAGCATGTGTACCTACCTCATGTACCAAAGTCTTCCTAAGTTGGAACTTACTTTTACTAATATTCCCATCAACAAGAACTTCCTTTCTCTTGACCCCTACCTTCACTCCGTTTTTGGCAATATTTAAAGACTTGTTTACAGACCAACCCTCCAAACCCAATTCTTTAAATACAACATCAAAGACAGAAACTATACTGTCATACCCTAACATCTCTGAATCTCTCTCTTTATTCTCTTTTGCCAAATTATATCTTCCATACCTACCTCGCAACACCCTCGCTGAATTTCTAAAAAGTTTGGCAGAAGGTTTACCATATCTAGCAACAGATATATCTGTTACTGCCTCATTATTTCCTACTGCATGCATAAGGTCACTCGCTTCTCTCTTGGAATCTATGAGGTCTATGTAAAAATTGGAAATCCTTGGATCTACATCCGAAATCTCTTTTACTGATGCAAGATCTTTGAAAATCTCCTCGTTTTTATTTTTGACTATTCTGTATTGAAATTGCGGTTCATATGTATCCGAATCGAAAAACTTTTTCTTCTCTGAATTCAAGTTGGTAGGAGTAAATACTAAAGCAATGGGAATTTTTAACTCTCCCAAAAGCCTTGTAACTTCTTCTACCTTCATAGTTTTCTTGGCTTTTCGAAGAAACATGTTCATAGTTAATATTTACATAAATGGAAATAAAAAGGAACTATCTTCTGAATTCTCTGTTAAAGGTAAACTTTCTGTCACCTGCTGCAAGAAGTTCGAGTGCTATACCAGTACCTTTGGCTACACAAAATGCTGGATCATCTGCTACATGAGATGGAACACCTGTAGCTTTAGTGAAAAGTCTATCTAAATTTCGCAACATTGCTGTACCACCACTCATTACCATACCTCTATCTATGATGTCTGCAGAAAGCTCTGGAGGAGTTTTCTCTAGAACAGATTGAATACTCTTTATGATGCTTCGCAGAGGTCTCTCTACCGCTTTGGCTATATCGTTTGAATCTATGACTATGGACTTTGGCATACCAGCACCAATATCTCTTCCTCTTACTTCCATTTCTTTTGGATCTTTTACTTCAAGAGCGGAACCAATCTTAATTTTTACTCTTTCTGCTGTCTGTTCTCCAATTAACAGACCTTTCTTCTTTCTCATATACATTATGATTGCCTCATTTATGGCATCTCCTGCTACTCTTAGAGATTCATACTCTACAATTCCATCTAAAGATATTACCGCCACCTCTGTTGTTCCACCACCCATATTTATAATCATATTGCCAGAAGATGTATGAATTGGAAGCTCTGCACCAAGTGCAGCAAGTAGTGGCTCTGGCATAAGGGTTATTTCTTTAGCTCCGACAGCATTTGCAGCCTTAAGTACTGCTCTTTCCTCCACAGAGGTAATTCCAGCAGGTACACTTATTACTACATCTGGTTTAAAGAATCTAGCTTTACCAAGTGCTTTGTCAAAGAAAAATCTAAGTAATGCTTCAGTTACTCTGGAATCTGCTATAACTCCATTTCGAAGTGGTCTTTTTGCAACTATATTCTCAGGAGTTTTTCCAATCATTTCTTTTGCTTCGTTACCAACAGCTACCACTGTAAATTTATTTACATCTATGGCTACAACAGTTGGTTCAACAAAAACTATTCCCTCTCCTTGGACAAAAACTACTGAATTTGCTGTACCTAAATCTATACCTAATTTCTTTCCAAACATAACAAAATTTCACTATAAGTTATCTATTATCAAATCCCAATTCCATTGCCTCTTTCATTTGCTCTACAATATCTTTTGCTATTACCTGAACTTTTTTACTACCATCCAAAGCTTTAGCCAAAAGCTCATCCTTCATTCCCTCAGCTTCAACCCTTCTCTCTCTAATTGGTTTGAGATATTCATTCATAACTTCAAACAATCTCTCCTTAACCTCTACATCCTTTATTTCTCCCTTTCTGTACAAATCCTTCATTTCTTCTACCTCTTCTTTGTTGCTGTTAAAAAGATCATGGTACATGAATGCAACATTCCCCTCTATTTTACCCGGATCTGTTGCATGAACCCTTGCAGGATCTGTATATACCTGAAAAACCTTCTTTCGTAATTCCTCTTCACTATCACTTAGAAATATACAATTATTTAAACTTTTTCCCATTTTTGAATTGCCGTCTATTCCCGGGACATTTACCTCTGTTCCAAACAATGCCTCTGGCTCATGAAGAAGTTTAACGCCATATGTGTTATTGAATTTTCTAGCCAAAACCCTACTATCCTCTATTATTGGGGCCTGGTCCTTACCAACTGGAACAAGATCTGCATTAACACAGAAGATATCTGCTGCTTGGTGAACTGGATATATAAAAAAACCCAAAGGAGTAGAATTCTCTAAACCCTTCTGGGCAATCTCAGTTTTTATTGTTGGATTATGTTGTACCTGTTGAACAGTAGCAAAATTAGATATGTACATAAATATCTCATGGATAGCTGGTACTTCACTTTGTATAAATACTGTAGCCTTATTAAAATCTATGCCCGCAGCATAATAATCACAAAGTAATTCCTGAATATTCTCTTTGACCTTCTTTGGATTGTCAAAATTATCTGTAAGAGCCTGCACATTTGCAACAATTACATACTCGTCATATTCATCCTGTAATCTCACCCTGTTTCGTAAAGACCCCATTAAATGACCAATGTGTAATTTACCTGTTGGTCTATCCCCTGTTAAAATTCTTTTCTTGTCATTCATAATCTTAATTCTAACAAAATTATCTTGTATTATGCTATACTTTTCGAAATGTCAAAAGAACATATAATATTAAAAAATAAAATACTCCCTGCTCTGCTTCCCATTCTTACCTCCATCATTATATTACTAGGAGCTACAATAATCTATCTTTATTCAAGCGGATATAGAATAGATATTCTCAAAAAAGAAATTAACATAACGGGAGTCATAACTGTACAAAGCGATCCCTCTGCCACGGACATGTTTGTTAATGGTGAGAAGATCGGTAGAGCACCAAGAAGTCATGTACTAAAGGTTGGAGAATATGATATTTCACTCAAGAAAGAAGGCTATAAAGATTGGAATAAGAAAGTAAAAGTGCTGGAAGGAAAATCTACACCGATATTCCCATATTTGGTTTATGACAAAATAATAAGCAAAGAGAAATGGAAATCTGAAGGATTGATTGAAAAGCTATGGACAAGTGACACTAGAAATGACCTACTATTTTTGCAGAAGGATTCTAACACCTCTTTCTCCCTATGGAAGTATGCTATTAATCCTTCACTTTGGGATTTTTCTACGAATCCTTCTAAAATTCTTACTCTAGATACCAGCAAAATCTCCCTCTCTATCTCCCCAGATGGACAACAGGCACTCTTGGTAATGACAGATCCAAAGTCTCCTCTTTACTATTTACTTAATACACAACAGCCAAACACTCTACAAAGCTCAAACCAACTTCCCTTTGGTAACTACTCCAAATATACAATGTCCTGGAGTAAAGATGGCAAGTATATACTTCTTGACTCTCCCAAAGAACTCCTGTCATACAATCTTTCTAGCCAGACATTTACAACAATCCTAAAGAAAGATGCTGAAACAAAATATGTTTGGGATACAGATACACAAGGTTTCTTCTACTTAATAACAGAAATTCAAAATGATGAATTAGAAGATATCTACACCTACACTCTTACACAGAAGTCCCTCGCAGGAAACAACAACAAGACAATAATTGACAGAATATACTTCCAGAAAACAGATGAATATATCAAAGAATACAGAAAGTCTGCAACCACACTACAGGAGTTCTCCAATTCTCCCGAAAGCATACAAACAGCTGGAGAAGTGATAGATTTAGATGTAAATGTAAACGGAAAAGGCATGTATATATCAACCTCACTAGCATCTTACTGGTACTTCATGGATACATCAAAATTTATGACTATTTCACCATATCCAACAGAGATAATCTCCTACTCTCCAGATATTTACAAACTAGGAGTTAAAGACACTACGGGATACAAGATATTTACATTCTATAAAGAGGAAGGAGACCATACAATAGATCTTGGTGCTAAATCATTAAATAACATTAATACAAACTTCTTCTGGCTATCTAACTCCTCTTACATTTATCTTAAAGAAAACAATTCTATATACATCGCAGATATAGACGGTGAGAATAAATATCAACTTCTAGAATCTGAGAATGTACTCGAATACATCGTTAATAACTCAAGAGAAATACTTGTTACATTTGAGAAAGATAGTACAGGAAAATTAGTAATCATTGAAAACAAATTTCACTAAGATACGCATCCGGCCGGAATCGAACCGACAACCTACGCGTTAGGAGTGCGTTGCTCTGTCCTTTTGAGCTACGGATGCATGTATAAATATACCACATTTATCAAAGTAATTTAATCAGCTATAGGATAATAGATATTATCATTTAATGATATAATAAAGGTTGCAATGAAACAGGAATATATAAAAATAAAAGGAGCAAGAGAGAATAATCTTAAGAATATATCAGTAGATATACCTAAAAACAAGCTAGTCGTATTTACCGGTGTATCTGGAAGTGGTAAGTCTACTCTTGCATTTGACACTCTCTACGCAGAAGGTCAAAGAAGATATGTTGAATCTCTCTCTTCCTATGCTAGGCAGTTTCTAGGAGTAATGAAAAAGCCAGATGTAGATTCAATCACAGGTCTTTCTCCAGCAATATCCATAGACCAAAAAACAACAGGAACAAACCCTCGCTCAACTGTTGGAACTATCACAGAGATATATAATCACCTCCGATTACTCTATGGACATATAGGACAACCCCACTGTCCAAAGTGTGGTTCTCCAATTCAATCACAAACCATTCAACAAATAACAAATAAAGTGATCAAAGAGATCTCTAACACCTCAGAGGTTACACAGATTGTTTCACCCATCATTAAAAACAGAAAAGGTGAATTTACTGCTCTTTTAAACAAACTCCTTTCAAAAGGGTTCTTAAGAGTCATTATCGATGGAAATACATATCTTCTTGACGATATTGAGGATATAAAACTAGAGGAAAACAATAAACATACAATAGATTTGGTAATAGATAGAATAGATTCAACCAAATTGGATAAGAAAAGACTCACAGATGCTATAGAGTTAGCAATTACACAGTCAAATGGTGAAGTAAAAGTGCTACTAAAAGACAAAGAACTCTTTTTCTCAGAGAACAACACATGTCCAAAATGCGAAATATCCTACCCAAAGATTACCCCAGCATCCTTTTCATTCAATGCACCAGAAGGAGCATGCCCAAAGTGTGCGGGATTGGGTGTTTTGAAAGAGATAGATATCAATTTGATATACAATCCTATCTTGACAATACTAGAGGGTGGCATTTTTCCATGGAGTAACAGAACTAGCAAAGACTCATGGACATTGCGAATATTAAGGGAAATCGCTAAAGAACATGGCTTTAACCTCACCACACCCATTGGAAAATATCCTAAGGAGATTTTTGATCTAATTTTCTATGGGAATGGCACAAAAGAGGCATACACAATCGAATACACAAATAGATTCGGTAGAACTAGACTCTATGAAGCTAAATACGAGGGTGTCATCCCAGAATTAGAGAGGAGATACAGAGAAACATCCTCAGATTATGCTCGTTTTGAAACAGAGAAGTACATGAGAGAGAATATATGCCCAGTATGCGAGGGGAAACGACTTAAACCCTACTCCTTGGCTGTAACTATCGGGGGGAAAAATATAGATGAGATTACTAATATGCCTACAAAAGATGTCCTAACATTCTTTAAGACCCTAGAACTAAAAGGAAGCAAGAAAGATATTGCAGAACCAATAATTAAAGAGATAAATCAAAGATTAAATTTTCTAGAAAATGTAGGCTTAAACTACCTTTCATTATCTAGAAAAGCTAATACACTCTCAGGAGGAGAATCTCAAAGAATTAGGTTAGCTTCTCAAATAGGAACTGGATTATCAGGAGTCCTCTATGTCCTTGATGAACCATCCATTGGTCTTCATCAAAGAGATATCTCAAAACTCATTACCTCTTTGAAAGATCTAAGAGATGCAGGAAATAGCATAATTGTAGTTGAACATGACGAAGAAATGACAAAGAGTGCCGATTGGATTCTAGATATCGGTCCTTTTGCAGGCAAGCACGGTGGAAGTATCGTTGCTAAAGGCACTTTAGACGATATTAAGCACAGTGACTCACTGACTGCTAAGTATCTCAACAAAATCCTCTCTGTCGGCCAAAACATTCCTCAATCAATAATTAATACTGATGGAAAGAAAATTTCTTTGAAAGGTATAAAAACTCATAACTTAAAAAACCTAGACCTAACTATCCCTCTAAACCAATTAATCTGTATAACTGGTGTTTCTGGCAGTGGGAAGTCTTCACTGATAGCGGACACCCTTTATCCAGTATTAGCAAATAAAATATCAAGGTCTCAGCTTCAAGAAGGAAATTATGACTCAATTGAAGGTTTGGAACATATAAATCAGGTAATAAATATCGATCAGTCTCCTATCGGAAGGACCCCTCGCTCAAATCCAGCTACATACACAGGTGTATTTACTCAAATAAGAGAAATCTTCGCTCAAACCAATGAAGCACAAGCAAGAGGATATAAAGCTGGTAGATTTAGTTTTAATGCTAAAGGTGGAAGATGTGAGAAATGCCGTGGTGACGGTGTTTTGAAGATAGAGATGCAATTTCTACCAGACATGTACATTACTTGCGACGAGTGTAATGGTAGTAGATACAACGAAGAAGCCCTTCAAATAGACTTTAAAGGCAAGAATATCTCCGACATACTCAAAATGACCGTTGAGGAAGCTTTAGAGTTTTTCAAAAACATTCCATCTATACATCGAAAGCTTTCTGTCCTCAACGAGGTTGGTCTTGGATATATAGAACTTGGACAATCTGCACTTACCCTTTCTGGTGGAGAATCCCAGAGGGTAAAGCTTTCCAAAGAGCTGTCCAAGATATCTAGAGGTCACACTTTATACATCCTTGACGAACCCACTACAGGATTACACTACCATGATGTAGACAAACTCCTTGTAATTTTACGAAATCTTGTTAAAAAGGGTCATACAGTAATCATCGTTGAGCATAATATGGATATTGTCCGACATTCAGATTGGATAATTGATCTCGGACCAGAGGGTGGAGACCAAGGAGGCTACATTATAGCCCAAGGTCCAGTCTCGGACATCATAAAAAGCAAGACAAGTTGGACAGGAAAATATCTTAAAAAATACATTAGTGAAACTTCGGGACAGTAAACTCAATCACCATATCTCTTGTATATCAAAATAGCCAGGTGTAAAAAATAACCCCATTTTGTATTTTCTTTTTACTAAAAACATTTTCCAAAGATAAGACGATACAAATACAAAACTTCTAAATCTGGGAAAGTTCAGATAGTTTTAACAAAATCTGCATTACTCTTTTTTGAAATTTCCTAATGTTCCACTTAGTACGATACCGAAAACACCCACTCCTCCTTACTTTCTTTTCCACAGATTATACACTTACCAGAGGAGCCTATACCTTCCTTGGTGAGACATCTTGTGGTAGCTTTGGTTTCACTCTTTATCTTCTCTTCACACTCGCTGTTACCACACCAATGTGCTAATACAAATCCCTTCTCACTGCTGAGTACAGCCTTTAGCTCTTCATATGACCCTACTCTATGGGTTTTTGATACTAAAAGCTCCTTTGATTTACTCAACAAAGAGTCTTGGATGCTCTTGAGCATTGTCTCTACAGCATCCTCTATCTTTTCTATACCAACATTCTCTTTTTCTCCAGTATCTCTTCTTACAAGAACTGCTTGACTGTTTTGAATATCTTTTGGCCCTACCTCTATTCGAACAGGAACACCTTTCTTCTCCCATTCGTTGAATTTAAATCCTGCAGATACATACTCCCTGTCATCAATTTCGACTCCATCTATGTCCTCTAGACTCTCTTTTATATCTTTGCAGTAACTTAATACCTTTTCTTTCTCATCTTCGTTAAAGATAGGTATAATGACCACTTTTACAGGAGATATCGTAGGGGGTAATACTAGTCCGTTATCGTCGCTGTGGGTCATAACAATAGCTCCTATCATCCTTGTGCTTACTCCCCAGCTATTCTGGTATGGATATTTCTTCTCACCATCCTTGTCAGTAAACATAATTCCGAATGCTTTTGCAAAATTCTGTCCAAGATCATGAGAAGTACCAAACTGAAGAGCTTTTCCGTCCTGCATCATAGCTTCTATACCGTATGTATCTACAGCTCCTGCAAATTTCTCAGATTCAGATTTTTTACCTGAGATAGTTTCCATTGCAAGATAATCTCTCGCAAAATCACTATACATTTGAAGCATATCTGCGACTTCTTTTTTAGATTCTTCATCGTTTGGATATACTGTATGACCTTCCTGCCAGAGAAATTCTGCCGTTCTTAAAAATGGCCTAGTCCTTCTCTCCCATCTTACAACATTTGCCCATTGATTAATTTTCAATGGTAAATCTCTCCAAGAGGATATCCATCTAGAGAAAGTATCGTACATTATGGTTTCCGATGTTGGTCTAACTATTAATTCTTCCTCTAGTTTAGAGCTTTCATCTACTACTACACCCTTTCCATCCTCGGATTCCTTTAGTCTGTAATGAGTTACAATGGCACACTCCTTTGCAAAACCTTTTACATGACTAGCTTCTTTAGAAAAGAAGGATTTAGGTATGAATATTGGAAAATATGCATTCTTGTGACCACTTTCTTTAATCCTTCTGTCCAACTCTTTCTGTATTAACTCCCATATAGCATATCCGTATGGCTTAATAACCATACAACCTCTTACAGATGAATTTTCTGCTAATTCCGCCCTCTCAATGACATCCAAATACCATTGGGAATAGTCTTGGTCTCTTTTTGTTATACCTTTGTTTGACATATGCCTATTCTACTATATTTCCTGCACAAATTTAAACTATCTTTCCTTCAAAACCCCAATGTTGTGCAGCCTTAGCAAGTGCAGAATCTGGATTTTGAATTATCCACTCGTCTATATTTCCTCTACCCAAAGCAATATCTCTGGCCTGTACAACTGCCTCCACACCAGCCTCAATACCCCATGGATGTCCTAGAACTCCTCCACCACACTGTATTATTATGTCTTCTCCTAGTTGTTTTATCGACTCACCAATAGTTCCTGGGTGAAGACCACCAGAAGCTACATGCCATACAGGCTTCATCCCATACCAATTCTGTCCCAATGTCATTGAACTTGCTGGTGTTACATCCAATTGCAATGTATCCCTAATTAATTTTGGTTCACCGTAATTTTCCATCTTGGTTTTTGGAGCACCACCATGCATTGAGTCTACACCTAAAAGACGCATTAACTTAGCCAAAACTACCATAGACATAGAAAAATCCGCTATGTATCCCTTGTCATATACACCACCTCCAGAATCTCTGTCAAAAAGACCATGCATAGCTCTATGTGCATGTATAGCTAGACCTGGATTTTTTAATCTCATTGTATGGACAGCAGAAAATCCAGTAACAACAACATCCAACATCATCCATCTCCCACCTTGTGCCTTTATACGGTCTGCCCTCTCAATCATCGTATCAAAGTTTGAATGAGTAACATTACAAAGATAGAATTTCTTTTTTCCAGATTTCTTCTCAATGTCTCTCTGAACAGCATGTACAAGATCACATCTATCTTCAAATTTATTGAAAAACAAACTAGTTAGATTCTCGTCATCCTTAATACCTTGGTATTCGCCATTTGCAGCAGTAAAAAGTATCTTTGCTAATTCTGCCTGCTCTTTAGCTGTCCTCCCTACTTTTGGTTTGGGTACAGTACAAAGAAGAGGACCCTCCTCAAGCTGCATCTGCTCTCTTATCCCACTTATACCAAATTGTGGTCCTGGAAAAGATTGCACAATGGCTTTAGGAAATCGGACATCTAAACATCTAAAAGCTTTAAGCATCTTCATTCCATCAATATTTCCGACAACACCTGCAAGAAGACCAGACATGTTACCAAGTTCAAAAAGCTCCTTC
>ENA-UOWE01002335-UOWE01002335.1-activated-sludge-metagenome-genome-assembly--contig:-NODE-2335-length-21107-cov-40.398917_pt1 | contig 21107 bp, 6 predicted proteins | sample MGYA00249841_ERZ761562 | MGnify/ENA primary metagenome ERZ761562 (study PRJEB28883, sample SAMN05720200) | activated sludge metagenome | isolation source: Anaerobic digester | place: Japan... | reverse complement strand
TGGCGGCGACGCCCGCGCAGACCGGCGGGCCGAACCCGCTGGTGTGGAACCTGGGGACGCTGGCGGACGGTGAGAGCCGGACGATCCTGATGACCGTGACAGTGAACGCGGACGTGACGGCGGGCTTCACGAACACTGTCCTCATCACGACGACCACGCCGGGCGACAATCCGGCCAACAACGAGGACGACTACTTCGTGGACGTGCTGCCGGATGTGGAAATCTGGGTGGCGAAGACCGGCAGTCCATCGCCGGTGACGCCGGGCGAGGCGATGACCTACAGCCTGACGGTGACGAACGATGGGCCATCGGCAGCGGAGAACGTGCTGGTGACAGACACACTGCCTGCCGAAGTGACCTTCGTGGCAGCGACGCCCGCGCAGACTGGCGGGCCGAACCCGCTGGTGTGGAACCTGGGTACGCTCGTGGCGCGTGAGAGCCGGACGATCCTCATTACCGTAACGGTGAATGCAGATGTGACGGCGGGCTTCACGAACACCGTCCTCATCACGACGACCACGCCGGGCGACAATCCGGCCAACAACGAGGACGACTACTTCGTGGACGTGCTGCCGGATGTCGAGATCTGGGTAGCAAAGAGCGGCAGCCTGTCGCCAGTGACGCCGGGGGAGGCGATGACCTACAGCCTGACGGTGACGAATGACGGGCCGTCGGCGGCGGAGAGCGTCGTCGTAACCGACACACTGCCGGGTGAAGTGACCTTCGTGGCGGCGACGCCCGCGCAGACTGGCGGGCCGAACCCGCTGGTGTGGAACCTGGGTACGCTCGTGGCGCGTGAGAGCCGGACGATCCTGATGACCGTGACAGTGAACGCGGACGTGACGGCGGGCTTCACGAACACTGTCCTCATCACGACGACCACGCCGGGCGACAATCCGGCCAACAACGAGGACGACTACTTCGTGGACGTGCTGCCGGATGTCGAGATCTGGGTAGCAAAGAGCGGCAGCCTGTCGCCGGTGACGCCGGGCGAGGCGATGACCTACAGCCTGACGGTGACGAACGATGGGCCATCGGCAGCGGAGAACGTGCTGGTGACAGACACACTGCCTGCCGAAGTGACCTTCGTGGCAGCGACGCCCGCGCAGACTGGCGGGCCGAACCCGCTGGTGTGGAACCTGGGTACGCTCGTGGCGAGTGAGAGCCGGACGATCCTCATTACCGTAACGGTGAATGCAGATGTGACGGCGGGCTTCACCAACACCGTCCTCATCACCACGACCACGCCGGGCGACAATCCGGGCAATAATGAGGACGACTACGTCGTGGACGTGCTCGCAGTCGCCGATCTTGCCATCACCAAGTCCGATAATCCTGATCCGGTGACGCCGGGCGAGACGCTGGTGTACACGTTGGTCTACACGAACAACGGCCCGTCGGACGCGGAGAACGTGGTCGTTACCGACACGTTGCCGGCGGTCGTCACCTTCGTCGCAGCTAACCCGCCAGCAACAACTGGCCCGAATCCGCTGGTGTGGAACCTGGGGAATCTGGCGGCAGGTGCGAGCGGGCAAATCGTCGTCACGGTGACGGTCAACAGCGATGTGACCGCGCCGTTCACCAACACCGTCGTCATTGATAGTGACACGTCCGACGACAATCCCGGCAATAACGAGGACGACGAACCGACGTCGCCGCTCATCCCCGGCCTGGAACTGGTCAAGACCGTGTTGCCGGCCGCGGCTGTACCGAACATGCCGTTCACCTACATCATCGTCATCACCAACACCGGCTACGTCACGTTCGATCCGCTTGTCCTCACCGACACGCTGCCCAGTCTCGACTTCCACTACGTCGCCGGGACCGCCACGCCGAGCGAACCGGACGTCAACCCACCGTTGTTGGTCTGGCCGAATCTGGGGCCGCTGGTTCCAGGCGCAAGCATTAGCGTCGCTTTCGCTGTGACGGTGACGCCGGGCATCACCCCTGCCACCTACGTGAATGTGGCGCTGGCGGCAGGCGAGTATCCGGGCGGTGTGCTGACCGACACCGACGATGTCCCGATCCCCATTCAGGATCCGGCTATCGCGCTGTCCAAGCACCTGGTCGGCTTCGATACCGACATCTGGTTACCCAATTTTGTCACGTTCACCATCTTCATCACCAACGTCGGCATCAGCACGATTGACGTTTTGCCGCTCCACGATCTCTACGATCCGTTCTATTTGCATTTCGCGTCTGCCTTCCCGGTGATGCCGGACATGGTGGATAATGTTACTGGGCAGGTGGTCTGGTTCGACCTGACGACAGCGGCTCCGCACGGTTTTGGACGTAATCTGTTGCCAGGCGAAGCCTTCAGCTTGACGACTGTGTTCACGGTAGTCAACGACATCACGGTGCCCGTGACCAATACGGCAATAGTCAGCGATGCGATTGACGTGTATGACAATGTGCCGCCGGATGACCAGGACGAAGCGGTTATCATTGACATCCCCACGGCGGTAGACTTGCTGTATCTGCGAGCTGTAGGGTTGGCCGAAGGTATCCGCCTGGAATGGGCGACGGCAGTGGAGATCAACAACTTCGGCTTCATCCTGTACCGGGCGACCGAACCGGACTTCACGCGAGCCAGTGAGATCGTCTTTGTCCCCAGCGCCTGTCGCGGCAATCTCTGCGGCGCAGCCTACGACTATCTCGATACGGCGGTTGATCCTGATGCGGTCTACTGGTACTGGCTGGCAGACGTGGATACATCCGGCGTGACGACGCTCCACGGCCCGGTCTCCGGGCGCATCGCCGGCGCGGCGTTGCCCAACCGGATTTTCTTGCCGTTGGTTTTGCGCAATCGCTAGACGTGAAGCGTAAAGCGTAAAACGTAAAACGTGAGGCTTTCACACGACAAGCCTCACGTTTTACGTTCACCCAATTACCGATTACCGATTACCAATCACAATCACCAATCACCAATCACGCTTCACGAACCGCTCAATCCCCGCCAGCACCCACTCCGGCGAAAGATGCGCTTCCTCGATGACCTCGTCCAGCGTCCCGCCCGTGCGCCAGCGATCGTCCCAATCCGCCGAGAGCGCGTAAGCCTCCGAGACTTTGCTGAACAGCCAATCGTGCATCAACCAGCGCGCCTGCGTGGTGATGACGGTCGAATTCGCCCAATCCTCTAGGGGCAGCACGGCCTGCCGGTAACTCTCCGGTTGCAGCGCGAACAACTGCGGGCTGGTCGCGCAGACGATCTTGACGTTCAACCCGCGCTCGTTCAATTCCGGTAGCAATTTGACGATGCTCACCATCGCGCTCGTCCCCTGGACGATGATCGTTCCGCCGCGCGGTTGGCCGGGCGCGTAGTCGCGGACCACGTAAGCGCCGCGCGCCGCCGCGAAGTGCGACGGCATCCCCAGGGCGGCGCGGTCGGGGATCGTGACCGGCGGGCGGGTGAGGTGCAGCGCCACAATCGGCGCGGATTGCCGCAGCGCCGCGCCGAGCAGCACGGGGACCTCGTTGTGTTCCCACGGGTGCAGGTTGATCACCGCGCCTTGCGGGAAGAGCTGCGTCACGCCCGGCGCGAAGATGCCGAAGTGCGTGCGGCTGTCGTCAGCGGTCTCCGGCCCGGAGTGCCCCGCGATCCACAGCACCTTGCCCACCTTGAGCTGGCAATCCTGCGCGAGCTGGCTGAACAGCCGGAACGGCCCGTACTTGAGGTACGAGAACGAGCCATAGGTCGAACACGCCCCCCAGAAGCCGTCGAACGCCGCCTCCGGATCGTCCGCGAAGTTCACCGTCGCCAGTCCCGCCAAAATGCCCGCGTTGGCAAATTCGGTAATCTCCTGCGGCAGCAGCACACCTTCCGCCGACCCCGCCCGCTCGTACCAGCCGTAGCCCGCGAAGTCGCCGTACTTCTTGGCGAACCCGCTGATCATCGTCGAATCCGCCAGATCAGCCGACGCCGCGATGAACACAGGTCGCCCGTACTCCCGCGCGCCGAAGGCGTTGACCCACGCGCCCCACTTGTCCAGCGCCGCACGGTTTGCCGTGACCGTGCCCGGCAGCGCATACAGGTCGGCGGGATAGCGCTCATAGTCGTAGAGCCGCGCATCGTCGAAGGGGCCTGCCCTGAGCCTGTCGAAGGGGATGCGCTTGCCCAGGCGGAACGTTGGAATGGATTCCGGCACACTCTCACCGAGCGCGACGAGCCGCTCCGCCAGATAGTCCACGAGCGCCTGATCCCGGTGCAGCACGTCGATCACGGCCTTGAGGTTCGCCGAACATTCGGCGCGCAGCGCCTCCGGGTCTTTGGGCGCCGCCCCGCCGAAGTTGGCAAACGTGACGCCGTATTTTTCGGCGAAGGGGCGCTTGGTCTCCCAGAACAACTCGCTGTTGAGGGGGTGGGGGACGCCGTGGGATTTGTTGTCGTATTTCAGATACTCGCGGCCCTTGCGCGTCTTCACCCAGGTGACGCTCGGCGCGCGAGTGGGATTCTCGCTCGTCACCATCGCCAGCAGTGCCCGCGTCACCGGCCCCCACTCGCTGCCGGACTCCGTCCCGAAGACGCGCCAGCCGTGCGCGCCGAACCAGTCGGCGGGCGTCCCGTAGACCACGCGGCTGACGGCGTGATCGTCAATGCCGAAATCGTTCCAGTCCACCACGTAGTAGAGATTGTCGAGCGCCAGCCCCCACGCGGAGTTCATCGTCTCGTGGGTCGCGCCGGGCGTAAGGCCGCCCTCGCCCTCGAAGATGAAGACCTTGACGTCCTCCGCGCCGGCCCGCTTGAGCGCGAGCGCCAGTCCTGCCGCCGCCGGGCTGCCGTGCCCCGAAGGCCCCGTGTTGAACTTGAGGAACAGCGTCTTGCCCTCCATCTCTGCGTGACCTGAAAGCCCGCCGCGCCGCCGGAAGTTGAGCAAGTCTTCCCAAAACACCGCGCGCTCCGGTCGCAGGGCGTAGCGCGGATCGCCGGTCTGCGCGAACTTGATCCGCAGCGCCTCATCGAGCACGGCGAACGTGCAGTAGATGAGTGGCGCAGTGTGTCCCGCCCCCAGGACGAAGCGGTCGCCGAAGCGCTTTTCGGGGTGGCGGATGTCCCAGCGCATCACCCCGCCGAGCAGCGTGGCGAGCAGCGCGTGCACCTTCGAGCGCGACCCGCCCGGATGCCCGCTCTGCCGGTAGTTCAGCGTGATGTCGATGAGCTGGTCGATCAGCTCTTTGGTTTTTTCCCAATATGGGAACTCTTCTGCCACGGCCTGGTAACGGGCTTCGAGGGTGGTTTCGGTTTTTGCTGACATAAGGTCTCCTATGGCAGACCTGTCAGGTTTTCCGAAACCTGACAGGTCTTTTGGGTCACCGCCACTACAATTCGTAATCCAATGGCTTGTCGAAGCCATCCTGCGAGAACAGCACCTCGCGCGGTTTGCGGGGACGGGCGGCCGGCGCTTCGGCAGGGACGCCCACTGGCGTCAGACAGATGATGCCGTGATCGTCGGGGATGCCCAACACGGCCTTGACCTTCGCCTCGTCATACGCGCCGATCCAGCACGTGCCATAGCCCAGGCTGGTCGCCGCGAGGATCGCGTGATCCAGCACAATCGTTCCGTTGACCTTACCCTCGCCGGGCAGCGTCACCAGGCACAGGATCACGGCGGCGTCCGCCATCCACATCTGCCCGCTGCACGCCTCCGCCGTCTTTCTTCGTACCTCCGGGTCGGTGACGACCACCATCTTCCAGTTTTGCTTGTTCGATCCCGTCGGCGCGCGCCGCGCGGCTTCCAGGATCAGGTGCAGATCCGCCTCCGGGATCGGCTCCGGTTTGTATTTGCGGATACTCCGACGTTTCCAAATCGTTTCCAGCATCTCGTTCATTGCGTCGCCTCCCTTGAAAATAGCGTTTGTAGAGCAAACTGTTAGTTTGCTACTCCCGCAAGCTAACAGCTTGCGCTACATTTTCATTCCACCGCTGGTGAACGCCAGGTAATGACGAATTCCTGTGTAAATAAACCGCTAATCTCGCTGATCTACGCGAATCTCTTGAAAAATTTGCGAAGATTCGCGTGATTCGCGGTTAAAAATCTGCTTAATCTGCTCAATCTGCTGACTGAACCTACCGTCGCCTCGCCATCTCTCGCGCCCCGTCGATCAGCATCTTCGTATCCAGCCCAATCGAAATGAAGCGGAAGCCCTCAGTCACGCGCTGCGCTACCTCGCCGGGCTTGGGATCCACGATGAGCAGCCCCGGCACAACGCCCGCATCGTGCGCGGCGCGCACGACGCGGGCCATCGCCGCTTCTACGTCAGGATGCGTGACCTGGCCCATCAGCCCCATCGTGCCGGAGAGGTCGTAGGGGCCGACGAAGACGACATCCAGACCGGGCAGGGCGCAGATGCCTTCGATGTTGCGCACCGCGTCAATGTGCTCGATCTGCAACGCCACCAGCGTCTCGGCGTTGGCCGTGGCGACGTAGTCGTCGAAGGCTGCGCCGTAAGCGTGGGCGCGCCCGATGCTGATGCCGCGCTCGCCCTCCGGCGGATATTTCGCGTAACTGATCGCCCGCCGCGCGTCTTCCACCGTGCGGATCATCGGCACGATGACGCCTTCCGCGCCGGTATCCAGCGCCCACTTGAACTGCTCCGGCGCGCTGATCGGCAGGCGGAACAACACCGGGCAGCCGCATCCCTGGATCACCTGCACGTGTCCCAACGCTGACGGCCACTCGAAGACCCCGTGTTCGATATCGAGCACCACCCAGTCGAACCCGGCCTGCGCCAGAATCTCGCTGACGACCGGATGCCCGATCATCTGCCATGTGCCGATGCTGCTCTCCCCCCGCGCGAGTTTTTCCTTGATCAGATTGTGCATGCACGCATCTCCTTTTCATCAGCCGTTATTCTCGCCAATCTACGCGAATCTTTGTTCAAATGAGCGAAGATTCGGATTCTGGACACGGATTTCACAGATCACACGGATTTTTCCCTAATTTTATCCGTAGAATCCGTGTTGATTCGTGTACTATTGACCTTTTCGTCTAAAGGTGGTGACTCAGGTTGCCCTATTGTGGTTGAATGGCACGCTTTGTCAAACATAACATTCAGGAGTAAGGCTTGCCGACCACGAATCAGAGAACGAATAAACGAATTCGGGTCTCGGCTAAACCCGAAACGTGCGTCAGGCAGGCGTCCATTCGTTTATTCGTCAGAAATTCGTGGCCAGCCTGCGTGTCTATCTATTTGACAGATAAACAATATAAATATATAATAAATATTAAAAATGTCCCCTAGTGCGATTAAGGAGCAGCGCGATGAAAAAGCACAAATCTGTCCGAGTTCTGTTGACGGTGTTGGGATTGTTTTCGATCCTCGCCTTCCTACGGGTTGGCCTGGCTGCCACGCCGGTCTCGCCGGTTGATCTCCACGCGGCGAATCTTTCTGCGGAAGACCTGCTCAAGCTTGCCTTGCAACAGGCGCAGCGCGCGGGCAGCTACCGCGTGACTATGGACGTGCAGCAGACGGTGTTCGCGGCGGGTGCGGTCAATGAGCAGTCGGCGCGGATCGGCGTCGAAGGGCTGATCGCCGGGCCGGACCGCGCGCGCCTCACGCTGACCGACGCTCAGGTGCGCGGGCCGCTGCCGCAAGACCCCGCCTGGCAGACTTCCGCCGCGCAGGATATTCTCATCACTGGCGGCGCGGTCTACCAGCGCGAGGGCGACCGCTGGGTGCGCCAGGAGCAGGCCGCGGCGTCGCCCGGCCTCACCACCGACGCGCTGCTGCTCCTCGAAACGGCGCAGGACGCGCAGCGCCTCGACCGCATCGAGACGCTCGGCGGCAGCTTCGCGCGCGTGGCGTTCACCCTCGACAGCCGTGATGTGCTGGCCTGGATGCTCCGGCAAGCCGGGCAGAGCGCCGAAAACGCCCGCTTGCTCCTCGCCTTGAACGCGCTTGAGTATGGCGGCAGCGGCGAATTGTGGATCGACAATGACGGCTTCCCCGCCCGGCTGGCGCTCAACCTGAACATCGCGCGCGGCGGGAGTGAGCCTTATCGGGCGCGCGCTGCCAGCACCGCGCTTTATGCCGATTTTGGCGAACAATTCCCCGCCGGGTGGTTCGACCCGACGATTGCGCCGCTCTCGTTCACCGATACGTCACCCATTCGCGGCTCCGGACTGAGCGGCGAGCAGCTTGGCGGCGCGGCGATGCTGACCGGCTTTTTCAGCGTTGTGCTGGCGCTGATGCTGATCGCCCTGACGCGCACACGGTTGGCGCGCCTGGCCTACGTCACACTCACGGTGATGCTGATCGCCTCTATGGTCGGCCCAAGCGTGGCGCAGGCGGCGCAGGGGAGCGCGTCCGCTGCTGCCCCGGCTGCCGAACGGCCCGGCGCGGTCGAAACGCTCGCCGCCAACCTGCGCGACCTCGGCGAACGCCGCCGCGCGCAGACCGCGGCCCTGGCGAGCGACCTCGATCCCCTGGGCGACGACGACGGCGACGGCCTGCCCAACGGCTACGAGCTGACGCTCGGCACGAATCCCTTTTTGGCCGACAGTGACTACGACGGCTTGACCGATTACGAAGAAGTGGTGGGCGTTGACTGCACTTATGGCACTAGCACGTACTCCGTCGAGACCGATCCCCTGAACCCCGACAGCAACGCCGACGGCATCCGCGACGGCGACGAATTCGACCGGGGCGCGTGTCGCTACACCGAAAACGGGCGCCGGCCCTTCGCCTGGGACGACGACAACGACAGCGACGGCGTGCCCGACGACCTCGACCTCTCGCCGTTCACTGTGTCCCAGGTCTTCGGGACGACCGGCGCGAACCTGAGCTTCGAGACGCTCGCCAGCCTGCCCGGCGTTGCGCCCCGCGAAATGTACTATTTCGAGGTGCAGGTCGTGCCGGACGACATTCGCACGCTGCAATACGCTTACAAATCCGCCCTGGAATGGCCGGTGGATGACAAGGGGCCTATCCAGCACAACCCGATCAGTGGGACGACGGGCCTGCTGCAAATCGCGCCGTTCCTGGAAGTGACGCTGGACAACACCGACGTGCCCAACGCGCAGGCGATGTCCCAGTACGGCGTCAACGCGATGCCAATCCTGTTAGACGACGGAACGCCCACGGGCGAGTCGAAACTGATCATCCCCCTCGCGCCGGTCGAGCGCGGGGGCAAGATTCACGCGCTGCAAGCGAAGGTGCTCCAGGACCAACCCAGCCTCGACGGCATCATCCGCTGGCGCAACGTGCGGCTGAAGTGGGGCGTGCAGGCCGACGTGCTGCGTCCCGATGACGACGGCGTGATGACGCCCAGTCCCACCGGCAGCCACGGCCTGGTGGTCTACGACGAACCCTACCGCATCACGGGCGTCCAGACTTCACGGCAGGGCGGTGCGGAGTCGCTCGTAACAGGCGCTGTCCCCCCCTCAGTCCCCCCCGGTGGGGGGGAGATAGGGGGGGAGATTGTGCTCCTCCGTGGCGCGCTGGAAACGCAGTTCCTCGGCGGGCGTCTGACGCTGACCGACATCTACAACCGCTTCAACCTGGGCAGCACGGCGACGATCACCGAGCGGTGGGGGATCACCCAGACGTTCCGCGTTTCTGCGCCGCAGACTTATCTCCACGTTGACCAGATGCTCTTGACGACCAACGTGACGACGACTCGCAGCTTGCTCAACGCCCTGTATCCCGGCGGGAACGGCAAACCCATGCTGCTCATCGCCACGGAACAGCGCACGGCGACATTGAACGTGGATGACCTGCCCAACCCGAACTTCAGCAATCTGCTGCTCAACCTGTGCGTCACCGAAATGGTGACGAGCCGCACCCTCAAGCTGGCGTCGTACCGCTGGGACGCCACGGCGGGCGTGCTGGCGGCGAGTTTGCCGGGCGCGCGCGCCGGTTTGATGTCACCTGCGGCCGGCGACTGGGTCATGCTCGGCCTGGAAGAGGTGCTCAAGGACATCCAGGAACAATACGAGGCGATCTACGGGACGCTGGAAGCGTTCTACAACGAGACGGTGACGATCCTGCAAATGGCGATGACGACGTGGTATCAGGGCCAGACGGTGATCCAGGCCATTGGCGCGCTCGATTTCACCGACATCACCGCCGCGCTGGACGATCCCGCCTTCTACCTCAACATCCTCAACCTGCTCGACGAGGCCGGGCTGTTCAGCGGCCTGCCGGCGGAGTTTCGCACGGCGGTGGAATTCCTGCTCGGCGTGCTGAACTATCCCGGCGGCCCGGCGCAATGGCTCGAAGACCAGTGGAACACGGTGATCGGCGTCGGCGAGGAGATCGTCGGCGGCTTCAAGAACTTCGCGTCGAGCGAATTCAGTTTCACGCCGGATTCGTTGGTGAGTTACACGCAGACCGCGATCAACGTGCTGACGTGGCTGGCCTCGATTTTCGACTTCGGCTTCCTGGGCGACGCGATCAAGGTGCTCACCGACCTGCTCGACATCTTCAAGCGAGTGCAGGAGCTGTGGGCCACGATCCAGGTGTTGGCCGAGCAGGGCGCGCAGGTGGTCAGCGAGGTGCTCAAAGCTGCGACCGGCGAACTGGCTTCGTTGAGCGGCAGCTTGCAGTTCGTCGGCCTCATCATCAGCGTGTTTAGCTCGCTCTTCAGCATGTTCATGCAGATTGCGCTCGGCGGCCTGAGCGTGCTGGGCGTCATCGGCGTGATCCTCAAGGCCGTCGTGGAGATCGCCATTGCCATTACGCTGTTCGTCGTGGCGACGATCTTCCCCGTTGGCACGCTGGTCGCTCTCGCTATCGGCATCGGCAGGGCGCTGGCTTCCTTTTTCCGGGATTGGTTTGGCGACGTGGGCGAGGTCATGGCGTGGTTCATCGATCCGATTGGCGCGCTGCTCGACGCCGCCAACCCCGACCCGGAGCCGCTGGCGACCTTCTTTGGCAATCCGCGCATCGGCGCGCTCTCGTTCAAAACGTTCGAGGGCGAACCGCTGGGTGGGATCATTGCCGGGCAGCGCTTCGGCTTTGTGATGACCGGCACGGTATCCATGTCCGGCTCCAACACGGCGCTCAACCGCTCCCGCGCCTGGGTGCAACTGGGGCGCTACGCCACCGGCGATACCTTCGAGTTGTGCGGTTTCCAGATTTTCCAATACTTGCAGGATACGGGGCAACTCGACCAGGCGCCAAATCACATCAAAAACATCGCCAGCGGCAAGTGCTCCACGTTCAGCCTGAAGTACGAACGCGACTGGGTCTACACCCGCAACGACAGCCGCGAGCGTTCCAGCATCTATCTCACCGATAAATTCCCCGGCATCGACGTTCCCTTGCCGTTTGCGCTGCGCGTGCGCGACTACAACACGACCGCGCGGCTTACCGTCAACCCGCGCACGCCGCAAATCAACGGCGTTGTGGCGACTGACATCAGCCTCGACGTGGCGCAGTTGTGGGAAAACTGCGGCGTCTTCGGGCTGGATTGTGACGTCTACCTCGAAAAGTACGTCACGCCGCCGAGCGTGAACTACGTGTATATGGACATCCTGCCGGTCACGCTGCGCGAACTGTGGGAGTGGGAGGATTTGATCAACCGCGACCCCGACGCCGACGGCCTCATCGGCAACCAGGATCAGGGCCTCATCGGGTTCGACAACGGCCTGTGCGGACTCACCGATACCCACCTCAAACTGGACAGCGAATTCGACCGGCTGGGCGACAACTTCGAGTTGTTCGCCTACAGCAGCTCGCCCTGCAAGGCCGATACCGACGCCGACAACCTCAGCGACTACGAGGAATTCATCCTCGGCGCCGACCCGCGCAATCCCGACACCGACGGCGACGGCCTTAGCGACCGCGCCGAAGTGGCGTACTGGCCGGCTTCTGCCCCGCGTCTCACCGCTCCGTGGCGCGTGGACATGCAGGGCGCGTACCCCGGCCTGCCCGATCCGGCGGCCTTCCCCAATCCGCGCATCGCCAACGCCGACCAGGACGGGCGCAGCGATAAAAAGGAGCGCGAGTTCCGGTCCAGCCCCAACGCCTTCGACGTGAGCGACATCGAAATTGCTGTCTCTCAGGAGTTGCTCCAGGGCGGCGGGACGCGCATCCGCCTCACCAGCTTCCCCTGGACGAACGACGCCGCGCCGGGCCTCTCGCCCCTCCTCACGCTGACGCTGCCGGTTGGCTTCAGCGGCGTGACGACGAGCGCGCGCCTGATCAACAAGCACCTGCCGACGGTCAACCCGCAGAATGGGACGCCCGTGGCGAACATGCCGCCCAACGTCTACGCCTGGACGTTCCCGCCGCTCACGCAGAACCGGCTGGTGCAGGTGACGCTGTCGGGCCTGCCGGAGATCATCCCGGCGGACGTCGTCTCGCTGACGGTGCAGTTCAGCTACAGCGAGGCCGGCGCGCCGCGCCAGACTGCGGAGACCGCCGCGCTGCTCATCAACCGCGGCGGCCCGGAGACGAGCATTACCGCGCCGTCTGAAGACGGCGTGACCTCGGCGTTCTATGGCCCGATCCGCATCCAGGGCGCGGCGGATGACCCTGAAGGCGTGGGCAGTGTGCAGGTCTGCGTCACGGCTGGGGCAGCATGCGCTCCGGCGGACTGGCAGAACGCGACCCTGGGCGGTTTCTACAGCCTCGGCTGGACGTTCGACTGGACGCCGCCCGCCGACGGCGCGTACACCGTCCGCGCGCGCGCTTCCGATAGTTACGCGGTGCCGGGAGACGTTTCCGCGCCGGTGTCCTTCTTTGTGGACAGCACGCCGCCCGCCAGCGCCAGCTTCGACCTGGACGGGACGGTTTTCATCTCCACCACCTTCGACGTGGCGTCGCTCGCGGCGTTCACCGTCACCGGGCAGATCGCCGATGCGACCGGCGGCGCTTACGTCTCCGGCGTGGGCGGCGCGCAGGTCAACGCCGTGCTCACCACGCCCGACGGCGACGAGTATCTGCGCGGCGTTTCGGTCATCGCTAATCCCGGCGCACCGAGCAGTCCGTTCCACACCACCTTCTCGCTGCCCGTAACGCCCTTCGGCGGCGGCGCTTCGCCTTACGCGCAAAGCTCGTACCAGCTCAGCCTCGGCGCGAACGACCGCGCGGGCAACCTGCGGCCCGATAGCGACACGCTCACCGTCATCGTGGACGACACGCCGCCCTACGCCTTCATCCGCGTCCCGCAGACGGTCCTGGCCTCCACGCTCGACCTGGGCGGGCGCGCCGACGATACCGCGCTCAGCCTGCGACGCTTCTCGCAGTCGCCGTATCCGGCCTCGCAGTCCGTGAACGCGTTCGATACGGCCTTCAGCGCGCTGACGCCGGACGGGCGCGCCTACCTCGTGGGCGACCTCAACGGCGACACGCTCGACGATGTGCTGCTGGTGACGTGGACGCCGCAGAAACCGTTGGAGGCGGGCATCTTCTTTGGCCGCGTCGAGGGCTTCCCGCTGGGACTTAACCTTGCCGCGGCCGACGTCATCATCAACGGCGAGGCGGACTTCAGCCAGCTCGCGGCCTACGTTCCTTCGGTGGCGGCCAACGCGCCCGGCCCGCTGGACGTGAATGGCGACGGCCTCGCTGACCTGCTCATCGGCGACCCGAACGCTAATGACCGCGCGGGACGCGCTTACGTGCTGCTTGGGCGGCGCGTGTGGCCCGCGCAAATTGCGTTGGCGGATGCGGACTGGCGGTTCAGTCCCAGCCGCACGATTGCCTTCGGCGGCTCCGTGGCCTCCGCCGGTGACGTGGACGGCGACGGCCTCACCGACATTCTGGTCGGCGCGATGATTGACACTGTGAATTACGAAACGGCCTATCTCTACCTGGGCCGCGAGCGCGGCATCCCGGCGGTGCAGTCGCGCCTGTACGGGCGATTCTGCGCCGGGACGTGCCCTTCTCCGCTCATTCCCAACCTGGCCGGACTCGGCGATACGAACGGCGACGGCCTTTCCGACATCCTGCTGGCCTCGTACCAGGCCGTGTGGCTGATCAACGGGCGTCCCAAGAGCGATTGGCCGGCGACAAGTCTGGCTGCTGACGTGTCTTCGGCGCTGCTGCAGGGGACTGGCGTGCAGCAGACCGTGGTCCCCGCCGGCGACGTGAACGGCGACGGCCTGCGCGACATGCTGGTCGGCGATTTCGGTGGCAGCGTGGCGCGCGTGTTCGCCGTCTTTGGGCGTCGCCCGGAGCAGGCGTTCCCGCAGCCGCCCGCGTCCTACGATTTGGTTGCTAACGCCGACATTTCCTTTCTCGGCCTGGTCGCCGGGGTGCGTTATCCGTTTATGGGCCAGAGTCTCGCGCCTATGGGCGACCTTGACCGCGACGGCAAGGACGATTTCGCCTTTGGGCGGACAGGACTAAATGGCGGTATCAGCATCGTGTTGAGCGGCCAGATTCTGTGGCTGCGCGACCAAAGCCCCGATCTCGCGGCGTATCACATCGCCGGTACGAGTGCGGCGCAAGAGGTGGGGCGCACCCTGAGCAGCGGCGACGTGAACGGCGACGGCATCCGCGACGTTATGATAGGCGCGCCCGGCTCGAACGCGGCGCTGCTGTTCCTGGGCGATCTGCCGCCGATGACGCCGTCTGGTGTTGGGCGTGTCGAAGTGGGCGTATCCGGCCCAATCGACGACCCGACCAAACCGCTCACGGAGACGCTGCCCACCGCCTGGCTGCCCGCGACGCTGCGGACGCCGGACGGGGACATCACCGCTTTCAGCGTCCCACTCACTTTCCCCGCCAGCGGCGACTATCGCCTGTATGCCCGCGCCACCGACCGGGCGGACAATCGCCTGCCCGCCGAGGCGTGGTACGTGGGGACGACCTTCGTCAACCTCAACGTCGCCGAAATTCCCACACTCAGCAGTGCGCTCAGCGCCCCGGCTTTGTTCCGCGAGGGCTTCCTGCGCGTGGTGCTGACCGGCACGGTCGGCAGCCCGGAGCCGATCCAGCACGCGCGCGTCTTCGACGGCGAGCGGTGGACGCGCCTGCCCCTCACGGCGGGCGTCCCCGGCAGTTGGACGAACGAATCCAATATCAAACGCAGCGACCAGCGCGCGATCACCTTCCGCCTGGTGGCCCGCGATGCGCTCGGCAACGTGGCGCACGCCGTCCAAACGCTGATCACCGACACGCTGGTCGCCGCGCCCACGTTGTTCCCCAACCTCTCGAACGAGACGTGGCACACCAACATCACCCCCACGCTGACAATCACCTGGCCCGCCGTCAGCGACGCCGGCGGCCCGGTGACGCGCTACGCGGTCATTGACCAGAACCCCGACACCACGCCCACGACGCTCGTCGGCGCGAACCAGGTTTCGCGCGCGCTCAACGCGCCCGGCGTGTGGTACGCGCACGTGCGCGTGGTGGACGCGGCGGGCAACCAGCAGGTCGTCCACGACGGCCCCTACGGTGTCAACCGCACCCGCACGCCCTCGGCGATCCTGCCCGACGGCTGGCTGGATTTCGACGGCGCGGAGTACACCGAGGGGATGATGACCAGCTACGATCCCTACGCTGCCGCCAAACCGGCGCTCCTCATGGCGACGTGGGACGCCAGCACGCTCTACCTGGGCTTCACCGGCGCGGACTGGAACGCCGACCGGCGCTTCCTTGTGTACCTCGACACGCGGGCGGGCGGTTCGACGACATCGCTCGAAGCGCCGGGGCACACACTGCCCTTCGCCGCCGACTTTGCGCTCGTGCTGGACGGTTCCGCGGCCTCGACGCTGTTGCAGCATACCGGGACGGGGTGGGCCGCCGTGCCCGGCGCGCTCAGTTTTGCGGCGACCTCGGACGGGACGGAGATCGCCTTCAACCGGGGCGAAATCGGCGCAACGGCGGGCGTGCCTGTCGCACTGCTGGCCTACGTGGCGACGACGGACGGGGTCGCTGCCGTGATTCCCGCGAGCGCCCGGCCTTCGACCGCCGACGTGCTGACCGGGACGGTGACGTTCGCCGACGCGATCCGCTGGGATTCGCTGCGCGACGGGTATCCGTCCGTGGTGGCGGATGTGCCGGTGCAGTGGATCGCGCCGCTGGTGACGGTTGATCCCGGCCCGGCGACGCACCTCAATCCCGGCGACACCGCCAGCCTGGGCGTCAGCATTGTCAATCCCGACATCTTGCCCAATCAGGCGCGCCTCTTGACGGTCACGCTCGGCGCGCAGACGCCGCAAGTGTTGGAATTCGTCAGCCTGAACAGCGGCGCAACATGCGTGACTTGTCCGGCGAGTGGCCGCGAGTGGGTGGTGCGGGTGAACGTGCCTGCTGAGGGGACGCGGGACGTGGCCTTCACCGTCAGGGCGTTGACGCCGCCCGCTCCCGGCGTGTTCAGCGCACCGGTGACGGCGACGCTGGCCTATCAAGGGCTGCCGGTCGCGCCGCAGCTGCCCGCAACGGCGGTCTACGCGGTTGACAACAGCGTGGCGCAGCTCTCGTTTGGCTTGCCGGGTGGCACAATCTTCGCCAAGCCGGGCGTGTTCAAACTGCCGATCTTCGCCAACGCCAGCCAATCCTTCCTCACGTGCAAACAGCAGGTGAGCATCAACAAGGGGGCAGGCTCCCAACTTCTGGGGTCGCTCGGCGCGGTTTCGAGCATCACCGACACGCTACCTTCGGGCTACAGCGCGGTGTGGCAGGTGCAGGTCGCCGCCCCCAACGGGCAGACTTCGACGATCAGCGTGACGGTGCAGACGGACGAGACGCCGCCGCAGGCGCAACTCACCTTCACGCCGGTCTTCACGAAGACTGCAAGCTGGCTGCCGGGGACGGCGAGCGACAACTCCGGCCGGCTGCGCGCGGTCCTGGTCAGCCTGAATCGCGGCCCGTTCAAGCGGGCGACGCTGTTCGGCGACGGTTCGGTGCGGACGAACAGCGTACAAAGCACGGCGGCACCTGTGAACTGGGTGTTCCCCCTCAACGCGAGCGGCTTTGACGGGGAGACGGTCGAGGTCGTCGTCCGCGCGGTGGACGCGGCGGGCAACGAAGGGCCGGAGAGCGCACCGGTGACGGTGACGCTCGATGCTACGGGGCCGGTCATCACGATCACCGAAAGCCTGACCACGGCTACCGGGACCGCCAGCGACGGCTCCGGCGTGGCGCAGGTGCAGGTGAGCCTGGACGGCGGCGTGAGCTACCAGGCGGCGACGCTCGGCGGCGAAACCTGGTCGTTCGATTACGGGATGTGGGCGGGCAATGCGCCGGTTGGCGTGGTCGTCATCCGCGCGCTGGACATCTACGGCAACGTGACGCAGGCCGTCGCCGCGACGGAGGTGGGGGAATCGCCGCAGCACCGCATCTACCTGCCGTTGGTGCTGCGGCAAGCGGGGTCGTAGGCCGACCACGAATTGCAAACGAATAAACGAATGGGCGTTTGATTGACGCGAGGTTTTCGTTTAGCCGAAACCTGAATTCGTTTATTCGTTACCTTATTCGTGGTCGGCAAGCCTTACACTGGTTACTACCGGCAGTGTCAATAGCGCGTGCGGGACGATGAGCGCGTCCAGGTCGCTGCCCAGGTCGGCGGCGACGATCCGCAGGGCTTCGTCCATACTCGGCGCGGGGATCATCTTGCACGCGGCGACGATCTCCGGGCACTCGCTGCCGACGATGATGACGCGGCATTGTTCCAGCACTCTCGCCATAACGAAGGCGCGTTGTCCGCCGGGCGGGTAGCCGTTGGCGCGCCCGTCGTCGAGGATGAACTGTACGTCGGGCGCGTCGCGCATCGCGGCGAGAAAGCGCTGCTCGCCCACGCCTTCGCCGGCGCCTTCCTGGCAGCGCGCGGGTGTGATGTAGTAGCCGCCCGGTCGCACGGTTGGCGTCGGCGCGAAGTGCAGGTACGACGGCGCGCGGCTGGCCTGGTAGAGGTTGGCGTCCTTCGGGAAGCCGACGCCGCCAATGGCAACGTTAACCTGGCGCGGGATCGGGACTTCGTACATCGCCCGCGCAAATGCCACCAGCCGCCGGTGCGTCTCGACCGGCTCCCCGGCCATGACGCACACCACGCGCCCGTTATCGTCCAGCACGACATTGAGGATGAAGCGCAGCCCCGCGCGTAGCGCCGCTTCGGTAATCGCCTCGTGAAACGGATTCCCCTCGATCTGCCCCAGGCGGGTGTTGGGATCGTCCACGAAACGCGGGCCGTGGCTGTAGGCGATCAACGCCTCGCCCGCCGCGCCGACCGCCACCGTCTTGCGCCCGCCCGAATAGCCAGCGTACTGGTGCGGCTCGACAATCCCCGTGGCGATGAGCAGGTCGGCGTCGTAAGCGGCTTTGTGGACGGAGAGCGGAATGCCGTTGATCTCGCCCAAATTCACCAGTGCGGCGGGGTTCTGCGGCTCGTGATCGATGACGCGGTAACGGTCAACCACGGCTTGCCCCAGCTTGGCGACCTTTTCCGCGTGCGTGCTCGGTCGGTGCATCCCGATGCCGCACAATAGCGTGATGTCCGCGTCGCGCACGCCGGCTTGTTCCAGCTCGCGCAAGATAGGCGGGATGAGCAGGGCATCGGGGCAGGCGCGGGTGGCGTCGGTGAAGACGATGCAGACAGTATCGCCCGGGTGGGCCAGGTCGCGCAGCGGCGGCGCGTTCACCGGTTGGGCCAACGCGGCGTTCACCGCCGCCGGGACGTTGTCCAGGGACGGCAACTGTTTGGATTCGACCAGGCGTCCGCGCATACCGGGGAGCAGGTCGAATTCGAGGGTGGTGGTGCTATAGGGAACGCGATACGTTGTCATATTGACTTCAGCAGCCGACGATATGCACTGTCTTGGTGTCCACGGTTTGCGTGCGCCAGAAGAGTTTGCGGCTCCAGGCGATGCTCTTGCGCGGGTCGAAGACGATCAGCCAGCCTTCTGCGCAGCCGAGGCGTTCCATATAGGCGGCCAGTTGTGTCACGCCTTCGGCGTAGGTTTGGGCGTCGCGGCGCAGCTTGAGTTCGATGGGATAGTCAGCGCCGCCATAGTGGACGCATAAATCCAGGCGCCCCGTGCCTTCGGCCAGCTCACGGGAGATGCGTCCGCCGCCGTTGAGAACGCGCTGCAAGAACGCTTGTAGCACCAGATGCGGGGCGGCCTCTTTGTAGTCGAAGCGTTCGCGCCAGATTTCGCTGTTCTGCCGCCAAAAGGTCTGGAAGTCGCTCAGCAGGCGGCACATATCCAGTTTGCCATCCACCAGATAGGCTGGCGCAATAGGAGGATAGGCGTTCTTCTCCATATCGCGTTGCGCTTGCCAGGTCAAGGTGCGTAGTATGATCTCGCCATAAATTGGGTTTGCCGGATATAAGACTTTATCCATTTCGCGCAGCAGCCCTAAATCTAACACATAGCGGTAATCATCTTCCAAAGCATCGTAATGGGTGATGCTACCCATGATGACCGGCTCGACGATGCGTTGGACGCGCGGTTCCTTGAGGCGCTCCATCAGGCTGTCAATGTGCGTGGGGCGGTTGAGGATGAGCGTCTGCACGGCCTGTTCCACATATTCCGGCAGGATGGGGCGCGTGTAATCGCCGGCCAACTGCTTGTCCACGATTTCGCGGGCGATGGCGTTGACCAGCCAGGGCTGGCCCTGCGTGGCGGCGAATACGGCCTCGACCACTTCCGGCGGGAACACCTGCCCGGTTTGTTCCGTATGTTGCGTGTACAACCGCGCGACTTCTGGTTGCGTGAAGTTGCGTAGCGTCAATGTTTCTGTGACAATGTTGAAGGGACTCGCGCTGCCGAGCGTCTCTTGATCGTCGCGGATGTGCGCTTTGTAGTCGCGGATGTTGCGCATCCCCACCAGCGCGACGGAGTGAGGAAACGGGGCCAGAGTACGGGTCACGTAACCCGCGCGCAACTGGCGCAGGAAGGTGATCAACGTACCGTTGGAGAGGCAATCTATTTCGTCGAATAGAATGACCAGCGGCTTGTCCAACTGCTGGCAAAAAACAGTCAATTCTTCTTGTAAGACTGTGGTGAAGCGTGATAGGACAGCATTCTCGGCGAAGGGGTAACGATGTAAGGCTGGATGAAATCGAAGGCGTTGTCGTATTTGATCCACAATGGCCGGTATACCCCGTTCCGGTTCGGTGATGCGTTGCAGGCTTTCGAGCGTGCAGTACAGCGCGTAATACGCGCCGCCGGCATTGATCTCCTGCGCCAGTTCCAGGAGCAGTGTAGTCTTGCCGGTCTGCCGCGCCGCGTGGATGACGAAATACTGCGCGCGCGCAACCAGCCCTAGAATTCCCTGGCAGCGCTCTTGCGCGGAGAGCATATAGTGCTGGTCGGGATGACACGGCCCGGCAATGTTGAAAAAACGTTGCATGATGCGCCTCCCTGCTGACAGCTTTCTCTAATTATGCTTCAGGCTGACGTGATGTCAATTGCTGGCGTTTTCGGCTGACGATTTCAGGGGGGCGTTTCAATTTGGGGGCAAAAGCTAGATAAACCTCTGATTTAACCGCAGAGTTCGCCGAGAGCGCAGAGAAATGTTTGGCAACTCTGCGGACTCTGCGCTCTCGGCGGTAAAAGTCGCCCCCGTCCTGAAATGTATTTGATTTCAAGGTATCCTTGACAATCCACCCGTATGCACATACAATGAATTTTAGCATAGTCTAGCCTCCGGCCCAAAGTGTCAGATACGCCCATTATCTCCGGCTTGACAATGCCTTCAAATCCATATCCTTGCAGAGATGCAAGGATAGCTATTCTACATTGGAATTGTAGTCAACCAAAGGAGGTTTTCGATGGCCCCATTTTCTTCACTGTTGCGCAAGTACCGTTCCGTAATTGTTGTCGTCGCCGCGCTGCTCTGTGTGCTGTTGTCCTCTTGCGCCGGCATCGCCGAAGCAGATATCACTGTGTATGCCGGTGACCGTTATCAGCAAGAAATCACCCTCAGCTTGTCCGCTGATGCTGTGGATATTAACGGAGGGCCAGCCGAGATAGAAAAAAAGCTGGATGAAATGGTCGCCGAGGTAGGGACTGAAGGCGTGAGGATCAGTTGGCGAAAGTTAGAAACTCAGCAGAGTGATGTTTTACAATACGAAATCCGGCAGAGTCTGACGAACATTACAGATACAAACACCGATGGGTTTATATGGAGGGAGACTTCCTATAATAACCGGAAAGCCTATCAATACCTTCGCCAATTAGGGCGAGTCCAGCACCGGTTCGGGCTGGTGAATACAG